>Ga0315542_1001021_pt1 | contig 17630 bp, 9 predicted proteins | sample SalMarSW160120MG_FD_202541 | JGI IMG/M metagenome (GOLD analysis project Ga0315542, IMG submission 202541) | Salt marsh sediment microbial communities from the Plum Island Ecosystem LTER, Massachusetts, United States - Salt Marsh Sediment SW1601-20 ...
CTTCCAGGCCAGCCAGGAGATCCAGACCGGCAGCGCCACGCTGAGGAAGGGTCCGATCGCCCGCAGGATGCGGGGGCCGCGCCCGCGGCCGATCTGCGCCTTCCAGGCGCCGAGCCCGGTCGCCGGTGCGGGATCCGGCGCCGTCCGATCTTCCGCCGCCGGCCGTCCTCGCCGCGCGCGCCGCCGGCCGAAGGCGGCGGCCATGGGCGTGAAGGTCAGCGAGACCAGCAGCGAGATGAACAGGGAGAAGGTCACCGTGAGGGCCTGATCGCGGAAGAGCTGGCCGGCCACCCCCACCACCACGAAGACGATGGGCACGAACACGGCCACCGTGGTCAGCGTCGAGGCGATCACCGCGCCGCCCACCTCGCTGGCCCCCCGCACGGTCACCTCCGCGCCGTCCTCCGGCGCCCCTTCCTCGCCGGCGGACTGCCGTTCCCGCCGGCGGTGGATCGCCTCCAGCACCACGATGCTGTTGTCCACCAGCATGCCGACGCCCAGGGCCAGCCCGCCGAGCGACATGACGTTCAGCGAGACGCCCCGCGAGTACATCAGGATGAAGGTGGCCACGATGGAGATGGGGATGGCCACGCCGATGATCAGGGTGCTGCGGAAGTCCCGCAGGAAGACGTAGAGCACGAGGATGGCCAGCAATCCGCCCAGCAGCGCGTTGTTGCGGACCTCCCGCACGGCCTTGGCGATGAAGACGGACTGGTCGAAGAGCACCTCCAGGTGCGCCGGCTCGGGCAGCCGCTCCTGCAGGCGGCCCAGCTGGGCCTGCACCCGGCGGGCCAGGTCCACGATGTTGGCGTCCCCCTCCTTGTAGACGGCGATCTCGACGCTCTCGCGGCCGTCGACGTGCGTGACCGTCTCGCGCTCCTTGTGGGTGCGGAAGACGCTGGCGACCTCGCCGAGGCGCACCGGCTGATCCCCCAGGACCGCCACCGTGACGTTCTCGATGTCCTGCAGGCTCTCGAAGCGGCTGAGCGTGCGCACGATGTACTCGGCGTTGCGGTCCCGCAGGCGGCCGCCCGAGGCGTTGATGTTCTCCTGGGACAGCGCCTGGTTCACCTGCTCGATGGGAATGCCGAGCACGGCGAGGCGGTCCTCGTCCACCTCGACGTGGATCTCCTCCTCGAGCCCGCCGGAAACCTTGGCCGCGGCGACGCCCTGCAGGGCCTCGATGTCCTTCTTGACGACCTCCTCGGCCACGTGGCGCAGGTTCACCAGGGGCAGGTCCCCCCACAGACCCACGCGCAGCACCGGGTCCAGGGCGGGATCGTACTTGAGCAGGACCGGAGGACGCGTCTCCTCGGGCAGCTGCACCAGATCGATCTTCTCGCGGACGTCCAGGGCGGCGTAGTCCATCTCGGTGTCCCAGTTGAACTCGAGGGTGATCTGGGACAGCCCGGCCTGGCTGATGGAGTGGACCTTGCGGAGCCCCGGCACGACCCCCACCGCCTCCTCGAGGGGGCGGGTCACCAGGTTCTCCACGTCCACCGGAGCAGTGTTGGGGAAGTCCGTCTGCACCGTCAGGCTGGGGTAGCGGATCTCCGGCAGCAGCCGCATGTCCAGCCGGCCGAGGGCGACCACGCCGAACACCACGGCGGCCAGGGTCGCCATCCAGACCGTGACGGGGTGCTGAACCGCGAAGCGGATGATCTTCACGTCAGGAGCTCCTCATTGGTCCCGTACACGCGGGATCTGGGCGGCGAAGGCGTCGCCGCCGGACAGCGCGGAGGTCCCGGGCGACCAGCCTGCCTGCTCCGCGTTCAGCACCTCGATGTGGCTGCCGGTGCGCAGGCCGCCCTGGCCCAGCGTCACCACGAAGCAGGAGGGATCCAGCCCGTCCAGCACCTCGATGTGGGTCTCGTCGTACAGGCCGGTGGCGATTTCCGTCTTGCGCACGGTGTCGGCTTCGGCCACGAAGACGCTGCGCAGTCCGCCTTCCTCCACCAGGGCCAGCTTGGGAATGGCCAGGGCCTCGTGATGGGTGTCTGTGGTGATGCGCACCTTCACGAAACCTCCGACGAGCGCGGTCTCGTCCCCTTCCTCCAGGCGCAAGGTCAGCCGTATGGTGCTGGTGGCGGGATCGACGACCGGCGCCACCCGCTCCACGACGGCCGTCAGGGGGACGTCCACGCCTTCCGGCGAGACGAGCACGCGCTGGCCGGCCTGCACCTTGCGCGCAACGGCCTCCGGTAGGTGCACGCGGATGCGCAGCGGCTCGAAGTCGGCCAGCGTGAAGAGGGCCGCGCCGGCAGGTACGTTCTGCCCCTGGACGATCTTGCGCTCGGTCACCTGGCCGCTGAACGGCGCGCGGATGATGGTCTCCTCCAGGGCGATGCGGGCCAGGTCCCGGTCCGACACGGCCAGATCGAAGGCATGCTTGACGTCGTCGAACTCCTGGTCGCTGATCAGGCCCTCCTGCACCATGGCCTGGTTGCGTTCCAGCAGGCGCTTCTGCTCCGCGAGCTTCAGCTCGCTCTGGCGCAGCCGGATGTGCTCGCGGCCGTTCTCCAACTCCGCCAGGACCTGTCCGCTCGAGATCCAGTCCCCTTCTTCCACGTTCAGGGCCTGCACGCGGCCGGTGACCTTCGCCACCAGGTCCACCAGGCGGTCGGCCTCGATGACCGAGGCGGCCCGGTAGTAGGAGGCTATGGAACGCCGCTCGACGCGGGCGACCTCCACCGGCACCGGCACCTCCGCGGGCTCTTCCTTGCCGTCCTGTTCGCCCGTGGAGTCCGTGGCGGCCACGTTCGTGCTGTCGGCGCCGTTGGCGCGGGCGGCGGACCAGCCGAAGGGCAGCTGCCCGCTGAAGTACAGTCCGGCGGCGATCAGGACCAGGGCGGGCGGCGCGATCCAGAACCAGCGGCGCGCCCGTTTCTGCTTGGCGGTAGGCATATCGTGCACTCCCGTGGACTGAAGACGATCTCGTGGTGAGGACCACGATAAAGACGCAACCGCGTCCACAAGGTTGCATGCCTTCCGCAGGGTGCCTCGGGAGCCCATCGGGGCTGGAATTGTGCGTCCAGGACCGCTATTCTTGCGGTCAGGCCCGTGGCCGGCGATCGCCGGTGCCGCCGCGGGAGAGGTCGCCGTATCCGTCAGCCGGGAGAGGTTCGAACCGATGAAGAAGTTGGTCGAATGCGTGCCCAACATCAGCGAGGGGCGGGATGGCAGCGTCATCGACGCCGTCACCGCGGTCGTCAAGGAGGTGGAGGGGGTTCACCTGCTGGACGTCGATCCCGGGGCGGACACGAACCGCACCGTGATCACCTTCCTCGGCTCCCCGGAGGGGGTCGCCGAGGCGGCGTTCCGGCTGGTGGCCAGGGCCGCGCAGCTCATCGACATGACGGGGCATTCCGGCGCCCACCCCCGCCACGGGGCCACGGACGTCTGCCCCTTCGTCCCGGTGCGGGGCGTGACCATGCAGGAGTGCGTGGAGATCGCGCACCGCGTGGGGCGCCGCATCGGCGAGGAGCTGCAGATCCCCGTCTACCTGTACGAGGAGGCGGCCCTGCTGCCGGAACGGCGCAACCTGGCCCACTGTCGCAAGGGCGAGTACGAGGCCCTGCCCGACAAGCTGGGGACCGCGGAATGGAAACCCGACTTCGGCCCCAACGCCTGGAACGATCAGGTGGCGCGGACGGGGGCCACGAACGTGGGAGCGCGGCAGTTCCTGGTGGCCTACAACGTCAACCTGAACACGCGCCAGCGCAAGATCGCCACGGACATCGCCCTGGACATCAAGGAAGCCGGGCGCGCCAAGCGCGACGAGAGCGGGAAGATCGTCCGGGACGACGGCGGCCAGACGATCCTGGTCCCGGGCAAGCACCAGCTGCCCGCCTGCAAGGCGGTGGGCTGGGTCATTCCGGAGTACGGCCGGGCGCAGATCTCCATCAACCTGGTCAACACCACCGTCACCAAGCCCCACGACGCCTTCGAGGCCTGCCGGGCCGCGGCACGGGAACGCGGCGTGCGCGTGACCGGCAGCGAGCTGGTGGGGCTCATCCCGGAGGGGGATCTGCTGGTCGCGGGGAAGCACTACCTGCGCCAGGCCGGACAGTCGGCGGGCCTGCCCCGCCACCTGCTCATCGAGAACGCCGTCCAGAGCCTCGGCCTGGCGGAGCTCGGCCCCTTCGATCCGCGCGAGAAGGTCATCGAGTACCAGGCGGGCCTGGTGGACGGCCCGCTCGTGGGCATGACGAACCGCGAGTTCGTCGACGAGCTGTCCACCGATTCGCCGGCGCCGGGCGGCGGTTCGGTGGCGGCTCTCTGCGCCGCCCAGGCGGCGGCCCTCTGCGCCATGGTGGCCAACCTGACGGTGGGCAAGACGGGCCACGAGGACGTCCAGGATCGCGTGAAGGAGATCGCGGAAGCCTGTCAGGAGCACAAGGACGCCTTCCTGGCCGCCATCGACGAGGACACCGCGGCCTTCAACGCGGTCATGGACAGCTTCCGCCTGCCCCGGAAGACCGAGGCCCAGCGGCGGTCCCGCGACCGGGCCGTGGCCGCCGCCACGCGGCAGGCCACGCGGGTTCCGCTGGGCGTGCTGGAGCGGATCGGTCCGCTGCTGGAGCTGGTGGAGGAGATCGCCGCGAAGGGCAATCCCAGCTCGCTCTCCGACGCCGGCGTGGCCGCCCTGACGGCCCGCTGCGGCGCCGAGGGGGCCTTCTACAACGTCCTGATCAACCTGGCGTCCCTCGCCGGACTCGCTGCGCCGGAGGAGCCCGACTTCCCGGAGGAGGCGCGGCGCCGGGCGGAGTTCGCCCTCGCCGGGTGCGAGCAGCGGGCGGACCGCGTGCGGCAGGAGGTCTTGCACCGCCTCACGGCGGCGCTGGATTGAGGTCCGCTCGCACCTGACCCGCCGCGTGGACGCGGGCGGCGGGCAAGGCGGGCCTTGACCGCTTCCCGCCGGGAAGTATACCTTTGCCCGATCCCACCGGCGGCGTCCCGGATCCTCACAACCCTGGGCCGGTGCTCCTTGGGACGCTCAAAACCCCAACGCCTCTGAAAGGTGTGCCGCGACCCATGGCTGCCACACAACAGGTCACTCCCCCGAAGCCGAGCCCCCTGCGCGAGATCATCCAGCCCTTCATCGACCTGGTCCGCGCCCCTCGCGCGCTGATGGGCGTGAACGTCTCGTACTTCATCGAGGGTTTCGTCTACTTCGGCATGCTCGGCTACCTGGCGATGTACTTCAACCAGTACGTGGGGCTGACGGATACCCAGGCGGGCCCCATGGTCGGTGTTCTGACCTGGGGTATCACCTTCGCCATGTTCCTCTTCGGAGGGCTGGCCGACAAGTGGGGCGTGCGCATCGCGCTGATCGCGGCCCTCTGCCTGATGCTGATCGGCCGGGTCATCCTGGCCGGCGCTCCCACCGCGGGGCTGCCCCCGGCCGGCATCTGGTCGACCATCCACTTCGCCGCGCTGCTGGGGATCCTGTTCATCGTCCTGGGCTACGGCATGTACCAGCCCGCCGCCTACGCGGCCATTCGCCTGTTCACCACGCCCAAGACCGCCGGCATGGGCTACGCCATGCTCTACGCGCTGATGAACCTGGGCGGCTGGCTGCCCACCTTCTTCTCCCCCATCCGCAAGGCCGTGGGCATCAGCGGCTCCTACTGGGTGTACTCGGGATTCACCGTGCTGGGCCTGACGCTGACGGTGATCATCCTCAGCCGCCGCACGGTGGACAAGGCGATCGCCAGGGCCAAAACCGAGCGGGCACGTCTGGCGGCCGAGGCCGGCCAGGAGCCGGCCAAGCCCGCGGTCGAGACGGCCACCCCTTCCGCGGTCGAGAGAAAGCGGGGTTTCTCCGTCCTGAGCTGGCTGCGCAGCCACCCGCTGGCCAACGTCAAGTTCTCCTTCTTCATCTTCTGCCTGATCCCCGTGCAGACCTTGTTCGCCCACAACTGGCTCACCCTGCCGATGTACGTCGAGCGGGCCTACGTGCACAGCTGGCCCTGGATTCACCGGAATTTCGAGCCGGCCGTGAACTTCAATCCCCTGCTGATCTTCATCCTGGTGCCGATCGTCACCGCCCTGACCCAGGAGCGGAAGGTCTACAACATGATGATCATCGGCACAGCGGTCATGGCCGCGCCGACCTTCCTGCTCGCCCTCGGACCCACGCCCTTCACCCTGGTGGGTTACCTGGTCATCATGACCGTGGGCGAGGCCATGTGGCAGCCGCGCTTCCTGCAGTACGCGGCCGAGATCGCCCCCGAGGGGCGGACCGGCGCCTACATGGGGGTGGCCCAGTTCCCCTGGTTCCTCACCAAGGTGGTCACCAGCCTCTACAGCGGCTGGTTCCTGGCGCACTACTGTCCCACGCCGGAGGCGCTGGCCGAGGGGATCGGTCGCATGGCCACCCAGAAGATGTGGCTGATCTACGGGTTGATCGCCATCACCTCGCCCGTGCTGCTCATCCTGGCCCGCAACTGGATCGGCAAGGACTTCAAGACCAAGGCGGACGCCTGATCCACCCCCGCGTCCGGAATCGCAGGCGGGGCGCCGTGTTTCGGTGCCCCGCTCTCTTTGGCGAGCCGGCCTGCCCCGCTCAGGCGTCGGGTGCCTGTCTCTTGCGGTGCTCGTACCCGTAGTACTTGCTGTCGTAGTAGTAAGGCAGGACCTCGGAGAGGTTGTTGGCCACCACGCCGAGGATGTTGGCGCCGGCGCCGCGCAGGATCTCCACGCCGCGCTTGACGACGTCGCGCGGGGTGCGTCCGGCCATGACCATGTAGATGATCCCGTCCACCGCCTCCACGTAGTGCAGGGGATCGCTGACCGGAACCACGGGCGGCGAGTCCAGGATGATCAGGTCATAGCTCTCGTGGAAGTGGCGGATGGCCCGCCGGAAGCGACCGCCGCTGAAGAGACGGCTGGGCTGCTGCCCCGCCGTCCCGGCCGGCAGGAAATCGAGGTTGGGCAGCTGGGTGCCGTGCGCGGCCACCCCGCCGCCGCCGTCCGCCGCGAGGTGCTCCGCCAGGCCCGGCGAACGCGGCACCTGGAAAACGCCGTGCTGCACCGGACGCCGCACGTCGCCGTCGATGAGCAGGATACGCTGCCGCAGGTGGTAGGCGAGCACCAGGGCGAAGTGCAGGGCGAACAGGCTCTTGCCCTCTCCCCGCTCGGCGCTGGTCACCATGAGGCACCGCTTGCGGTCCAGGTCGAGGTTCCGGCTCAGACGGATCATGACCCGCCGCAGCTCGATGGCCAGCGGCGACTCGATGTCGAAGAGCGCCCCGCTCTGGTTGCGCTGCCTTTTCCTGTCCCGCATGGACGTCCTTCCCTGCCGGTCCCGGGCGACGCGTCCGCGATCGGCGCTCTCAGCTGAGCTGCGGATAGACCAGCAGCAGCCCCACCGCCGCCACGGCCAGGATGATCACGACGAGGATCAACCAGATCAGCAGCCGCCGCCGCTTCTGCCTCCGGAAGAAGTTGCTCTCGATGACCGGGATGGTCCCGATGACCTGCAGGCCGAGCAGGTTCTCGATCTGGTCGACCGCGCGGAAGGATCGATCGAGCAGCTCGGCCAGGATAACCAATCCTCCGCCCAGGGCCAGCGCCAGCACGAAGCCCATGAAACTCAGCTTCACCTTGTCCGGTTCGATGGGACCGCGCGGCAGCTCGGGATCCTCGTGGACCACCATCTTGTAGCCGATCTCCGAGAGGCTGGCCTCGATGCGTAGGTTCTCCTGGCTGATGTCCCGTTCAATGGCCTGGAGCTGATTCCGCGCCGTCTCGGCCTCTTGCCGCAGGCGGGCGAGCGAGGCCGATTGCTCGGGCTGGCGGGCCGTGAAGTCCCTGAATTCCTTGATGTTCTGCTCGAGCTGGGTCATGATCTGCCGCTGAACGTCCCGGTAGAGGCTGTGATACAGGTACTGGCAGATCGTGTTGCGATCCATCGCGCCGAGCGCCGGGTACTCCTGCTTCGTCTTGTTCTCGATCAGGTCGTTCAGGTGCAGCCGCAGGGGGCCCAGCGAGGTCTGGGTCTGGTCGGTGCCCTGTCCGAGCAGCGCCTGGTACTCCAGGTCGACCAGCTCGCGCATGGCGCCGGCGATGTCGGGATCCTGGCTGTAGGTCTGGACCCGCACCAGATCGCCGCCCAGCACCGAGCGCGCGAGACGCTCCTGCGTGAACAGCTCGGCCGTGTCGGCGTCGAAGTACTGGGAGCGCAGGCGGCCGAGGGCCGCATCGGCCCGGCTCAGGTTGGCCTCGTTGACCGGATTGCCGGCCAGGGACTCCGAGAGCATGGAGCGCTCGAACTCCGTGAGCTGCCGCTCCTTCTCGTTCAGGTTCTGCTGGTAGCTCTTCCGCTGTCCCTCGAGGAAGTCGCGCGTCGTGGTGCGGGGCTGGACCCGGCTCGCCCGCTCCTCCTCCAGGAAACGATCCAGTAGGACCTCCGTGAGCAGGTAGGCACGCTCGGGATCGGTGTCGCGGATCCCGATGCTGAACAGCTGGCGCTTCTCCTGCCGGACGCGCACCCGGCTGCTCAGCCGCCGGGCAAACCTGCTCGTCACCGGCTGCGGGTCCTCACCCACCACCGCGTCCACAATCTGCGCCCCACCACCGGGCATCTTTTCCGGATGCAGGCGCGCGAATTCCTGGGCCACCCGCTCCAGGAACTTGGGCCCCGTGACGATGGTCTCGATGTTGTACAAGGCGTCGTCGTCAAGATTGCGCCGCCCGTAGCGTGACTCGTTCGGCAGAATGTCCGACGTGGTCGGCTCGTAGATGACGCGGATCTGCGCGCTGGAGAAGAAGACGGGAGTCATGGTCATGATCGCCACGGCGGCCATGGCCAGACACAGGATGAAGGGAACGAAGAAGAGCCACTTGCGCCGCCAGAACATGCGCAGCAGCTGGAGAGGATCGAAGCCCGTTCCGGAACGGGCGCCAGCTTCGTCGTAAGGATCCATTTCGGCTCCGTGGCTCCCCGGTCTGCTGCAAATCCATCGGGCCTCCCGACGCGGGAGGCGGCCCGAGGCTAGCCCATCACCCCATGTCGCGCAACGACCATCACCAGACCGGAAGCGGCGATCCCGCCGGGCCGGCTGTCGGTCCGGCGCGACACTGCGGGCCCCGCGCGCATCCTCGCGTGAACAGCGGGGACGGTTCCCCGTTCCCGGATTCCCTCCTGACCATCCCCGCTCCGGCCTCCGGGCGCGACTCCGTCCCGCAGGCCGAAGACCGGCACGCTTCCTGATGGCCGGCCGGTCACGCCGCACGTCACCCAGAACATCGGACCCGCGGAGGCAACCCTGAAGCGAACCCTGTCGCTCTTCGCGGCATGTCTGCCGCTCCTGTTGGCGATCTCCTGTGGAACGGGATCCGAGATGGTCGAGCCCATCCCGCCGCAATGCAACGCATCATCTTTAATGACAACATCATATGCTGATGATCTCCACGATTTTCTCAAAGTGCCAGAAGGGCTTTCGGCCTGGCGGTGGACGATCCGTACGGCGCGGGGGGACGTCCGCAGGGGCCTGGCCGTGCTGGCCCTGGAAGACCGGCGCATCCGCTGGAGCTTGCTGGACGATCGCGGCGCCCCCCTGCAGGCGCCCCAGGACAGCGGCCGGCTCAGCCTGCTGCCCCTGGTACCTGGCGGCTGGCACAGCGTGCAAAGCGCCTGGCCGCCAGCTCCCGGCGCGGTCCCGCTGCCCCTGCCGCGGATCCCGGTCCGTTCGCCCGAGTACGCCGATCTGCTGGATCTCCTGCAGGACCTGCTGGACGTCCAGGATCGTCGCAGCCTGCGCCGCTGGCCGGCCGTCCCGGTGCCAGTCCGCGCTCCGGCGGCGCTCAGCGGGGAGGTGGACCTGCAGCTCTGCCTCCGGGCCGCGATGTCTCTCTGGAATGCCGGCGAGCCGGACAGCCTCTTCCGCTGGGATCCGGCGGCGGACTGGGGTGTGCGTCTGGTCTTCCTGCCCGCGGAAACCGCCCCTCCCCCCTTCCCGGTGAAGGTGGTGCGTCTGGATACAGATGGAAGACCGCTGCGCGTGCACATCCTGGCCGCGGTGTGTTTCGTACGCCCGGATCAACGCCCGGAAGCCGTGCGGGAGCTGGTGCGCGCCCTGGGACGGGCCCTGCTGCTGCGGGGGGCGAGCCGGGATGCCGGGCACGTCCTGGCGCAGGACCCGGGCGTGCTGCATCCCGCAGCCGACGAGCGGAACGCCGCCCGCCTGCAGGCCAGGCTGCCCGCCGGTCTGGATCTGTCCCGCTACGGCCGGCTTGTTCGGATCGTTCAGGAATGATCCGGGCTATTGCACGTGGATGCGATAAGGCAGCAGCGCCAGGGGGCGCCCATCCAGCAAGGGCACGGCCGCCATGACGCCGTCCTCCGCCAAAGGCTCCAGCAACCCGGTGGCCGCCGCGGGCAGGGCCGGCACCAGGGTCTCGTCGCTGAGCGAGTGCAGGAGGACCCGCTCGAGCAGGCTAAGCTTCTTCTCGTAGGTCACGATCGCGACCCGCTCCTCGGCCTTCAGCCCCATCATGAACTTGGCCGAGTCCAGGGCCCGCAGCAGACCGCCCAGGCCGTCCACCAGGTGGCGTGACAGCGCTTGCTCGCCGGTCCAGACGCGGCCCTGGGCCACCTCGTTCACCGATTCCGGGGTCATGTCGCGCCCCGCGGCCACCTTGTCCACGAAGCGGCTGTAGAAGTCGTCCAGCAGGCCCTGCAGGCGCGCGCGCTGTCCGGGCGTGAAGACGGCCTGGTTGCCGAAGAACAGCGCATTCTCGCCGCGGGTGATGTACTCGCGGTCGATGCCGATCTTCCCGAAGAAGCCGGACATGTCCACCTTCCCCGCGAAGACCCCGATGGAGCCGGTCAGGGTGCCGGGCTCGGCGAAGATGGAATCCGCGCCGCAGGAGACGTAGTAGCCGCCGGAGGCTGCGTAGCCGGACATGGAGACGACCACGGGCTTGATCCGGCGCAGGCGCTGCACCTCGTTCCAGATCAGATCGCTGGCCATGGCGGAGCCGCCGGGGCTGTTCACGCGCAGGACCACGGCGTCGATGCTGTGATCCTCCCGGGCCTGCTGCAGCCTGTCGACCACGGTCGAGCTGCCGGCCAGCTTCCCCTGCAGGCGATCATCCCGGGAATCGCCGGGAACGATCGTGCCGTCCACGTACACCAGGGCCACGCGCCTGGCGCCCCGCTGGCTCGCACCGCTCCACAGGTAGTCCTCGAGAGTCGTGAAGTCCTCGTCCGCGAAACGCTCCTGCTCCAGATCCTCCCGGCTGAGGACGCTGTCCACCAGGCCTGCGGACAGTGCCGTGGGGGCGTCGTAGATACCGGCATCGATCCAGCTGCGGACCTTCTCCGTCGTCGTGCTGCGACCCTCGGCGATCATGCCCACCAGACTCTCGTACCGGTTCTCCACGATGGCGGTGACCATCTCGCGGTTGGCCGCCGAGGCCTCGCTGCGCATCAGCTGCTCGGGGGCCGACTTGAACTTGCCCACGTGGACGAAGTCGGCCTTCATGCCCAGCTTGTCGAGAGTGTCCTTGAGGAAGGTCAGCTCCGCGCTGACGCCGAGCACCAGCAGGTTGCCCTCCGGAGCCAGCACGATCTCCTCGGCGGCCGTGGCCAGGGCGTATTCCCGCGTACCGCCTCCCTCCAGGTAGCAGACCACCGGCTTGCCCGAGCGCCGGAACTCGCGGACGGCCGCCCGCAGCTCCTCCACCTTGGCCCAGTCCACCGGCACCGCCGCCACGTCGAGCAGCAGTCCCCGGATGCGACGATCATGGGCCGCCCTCCGCAGGCCGAAGATGACCTCGCGCATCAGGGGCGGCCGACCGTGCAGGACCTGACCGAGGAAGTTGTTGCCGCGCTCCTCGGCGTAGGCCTCCTCGACGCGCCAGTGCAGGACGCCGCCGACCGCGACCCCGCCCTTCTCCAGGTTGCCGGCCAGCCGCCAGAGGATGATAAACGCGCCCACCATGCAGACCGCGACGATCACGAAGACCAGCCAGAATCGCTTCATGTCATGCTCCTTGGATCCCTCAGCGGACCAGACAGATCTTGCGGGTCATGGCGCGATCACCCTGCCCGATGCGCAGCAGATAGGTCCCGCTGGCGACCGGGAGCCCCGCGGCATCCCGGCCGTTCCAGCCGATCCGGCCGGCGGCGTCCGCCTGGACCGGACCGGAGACGTAGATCAGCCGCCCCCGCAGATCGTAGACCCGCAGGGACCAGGGCTGTCCGCCGCTGCCCGTCACCGGCACGCTCACCTGGCCGTTCCAGGGATTCGGAGACGGCGGTCCCACCGTGAAGGGGAGGGCCGGCGGCGACCAATTCTGTTCCATCAAGAGGGAACCGGCAACCTCGATTCCGCGGGCGGCGTGCACGCCGGCCTCCGCGGACGTGACGCCGGCCGCCAGGACCAGGACGCAGCGCAGCGAGTCACCGGCGGCGAGCTCGTAGGGGCCGGCCGCCCAGACCTGGCTGATGTCCGCCACCAGCGCCTCCTGCGGGCCGTCCGCCACGCTCAGGGCCTCCCACTTCTCGTCGTCGGAGAAGCCGTCGTAGATGCCCCAGGAGGGATTCTGCGGGTCGGCGTGGTCGTTGTCGATGGCCCGGAAGTGAGCCTCCGTCCCCGGCTCGCAGACGAGGCCCGTGGCCACGGTCATGCCCGCGGGCTGATCCGAGCGGACAACCCGCGCGAAGCTCTCCCCCGCCTCGCGGAAGGTGGAGTTCTCGCGGAAGGAGGGAAAGTACCCGCCGCCGTTGAGATCCCAGTCCATGAAGAAGCCCAGGTGCAGGTCCGAGAGATCCGCCCCGCCCTCGTTGGCCACGGTGATCAGGATCCAGGCCAGGCCGGGCAGGTCCTCGCCCGGGGGCGCCAGGGCCTGCCAGGACACCCGCAGGCCGAGAGGGTCGGTCGCGCCGTCATCGCGGAACCCGGCTCCCGCCCGGGCCAGGGTGGTGCCATCCGCGAGCTGCACGTCCGGCAGGGAGCGCGGCGTGTGATTCAGACCGTCGGGCAGGAAATCGGGATCGAAGCCGCCCAGGGCGCCCCGGCGCGCGGCATCGCTGATCCGCTGCGGGCCGTCCCCCAGCAGCAGCGCCCCCTCGAAGAGCAGGTTGCCCAGGGCTCCGTCCCCCTGGGACTGGCCGGCCGGGACGTAGCGCACGCCCAGACCGTCGCGGCCGTTGCCGCCGCCGAGTCCGGTGAATCCGATGCGGCCGTTGCCGCCGAGGCTCAGCCGGACCTCCCCCGCGGCGAGATCCGCGAACAGCGGGGTGATCACGAACTCCGTGACGTAGCGATCCCGGTACGCGCCGGCCTGCCCGGAGATCCCCGCGAGCTGCCAGACGAGCGACAGCGTGCTGCCCGGAGCGGCCTCCGGCGCGATCTGCAGGCGGAAGGAACGGTCCGCCGCGGCCCGACCGTCGTGCGGGAGCGCCGGCAGGACCGCCTCGCCCACCAGGATCTCCACCGGGGCGCCGGCCGCGTCCAGCCAGAGCCGGACCGGCCCGTCGCTGTCCGCCAGGCGGTTCCGCCAGACGGGCCGCAGCAGCACCTCCTCGCCCGGTTCCAGCACCCCGTCGCCGTCCGCATCCACGACCTCGATCCGCTCCGGAGCGTAGCCGGGGCCCTGGTACGTGAGCGCCGCCGCGGCGTCGATCAGGCCGCTGCCCAGCAGCCCCTCCTGCCCCGGGTTGATCTCGTCCAGAGGATGGGCCGTGATCCGCAGCTTCTGCTGCACGGCCGCGCCGTCCAGCCCGGGATCCAGGCCCCAGAGCAGGGCGGCGGCCCCGGCCACCACGGGGCTGGCCATCGAGGTTCCGGTCAGGGGCCCGACCTGGCCGCCGGGGAAGAGGGAATAGATCCCGACGCCGGGGGCGGCTGCGTCCACCCAGAGACCGAAGCTGGACGAGGCGTGTCGCACGCCGTTGTTCAGGACGTTGGCCACCGCGAAGACCCCGGGGTAGGCCGCCGGGTAGAAGGGCACGTCGTTCCCCTCGTTCCCCGCGGCGGCGAACACGATGGCTCCGAGCGACGAGACGTACTCGAGCACGGCCATCTCCAGCAGCGAGGAGTTGCCCGGCCGCCCCCAGCTGCAGTTGATGACGCGGACGCCCCGCTCGGCGGCGTAGAGAATGCCCTGGTAACCGAAGATGATGCTGTCGTCGATGGTGGCGCTGTTGGTGGCGATGCAGAGCACCGGATCGTTCCAGGTCATGCCCGCCACCGCGGCGCCGTTGTCCGTGACGGCCGAGATGATGCCGGCCACGTGGGTACCGTGTCGCACCGCCAGCGGCAGCTGGCTGCCCAGCGCACCGGGATCGTCGTTACCCGTGGCGAAGTTCCAGCCCCGGCAATCGTCCACGTAGCCGTTGCCGTCGTCATCCAGGCCGTTGGGAGGATCCGCGGCGTTGACGAGCACGTTCGCCGCGAGGTCGCCGTGTCCGCTGTCCATCCCCCCGTCGACCACCGCCACCGGCCACGGGCGTTCCTCCCCCCGCACTAGATCCCAGGCGGCGAAGGCGTTCACGATCCCCAGGTGTCCCTGCAGCGGGAGCAGGGGATCGTCCGGCGCCCGGCACAGGCGAGCGACCCGGTAAGGCTCCGCCCACGCGACATCCGGCAGGGTGGACCAGCGCGACGCCTCCGCCACCGCATCGCGCCCGGGCGCTAGGAAGACCAGCCGCACATCGGCGAGCGGAGTACCGGGAGGACCGTCGCGCCAGGCCGCCGTGGCCAGCACGCCGGCGGCCGCCGCCACCTCCCCGTGATCGGGCGCGACGCCGGTCTCGCCCTTGAGCGCCGGCACACCCAGGCGGACCACGATCACCCCCTCCAGGATCGACGCCGCACCGGGCGCGGCCCCCTTGACGCTGGTGAGCGGCTGCCGCGCCAGCAGTGCCTGTCCCTGCCGGGCCGCGAGGGAAGGAGCGCTGGCGATCACCGCCGCCGCGGCCGGCGCGGCGAACTGCCGGGCGTCCGCGGCCGCTGCCGGTCGCGCCATCCCGGCCAGAACGACGATCAGCAGGCCCCAGAGGGGCGCGTGGCAGGTGATTTTCCGGAGGCCGGGGCGGAGCTGTCCTGGGCGTGGAAGACGGGGCAAGCGAAATCTCCTCGGCTGCGGGCGGATCCCGGTGCGCTGGCGGCCAGGCACGAGGTGTGTTGTCCTTCCTAACTATGTACGGAATTCCGCGGCGGCCGACCAGAGCCTAATCTTCAAAGCGCATCCCTGGCAACGCCTTAGGCTGTGCAGAAGGCCGCCAGGGAGCGCGCCGCCCGATCGATCTTGCGGAATACGGGAATCCCCGCCCGCTCGATCATGAAGGCCATGGGGTCGTAGAGACGCCCGGAATCGACGACCACGACCGCCGGCTTGTTGCTGGCGCTCAGCAGCCGGATGAGCTGGCGCGGCTGGGAATCCTCCAGCCAGATGTTCTCGCCGTGCCTGCCCCAGGGATCCGGTTCCAGGTTGTTCAGCGAGGGGGTCACGGGCACGGCGGAAACGATGGCCAGGTCCACCGTCTCGCACGCCAGCACGGCCGCCGTGGCGCGACCGAAGGCGTCCGTGTCGGCGATGGGCGTGGTATCGATGGGGTTGTCGCGGTGCGCAAAGGGCGGCAGAGCCTCGCGCAGGGCAGCCCGGGTCTCGTCCGTGAAGACCGCCAGCTCGAGGCCGGCGAGCCGGTCCATGACGGTGGAGCACTCGAAGCCGGCGTTGCTGAGGATGCCGACCCGCCGGCCCGCAGGGCGGCGCCGGGCCAGCAGGGTGTGGGTCTTGATCAGATCCTCGAACTCGTCGAGGGATTCGGCCACGGTGACCCCGGCGTGCATCAGGCAGGCGCGCGCGACCTCGTAGTCGCCGGCCAGGGAGGCGGTGTGGCTCGCGGCCGCCTTCGCGCCCAGCTCGGTCTTGCCGGCCTTGCAGGCGACGACGCGCTTGCGGGCCGCCCGCGCCCGCCGCGCATACTCCAGGAAGCGGGCACCGTCCCCGGTGCGGAATCCCTCCACGTAGCAGGCGATGACGTCCACCTCGTCATCCTCGAGGAAATGTGCGAGCAGATCCGACACCGTCAGGTCCATCTGGTTGCCGAAGCTGATGCTGGCCTTGGGATAGATCAATCCGTCGTAGTTGCTGGCGAAGGTCACCAGGTAAGCCCCCGACTGGCTGATCATGGCCAGGTTCTCGCCCCGTCCCGGCCGGTAGGGCAGCTTGTAGGGCGGCAGGAAGAAGGTGTTGTAGCGATTCCTGCTGACGATGCCCAGGCAGTTGCCGCCCACCATGATCGGTCCGCCGCCGGGACGGGCGTGTCCCTCGCGCAGCTTGGACTCGATCGCGGCCGCCAGACCGGTCTCTCCCGTCTCGGCGAAGCCTCCGGGGATGAGGATGATGGACTCCGCGCGGTCTCCGTCCACGAGGGCCGCGATGGCCTCCCGCGCACTCTCGGCCGGGATGGCGACCACGGCCAGATCCACCTTCTCCGGCAGGTCCGCCACCGTCGGGAAGCACGGCACCCCGGCGATCTCCCGCTCCTGATGATGGACCACGTAGAGCCGATCCGCCTCGACCGCCCGGGCGCGCCGCAGGTTGTCCAGGATGATGCGACCCGGATTGACTCCCCTGGCGCTGACTCCCAGCACCGCGGCGCTGCGCGGTGCGAGCAGCGGGACGATCTTGGCCAGGGGGCGATCCGCCGCCGGCCAGCGGGTCCGCGAGACCAGCCCGACCCCGTCGAGCGCCACCAGCCGGCCCCCGGCGGCCACGGCGGGGTTGATCTCGATCTCCTCGATCGTCCATTCCGCGGAGCCGTCCGGGGCATGGACCTGCCCCAGACCCGCCAGGGACAGCACCGCCATCGCCAGCTCCTGCGGCGGCAGCGGCGCCTCCGGATAGAGACGCGAGGGGCTGCAGATCACGGAGAGCAGCGGGTGGGCCTGGATCGCCCGGGTCACCTCGGCGGCGGTCAGACCCCGGGCGGGGAAGATGAGTGTGCTGCGGCCGCCGGTACCGCGGCCGTACCACTCGGTGAGCAACCCGCCCACGCCCAGCAGCACCACCGGACCGAAGGCCGGATCCAGTCGCAGGCCGAGCAGCAGCTCCTGGCCGGGCACGTTGGCCTGGTGCGGCACGAATCCACAGGCCAGGATCCCTTCGCACCGCGTTCCGTGCTCCCGCTTGCCCGCAGCGCGGAGGATCTCGTCGGCCTGGTCCAGGATCCAGGGAACGGCGTCCTCCACGGGCAGCCGCAGCGGCTTGACGCCCCCCTGGTCGCTCTTGTGCAGGATGTCCCTGCCGGCCACCTTGAGGACGAGACGCCCCCGGCTCCCGGCCACCGCCACGGCGCGCTGCGCCCAGCGCCGTCGCTCCTCGGCCGCGGCCTCCGCCGGCAGGTACTCGGCCGGACTGCGCGCGAGCCCCACGGCATCCAGCAGCGCGTAGACCTCGGCCTCGTTGAGCCGGAAGGGCTTCTCCCCCGCTCCCGCCCGCAGCGCGGACGCGGCGAGCACTTCGGAGACGACTTGCCAGTCCTTCTCGACCATCCTCGCACCCTTCCCGCTGCCTCCGGCGCCGCGTCTCGGTTTTACCCCTGGCTGGCGCCGCACGGCAATACGATAGATGTCGCCCCCTCCTCTGCAAAGAACAAGTTGCGCCCG
>Ga0315542_1001024_pt1 | contig 17621 bp, 21 predicted proteins | sample SalMarSW160120MG_FD_202541 | JGI IMG/M metagenome (GOLD analysis project Ga0315542, IMG submission 202541) | Salt marsh sediment microbial communities from the Plum Island Ecosystem LTER, Massachusetts, United States - Salt Marsh Sediment SW1601-20 ...
TTACCCTGATTCTGCATCATATTGATAATCCAAAGCCACACTATCGCTGAGAATGCAGTTACAATTTCTGGAACAGCTTGTTGCCAAATTGAAGTTCCATTCAGATAATCCACCCACATAAATACGGAGAGGAAAGGAAGAATGATAGATACAGCACTAAACCATCTTAAATTAGGAAATCGAAGCCATCCAATCCCTATGAACCACATCGAGAATGGAAAGGTAAGGAAGAACCCTACGGATACCCAGTAATGCAATTCACCAAAGTTTTCTGAGAATATTCCGATTGCAATCAAGAAGACCAGAGAAATGACCAAGGGAATTAACCCAAATTTGGTTGGGACATCTTTTGTCCACTTCAGAAACCAGATAGTGTATGATATCATTAGGATTCCAGTTACAATGAGACCGCTATTGAATATGATTGCACTAACAAGTTTGTATGGACTTAGAAAGAAGTTAGTGTAATTTCCGAGATCACTCAGTGCATTGATGAGCCAATCGAATCCTGGTGCTAACATGATTGCAATTGTTATAGTAATAAGAGCAATGAGTGGAGCGAAGAATCCTATCTTCGTATACTTTGGCATATTGGTTATCTTTTCACTGAGTGACATGATTAAATCGGTACATATCCCTCGTATAAGATTGCTGGGTCTCCATTGATGAGACTTAAAACCTCTCACTCTGATAATTGCATATTAACTTGCAGAGCTATTAACAATGACACAAAATGCAGATTGTCCGTATTGTGGTTCTAGTGTTCCTGTAGATGATTCACGCGTCGCGTATGATGAAAAAATATCGGTTCGCTGTCGCAACTGCGGGGGTCTATTCGAATATATGCCTGGATTTGGTTCATTCTCTGTTCCAGGAGAAGGTCCTCGTACACAACGTCAAGGTCCAATCAGGAGTGAAGGATCATACCCCAGTACAACGTATGATGGGGCCGCTCCATGGGAAACCGAACCTCCTCCGCGTCAACAATCAGGGTGTGGGACCTGCTGCACGATTTGTTGCTGTTGCCTTTTATTTCCGACTATTTTCTTCCTGCTATTTTTTGGTTTCTTTAGTGGTATCTCTTGGCTCTTTGGATAAAAAACTCAATCTCACGGAGGTCATACTTTGGGGGATCAAGTAATTTGTCCTCAATGTGGTCAACCATTAGATGAACCTATTCCGCAAGCCTTGGTAGGTTCTATTCAATTGAAATGCCCCTATTGTGATATGGTGTATTCGTTCCAGCGTGAAGAGCATGTAGGTGTGCTTGAAAGCGAGATCGAATCGTATCTATCTCCTGGACCTTTCAGAAGGAAGCTTGTTGTCAGAAGCGGAGGTGAACCACGTAAAGGAGATTCATCAACGAGGTTATTCTCCTGCATTGTTCTATGCTTATTTGGTCCGATAATTATATTTGTAATCTATTGGGTGATTACCTATCTAATCGGTTTCGTTAGTTGATTTTACATTCTTAGTTCTTGAATCCATCCATGGTTATAAATAAAAGGCATAGAGCTTTTGCTGCCTTCACTGGCAATATATGATATTTCACTTAAGGTGGTCAGGGTTGACTGAAGCAGAAATTGAAGACAAATGCATTACACTAGCAGAAGCAGCAAAGATGGTTAATGATGGAGATGGGCTCTTCTGGGGTGGATTTGGGTATCAACGTGCTCCAATAGCGTTTGCGCATGAATTAGTTCGACAGAAGAAGCGGAATCTAACAGTCTATACCTGTGGTTCCGAGGTAGATCTTGAAATAATGGCTGGTGCTGGAGTTGCGACTCGCTTTGAGATTGCATTCTCAGCAATAGAAGCTCTAGGTCTCTCTAATAATATTCGACGAAGAGTTTCTGAAGGGAAACTGGAAGTTGAGGACTATACGAATCTCGCAATGGCTATGCGTTTTCTAGGAGGAGCTCTCAATGTCCCATTCATGCCCATAAGAAGTATGATGGGTACCGATATGGTCAATCTGACACGATATCGCGGAGATGACAAACTGAAAGTGATTGATTGTCCCTTTACCGGAGATAAGATCTGTCTTGTTCCTTCACTCCAGCCAGACTATAGTATTGTCCATGTACAACGCGTGGATAAACTAGGAAACGCTCAGATTGATGGGATTGTTGGAGAGGATCTTGAAGGTGCTCGCTGCGGTAAGAAGTTGATTATCCTTGCAGAGGAATTGATTGATACTGCTGAAATCAAAACAAGACCCGATCAGACAAAGATTCCTGCGATGTACGTAGACCATGTGGTCATCTTACCATATGTTGCTCATCCTATGATGTGCCACGATTACTATGATTATGACTTGGAACACCTCATGACGTTCCACCAAATGACACGCACTGAAGAGGGCTGGCAGGAATATTTGGATAATTTCATTCTTGGAGTTGATGATCATTATGGATATCTCAATCTAGTAGGTTGGGAGAATCTACACAAACTTCGAGCAACAAAACCGTGGGGGTACTAATCATGGTGGAATATACTAAGATTGAATTCCTGATTGCTTGTGCATCTAGTCATGTGAAAGATGGAGAGATGGTGTTTGGTGGTACGGGTATGCCCCTACTGGCTGCGTTGTTAGCAAAAGAAACCCATGCACCTAAATCAAACCTCATTTCAGAAGCTGGATTTATTGACGCTCGACCCAGAGAGGTCCCGCTCTCAGTTGCTGATACTCGTTACTACTATGGGTGTTCTGCTTCCATAGGTCTCATTGAAACACTTGGTTTTCTTCTCCAAGCAGGAAGAATAGATGTGGGTTTCCTTGGCGCTGCACAGATAGACGAGTATGGAAATCTCAATACGAGCTATATTGGACCTTATGATGCTCCAAAGGTCAAGCTTCCTGGTAGTGGTGGAGGAAATGATATTGCATCATCAGCGAAGCGGCTCATCATTATGATGTCCCATGATAAACGAAAGTTTCTCACGAAGCTAGATTACATGACTTCTCCAGGATTCTTGGATGGACCTGGAGCTCGTGAGAAATGGTCATTGGTCGGTGGCGGTCCTGAGATTGTGATAACCGATATGTGCCAGATGGACTTTGATCCCGACACAAAGAAGATTCGTCTCAAATCCGTTCACCCTGGATTTACAGTGCAGGATATTCAGGACAATGTCATGTTCAATCTGATTATTCCGGAGGATGTGCCGACTACAGAAGAACCAACCCAGGAACAAATTGACATCATGCATAAGTTAGACCCCAATGGAATCTATCTTGGAAAGGGTGGTTGAATTCTGGAGACCTGAATCTCTTGAAGTCACTGAATATTGATGAATTCAAGGCAGTGGTCTTCGACCTCGACTCAACCCTGATAGACACTCACCGCTATCCAATGGTGGCCAGTGAATGGTTGATGAAGCGTTCTAACGTAGATATTGAAAACCATGGGGAAATTTACGTACGAACTCTGGTGTCAATGTACTTCAAAGCAATAGAAGAAACTGTATTAGGAGCTCCTTTCGTGACTCCCTTTGACATCATCAAAAATGCAATGACCAAGAGTTTGGAGGTTCTTGGATATACGGTTGATAGTACTCTTGTTGAAGAAGCAACTCAAAGATTCAAGACTCTTCATGTAGAGCTATCTACGCCTTATCCTGGAGTTCCTGAACTTCTATCAAAACTTGAAAATTACGGATTGAAATTAGGAGTTCTCACAAACAGTTTCGAAGGAGATACAGAAATCATTCTCGCCAAATGGGATCTTCTTCAACACTTTGACGCAATAGTTGATTGCGGTAAAGTTAGGGCTTTCAAACCAATGCCCCAACCATTTGAAGGAATATTGTCAATCTTAGATACCGCTCCCTCAGAAACCCTCTACGTTGGGGATGAATACTATGCGGACATGGTGGGTGGAAAACGGCAATCACTCGTTACCATCTGGATTAATCATCGCGAGAATTCGTTAGATGACCTTATAGTAAAATATGGTTCAGAAAATACTCCTGACTATGTAACGAAAACCATTGCGGAATTTGCTGACATGTTATAGCAAATCGACAAAATACTCTATTTCTCGAACATTCGACGAATCTGTACACAACAGACATATTAGGTTCTTGAAGGAGTTTCTGTCTGCAATGCCGCTCTATATCAGATGGAGTATTGAGTACTTTGAGCAAAGACGACGAAATTGGACCGATACAAGCACGTTCAGATCTTATCAATATTCTGAGCCAATGTCCTGAAAACACTGAAGCAATGGTTGCTCTCATTCAGAGCGAGCTCAAGGATTTGAGAGACCGTGATGCGGTGCATGATATTTCCAACGCACTAAAAGAAGCAGCCTCACAATCGAAGATAGATGCATCCACTCGAGACAACGTACTCTATTGGTTGACTGAAACTACTCCCGATGTGCGTCAGATGATTCTAGTCCAGACTATCGAGGAGCTTCTCAAAATGGAAAACTGCAGTGAAGCAACAACCATCGCCTTGGTCAAGATATCCTCTCAAGAAAATGTTGACATGGTCATGGAATGGGTCAATCGTAAAATTCTGACTCTCAATCAGGCTGTATATGTTCTTCTCTTTCCCGATTCATCTGCTGCATTGATGTAGAATTTCTGGTATTCAGAGATCTGGCATGTATTTCTTCACGTGACTTTCCCAATCCGGCTTAATCTCAAGTGAATGCTTGACACATTCTCTTGCTAGGTCTTTCTGTCCTAGCTTGTAATGTATCTTGGCTTTGTAAAACCATGCTTTAGCAAATTGAGGGTCAATCTTGAGTGCCTCTTCATAAGCCTCTATTGCCTTATCAAGCTCCCCTGTTGTTTCATATACTCTGGCATGCGCAAACCAGTCATATTGAGTCATTTCATTTAGTTCAGCGGCCATATTCAGATACATCCATTTCTTCACGAGTATGTATTCGCGATTCCTAATAACTGTGAGGTGTAGATGACCATTTCATTCTCTCAACTCATATTATCTTTTACAAGCCTTAGAAGTTTCCATAAAGTTTTGTTCGTCGAATGCAAGCAGGATAGTCCTCATTGGCACTCCGATTTGGTTTGCATCCGAAATAGTGGTTATATACCAATTACATTAAGGTTTTCTTAGGTCTAATATATGAAGACAATTCAAAAAACAATGATTAGCTTGTTTCTCGTTGTTGCCCTTTTGGGTACGACAGCCTTGGCAAGTGCACAAGGTCCCGCGACCATGCCTCATGGTCCTGGTGGTCCTCCCGACCACACGACGGGAACTGATGGAACTGTCACGATTAACACTGATATAATCTCAATTATGGCAAACGGAAAAGTGCCCATGTTTCATTTCTGGTATGCTGTAGATGATGAAGGCGCTCATGCAAAATTCTCTACATCTTTTGTTATGATTGCTGAATATGAAGATTTGAATGGAGATGGTGGATATCAAACTGGCGAAGCGTTACACTTTGCGCCTCTTTCTGCATTTGAGTGGACACTTACTAGTGGTTCTGTCGTAGTGGACGATGTTGTTACTGAAGTTTGGTTAAAGTACACCAAGTCCGGTGTTAGAAGTACAATGATGCCTGATGCTGCTCCAGCAGCACTAAACGGAACTGGAAGTGTCATGAGATTCGAAGACACAACTATACAGATTTGGGGTCATATCTATCTTGAAGACTATCAAGGTGAGGTTGCAGATGATCATGGTTCCCATGCAAATTACACTGTAGCGGGTGGTTCAGAGCTCAAGATTGACATCGAGATTGGTAACTTCCCATTCAGTAGTGAAGATTCAATGGTAACAATTCAAACTCTCCAGAGAGAACACGTTGCTACTGGTATTCAAGAACCGCAAGTCCACCGTTACAGGATAGAAACTCGTGAACAATTCAGAAATACCACACTTGATTCCAATAATAATTGGACAACTATAGGCGGTAATGAATCCCGATTTCAATCTATGAATGGAACCAACATTCAGAAAATCGACTTTGTCGATTATGATGCTGGCATTGCTCAGGGTTTCTTCAGCTGGGTTGACAAAGCTACAATAACCTGGCCTGGTGGAGCTACTGAAATCGTCGATGTAAATGCCACCTATGTACCCACAGGTGTGGGTACTGCAGTCTATCTGTCATACCCCTATTTTGACAATGGAAGCATCTTACACGACCCATCAATCGGTTTGTATCCCGCGGGCACCCCATTGATTTCAGAACCTGTTGACATGGTCCTAGTCGCAGGTATTGGTGCGGTCGCCTTAGTTGCAATACTCATCGTGTTGGTCCGAAAGAAATAACTAACCTCTCCCAATGGGCGGTGCACCCGCGACGCCGCCCTCCATACTTTTTAGAGAAGTCTTAACTACAAACATATAGACAAACATAACTTAGAATCTCGCGAACAACGAATTGGAATGGTGTCGAAACGTGCAAAGAAAACATCTACTACTGCTGACATTGGTCCTAGTTTCAATGATAATTCTGCCCGTGCGGAGCGATACGATAATTGCACAAACAAGTGATATACTGCTAGATCCGATTTCAATCAATGCAGTAATGGACAATGATGGCTTAACAACCATCACAGTAAATGCACGGATGACCAATCTTGGAGTTAGTTCTATCGACACACTCAGTTTCAGAATTGATTCTCTAGAAGCTTTAGTGACTCTAGTTAAGGTTGATGGAGATTTGACAAATGCAACGTTGATAGACTATGACAGATATATTGAGATTGTAATAGACCTTGAACAATCGGTAGGAACTGACGAATCTGTCCAAATTGAGTTAGGAATACTTGCCTCTGATTTTCAATCAGATCTCTCTATTGGAGCAGACCCTACAAAGTATATAGCTGATTTCGTCTACTATGCACGCCCATTAACTCGACTTTCCAATTTCACATTCACAGCTATTCTCCCACCAGAGGCTATTCTTTCACAAGAGTCAATCATACCCCTTTTTCCTAATACAGACGCAAATTATACTGATGGCTCATCTTTAGCATTCACCTGGTTCACTGAAGATCTTCAACCTGGTCAGGAACGTGTTTTCATAATAAGATATCAAACGCCAAATTATGAATCCGCCCCTCTTCAATCATTCTTTGTCGAATCTATCGCTATTGGTCTTATCGGAATTCTACTTGGTATTATGTTAGCAGTTTTTGGACCAAGGATAGCGTACCGCCTTCGAAGAATAGGCAAGGTTCGTTTCATTGGTGTAACTAATGAAGAAGAAGAAGTTCTCGAAGTAATCCGCCAGAAAGGCGGTTCATGCCCACAGAAAGATCTCTATACCGAGTTTGATATGTCTCAGGCAAAAGTCAGTCTTATTCTCAATAATCTCGAAGAACGGGGACTAGTGCGTCGTTTCCGAGATGGCCGCGAGAATGTAGTCCACATAATGGAAGATTAAGCCTAATTTCAATGAATTGAAAGCCTTTATATCGACGCCGAGAACGTCCCATTATAAGTCATCAATATGAGGTGGGTTCTTGAGTTCATCCAAGAAAATACGTGTACTTGTTGCGAAACCAGGTCTTGACGGACACGATCGCGGCGCAAAGATAGTCGCTCGTGCACTTCGAGATGCTGGTATGGAAGTTATCTATACCGGACTTAGACAGACCCCTGAGATGGTAGTTCGAGCAGCATTGGACGAAGGAGTTCATTGTATCGGACTGAGTATCCTCAGCGGTGCACACAATGCTCTGTTTCCGAAGATTATGGAACTATTGAAAGCAGAAGGTGTAGACGATATCTTGGTAGTTGGTGGTGGTATCATCCCTGAAGATGATATTCCGGCTCTGAAGAAAGTGGGTATTGGTGAGATATTTGGACCTGGTACACCACTTGATGAAATTGTTGAATATATTCAAAACAACGTTAAATTCTAGCTCTAATGTGAGGGACAACAATTGTCAGTCGCGGACCTTGTAGAGGGAGTGCTTAGTCATAATAGACGGTATCTAGCCCGTCTCATCTCTATGATTGAGGATGAGGATGGTCGAGCACTAGAAGCACTCAGTCTATTGTACAAGCATACTGGCAAGGCGCACATAATCGGGGTCACTGGCCCTCCAGGTTCAGGGAAAAGTTCTCTTGTGACCAAGTTAACCGCAGAATTCAGGAAACGTTCGAAGACAATCGGTATCATCTGTGTCGACCCATCCAGTCCATTTACTGGTGGAGCTCTGCTTGGTGATCGAATCAGAATGCAAGAACATAGTCTCGATGATGAGGTCTATGTTCGTAGCATGGGTACCCGCGGTCATCTTGGAGGGCTGTCACGAGCTACTTCTGATGCTGTTCGGGCAATAGATGCTTTTGGAAAAGATGTCATCTTTGTGGAAACAGTGGGGACAGGTCAGTCCGAGGTTGAAGTAATTGATATTGCTCACACAGTAATTGTAACTGATGTTCCTGGAAGCGGCGATGATATACAAGCAATCAAAGCTGGCATCATGGAAATTGCAGATATTTTCGTTGTGAATAAGAGTGATCTTCCTGGGATTGAGAAAAAGGTTGCAGAGATTAATGCAATGCTCGATATTGACTCTCGAGAACGGGTATGGAGACCTCCGGTACTATTGACTAATTCACGGAGTGGTGAGGGTATCCCAGAATTGCTAGATACTATTCTAGCACATTATGAATATCTGAAAGAATCCGGTGACCTACAGAAGAAAGGTCTTCAGAGAAGTAGAGAAGAACTCCAGGACTTGATGAAGTACAAATTGACACAAGAGCTATCTCTAAAACTTCGAGACAAACCCGAGTATGAGGAAGCAATCAGACAGATTGCTAAGAGGGAAATAGATCCTTACACAGTTGCTGAGCAACTGATTGCAGAATTCCTATTTAGTATGAGCAGGTGATTTTACATGGGAGATAACAAGATTCTCCCTGCTGCTGTAAAGCGGTGGGATGAAAACACAGTTGCAAAGACGATTAACAGGTTTCCCGAGAGGAAAGAGATCTTTCATACAATCTCTGGAGTACCCATCAATCGGTTATATACACCTCTAGACTCTAAGAATTTAGATTATGAAAAAGACCTTGGATTCCCCGGTGAATATCCCTTCACAAGAGGAGTTCAAGCTACTGGCTATAGAGGTAGACTCTGGACAATGCGTCAGTATAGTGGATTTGCTACTGCAAAGGAATCGAACAAGAGATTTCACTTCCTCCTTAATCAGGGTCAGACAGGTCTCTCTGTTGCTTTTGATCTCCCAACACAGATTGGATACGATTCTGATCATCCATTAGCATTAGGTGAAGTTGGAAAAGTGGGTGTAGCAATTGATTCCCTTGCAGACATGGAAGTGCTCTTTGATAAAATCCCATTGGACAAGGTTTCAACATCAATGACAATCAATGCTGATGCTGCAGTTTTACTCGCGATGTATATTGCAGTTGCGGAGAAACAGGGAGTGCCCATGGATAAGCTCAGAGGAACCATCCAAAATGACATCCTGAAAGAGTATGTCGCACGTGGAACCTATATCTTCCCTCCCACGCCATCGATGAGATTAATTACTGACACCTTCAAGTTCTGTAGTGAAAAAATGCCGCTTTGGAATACTATCTCCATCTCGGGTTATCACATTCGTGAAGCTGGATCCACTGCTATCCAAGAGGTTGCATTCACTCTTGCTGATGGTATTGCATATGTTCAAGCAGCAATTGATGCAGGTCTCGATGTTGATGATTTTGCATCTCGGCTCTCGTTCTTCTTCGGGTCTCATAGTGATTTCCTTGAGGAGATATGCAAGTTTAGAGCTGCGCGACGGCTATGGGCTCGCATAATGCGAGAACGATTCAACGCAAAGGATGATAGTTCATGCAAGATGCGCTTTCATACGCAAACAGCAGGATGTACTCTTACAGCACAGCAACCCGATAATAATGTCGTACGTGTCACGCTTCAAGCACTTCAAGCAGTTCTCGGAGGAACACAGTCACTCCATACAAACTCACGTGATGAAGCCCTATCGCTCCCTACTGAGGAATCTGTTCAGATAGCTCTTCGTACTCAACAAATAATTGGATACGAATCTGGTGTGAGTGATACAGTTGATCCCCTTGCTGGGTCTTACTACATTGAAACTCTAACGACAGAGATTGAAGACAAAGCCATGGAGTACATTAAGAAGATTGATGAAATGGGTGGTGCCCCTGCAGCAATTGAAAAAGGCTTCATTCAGAGGGAAATCAACGATGCTGCGTATGCATTCCAGAAGAGTGTTGATGCGGATGAACGTGTTGTTGTAGGAGTGAACAAATTTCAGGTCAATGAAGAACAACAATTCGAATACCTTCGGGTCAATCCTGAATCTGAACGTGAACAAATCAAACGCCTTTCAGATTTGCGGAAAACTAGGGACAATGAAAAGGTCAACATTGCTTTGCAAACCCTCCGTGCTGGTGCAGAGGGCGATACCAATCTTGTTCCTCTGATTCTTGAAGCCGTAAAGGTATATGCAACTCTAGGTGAAATATGTGGAGTTTTACGTGAGATATTTGGCGAATACAAAGCAGCTGATCTATAATGGGTGATTGAAATGGTTGTTGAGAAAATCGCACATATTGGAATTGCAGTAGAAAGTATTGAACAATGGATTGGTTTCTACCGAGATGTACTAGGACTCGAGTATGGTGGGTCTGAAGAGGTTCCAGAACAAAAAGTACGAGTTGCTTTTCTCACAATTGGAGAGAGTAGTATCGAGCTTTTAGAGCCAACCTCTGAGGATAGTCCTATTGCTAAGTTTTTGGAAAAACGTGGTAGTGGCATTCACCACATTGCAATACAGGTAGATGATATTGAAGCCGCACTAGCCAAACATCACGAAGCAGGTGCACAATTAATTGATAATAGTTCTCGAATTGGTGCGCACAAAATGAAGATTGCATTTGTCCATCCAAAAGCATCAGGCGGAGTGCTTCTCGAGCTTTGTGAGCCATATCACTAAAGTGTAAAAACTTATCTTATTATTTACCTAATTTTATACAATACCAGGAGGAATACGATATGTCTGAGACACCCGAGTCTCGATATGACCTATATCGGTCAGCCAAAATCTATGAATCTAATGGTCGATACGATGAAGCTCTAGAAGCATATGCTAAAGCAATTGAACTCAGTGCAGATTATACACACGCTTGGTTTTACAAGAGTCGCCTTCATTACAGGTTACACCAGTACGAGGAAGCAAAGAATTGCGCAGAAAGAGCACTGGAACTAGCCCCTAGCTGGGAGAAACATATTCGTACGATAATCGAAAACTGTGAATGTCAGATGAAACCTTGACCTGTGTAAAGGTTACGTTCTAAGGATCTTATTGAGAACTTCAGCAACTCTGATGGTATCATCACGGTCCACCATTCTATTCAAGACCATTCTAGCTCGTGTGCCATATTTACCATAGATGAGTATATTCTCTTTAGCGAGCTCTTCTGAGAGCTTCATCGTATCAAATGGGAAATCATCAAGACCCAAAAATAGAATGTTTGTATCTGGTCTATCAATTTTTAGACCTGGTATGTCTCTGATGCTGTTATACAATAGTTTTGCATTCTCATGGTCATCCTTCAATCTATCAACCATTGTTTCCAGAGCTACAATCATCGGAGCCGCGATAATCCCAGCTTGTCGCATTCCACCTCCAAGTCTCTTTCTGATGCGATGACCTTCATGAATGAATTCTTCAGTACCTGCGATTATCGAGCCAACTGGAGCTGAGAGACCTTTGCTCAAGCATATCTGGACTGAATCCACGTCCTCGACAAGTTTCTTTGCTGGAATATCTAATGCGACTGCAGCGTTGAAAAGTCGTGCTCCATCGCAATGAATTTTGAGATGATGCTCACGAGCAACTGAAGTGAGGTCTTTGATTTGGTCTGGTGTGATAATTACCCCACCTGCATAGTTATGCGTATTCTCAATAACGACCATTGCTGTTTTTGCTAAATGTGCATCATCGGGATTAATCGCCTCTTCAAGTGTTTCAGGAAGAATATATCCCCTAACACCTTTCACTGGTTTGGGAAATAACCCCCCCAGCGATGACATAGCACCTGCTTCGTAGAGATTCGTGTGGGACCTCTCTTCGATGACGATCTCGTCTCCACGAGATGTTTGTGATAATAATGAAATCACATTACCTTGAGTCCCTGAGGTGACAAGCAACGCAGCTTCTTTTCCAAGGATTCTTGCAGTCTTTTCTTGAAGTTCATTGATAACATCATCTTCACCAACCACGTCATCACCAAATCTACCAGCTTTGTGAGCCTGGACAATTGCTTCAATCATTTCATCTGTAGGTTGAGTGATGGTATCACTTCGTAGGTCAATGGTCTTCATACTTTTTATACAGGCGTTCCCCCGATTTAGCCTTGTGGTATGTGCTCATTCAGCAAGGCATAAAGGTTAGTCCCAGATTTCGAAATTTCTGGACATTTGACTATGGAGACTCCTGAATTGCAAAGTGAAGAAAATTTGGGATATATCGGCAAATTGCGTTTATTCAAACGGGATGCAAAACTCTACATTGCTATCTGGTCTCTAGGTTCTTTCTCATTTGGAATTAGTGGAGTCATCTTCAATCTCTATCTTACCGATGCTGGTTTTTCAGAAGATTTCATCGGATTCTTTCTATCGATTTCAATGTTTGCTACTGCTGGTATTGCATTTATTGCTGGGTTACTGACTGATAAAGCAAGTAGAAAGAAAATCATCCTTGTCGCCAATGTCGTTGTTTTCGCAGCAATCTTTGTTCAATATACGACATTAAATCCTCTAGGGTTAATTCTTTCTCAGATATTTCTCGGACTTTCTAGTGCTTTCAGAGAAGTAGCATGGTCTCCCTACATTACTGATCTATCCTCTGAACGTGAACGTGCGCATCTCTTTGGTTTTGCTGGAGGAATATCATTACTTGCAGTTCTTGCAGGTAACCTGTTAGGTGGGTTCTTACCTCAACTGTTCGCAGAAATGCTAGGAATTCCAGAAGGTCGTTCTTTTGTGATTCCTTACCAATATACACTCTGGATTAGTTTGATTCCAAGTGCCCTTGCTATTTTACTTGTAACACAGATGACCACAGATACTCCCACATGCACTAATGTAAGAAGAGCGTTGAAGAATATCAAGAGCTGGGGCTTCATTGGAAAGTATGCATCTACTATTACTGCCGTGGGATTAGGTGCTGGAATGATTGTAATGTTTTTCAATCTGTATTTCACGCATGAATTTCCCTTAGATTCAGGATTGCTTGGTATTATCTTTGCTATCAATACGATTCTTCTTTCAGCAGGGAACTTCCTTGCACCTGCACTAGCAGATAGAATCGGGAAAGTACGCACCGTTGTAGTGACCGAAATGTTGTCAATACCCTTCTTGGTAATGCTCTGGTGGGCTCCCATCTTGCAATTTGCTGTTCTAGGGTACGTTATGCGTACAGTATTAATGAATATGAGCGGACCCGTTTCAAACGCGTTCTTCATGGAGGGTCTCACAAAAGAAGAACGGGCAACTGCTGTAGGAGTAGTGCGCACTGGTGACTCTCTGGTGAGAGCAATAGCTGCAAATATTGGTGGTTGGTTATTAGCTCTAGGTCTATATCGGCTTCCATATCTGCTTGTATCAGGATTATACCTGCTAGGTATCTTCCTCTTCTATGGATTTTTCAGAAAGACTGAGAACGAAATGGAACTAATCAAACAAGTAGAACTTGTAGCTGCATCTGAAGATGAAAAATTGTTTGATGCAACATAGCAAACAAGGGTGCTGATTATTCTAAAATGGATACAATTGCTTTGCTCGATTCATTATCTCGTCATCTGCAGGGAATATGATGGGGATTGAAGTATATTCTGATTCACAAGGATTCCCTTTTGCAACGTGGAAGATGATTTTTGGTCTTCCAGATTCAGTGCTGTTATCCACCTCGATAACATAGCTCATAGTGGTTCTAGCTTCACTCGTACCATCTGGATGACAACAAAGACTAACAGGTCCTTTGGTTCCTCCATGATCTTTCAACATGGCAAAGACGTCATCAACAGTCTTCACTTGACGAATCAAATTATAGCCGCGTTCCATTCTTACTACAGACTGATCGTAAGCATATCCCTCGGAACGCAAGGTCTCTTCCGTATCTAGCATGATGTGATGGCTTGTTCTGAGAACACGTCGTTCGGACCATTCAATTGAATGGTCATTTCCAGCTAACTCAAGTCCAAGCATGCTATCAGTATCTGCAAGTATGAGATTTCCCCATTGATATTTTCTCCCGCTCTGAAGGTGGTCTACTGTCATACTTAGACCGTCTTCAGCATCTTTAGAGAACATTAGTAGTTGCTCAGTAAGTATGTGGTATGATGGGTCATTTGTATTCCTAACATGTGTATTTGCAATAGCTAGACCATTTCTGTTGACTCCTATTGCCAAGCCCCCAACTTCTTCGGTCACGTTATTGACACCTCTAATTCCAAAACAATCAACATCATAGAACAACTCATCGCGATGGTCTTGGGTGCTCATATCTCGATTTTTGAAAAGAAGTGTTTTCTTATACTTTTGGAGAATTACTGCACCTGCGAAACTTGGCATGAGAATCACACTCTAGCATTTTGCTCATGCGCGTACAATATAAGTCATCACTGTATTTTTACCTCGAAAGAAATACTAGGTTTTGAGGTCGAGAATCCGATGGTCGATATGGATTTGCTAAAAAGCTGTTTCACTCTTTCTTCTCTAAAATTACAGGTGAAACTCTTCGATAGTCTTGATTCGACCAATGCTGAGGCTAAAAAGCAAATCATCAAGGGGAACAAACAGGATTTACTCATTGTATCCTCTCATCAGACTGCAGGACGAGGACGCCTTGATAGGACATGGTTCTCACCAGATGGAGGTCTCTATTTTTCTTTAATTCTTAAACCCCGCCTTGGCCCAGAGTCTGCTCCACTAACAAGCCTTCTCTGCGGTGTTGCTGTTGCAAATGGGCTTCAATCAATTGGAATAGATCACGTTCGGCTGAAATGGCCAAATGATATTCTAGTAATGGAAGATAAGATTGCAGGAATCTTGACTGAGCTTGTTTCAATTGATTCTCTTGAAAGCTGGATGATTCTTGGAATTGGAATTAACCAGAATATCAGCATTACCGATTTTCCCGATGAGATTGCCTCCAGAAGTACCTCCGTCGTAAGAATTCTGGAAAGAGAAACTTCTCCTGAATCACTCCTTTGTCCTATTATCAATGAGATTGACCGTTTATTTGGAATTGTCGAAACTGAGCAATCTTTCATTTCCATTCTAACATCATGGAAAGCGTTGAGTGCTACGCTTGGCAGGAAAGTGCGTATTGATGATGGAACACGTGTGTTCAAAGGATATGCTGAAGATTTACTTGATGATGGGTCACTACTAATCTTAACAGAGAATGGAAGAGAAACGGTCACAATGGGTGATGTGACCCACCTTCGGAGTGATTGATGGATCATGGATTTGCTCGTGTTAACGGATATACATGACAATTGGACATACTTGGAAGAAACGATAACATTAGCCTCAGAACTTGATGGAGTTATCTTCCTTGGAGACCTGCTTGTCCATGGAACTCTCGAAAAACACAATCCTATAGCTTTCAGAAACTTCTCAAGAATTCATGATGCTGCTAGATTCACTGTTGGAGTTCCAGGAAATAGTGCCACCCCTGATATCATTCAATTTCTGAACGCGAATAACTTCAATATCCATGGAAAATCGCGTGTTCTGGACAATGTTGGATTCTTTGGTGTTGGCGGCACTCCTGATTCAGTGACTCTTATCCTTGAGCTGAGAGACTTTTTCCAGAAAGAAATTCGGCCCGCCATTAAATTGCATGATAAAGCTCTAGAAACACTTTCAGTCTTTGGGGTGACAATTAAAGATGATATCTTTGTAGTCGAAGATTGGACTGAAACACAGGTCAGGGAATTAAACCAATATCGCGGTCCCTTTGATCATACTGAGGAAGAAATCTTCAGTATCCTCACACAAGGATTGCAATCATTACCAGAATGTTCCATCAGAGTTTTACTCTCTCATATACCTCCGTACGAACCTGTTTTGAATCCAATATTTCCAGAGGGCGTTTCGACTGGAAGTAAAGGGATTACAAAGTTCGTAAAAGAATTCAGACCATCAGGTGTCCTTTCTGGACATTATCACATCTATCATGAATTTGATATCGATGAAATTCCATGCGTGATTTTCCCAGCTGCAACGGATGGTTTCTACTCAATTTTAAAAATCGACCAACGCTCGAATGAATTCACGGTGAAGGTAAGAACCTTCTAGAGACCTTAGTAACTTAAGTGGATTAGACATGAATTGCATATGAGAACTGGAGCGGATTTGTGTGAAACCTGCTGTAACCAAAGTAAAGACCAAAGACTTGAAGGAAATTGAAAATCATATCCTCAAGAGTGAACATGCATTATCAGCTAAAAGCAAAGGCGAGTATGAAATTTTCCGTATTCTTTTCGCTGGAGAAACTATTGTTGCATATACAAGCGGAAAAATTGTAAGCAGTGGTCCTCGGGCTGAAGCAGCAGTTCAGTCTGCAATTCTCTCCTTATCTCCTGAATCATCACAGGTGAAAATGACAATCGGATCTGATGAGGCTGGTAAAGGTGAGTGGCTTGGTCCAATGGTGATTGCAGCAGTTGCACTCACACCTAAACAATCACGAATGTTGCAGAGTCTTGGGGTGATGGATAGCAAAGAAATACAGTTAGAACGATTTAGTGAGCTAGCAAAAGAAATAGAATCAAACTGTAGTAGCAAGAATGTTCTATTGATATCGCCAAAGACCTTCAATGAACGATTTGAAGAATTAAAAGGCGAGGGGAAAACTCTCAACGACCTGATGGCATGGGGTCACTCCAAGGTGATTTCTGAGGTTTACAATTCCATTACTTCTGACACCCCGATTAGGGTAGTCGTTGATGAGTTCGCTAGGGTAAAAACAGAATCTCGCTTATCTCGTGTCATTCATTTAGACGAGATTGAATTGATTCAGCGTCCTCGAGCTGAGGATGAAATAGCGGTAGCTGCAGCATCGATACTAGCAAGGGAATCTCGTGAAATCTGGATTGATAGGTACTCTGAAAAAGAAGGCATCGATTTAAGAGACCTCAGTATCTTTGAGGCATTCAATCGAGAAGATAAGGAAAACTTCTCGAAGATTCAGTACCTTACTAAGATGGCTGAGCGAAAGTAATAGAATTGGTATCATTCCTAAGGATTATAAGATATTAACGATAGTTTATTAGTATGCTACTCGTTTACGCCTTAATTGGTGCTGTTATACTCTCAGTGTTGTCTTATGGGTACGCATCTATTGTCGAACCAAGACACACCAAGAAGCGACGCACAGGTCGTAAGGAGTATCCTGACCTCTGGATCGAAGGTCTTCTTGATTGTGAATACTCGCCTACGAAGCAATCCTATGGACCTGCGCGAATATTGCCTGTAGATAAGGTCAAACTAATGCCTACCTCCCGAGGTTGTGAAGAATGCTGAATCGACTAAGTCATATGTAGCATATGCGTTCTCATTAAACAGATGAATTTGCCCAAATGAGTGATTTTGCAATGATTGAAC
>Ga0315542_1001026_pt1 | contig 17615 bp, 8 predicted proteins | sample SalMarSW160120MG_FD_202541 | JGI IMG/M metagenome (GOLD analysis project Ga0315542, IMG submission 202541) | Salt marsh sediment microbial communities from the Plum Island Ecosystem LTER, Massachusetts, United States - Salt Marsh Sediment SW1601-20 ...
TCTTTATGGAAATATTTGAATTTCCAGAAAGAACCTCGGCCAGGGTCAGATTACTGCAATCTTTAAGAATGGAACTATCGATATGTTCTGTTTTATAGCCTGAAAGATCTGAGGTTAATTTCTTCCTGCTGATTACCACTTCATTTATTCTGACAGTATCCTCATTAAATGAGAATTGAGCCTTGAGAGGCACTGTAAGAAGAACCATAATATATATAAAGGCAGATCTCAAATTAAAATATGTCAAAAACGTTATTTAATCCTAAACTAATCTTAATAATTAACTATCATTAAGATCATACTACTGAAATTCAGTGCGCAACGGGAAAATTAAGAGGGAGGAATCAGTATATGATTCGGCGCTTTTCTTCCCGAAAGCTTTGAATATCAGGCTTGCATGGCAGGTCTTCTGACTTATCCCGGTCCGGTGAAGCCTTCCCATGGTATTTACAAACCATAGTGGCAGGTATTTCATCGAACCATCATCGTTAGAACGATCGGGCATCACAGCAGCGGGTACTGTTGCGGATTCTGACCGCATTCCCTTTTCATTGCAATGAATTTAAGTCATTGCAACACCAAAACACAACAAATATAGATGATTTTTATATGCTGTAATCAGAAGAAATATAACAGATATGAACAATTATTAACAATTAATTGATGTTTTTCAAGATTTGTTCCCCGATTCCTGTTTTGTAGCCCGTTGATGAAAACAGAATTTTTCCGTTTTTATCGGATAATAAAACCACAGGCATTTTAATATCAGTTTCAGGAACAATATTTACAAATTTTTTAAATGATTCCATATGATTATCTGTACCATAAAATGTTTTGGATGGCAACCCGTTAATTGAATTAGTGTTTATCTGAGTTTTCGTCTGTACAGGATCAGTCAGGAACAGAAAATCACCACCCCAATCATCAAGTTCGCGCTTAAGAAGAGCAAGATCATTTATTATGTGTTTTGAGGGTTCCTTTTCCGGATCAATCCAGATAATTACTGCTCCCTTTTCGCTAATCTTATCAGGAATACTTTTAGATTTGTCAAGCAGTCTTAAAATATTTTCCAGATCAACCGTTCCGCGACTCAGGTTATCAGAAAAGTTATTTCTCAGCTTTATTACAAGGGTTTTATGTTCATTTTCAGAAAGATCGAAAAAGGAAATATTTGACAATACCTTTCCATCAGCCAGCCTGTTGCCTGTCACCAACATATAATTCCCCGGAGGAAGGCCAAGTTCATCGGTGAAATCGGTAACCTTTTTATTAAAGTCATATTCAAGAGTATTATACCGGCCATTTTCAAATCTTGCCAGTGTGAACTGAATATAATATTCAGGTGCCGGCTTTGTGTCAAAGGAAATGAACTTCACATATCCTTTTTTGTTGCCAGGAGCTTTTTGATCTGAAAAAAAGACATCGTTCCACACATTATTCTTATAATACTGGGGGATATTTTGTCCCGGTTCCAATCTTGAAGGTATGCCAAGAGCCCTGCAAATTGCAATAAAAGATACAGCCCGCGAGCCTGTATCAGATACTTTAAGTTCATTAACACCAACAGGTGTTATTGGCGTTTTATAATAATTATCGGCATTGTCAATCTTAATATTTTTATTCAGGTACTGAACAACCAGAGAAGGCTCAGTTGGCCCATTTTTGAGTAAATCAGCAGGCAGGATTTTCCTGAAATAGCTGCGCCAGGGAACAATTATCTCATTGGCAATTCTTGGATTAAGAATATACTTTATAAAGAAATCATCACTTTTTTTACCAGCGAATTCTGCCGGATGGACACAGTTACTCAGATGATCAGAAAGTGTAGTTTCTTTAGTATCCCTGAGGTCCTTATCAGGAAGAATTTCAAGCATTTCCACAGCAAGTTTTCGAAGAGAATCAGGCGTATCTGACAAAAAACGTATTATTTCCTTATAATTACCCATGCTCCTGGCAACCAACTTAATAAATTCAGAAGAATCAATATTAAGCTTACTTGCCAGAGTCTTAGCTTCTTCAGGTGTTGGCCATGAATCTATATATCTCTGACGGATTATATTCTCTTTATCAATTCTTTTTGAATTTTCTTCGGTAAGATCAGGTGAAGGAACCGGGAGTGGTGATCGAACTATCGGAACATCAAGATCGAAATCTACGCTGTAATTCCCTTTGGCTTTTCTGTCGAGCGTCAGAGTGAGTGTGTCAGTTTCAACAACAGAAATTTTTCTATAATTAAAATCATCATTTTTATAAGCCCATATAAGAAGGTCGCCCAACCCGGTTTCAAGATGACTCAATCCATCATTATTAGTTGGAACTATGGCAAGAGGATAAAATTCCGCATAATTATAGAGTTGATACTCAACATTTGCATTTTCAACAGGGTTTCCCTTACTATCAAGCACTTTAATAAAAATTGTTTTTGTTATTGCATATTTTGAAAGGTTATTAACGTCTGTGAAATTCTTTTCTTTAGTTATTGCATTTTCGCTGCCCAGCGGTGCACCAAACGATTTTGTATGCACCAGCATTGCCCTGCGGGCAGGTTCGGTGAACCATCCAAAGTCAAGAGTTGGTTCCGGTTCGCAGGCACCCATATAGAACCATTTTCCATTATCGCAGATTTCAACCCAGGCATGGTTATCGTCGCAGTGAGCCCAGCGGGGAGTGTAAACCTGGCGGGCCGGAATACCTGCCGTTCTTAATGCAGCCACTGTAAAAGTAGATTCTTCGCCGCATCTTCCCCTTGCAGAAAGTATTGTACTCACTGGAGCGGATGTTCTCTCATCGGCGGCCTGGTAAGTAACCTTTTCATGACACCAGTGATTAATTTCAAGAGCAGCATCCCGGATATCCTTACCCTTTATCCTGTTCATTATTTCATCAAAATATACTATCCTGAATGAATCAAGGTTTTCATTATTTACCCGGCACGGCAAAACGTAGTGTAAAAATATATCTTCAGGGATACGGTTACCCCATACTGTTTCAGCCCTTGCTTGCAAAGACATATTCACATTGGCAAGGAAAAATTCACCTGTGTAATCAGCCAGGTCGTTCAGCGGCATGTATGCATAAAGGAATTGCATTGCTTCTTCCTGTTCCGAAGAGAGATTTTTACCAAAGACTGAGAACAAGGAACTGTTCCTTCCGGCACAAAGGGCTTTTCTTGAATTAAAAGAGTTTTCAATACCCTCCATATATTCCTTATTTGTTATAAGATGTTTAGTGGAACAACAGGTTGAAAGCGCCAGGATTAGCACCATCAGAAAGTTTAGGGAATGTTTCATGTTGCTTATATTCTAAATAGTACCGCAGGAATTTCTTACTATAAGTTCCGGTGAAATATTAACCTGTCTTTTATACTTTCCTTTTCCTGAATTTTTTACTTCTGACCAGATCATATTTGCCACTTTTATGGATAAACCTGAAAGAGGTTTCCTGAGACAGGTAACCGGAGAAAACATTATATCAAAACCAGTTCCCTCTTCCATTGACAGGATCGCTATATCTTGCGGAACCCTCAGCTTTTTTTTTCTAAGAAGTGCCATTATGGGATAAACAAGGCTGGCATTCATTATTATCATTGCATCCGCACGATAAGGCGGACGAAGAAACTTATCAAACTGTGATGAATCAATCTCATCTCCTGCAGCGGGTTTATCCACGTCTATAACAACCGGCCTGCTTATTTCTTTTTTCTGATCAAGTGCACTGACTACATCCTGTATGGCAACAGTATCTTCATGAAAGGTCTTGCGGTCGGCTATAATAATTATGTTTTTATATCCCAGATTGAATAAGTGGTTTACTACAAGGCGTGCTCCGGCAGCTGTATCAGTGCGTATGGTATTCAAATGCAATGATTTTACCGATTTCTCGAGTAGCACAAATGGATAATCAGTTGTCTTCAAGGATCTTATCGTACTGTCATCAGCGGCATCACCAAGTAGTATAAGTCCGCTGTAGAACTTTTTAAATGCACTTACAAGTCTGTCATAGCGCTGATCATCAGGATCCTTCGTTACAATTGAAAATCCTACTCCTATGCTGGAGAAAGCTTTTTGAAGAAATGGAGTAATCTGCACAACGAAAGGATCGTTTAGTGAAGGCACAATCATACCTAAAACTCCTGGTTTGTCCTCAACAGGAAGATTATCATTTTTGTCGTGTACAGTATCGAAATAGCCCATCGACCTTGCAAGAGACAGGACTTTCTCCTGTGTATCCTTGCGTATGCCCTGTTGATCGGCTTTATTATTAAGTACCAGTGATACCAATGTACCCGATACACCCAGCCTTGCGGCTAAATCTTTATTTTTAAATTTTTTCCCCATTTCCACGATTTATTGGAAGAAATAAATTTAGTGCTTTTTTCTAACAAGAATAATCTTTTTAGAATTTTTAATAAATTTTAACTAAAATTTAAAAATAATTGTAGTAGTAGAGCTCTACTACTACAATTATTATACACAATCACTAATATTTATTTTTTTGGAGGGTTAATACCTCTTTGTTTGGCAGCAGCCTCGAGGCGCTGTTGCCATTTTGACTTCTTAAGAGGTTTCTTTTTATTTTCCTCGAGTTTCGCTAAGACAGCCTCTGCATTTACAAATCGTTTGGAAATGAGGTTCTGTCCAAAAGTAATCATATTTGCCAGGAAATAGTAATAGGTAAGTCCTGCAGAGTATTGGTTCAGTATCAGCATAAACATGATCGGCATCATATACATCATCAGCTTCATTCCTGGCTGGTCAGAACCAGGGGAACTACCAGTCATCTTCATTGTGAGCAATGTTGAAGCCGTCATCAGAAGCGTAAACAGGCTCACATGATCTCCATACATAGGGATGGTGAATGGAAGTTTCATGATTGAATCATATGTTGATAAATCAGTAGCCCACAAAAAATGTTCCTGGCGCAATTCAATTGATACAGGGAAGAACCTGAACATCGCAAATAATATAGGCATTTGCAGCAACATTGGAAGACAACCTCCCATAGGATTGACTCCTGCCCTCTTATACAGATCCATCGTAGCCTGCTGCTTTTTCATAGCATCCTCCTTCTTAGGAAACTTCTTTCCTAATTCATCAACCATTGGCTTTAGAATCTGCATTTTTGCCTGCGACTGAGTAGATTTAAATGTGAGGGGGTATAAGACAAGTTTAATGATTACTGTAAGTATCAGAATAATAATTCCATAATTGCTTATGTAATTATCAAGCCAGTTAAAAATCGGGATGATTACAAAGCGGCTGATCCAGCCAATTATATTTCTTCCAAGGAAAACCATTTTATCGAGTTGAAGCCCTTTTCCTTCTTTCCTAAGAGTGGGTATGGAATTTGGTCCGTAATACAATTTCATACTAACAGCGGTGGATGAGCCAGGGTTATATGGCACTCCGAGTTCCGCTGTATAATAGCGGATATATTTCTTTGAGGCTACTGTCTTTGTCGACTTAATTAAAGCATTCTGGAAATAATCATTTGAAATGAGTATTGAAGAAAAAAACTGATCCTGAAAAGAAACCCATCTGAGTTTAGTGGTGATATCTTTTTCTTCAGTCTCCTTTGATTGCCGGAGTCGAAAGCCGGTAACTTCGTCCTGGAAATACTTATAGTTAATAGTTGAATAATATTCTTCATTCTGCCTCCCCCTTTCCTGTTGCGGTATATACATTTTCCAGTCAAAAGTGAGGCTGTTTTGATTTGACGCAATTATGTCATCCATCGATTTAAATCTGACATCAAAATTAACTATATATTCATCAGGCTCAAGCGTATACTTGTACTCAATATACTTATCATCGCCGGCTATTAACCTGAGGATAACACTTTGCGGCTGAGATCCCACCACTACTGTTTTCTGGTCGCTTGCAGTTGTAAAATAGAGATTGTTTGTTTGAACTGCCTTATTATCTGATGTATAGAAGTTAAAACCAAAAACTGTTGAGTCTCCGGAAAACAATATTAACGGTAATGAATCATATGTATGATAATCCTTTAATCTTGCCGAAAACACTCTGCCGCCTTTTAGTGAGATCTTAAGTTCCACCTTATTATTCTCGAGTGTGATATAATCATTTACACCTGTCGCTGCCGGGGCGAATACCCCGTACTGGCTGGCATCTTTTTTCTGTTCAGCGGCAGGTGACTCCGGTAATTCTTTTTTTACCTGGGTTGAAGATAAAGTATCAGTCTTTGGCTGTTCAGGAACGATGCCCAGTTTAGTATTGAGTTCATTTATTTTCGCGATAACATCTGGCTGATTTGGCTTGAACCTCAGGGCATTTATATATTCTGCCCTTGCATTCTCCAATTCTCCTTTGGCATAATCGGCCTCTGCAACCGCAACAGCTTTTTCATAGCTTTTATTTAACCTGCTGCTATTATATATGCTGAAAACAATGAAGATCGCAAAAATCAGAATAAGTCCTGTTATTGTATTTCTATCCATTTTTATATTTTATATTAAAAATATTGCAACATTTTTTATCCGATACAGGCTTTGACAAAATTTACAAATAAAGGATGAGGATTGAGAACAGTACTGCTGTATTCAGGGTGAAACTGTACCCCAATGAACCATTTAAGATCAGGAATCTCCATTATTTCGACCAGGTTAGATTCGGGATTTATACCAACCGGGATCATTCCATTTTGTTTAAAATCATCAAAGTACTTATCGTTAAATTCATATCTGTGCCGGTGTCTTTCGACAATCTCGGTTTTCTTATATGACTGATATGCTTTTGAATCTTTGCTTATAATGCATTTGTAACCTCCCAGACGCATTGTTCCTCCTTTATCAATAATACTTTTCTGTTCTTCCATGAGATCAATTACCGGGTATTTTGTTTTATGATTTATTTCAGTTGAATGAGCACCCTCCAGTTTAAGAACATTTCTTGCAAACTCAATAACAGCACATTGCATACCAAGGCATATTCCAAAAAATGGAATATCATTTTCCCGCGCATATTTGGCTGTTAAAATTTTACCTTCAATACCCCTTGAACCAAAACCCGGAGCTACCAGAATTCCGTTTAATCCGCCCAGTTTAACTACAACATTATCTTCAGTTATATCTTCTGAATGAATGTATACAACATCAACTGTACACTCGTTCATTGCTCCGGAATGTATAAACGATTCAGCTATAGATTTATAAGCATCAGGAAGTTCAACATACTTTCCAACCAGTCCAACTTTAATTTCATGCCTGGGGTTTTTTAACTTTTTCAGAAATTCTCTCCATTCTGCAAGTTGTGGTTCCATTTTAGCAGGAAGAGCCAGTTTTCTTAACACTGTTTTATCGAGACCCTGATCGAGCATCTTAATTGGCACTTCATAGATTGTAGAAACATCAACTGATTCAATTACGGCACTTTCTTCAACGTTACAAAATAATGCAACCTTCCGTCTAATATCCTCATTAAGATGTCTTTCAGTCCTCAGTACCAGGAGATCAGGCTGAATTCCAGTTTCAAGAAGTTCCTTAACTGAATGCTGGGTAGGTTTGGTTTTTGATTCTCCTGTTGATGAAAGGAAAGGAACAAGGGTAAGGTGGATCACTATACAATTTTGTGTGCCCAGTTCCCATTTCAACTGACGTACAGATTCAATATAGGGTAATGATTCAATATCACCTACTGTTCCGCCGATCTCAGTAATAACTATATCAAACTTATTACCGGAACTTACCAGTTTGATCCTCCTCTTTATTTCGTCGGTGATATGAGGTATCACCTGCACAGTTTTTCCGAGGTAATCGCCTTTTCTTTCCTTATTAATAACAGCCTGATATATACGGCCTGTTGTTACATTGTTTGCCTGGCTTGTAGGAACATTCAGGAACCTTTCATAATGTCCAAGATCGAGGTCGGTTTCAGCACCGTCAAGAGTGACATAACATTCTCCATGCTCATAAGGATTAAGAGTGCCGGGATCAACATTGATATACGGATCGAGTTTCTGTATAGTAACAGAATAACCCCCTGCCTGCAATAATTTTGCAAGAGAAGCTGAAATAATACCTTTCCCCAAAGAGGATGTTACTCCCCCCGTAACAAATACGTACTTAACGTCTGCCAAAACAAGAAAATTTAATAGGTTGATACTCTGAAATCATTTTTATTATTCATCAAGACCTGACTGGTCAATCATCTTGACTTTTTCTTCAAGTGTTTTAATAAGTTTCTTGGCATTTTCAATTTTCTCCTCCACCTCTTTGATCATTGTATCGGCATTGGACGATTTGGCAAAAAATCCGATATTGTTTTCCCATAAAACTATATCGCTTTCCAGTTGCTTGATCTTTGTAAAGAATTTTTCTCTTTCATTGCGAACCTTTCTTGAGGCTTTTGGATTTGCTTTGAGATTATCGAGTTTGGTTTTGTATTTCAGGATACTTTTATCCTCGTCTCCGATTTTCAGTTTATCAAATTCCTTATTGAGAGCATTCCTGTACCTACTGGTAATCTCATCCTTCATATTAAACGGAACAAAACCTATATCGGTCCATTTTTTCTGAAGCTCTTTAAGTCTTTCGAAAGCAGCCTGAACATCAGCACCGGGTTCAAATTTTTCAAGCTCTTCGATAATTTCAAGCTTAGCCTTCAGGTTATCCTCATATGACGTATCAAGCTGAGCGAAAAATTCTGCTTTCTTATTGAAGAAAGTATCACATGCCTTCCGGAATCTTTTCCAGCATTTTTCCGATTGCTTACGTGGAACTGGTCCTACCTCTTTCCATTCTTTCTGGAGCTTTATTAATGCATCAGAAGTTGTTTTCCAGTCCGTACTGTTCTGAAGTGCCTCAGCCTGAATACATAATTCTGTTTTAAGCTGAAGGTTATTTAATTGTATTTCTTTATTATCAGCATAAAATCCTCTTTTCTTTTCGAAGAAAGTATCGCATGCCTCTCTGAAACGCTGATAAACTCTATTGTTTTGTTTTTTAGGGGCAAATCCTATCGTACGCCAGATCTTCTGTAACGCGACCACCTTTTCAGCTTTTTCGTCAAAGTCCTTAAAGCTCTTGAGTTCAAGCAGATTGATAGACTCTACTTCCTCGCAAAGAGCAATTTTTGCTTCAAGATTATTTCTTTGCTCATCCTTCTGGTTTTCAAAATACTCATGATGCCTTTTATTTATTTTGGATGTAGCTTCCTTAAACCTCTCCCATATCTCATTTTTTGATTCCAGGGGAACCGGACCAATTTCACGCCATTGATTATGAAAATCCTGCAGTGATCTGAATGCATTTACAGGGTTTGGTTCAAGAAGCAGCTCTTCAGCTTTTTCACACAAGAGTACCTTTGCTTCAAGATTCTTTTTAAGATCGAGATCCCTTAATTCTTTATTTATTTTAATATAATCGTAAAAAATCTCAACATTATGGTGGTAATTCTCCCATAGGTCTTTTAATGATGATTGCGGAACAATGCCGGTAGAGTGCCATTCATTCTGCAACGCGCGGAAATCGTGAAAAGTCTTGTTTATTGACTCTTCCCTGTTTACCAGATCTTTTATCTGATCGATTATATCATACTTTTTCTTTAGATTCTCGTATTTTTCAGCTTCCTGAACCTTATTAAAATCAGTTTTTTTCTCTTTATATTTTTCAAGAAGGTTTTTTACTCGTGCATCGTCAGGATCAACCCAGACCCTGTAATCCTCAATTTTACCGCTTTCCTGAAGGAATTTCGATTTTCTTTCATCAGCTTCATGCTTTAGTTTTTTATAAAACAGGGCTTTTATTCGGTCAACGTCATCCCTTATCTCTGCCGGTGGCCTGTTTTCAATTATCAGGGCAAGTGTTTCAACAAGTTCATGCTTGGAATAGCCTGAATAATCAACCGGTGGTAATTCAATATTGCTTATATTTTCTTCAGACGGATTCTCTTCTGATGCCTCTTTAGGTTCATCTTCTGATACCTCTTTGGATTCCTCTTCTGATACCTCTTTAGGTTCTTCCTCTGGAACTTCCTCAGGTTCTTCCTCTGGAACTTCCTCTGGAACTTCCTCAGGTCCTTCCTCTGGAACTGACTCTTGCTCTTGCTCTTGCTCTTGTTCTTGCTCTTGCTCTTGCTCTTGCTCTTGTTCCGATTCTTCTTTAATTTCCGCTACCGGGGGGGTTTTATCTTTCTTAACATTCTCAATTTCAGCGATTTTTTCTTGTTCACTTTCTGATTCTTCAAAATCGTTCAAGTTGTCTTTTTCTTCCCCGTTTCCCGCTTGCTTGGCATTCTCAGTTTCGGCAGCATTTTCTTCAGCCCCGAATTGTTCATCACGAACAGAGTCATCCGGATTTTTCTTGGTCATAATCAATCCTTTTATAATTCAGCTCTTTGTCAGTATTCTGCACCATGGCATTTCATGGAATTTTCAGAGTACGAAAATATTGAAATATTTAATAAAACTCAAAGTTTTGACATAAATAAATGTGAGAATCAGATATTAAGACAATGCGAACAGTTAAAGATGAGTGACCTTCCATCCTCATTTTTTTGTTTTCTTTACATGTGGGATAAGATGTTAAGAAGAATAGTTATATATTTGAAAAGTACTTTCAGGTAACCATGAAAAGTTGCTTTATAAATTAAATTTTCCTTTCCCTATGGATAAAACTCAAGTTTTCATTTTTGTATTACTTATTGCCGTACTGGGCTTTAGAATTTATCAGAAGTATTTCAGTAAAAATAAAAACAAACAGGGAACCGGTAATAAGAGTTCAGAAGGTTCTCAATCTTCACCATCATCGAAAGATGATGAATATGAGCCATATTCGAAAAAGTAGAGCGTCTTACCTCTTGTTTTTTGAAATCATATACCTGAAGGGATTTACAATCTTTTGCAGAAGACGAAGATCTTCGGTTATTATCTCGGCTGTACCCTGCATATTCTGGGTAAATTCGAGTTTTTTTCCATATAATGTGGAAAGACCATCAGGAAGAGCTATTTCAATCATATAAGCGTCGCCGCTTGGTACCAACGACTTTGATTTCACAATACCTTTCACCATGCCATACTTAAGATACGGAAATCCGCTTAATTTTATATTGACCATCTGTCCGGTTTTTACCATTCCGGATCTCTGCATCTTAAGGTTAATTCTACCTATAAAGCTTCCCGTTACAATTGGTACAATATTTATCACCGGCTCATCTTTAACAACTGACTGGTTAGCACTCCAAAACCTTGTAAATGTTGCAATACCCTCTATCGGAGATATAAGCAGATAATTATTTTCCCAAATATTGAGCTGCGCCTTAAGATTAAGAAAGGATTCAACCAGCACCGAATTAAGCTTTTCTCTTTCTTCGAGCCTGTTAATAACATAATCATTCAGAAGCTGTCGCTTTTCTGATAATTCGATTGATTTTGCAGCATGGTCAAGCCTTACCTGCTGCAAATCTATATCAATTCGAATAAGTGACTGATGTGAATCTTCAAGCTGGCTTTCAGCAATGACATTTCCGGCAAAAAGTAATGAATCTCTGTTAAATTTTTTTGCTTCAAGCTTTTGATTTTCAGCATATAATCTCTCCTTGATCATCAACCGTGAGATATAATACTGTATGGCTTTTATTTCCTCATTTGTTGATGCGATTTTGCTTCCGTAAAAATCATTTTTATTGTAATTATTCAGGTCAGACAGGTTTCTAAGGAATTCAGCATATGATCCCTGAAGCTCTCCAAGCTGTGTAAATTCTGGCAGAAGATAATAATTCAATTTTTCAGGATGGATTATAGTATCTATAGTCTCCTTGAGCAAATTTATTTCCTGCATTGAAGCCGTGGTCTCCATTACAGCAACCAACTGACCGGCAGCTACCTTATCGTGTTCTTTTACGTACAGGTATTTTATATGGCCGGTAATTTTCGATACTAATGTAACCGGAGGGTTAGTGGTAGTGATCTCCACGGGTGCAGGAATAGTATCAGGGTATCTGATTATCCAGGCAAAGAAGATAAACAGAACAAAAACTGAGAAAATAACAGTTGTACCCCATCTCAGGATTCGCCTCGGAGGGTTTCCCATTATTTCCCTTACCGGGTCAGAATATAATATTTCAGGTTTGCGTTCCTTCATTAAATAAACTTAAGTGCCTAATTCAAGCTGATTTTTTACCAGATTGAAATAGGCCCCACGCGTTTCAATTAACGATTCATGTGTACCTGTTTCAACCACCCTGCCACTATCAATTACAATAATCTTATCAGCATCCCTTACTGTACTTAGCCTGTGTGCAACTATAATTACAGTTTTGCCTTCAAAGAATCCTGAGAGGTTTTCCACAATAACCTTTTCGTTGTTAGCATCAAGTGAATTTGTTGCTTCATCAAAGATAATTATATCAGGATCCTTATATACTACCCTGGCTATCAGTAGTCTTTGTTTCTGTCCCTCACTTAAACCATGTCCATTAGCGCCTATTTTTGTGTTATAACCGAGTGGCAGAGACTCAATAAAACCTTTTATGTTAGCAATCTCAACAGCCTTTAATAGCTTCTCTTCATCAATGTCTTCTGATCCGGGAGCTATATTTGATGCTATTGTGGCAGGAAATAAAAATCCATCCTGCATTACAGCTCCTACTTTCTCCCTCCATACTTTAAGACTCAGATTTGAAAGTCGTGTATCTCCGACCAGAATTTCACCATTTACCGGCTTATAAAAACTCAACAGCATCTTAAGCAGTGTGGTTTTTCCGCTACCGCTTGTTCCTACTATGGCTGTAACCCTGTTCTCCTCGATAAAAAGGTCTATATCTTTCAGTGCAAAAGGGGATCGTGGCCCTTCATACTGATATGAAAGATTATTAATATAAATATCTTTTTTATCCGGAAGCTTCCTTACTTTAACTTCAGGATCAGGCTCTTCTTCTTCAAGATTATGGACTTCAGCCAGCCTGTCGAGACTCATTCTGGCGTCCTGTGACATCCTGAAAAATCCTATTATCTGACTCACCGGAACATTCAGTTGTCCAATTATAAACTGAACTGCAAGCATCATACCAAGAGTTATATCACCTTTTAACACAGCTGTTGCGGCAACAACTGTTATAAGAACATTTGTTACCTCATTAATAAAAGTTGCACCTGCAGACTGGTATTGGATGATACTTAATCCTTTCACCTTCAGGTCGAAGAGAGTAGCCTGAAGTTTTTCCCAATCCCATCTCATACTCAATTCACTTTGAGTCAGCTTTATCTCCTGCATCCCATTTACTATGTTAATAAGCTTGCTCCCTGACTGAGACATCTGTTTAAAACGCTGGTGATCGAGTCTCGCCCTTGATTTCATAAAAAGTGAAATCCATATTATATATAGCACGGAGCCAGCAATAAAAAGTAACAGTATCTTAACACTGAAAATTGCCAGGACAACACCAAAAATCACAAGGTTAAAAAATGAAAACAGAATACTAAGGCTGGCCGATGTAAGGAATTCTTCTATCCGGTTATTATCTTCTATCCGCTGAAGGATATCTCCAGTCAGTTTTGTATCAAAGAATGCAACAGGGAGGGACATTAGTTTTTGAAGGAAACCTGAAATAATTGCAACGTTAACCCGTGTTCCGATATGAAGCAGAAGCCAGCCTCTGATAAATTCCACCGACATTCTTCCTATTACCAGTGCAAGCTGGGCAAACAGGATGAGATAGATAAAGCCAATATCGTTGTTATTCAGACCAATATCAACTATTGCCTGGGTCAGAAAAGGGAATATCAACTGGATACAACTTCCAAGAATTAACCCGAGAACCAGCTGAAGAACATATTTGCGATACAGCCGGAAATATTTTAAGAGAAACCTGAACCCATTTGTCGTTTCCCGGTCACCCGTATTTTCGAAGAATGCCGGTGTTGGTTCAACAATTAATACCAGACCGGCAGGTTTACCGTCAGAGACTGTTGATGCCCAGTTTTTAATGAACTCATCGCGACTGTATGTTATAAGTCCGACAGCAGGATCCGCTACCCATATTTTCTCATTCCGTATCTTATACACCACTATGAAGTGTTTCTGGCGCCAATGCACTATACATGGAAAGGGTACAGACCCGCTCAGCATTTCAAAAGGAATTTTAACTCCAATGGTTTTAAATCCTATAGAATCAGCTGCTTCAGAAAGGCCAAGGAAGGAAACACCTTCTCTTGTTATGTAGCATTTTTTTCTAATTGATTCCAATGAAAAATTCATTCTGTAAAACCCGGCAACCATCTTAAGGCAAGCTGGTCCGCAGTCCATTGCATCGGGTTGTTTTACAAAAGGAAAAGACATTAGTATTTACGGAAAAATTGATTTTTATTAAAGTAAAGATATTTATATTTTGGTTATGATTAATAACCGTATCAGACAAAATCACTATTGGCTTGTCCTCAACAATGCTTTTAGAAGCTGGAAATAGTATATTTGCCAATTGATCTTCTAAACACAAGGGGTTGTTTAAGAAATATTCAGATATTAATATTATTGAAGGGGTACGAAACCAGGATGATAAGATCCTGAATTGGCTTTATGACAATTACTTACAATCAGTAAAAAGCTATGTTCTGAAAAATAACGGATCATCCGATGATGTTTCAGATGTTTTTCAGGAATCTATAATTGCCCTGTACAAACAAATAACCGATGATAATCTGAATCTGACAACTGATCTTAAGGGTTATTTTTTCGGTATTGCACGAAACGTCTGGAACGCTCAATTAAGGAAAAAACAAAAAACAATTGAGCTGAAGGTTGACCTGCCTGAAGAAGAAAGTTCTGATGATCAGCCAAACCATATTCTAGAAAGAGTTATTAGCCGGGCGTTTCAAAAGCTTAAACCTGACCAGCAATTAATCCTGAATCTTTTTTCCGAAGGTGATTCCTATGAAGAGATTGCCCTCAGAATGGATCTTAAAAGTGAAATATATGCGCGAAGGAAAAAATACCTGTCAAAAGAATCTTTGCTGGAAATTGCAAAGAAAGATCCGGAATATCAGGAATATTTGCGCTTTCTCAAATAAATAAAAATAATAATTAAAAATGCCACAATGGCTCCTGCAATTATGAAGTAGTTGGTATAATATAAAGGAGCATTATTCCCATATATTATCAGTGATGACCAAAAATAAGGATGTGACCTGAGCTGGTCTGCATTTTTTAAATATGCAATTCTGGCTTTACGCAAAGCAGCACTTTTAGTACAACCCTTTTTAAGATTAAGGTAGAATAGTTCTACAATATCGATCCCCGATTTGTCTTCAATCTCCCACATCGACATCACAACAGATTGGCTGCCAGAATATATGAATCCTCTTGCCAGGCTCAGAATACCTTCACCTGTATATAACATTCCGGTTCCGGTATTACATGAACTCAATACTACCATTTTTGCTTTCAAAGGGATACCATATACTTCATATGTATTAAGGTAACCATCATCGGTGGAATCATTTTCAGAGCTGAATATCAGCTTGGAATGCATAGGATCTTTATCGTTTATAAGTGTATGCATTGCCAGGTGAATGATGTCATATTTGCCTGCCTCGGATTTAAAAACTGATTCTTTTGCATTCATGTTTTCATACAGCTTCCCACCAGTTAGTGTGGAAACAAATTCTGCTTCCTGCCTGGCATATGGCAAGTCAGGTAAAAAACCTGTTTCTGCCTGTCTGTTTAACAGTATTGATTGTATATTAATCGGTTCAGTATAGTCTGGGGCAAAAGCAATAACCCTGTCGCTTAAATTACATTTCTTCTTTACAATATCTTTACTGAAAGTTGCGGAATATGTATAGAAAATATCATAATTATCCATCAGGTAATTGATATCCCTGTAAAGAATTTTATCACCTGAATACATCGAAACAGGTATCGTCTCGAAAGGAATATAGGAAAGAAGGTTATCGGGAGAAATAGCAATCTGGTCGGAAATCAGATATGGCCTGATTGGTTCTATGAGAGCATTGTACAGCCTGAGTCCTGTAGTCTGGAATTTTTTAAACTCATATGCTGCATTTCCAGAAGGGGACGGCATTGCCAGTAAGCTTCTGAATTGTCTGATGTTATTGTAGAATATGGTATCAACTTTAAGTGTCAGTAATTCCTGATGCTTCCTGTTAACAATGAATATATATAAAAGTGTATCAGATAAGACATAGTTAACATAATTACTGTTACGGCCAAAAATATCAGGTATATCCTTAAGCGATGCTACCTTTGTATCATACTTAATCGCATAATAATCGGGGTATTTATGTTCAAAAACCTTTATTAAGGAATCTCTTAATCTAGTGGTTTCAATAAGATTATTATTCCACTTATTTATCAGCATCGAATCCGGTTTGTCCTTAAGTATTTCTTCATTAATACGGGCATTAAACAGGCTTAAGTCCCGCTGAAGCAGTCTTTCATAATCTGCAGTCTTTTCAGGAATCTGAAACTGAACTGCTTTTAATTCCCGTGTTGAGGCCAGTAGTCCGGCAACCTTGCTTTTTTCTGAATATTCAAATGCTTTTTCAAGATACCCTTTATTGTTTGTTTGACTATATAAGAGATGGAAACCTCTTATGGCATGCAGATAAATGTCTCTGTACCTGTCACCTAAGATCAGTCTGCTATCATTTTCGCTTATATTAATCCTGACCTTTTCCAACACAGATATTATCAATTCTGCTGTATTTACTGCTGCGAGAAGAGTTTTTTGATCCGACGATTTTTCATACATGTCCCATAGAATCTTATATTTTGTCTTTAACAGGTTCAGGGAATTCTTATCCGGTTTGATAGATGCAAGAGACGGGTTAGCATATTCACCGGGAAGTTGTTTTTCCTGATCTGGTGAAAACAGCAATGACTGTATTACCATCATGGCTTTTTCTGTTTCACCTGCCTTTGCGAGAGAAAGTGAATAACCAGTATAAACTGCTGTTTTAAGTGATATATCATGAACATTCTTTTTAAGGTAAGCTATGCATTTTTGATAGCACTTAAGCGAAGTGGAATTATCAAGATTATTTTCCCTCAGGTAATCGGCATAATTATTCAGAACTACGATATAGGTACGGGAATCAGTTCCGATATTTTTTTCTGCCCTCTTAAGTGCCTCAGAAAGTAATGCTTCTCCCCTCTTTGTTTTTCCTTTACTGTCAAGAATAATAGCATAACTATTTACCAGATTATATGAAGAAGATGAATTACTCGATTTTGCCAGCTGGATCCCTTTTTCATAATACTGATCAGATTTTTCAGAAAGACGAAGTGCACCGTAAGTAACTGCCAGGTTATTTATCAGGTTTATATAATTTTCGCCGCTCGCAATGTTACGGTTACTGTATATCAATTCAGCTTTATCAAGAAACATTTTAGCTTTTGAATAATCGGCTAACTTGGCATAGAGTACTCCAAAATTGCTATAGAGTTCAGCCAAGGTATAAAAAGGCACTGAATCAGGCTTACTATTAGTAATATTCAGTGCAATATTTGAAAAAGTTATTGCTTTGTCATAATCCTGAAGGCTTATATATGCGATTATGAGACTTAAATATGTGCCAATAAGCTGAGGACTTGTATCGCCAAACAACTTTTTTTCCATGTTAAGAGCCTGATCTGAGTA
>Ga0315542_1001031_pt1 | contig 17588 bp, 12 predicted proteins | sample SalMarSW160120MG_FD_202541 | JGI IMG/M metagenome (GOLD analysis project Ga0315542, IMG submission 202541) | Salt marsh sediment microbial communities from the Plum Island Ecosystem LTER, Massachusetts, United States - Salt Marsh Sediment SW1601-20 ...
CTCTGCTCGAAAGAGAGAGACGGTCTCGAGTGCGGCGTAGCGGTCTCGCTCGCCCTCCGTTCGGCCGGGTGTCTCGACTAGAGTTTCGCTATGCGCCGCGTCGTGGTCACCGGGATGGGTGCGGTCAGCCCGCTCGGGAATGATCTCGCCACGACCTGGGACGGGCTCGTCGCCGGGAAAAGCGGAATCGACTTCATCCGGGGCTTTGATGCCGGCGACTACCCGGTAAAGGTCGGCGCCGAGGTCAAGGACTTCGACCCGACCGGGCTCGCTTCACCGAAGGAGCTGCGCAAGCTGGCGCGCTACACGCAGTTCTCGCTGGCCGCCGCCAAGGAAGCGGTCGATAGTGCCGGTCTGCTCGGTGCCTACGCGCCCGAGCGAATCGGAATCGTTCTCGGCTCGGCTATCGGCGACATCGGCGGGATCGAAGCTCAGCAGCAGACGCTCCTGGAGCGCGGTCACAGCCGCGTAGCGCCATGGTTCATACCCAGCGTCCTCACCGACGCGGCCAGCGGCCAGCTGGCGATCGCCTTCGGCTTCAGCGGCATCAACTTTGCGGGCGTTGCCGCCTGTGCGACCGGTTCCTACACGATCGGCGAGGGCGCCGAGATCGTCCGCCGCGGTGCGGCCGACGCCATCCTCGCCGGCGGCGCCGAAGCCGCCCTGACTCCGCTCATCCTGGCGGGCTTCTGCAACATGCGCGGGCTCGCCGCCGAGGAGGAGTACCCACCGCGTGCCTCGCGTCCCTTCGATGCGACCCGCGATGGCTTCGTCATCGGCGAGGGGGCCGGGATCCTGGTGCTCGAGGAGCTGGAGGCGGCTCGGGCTCGCGGCGCCAAGATCCACGCCGAGGTCGTCTCCTACGGCGCCTCGAACGACGCCTACCACATCGCTCAGCCCGACCCCGACGCGAGCGGGGTGGCGCGCATGATGACCGAGGCCCTTGCGATCGGAGGCGTCGAGCCCGAGCAGGTCGGCTACATCAACGCTCACGGCACCTCGACTCCGCTCGGCGACGCCGCCGAGACGAAGGCGATCAAGGCCGCCTTCGGCGACCATGCCTACAAGCTCGCGGTCTCTTCGACCAAGTCGATGCTCGGTCACTGCCTCGGCGCCGCGGGCGCGCTCGAGGCGATCGCCTGCGTGCTTGCGATCGAGCACGGAATCATCCCGCCGACGATCAACTACGAGCACCCCGACCCCGAGTGTGACCTCGACTACGTCCCCAATGATGCGCGCAAGGCCGAGCTCTCCTACGCGCTCTCGAACGGGATGGGGCTGGGCGGCCACAACGGCTGCGTTCTGCTCGGCCGCGTCGAATAGCTCCGGCTCGAGCGCGTTCGCGGGGCCCGGGGTACGGGCGCCTCATTGCCCACCCACCACCCCCCACCCACCCACGGGGCGGGGAACGGTATCGAGGAAAAACGCGCGGGAATGTGCCATTGTCGAGAAGAAATCGCTCACTGCGGCGCCGTTTCCTGGCTTGCTCAGCGTCTCGCCGGCCTGATGGAGATAGACCTGGCCCACCGCCCGGCTGTTGTGGGACAATGAAGCTCCGCCGCAACTGGCGCTACGAGGTGGAAGCGACCACCGGGGAGCGGCGGGCAGATACGCCGAGCGCCTGGGCGAAGAACCGACAACCTCTAGAGGAGGGCTTCGATGACCACCCAGGCGCGACTCGAGCTTCGCTACGGGATCAACCCACACCAGGCGCCCGCTCAGGTGCTGGCAGCCGGCGAACGCCTTCCCTTTCGCGTGCTGAACGGCGCGCCGAGCGCGATCAACATCCTCGACGCGCTGCTGGCCTGGAACCTGGTACGTGAGCTGAAAGAGGCACTCGGGCTCGCGGCGGCGGCCTCCTACAAGCACCTGAGCCCGGCCGGCGCAGGCCTCGGCGTGCCTCTGCCGGAAGATCTCCGGCAGTCGTACTTCGTCGGCGAGACCGAGCTGAGCCCGGTCGCGACCGCCTATGCGCGCGCCCGCGGCGCCGATCGGCTCTGCTCCTTCGGCGACTGCACGGCGCTGAGCGACGTCGTCGATGAGGCGGCTGCCGCGCTACTCGCCCAGGAGGTCTCCGACGCCGTGATCGCGCCCGGCTTCGAGCCCGCCGCGCTGGAGATCCTGAAGCAGAAAAAACGCGGTAAGTACCTCGTACTCGAGGCCGACCCCGACGTCGAGTTGCCGAAGATCGAGCGCCGCGATCTGCTCGGCGCCACGCTCGAGCAGCCGCGCAACGACGCGCGCCTCACGCTCGAAGACCTGCGCACGGGAATCGTGACCGAGAATCGCGAGCTACCCGAGGAGGCGGCGCGCGATCTCCTCTTGGCCACGATCGCGCTCAAGTACACGCAGTCCAACTCGATCACGATCGCCGCGGGCGGACAGCTGGTTGGCGTGGGCTGCGGTCAGCAGTCACGCATCCACTGCGTCCAGCTGGCGGCGAACAAGGCTCAGCTCTGGCACCTGCGCCGCAGCCCGCTCGTACAGGCGCTGCCGCTGCGTGAGGGGATCACCCGCCCCGAGCGGGACAACGCCATCGATCTGTATCTGCGCGACGAGATGACGCCGAAGGAACGCGAGGCCTGGCTCACCTCCTTCTCGCAGGAGCCGCGCCCGCTCAGCGCGGAGGAGCGTGCCGACTGGCTGGCTCGGCTTCGCGGCATGTCGCTGAGCTCGGATGCCTTCATCCCCTTCCGCGACTCGATCGACCGCGCCGCGGCGGTCGGAGTCGGCTACGTGGCCGAGACAGGCGGCTCGATCCGCGACGCCGAGGTGATCGAGGCGGCCAACGAATACGGCCTACTCATGACCTGCACCGGCGTGCGGCTCTTCACGCACTAAGAACTCGAATCAAAAAGAAGCACTCCGACGCGTGGCCGCCTCGGCGGCGCGCTTCGTCGTTCTCGGCCTCGCCCGTAGCGCCGCTACGAACGAGGCGCGGCGTCCTAGCATCGCATCCACCGATCGCACCCAGTCGACGGGTGTTCGTTTTGCTCCGAGCTCTAAGGCCGATCAGGAAGCGAGCACGGTCTCGGGCGTGAGCTTGGTCAGCGAGTCGATCACGACGTCGGCGGCGGCCAGCGCATCCGAACGGGGCGGAAAGACGGGGTTGGGTACGGCGACCACGAACATGCCGGCCGCGCGCGCGGCGAGAAGCCCGTTCGTCGAATCCTCGATCGCCGCCGCCCTTTCGGGAACGACTTCCATCCGCCGGAGCGCCTCGAGATACACGTCCGGCGCCGGCTTTCCGCGCTCGACCTCCTCGGAGGAGACGGTGACCTCGAACCGATCGGCGATCGCGGCGAGCTGAAGCACCAGTTCGATGATCGGCCGGTTCGAGGAGGAGGCCAGCCCGAGGCGGAAGCGTTTGGCCATGCGCTCGACAGCCTCTACGGCAGCTTCGAGTAGCGGCAGGTGCTGCCGGTAGAGGTCTTCGAGCCGGCGCACGACCTCGGCCGAGATCTCCTCGGGCGTCTCGGCAAGCCCGACCTGTTCGTGCATGTAGCGCGACCACTCCGGCGAGCTCATGCCCATCATGTCGCGCTGCGCGCTCTCCGGCCAGGCGAGGCCCCGCTCGAGTGCCAGGTCGTGCCTTGCCTCGTCCCAGATCTCCTCGCTGTCGACGAGAACGCCGTCCATGTCGAAGACGACTGCCTCGAGCGCAGCCCGGGAGTCGGCGATGCCGTTCACGATGCGATCATAGGCATAGAGCCGCGCCCGCGCTTTGATCTCGCCGGGCCCGGCTGGATGTCTGCTATCTCTCGCGGCGCGGTCTAGGGCGCTAGTTGATCGTGCACCTTTTGTCGCCCTGGAGCTCCTGAGCCTGCCGCTCGTTTGCCAGTGCGTCGAGCGCCTTGTCGTACGGGCCCGGAGCTTCGCTCGTCCAGAACACGTCCGGAGTCACGCCCGGCCCTTGGACGGTGGCGCGGTACTTCTTGCCCTTGCCCGTCACTCCACTCTTGCGATGCGAGGTTAAGCCGTAACAGAAGCCGCCGGTGGGCGGATGGGTGAGGAAGCTGTTCTCGCGCCTCCAGCCTCTTCCGTAGCGAGAGTTGAAGGTGTCGAGGTAGATGTTGCGGCCGTACCGGTCGAGCGGTGCGCCCTTGAGAGTGTGCGCGAACCCGTATACGGGCTGACCGAGGTAGGTGTAGAAGCCCCAGAGGTGATCGAAGCGCCCGGCCCACGACCAGTCGAGGTTGATTGTCAGCACCGGTATGTCGGTGTTCCAGTGCGACAGTCGCAGCTCCCGGAAGTTCCTCTTGCCCGTGGTCTGCAGCCCGTAGTTGAACAGCATGCGCTTCCAGGCCTGAACCGCCCAGTGAGAGCCGTCGGGCATCGTGCAGGCAGTGACGAGCCAGGTCAGTTCCGGCCCCTCGTAGTCGCCGCAGACGTTCTTGAAGTGCTTCCAGTACTTACCGTTGTGGTAGAACTTCCAGCCGCCGGCGCGGTCGAGCTTGAACGCGACCTGCTTGCCTCCCTTCACCGGGGGGCGGGCGTTGATACCGCCCTTGGCCAGGACGTGGTACACCCTCTTGTGTTTGCCTCTCTTTGTGTAGGTGAGCATCGCGACCCCGGCCTTGTTCACCTCGAGTCGGACGTTGTGTGCGTTCCTATCGATGAGCTGCGAAGCGCCTGCGGTGGGCGCCAACGCGCCACCCAGCGCTACGACGCAAGCAAAGAGGAACAGTCGGACAGACATCTTGCCGATTAATCGCATTATTCATACACCTCGGACTCGCGGGAGAGATTCAGCAATGTCGTTATCCGGATCGGCACCTCATGCCGGATTCTTGACCCCTGAGAAGGGTAGCGATACCGGCAAGAAGCGGGTCGAAGACCGTTTTTTGGGCGCGACGCACCCTTTTAGGGCTAGAAGAACCCTTTTGGCTCGAAGAGCCCCTTTTTGGGAGGCTCCTCGAGCGGCTGGAGGGGATGAGGGACTCATGCGCTCTTCTCGGCGGATCTCCGCTTGAATCGCGCTGATTCGATGAGCCCGCTTGCCGATTCTGCGCCCGGGGGCGGTATCCTCTTTCGGCGCGAACGACCGCTCGCCGCCGGAAATCGCCTGATTTCCGCCGATATTCACGGCGGGGGTGGGATTCGAACCCACGGGGGGCGTGAACCCCCAACGGTTTTCAAGACCGTCCCGTTCGTCCGCTCCGGCACCCCGCCTATACCGGCGAAAACCTATCGGTTTTCGCCGGAGTCAATCGGGAGTTGAGCGCGCCTGGCGGCGCTTTCTCAACTTCTGCTCCTGAGGAGCGTGGCTGGTTAACCACCCATGCTTCTCGGAGTTCGAGGAGGGTTGAGGGCCGGCGTCCGGTGAGCCGCTCCCATCCTGCCGGTCGCGGCGGCATCTTGGGCATCGACGTGCTTCGCACTCGATCCCCTACGAGGGTTTCCGGCGGTCGGTGCTTACCGGCGAGAGAACTTCTTCGGCGCGCCGTAGCGTGCGAGCGCGGCGGGTACGACGACGCTGCCATCATCCTGCTGCCCGTTCTCGAGCAGCGCCAGCAGCATGCGCCCGACGGCGGCGGTGCCGTTGAGCGTGTGAACCGGCGCAGGCCCGCGCTCGCCGCGGTACCTGACCTTGAGCCGCCGAGCCTGGAAGTCGGTCGTGTTGGAGCAGGACGTGACCTCGCGGTAGCGGCCCTGGCTCGGCAGCCAGACCTCGAGATCGATCTTTCTGGCCGCGGGGGCGCCGAGGTCGCCCGCGGCGATGTCGACGGCGCGGTAGGGAAGCTCCAGCGTCTGCAGGATCTCTTCCTCGATCGCCACCATCCGCTCGTGCTCCTGCCAGGAGTCTTCGGGCCGGGCGTAGACGTACATCTCGACCTTGTCGAACTGATGTACACGGAACATGCCGTGCGTCTCCTTGCCCGCCGCCCCGGCCTCGCGCCTGAAGCAGGTCGAGTAGCCGGCGTAGCGCAGGGGCAGTTCGTCCGACTCGAGCAGCTCGTTCATGTGCAGGCCGGCGAGCGCCACCTCCGAGGTGCCGGTCAGGTAGAGGCCGTCGGACGGGATCTCGTAGATGTTGGCCTTGTCGGTTGGGAAAAAGCCGGTGCCGAACATTGCCTCCTCACGCACGAGCACCGGCGGGAGCACCGGCAAGAAGCCCCTGCTGCCCAGTAGGTCGAGCGCGTAGCGGAAGAGCGCAAGGGCCAGTAAGGCGGTGTCGCCGATGATGTAACCGAAGCGGGCGCCCGAGAGTCTCGCGGCCCGCTCCATGTCGAAGCGGCCAAGCTCCAGGTGGCTGAGAGGGTTTTCGATCGCGCGCGGCTCGCCGACGCGCCTCAGCTCCACGGCGTCCTCGTCGGTCTCGCCGTCGGGGACGTCCGGATGCGGCGGATTGGGTACGAGCGCCATTGCCGCTTCGCGGGCGGCCTCGGCCTCCGCCAGCTCCTCCTCGAGTCGCTGCAGCTTCGTCTTGATCAGCTTCAACTGCTCGAGCTGCTCGGGGGTCGGCTTCCCCTTGATCTTGGTCTGAGAGCGAAGCTCGTCCACCTGGGGCACGAGCTCGAGCCAGCGGGCGTCGGCCTGCATCAGGTGATCGAACGCCTCGACGCCGCCCTTGCGGGCGAGCGCGGCGCGGAGGCCGTCCGGATCCGAGCGAGCGGCTTTGAGGTCGATCACGGCTGCAAGTCTACGGGGAGGAGGATCGCGACGGAAGCCCGCAAGTGGGCTACCGGCCCGATTCGGGCGCGAGCATGGCCTCGATCACCTGCGCGACTCCCTCTTCCTGCACGGGCGGGCAGACGAAGTCGGCGCGAGCGCGCACCCCGGCCTGGGCGTTGGCGACGGCGACCGAGTAGCCGGCCCAGTCGAGCAGCTCGATGTCGTTCTCCCCGTCACCGAAGGCCACCGTCTCGGCGGCCGTGAAGCCGAGGCGCTCGGCGACGAAGCCGAGCCCCGCGCCCTTCGACACCTCCGGACTGGCCAGCTCGAGGAAGAAGGGAAGCGATTTCGAGATGTACAGCCGTCCGTCGAACTGCCCGCGCAGACGCTCGGCGAGCCCGTCGAGCGCCGTCGGCTCGCCGATCACGACCAGCTTCGTGGGCGGACTTTCCAACCACTCGAGCAGGTTGCCGACGGTGTCGATCGGGATCCGCTGGTGCTCGGCGTAGCTGTGCGACTCGGGTGTCATCTTCGCCACGTAGAGGTTGTCGCCGACGTAGCAGTTGAGCGAGAACCCTTCCCGCTCGACGGCCGCGATCGTCTCGCGCGCCAGCTCGAGCGGAATCGTGACGTGGTGGAGGAAGCGCCCGCTCGTGGGATCGGCGACGATCGCGCCCTGGTAGCAGACGGCCAGATCGTCGATGCCCGCCCGCTCGAGGTAGGGGCGCACCGAGCGGAACATGCGGCCCGTCACGATCACGAAGTGGATGCCTGCCGCCTGCGCGGCGGTGATCGCGGCGGCGCTGCGCTCGTGCAGCTCGTAGTCCTCGCCGATCAGGGTGCGATCGAGGTCGGAGGCGATCGCCTTGACGCGGCGCGGAAAGTCGTCCGGAAGAGCGAGGGCAGCGGGCACTGATCATCTAGCCTAGATGAGGTGATCATCGAGCGGAGCATGCACCCAGGCTGGCTCTCGAATGCCTATCTGGTCGCCGACCGGCCGGGCGGCACGGCGGTCTTCGTCGACAGCGGTGCCCCGCTCGAGCCGCTGCTACGAGCGGTCGAGGCGAACGAGTTGACGCCGACCCATCTGTTGGTGACACACGGGCACGCCGACCACACCATCGGTAACGAGACGCTGTGGCGCCGCTTCGGGCTCGAGCTGATCGAGCGGGTGGGCGACCGGTTCCAGACCGGCGAGCTGTCGATCGAGACGCTCGCGACACCTGGACACAGTGCCGACTCGCGCTCCTTCTTGATCAACGGCAGCGCCTGTTTCAGCGGCGACACGCTGTTTGCCGGCACGGTCGGCGGATCGGGTTCGAGCTTCGCCGATCTGCGCCGTTCGATCATGGAGGTGCTGCTTGCTCTTCCGCGCGAGACGCGCGTTCTGCCCGGGCACAGCGAAGAGACGAGCGTGGACGAGGAGTGGGAGGGCAACCCGTTTGTGCGCATCTGGCGCGGACTCGACAGCGAAGGCGACGAGCGCTGCCGCCTCGCCGGGCGCGAGGCACAACTCGTGCTCTGGGCGCGCGACTACGACGGCGGGTTCAAGGCCTGGCTGCGCTTCGACGACGGAAGCGACCAGATAGTCGGTGGCTCGCGCGTGGAGCGCAGGCGCTAGCGCCCTTCCGGCTACACTCCTCGCCCCGATTCGGGCTGGTGATGTGACCCTCGGCGGCTCTACGATAGGGTAGTGCGGCTTCTGCGGCGACGCCTCTCGGTCAAATGCCTTCACATTCGGTCGATTCCCGGGACATGAGCCATTCGGCCACTGCGATTCTCGCTGCAATCGAGGAGGAAACGAGGGAGCGAGAGCTCTTTCGCGAACAGGCCGACGCGCTGGCGGCGGAAAAGATGCGGACGGAGAGCACCACGCCGCCGGTGATCGGCGTGGCGACGATCACCTGGGAGTACACGGACAGCCCGCATCCGGTCTTTCTCGGCTTGCTCGAGGGCATCAAGTCGCGTCTGCGCGCCAGCGGCTGCGACCTGCTCCTCTTCACCACCATCGACTCCGATCCCGATGCCTACCTTCGCCGCTGCCGCGACAGCGTCGTTCGCGGAGTGATCCTGCACGGTTTCACCACCGACGATGCGCGCGTGTCCAGGCTGCTCGAGGCAAGGATTCCCTGCGTCGGGGTCGACGACATCGGTCTGGCTCCCCGGCTTGGCCACGTCTCGTCCGACAACGTCGGAGGGGCTCTCGAGGCGGTGCGTCATCTGCACGCGGCCGGTCGGCGCCGGATCGCGACCATCCACGCTCCGCTGTCTCACTCGGTTGGCGGAGAGCGCCTGCTCGGCTACCGCATCGGGCTCGAGGAGGTTGGCCTGCACGCCCGGCAGGACTACCTGGCCGAGGCGGATTTCTTCCTCCACGACGGCGAGATCGCGATGGAGAAGCTGCTGGTGCTGGACGAGCGCCCCGACGCGGTCTTCGCCGCCAGCGACGTGATGGCCATCGGCGCGATGGCCGCGATCGAGAAGGCCGGCCTGCGCATCCCCGACGACATCGCCATCGTCGGCTACGACGACTCTCCTTACGCGACTCTCGTGTCGCCCCAGCTCACCACCGTGCGCCAGGATGCGACGGCGCAGGGAATCGCGGCGGCCGAGGGCGTATTGCGTATGATCCTCGATCCCTCGGCGAACCCGGTCGAGCTGGTAGTCCCGGTCAAGTTGGTAGTGCGCGAATCGTCCGGCGTAAATCGGCCTGCGAAGCGGGCCTAGACTTCCGCCGGCGTACCAGCGGCGCGGGTCGTCGCGCCTGCGGCGCTTGTAACTCGCCTGCTCCTTGACACGAGCCGGGCTGGCCGTAGTTGCGGTCAGTGTTCGAGGCGTGAGCGCCGGGGGACGGTGTGAGTGCCGAGGAGATTGTTTGACGGCGCTAGACTGTTGGCTTCGCGGGGCTATAGCTCAGTTGGGAGAGCGTTCCCGACGAAAGTCCGCCTTCTGCGAAGGCTTGATGACTTTCGCCGGTTTTGAAAGCGTGCTTTGAGCCGCGGCTTCGCCGCTCGCTCGAAGAGCCCCGGGGGACGGTGTGAGTGCCGAGGAGATTGTTTGACGGCGCTAGACTGTTGGCTTCGCGGGGCTATAGCTCAGTTGGGAGAGCGCCTGGATCGCACCCAGGAGGTCGGCGGTTCGAATCCGCCTAGCTCCACTCGTTGTAACGAAAACAACGTTATCGCTGCGAGAGAGCGCCTTCCGGTGTCCGATCGCTCGGCGAGGAAGACGCCCTTGTTCAAACCTTGGCCAGCACGATAGGGCTCAGGACGCCGATCGAGCCCCGCCAGGCAGGTTCCATTGATCGAGCAACTTGCCGAGCTCTATCCGGCAACCCATCAAGATCGATCCGGCTCAGCGATAGCGCGCGAGATTCGCCGTCAAGGTCAACGAGGGGTTCTGCTTGAGCAGCGTGACGAGCACGGTGCCGTCGGAGCTGGCGAGAATCCCACCGAACATCCCTCCGGTGATCAGCTTGCCGCCGCCGTACAGCCGCTGGGGCGGGTAGGAGGTGTCGAGCGCTCCCTCCGATGTGATCCTCGCGAGCAGATTGCCGGCGCCGACGAGCTCACCCGATGGGAGCTGGGCGAAGATGGCGTTGGGGAAGCCGAAGGTCTTGGCGCCGAAGTTCTCGTAGTTGCCCTTGACGCGGATCGAGGGCGACAGGCGCGAGCCAGCCGAGAAGTCGAGAGGCTGCCCGGAGCTCGTGAAGCGGACGAGGAAGGGGCCACCGCTTTCGCCCGTGTAGTTGTTGCCCGTGAGCGAGAGCACTCCGTGCCCGTCGCTCATGAGCGCGGTGAGGTTTCCTGGTTCACCTCCTAGCGCCTTGGTGAAGACGACTCCCTTCTGGCCGAAGCTTGGATCGAGCGCTCCGTCGGGGAGCAGCTCGGTCAGCCGCACCATCCCGCCCTTCGGTGTCGTCCCGGCTACTACCAGGTGCTCGTTTGGAAGCACGATCAAGGGGGCGCTGTAGACCAGCGAGGCGGTTCGGGAGACGGCGACCTCTCCCTTCTTTCCGAAGGATCTGTCGCGGGTTCCGTTCGCGTTCAGGCGCATGAGGACGATGTGCAGGATCGGGTCGGCTAGGTTGTTGCAGAAGCGGTCGGCCGAGACGACGATCTTGCCTCCCTGGATCGCGAGTCCGGCGGGACCCCTCGTGCAGGTCGTCTTCCTCCGGGCCAGACCGAAGAACTGACGGTCGCAAGCCTTCGCACCCTTGGCAGCGGCGGCTGCAGAGCAGTCGTAGAGCCTCTTGTCGGCGAGGAAGTAGCCGTTGTCGCCGAAGGTCTCAACGACCTTGCCGCTCTGATCGAGTTCGGAGACGACCAGGGTCGACTTTTCGTCCACGAGTCCGACGATGTTCGTTCCGGCAAGGACGATCCTCCCGCCCGGCAGGAGAGCCACCAGGTCCCAGCCGAGGTAGTCCCCTCCGTTCGGGAAGCGTCCTTGAAACATGTGGAAGGGCCAGCGCACGACCCCGTTCTTTCCGAAGGACGAGTCGAGCGAGCCATCAGGGAGTAGGCGCACCACCTCGGCGTAGTTGCCCTTGTAGTTTCCGACGGCGATGATCCGCCCCGATGAGTCCTCGATCGTCTGTTTCACCTCGAATCCAGGGAGCACCACCACCCCCTTCTTGCCCCAGCTCGTGACGAGGCCGGGCTTCGAGTCTCCTCCGCAGCCTGCTGCTAGAGCCGAAAGGGCGAGGATCAGAGACAGGGCTGAGAGCAGGAGAGGGAGGCGGCGCATGAGCGGACACTAGTCGAACAACACAGCACCAGCAAAACCCGAATCGAGTGACAGAAGTACCTCTTGACACGACTCTTCCTCGCCATTAGGGTCGGATGTCAGTAGATGAGCCGCCTCGTTCCCCCCGCCCTGGCTGCTGCCGTTCTCACCGCCGTTTGTGCCTGCCTCGGCGCCCGGGCGGACGCCTGCAACCCCGGACCCGAGCCGAAGCCGGGTCCATCTGCTCCGCTCGCCTCGATCGACCTCGTCAGCGAGACCGTCACCGGCGACACGGCCAACGTGAGCTTGTCTCCGATCGACTTCGGAAGTGGCATCTCTCTGACGATTCCGAACAAAACGGCTCCGCGTAGCTATGGCCTCTCGATACCGCTCTCCTCGGAAGAGACCCTCGCCGTGCTCTCCGGCGGTGGTGCCGCCATCACCCGGACGTACCCGATCCCTCCCAGCGACTATTCCGGCTCCGAGCCGCCCGCCGACTATCAGGACGGCCTCGGCGACGACAATCCCGACGAGGAGGCCGATCCGAACGAACCGGCGGCGCCGGACGACGGCACCGAGAACATCGACGACGACCAGGATCCTTCCTGGTACCAGTATGGAGATGCGATCGACACGGGCGCCCGCGACGGCTCCGACATCGAGAGCGACGCCTTCGACCAGGCCTCCACCGAGCTTCCAGACGGAAACTGGGTGATGATCTCGGCCTTCGACCCGCCTGTTGCGACCGACGCGAATGGAGGGTCCGTTCCCGTCTCGCTCGTGAAGACGTCGGACGGAGTGACTGTATCGATCTTTCCGTCTAGCTCGGCGGCCTTCCCGATCGAGGTTAAGCTCGCCTACGGCTACAACGTGGACAGCTACGACCCGCCCACCTCCTCGAGCCCTGATACCGGTTCCAGTCTTCACACACGCTCCGCCATGGCCAGATCGGCGGCTGCTAGCAGCCTCTCCGCTCAGGCTTCTACGTCCTGCTCCGGCAATGGCGCCGAGGTCGTCGTCTCGGACTCGAGCGGCTGGAGTTTCCTGGTCGATGCTTTCAGGCAGTGGCCCACAGCCTGCGCCGACTACTTCATCTCGGTCGCTCCGGAGAAAAGCACCGACCTCCCCAGGAAAGGATCGCCTGCGAAATTCCGAGCACTGAACAAGAAGGTCACGAAGAAGAAGGATCGAAAGAACTACCCTCACTGGAACGACTCTGGCGCCAAGCTTACGCCTCTGGCGGAGATCAATTTTATAAATATCGGTAAAAGCGCTGTCTTCAGAGGCCACGCATACGATTGGGTGGGACAGCATTTCGGCCGCTATATGAGGCAGCGCGGCTACAAAATGTGGTCGATCGACGAGTTCGCCAAGTTCACAACAGATCCCGAGCACAACGTGACGCTTTGGAACGAATACAACCCGCTCATTAACAACCTTTACCTGCACGGAAACAAGAAGGGAAACTCCAAAGGCATCATCTTCAGCGCCGAAGCGCGTCAAGACCCGAAGAAATCGAACACGATCCGCGACTCCAAGGCGAAATGGAAGATGCTCTTCTCGGAACCAGAGCACTTCGACTGGGCCCATCTGGCGAACAAGACGAAGCTCTGGGCAGACGAGGACTACACGAAGTGCAGCGTGGTCTGCGTACCCGGTACCAAACTCAGCCAGAAGGCGCAGCACACGAACGCCTACATGCAGAAGATCGGCCGTCTCGCCTTCGCTAACGATGCTCCGAGCAGCGTCGCCTCCACCCGTTCGTTCCTGTCGACACGTTTCGTCAATCTGATCAACGGCTGGGGAGCGGTGTACGGGAAGACAGTGATAATCACAGACGAGAACGGGAAAAGGAAAAAGAAGAAGACGAATGGCTATGGCACCTACGACATGAGCGTCGGTCAGATCCGTAAGCTCGTCGGTCTCCAGGTCTACGCGGCCCGTAGCTGGATGAACTCCAATAGCAGCTACTCCGGTGGTCGCATCGGCGTGCGCTGGGTCAATCGCCTCGATCCGATCAAGCAACCAAAGCACTACGAACACCCTCCGAAACATCTCTGGAATGCGGCCATGCGTGCCCGTCTAGCGCAGAGAATCGCGAGGGCAATCGCGGGAGCCTACAGCCCCGGCGGTTCGCCGGTGAAGGCGTGCGATTCGAGGACGGGCCATAGCAGCACGGGCCTCTGCCAGCCGGCGCCGACGAATTCGAGCGCCACGGACTTCACTCAAGCCAAGCGCTGGAACACGTTCAGAAAGTGGGGAGGAGGAAACTCGGGCTGCACCGCGCCTTCGAACGACGACTTCGCCAACGCGAAGACGATCACAGGTTATCAGGGCTCGGCAGACATTCCGTTGGAATGCGCCACCTGGGAACCGGGGGAGATCTTCCCGAACGGACCCTCCACGAAGAGCGTGTGGTACCGCTGGGACGCGCCCACGTCCGGCGAAGGCGAGTTCGTGACGGCGTCAGCCGGAAGTGGCGCTTTCCTCGAGACGAACGCGTATACCGGCAATTCGCTGGGGAATCTGAAACTCGCTTCCGTTGGCTGCGGGATACCCACCGATGGAGAGACCTACTGGATTCAGGTAGTCGATCGTCTCTCCTGGGGAGGAGACGCGCCGGCCGGCCCATTCACCCTGTCGTGGTACCCGGGCTACTGCGTCCAGTAGAGACGCTCGCTACTAAGCCGCAAACAGCAGCTTCCTCAGCGGTTCCGGGAGGTTGTGAAGCTGTCCGGTTAGGACCATCTCGTTGTTCGAAATACAACGATATCCCTGGTAGAGAGCGCGTTTCGGCGTCCGGTCGCCAGACGAAGAAACCGCTCTTGTTCAAACCCTTTGTCCGCTTATCAGGACGAATGACGCCAAGTCGAGCCTGATCAGCACACGACTCCGTCCATAAACCGATCAGCGAGCGTCTAGTCCTCGGCCTCCAACCTCCAACCTCCAACCTCCAACCTCCAACCTCCTCGCACCTGCGCGGCGCCTTCTTCATCACGATGTTCGTGCACCCGTGCAAGTCCCATCCGACCCAAGAGCGCGGAGGTTCATCGCTACCGCGTTTTCCCACAGAGGCGACCAGCGCCACCGTGCGAGCAAGAAGGTCTTGAGGTTGGGCTGTCAGGCAGCGGTAAAGGGCTCGGATGCCTCGTTGCCGCTCTTCGCGCCTCTGTCCGAAGGTGCGACCGGGGCTGGCGTGGGCAGCTATAGGCTGCCAGCGTCTATCGGCGTTCTTTACTCGATACCTGCACAACCGGGGCTACCGAAGGAGGATCTTCATCATCTTCTAGGAGTTACCGCCGATCGACTCGAGCGATGTCTGTAATCGCTACACTGCTGCACTTCAACCTACGCAAACACGTCCTCCTTCTTCACGCACGTCGCCAGATTCGGTCGTAGTGCATCTAGATGAGAGTGGGGTCTATTAAGGCTGTGTCAAGAAAACACGCCCGATCCGTGTCTACCTAGTGTGGACAGTCAACCAGCTGTCGAAGCACTCACCGCTGAACACACGACCCTCGTCGAGGATCTCGAACGACTGTACCGCTCCGACTTCCGCGAATTCGTTCGCGTCGCGGAGGCAATTACAGGCAACAGGGAGAGCGGCCTCGATAGCGTCCAAGAGGGTTTTGCTCGGGCACTTCGGTACCTTTCTAGCTTCCGCGGGGAGTCGCCTCTGTCTACATGGGTATGGTCATGCGTTATGAACGCCGCGAAAAGCGCGCGCTCTCGATCGGTTGAACATCTGTCTGATGACGCGATCAAACCCGAAGCGGATATCTCTGTCCGTCCTACCTCGAACATGCGCAACCTGATCTCTTCACTTCCGGAGCGTCAACGCATCACTCTGTTTCTCCGATATTACGCGGATCTAGATTATCGCTCTATCGCTACCATTCTCTGCGTTGAGGTCGGAACTGTTGGGACGCTGCTTAGTCGAGCGCATGCAACACTACGGAGACGCCTACAGGAGGGCACGCCGTGACCAACAACGACGATCAACTTACACGTTCTGTTCTTTCCGACCTCGTCGCATTTCCGTCCGATGTCGAGAGCGACTGGACTAATGTTATGCAACGTGCCAGCCGCCTCGATTCGCCGCTACATCGTTCTTCTCGGTATCGCCGTCTGCTCCGAGATCGCCGCAGTACGCAGCTTCGTGCTCTCCCTCGTGTTAATCGCCGCTATGCTCGACGGAGCATCATCGCGACGTTTGCGATAATCACCGCACTTTGTGGCTCCGCGTTTGCTCTAAGCGCAAATAACAACTGGTGGTTCTTCTATGATGGCGCTCCGGCGCCGACGAGTGATGTCATCATGGTTACTTCTGGTACTTGGGACGGGCATCCCTGGATTTTCACCGCGCACCGAACAGAAGATTTCGGTATTTGTTATTCACTTACACAAGGGACTGACGCGACAGGTCGACCCGGCTCTTTGTCCTGCTCACCTACTTCGTTTCCCACCCCTGGCACTTCTCCGGTCGTCGAGCGGATGATGTCGTCCGGTTTTAGCGGCGGCGGAGCGAGTTTTCCCGCGAGTTTCTTCGGAGCTGCGGATGATAGCGTCAGTCGTATTGATATAATCGAGGAGAGCGGCGCGTCTATATCAATTCCCACGATCCCCGCTCCCGATTCTCTCGACACCGGCATTCGCTTCTTTGTTACTTCTCTTCCCATCGGTACTACGGTCGCTGAAGCCATTGGCTATGATAGTAGCGGTAACCTTATAGCAAGAAACGTTTTCTCTGAGTTTAGCTCGAGCAGTAGCTCTTGATTAATCGCCGCTACCTTCTTCCGTGTTTTACGGTATCGTCGCTATTACCTTACCTTTTATTTCGTGACGCGTAATCAAGCCAACGTCTCGGCTATCGCATGATCGGTTCTGATTATCGCCCATTACAAAGTACTCTCGTACCCCTAGATATATAACTTTTCTTTTACGCCCGTTTGCAACAACAACATCCGCAGGCCATTGAGTTCCACGTTCGGCGCTCTCGAGGAGCACGTTCACGTCCTGGGCCTGGGCAAGCGCTGCGAGTTCAAGAAGCATCATTGTGTGATGCCAACGGCCGGGAGTGCGGTCGTCGCGGAGGTCTCTTCGAACCCTTCGAATGCCGTCGCTCTTCTCGAACTTTTGAAGCCGAAGCGCAAGCTCGAGGAGCTTCGCATAGGCGATCGTGTGCGAGTGCTGGTATCCGAGTTCTCCGGGAAACCACTCACTACTACCTGAGCGGCGGACCTTGCCCGGCCAGTCTTCGCCGAGCACCGCCGAGAGTTGATCGAGAACCCATAGTCCCGCTCGTCGCCAAGCTTCAGATCGTCGAGTCTGGTTTCTGACGCGCTCTCTTAATTCTTCGAACGAGTCCGCCTCACATACGTGTTCGAACACAGGCAAGGCGTCCCTCGTAGGCCCAGCCAGCGGACTCGGTTCTCCGAACCGAACGACGAGTAGTTCTCGGCTGTCTGAGCCGTCTTCGCTCACCACTGATCCTTATCTTCGATCAAGGACAGCGTACGAAACTCTTTCTTCTGTCGACGTCTGGACCTCGATTTTAATGTGACGTAAGATAAGGGCATAAGCAGGTCATTTGCGAGAGTCCTGCTATCAGATACGGCGATTCGGAGTTAGCGGCAGCTCACCTAGTCGATGCATCTCTTGCGCAGCGCCGGAAAGCTGTCGCCGACTGGTTCCGGCGAATCAGCATCTTCGTTTCTCGGCCGCGTACAGCAGTTTCCTCAGCGGCTCCGAGAGGTTGTGAAGCTGTCCGGTTAGGACCATACCGTTGTTCGAAATACAACGATATCCCTGGTAGAGAGCGCCTTTCGGCGTCCGGTCGCCAGACGAAGAAACCGCTCTTGTTCAAACCCTCGTCCGGCCCGGCAGAGCGTCCGAGACGACCTTGCGCGGATTACGATCGCGATTCGCTTTCAGCGGTAGCGCACGAGATATACCGTGAAGGTCTCCGAGGGGTTCTGCTTGAGCAGCGTGACAAGCACGGTGCCGTCGGAGGCGGCGAGGAGTCCCCGGATGATCAGCTTGCCGCCTCCGTACAGCTGTTGCGGCGGATAGGAGGGATCGAGCACCCCCTTCGGCGTGATCCGCGCGAGCCGGTGGCCGGCACCCACGAGCTCGCCGCTCGGAAGCTGCGCGAAGACGGCGAAGGCGAAGCCGAAGGTGCGGGCGCCGAAGTTCTCGTAGTTGCCCTCGACGTGGATCGAGGGCGGCCGGCGGGAGCCCGCCCGGAA
>Ga0315542_1001034_pt1 | contig 17524 bp, 13 predicted proteins | sample SalMarSW160120MG_FD_202541 | JGI IMG/M metagenome (GOLD analysis project Ga0315542, IMG submission 202541) | Salt marsh sediment microbial communities from the Plum Island Ecosystem LTER, Massachusetts, United States - Salt Marsh Sediment SW1601-20 ...
GACACGTCGGCCTGGAGCCCGATCGACCTGCTCGATTTCTTCCGCTACGTCGCCCCCGAGCAGATCCTCTACGCGTCGGATTTCCCCTACGGCCAGCAGCCGAGCTCGCTACTGATCGCCGTTCGCACGGCGCGTTTCTCGGGTCTCAACGAAGACGACCTGCGCATGATTCTCTGGGGCAACGCCGACCGCATAAGTCGCCACGAGGCGCCGCTGACGCCCAGCGCTCCGCACGGTAGCTCGATCTTTACGCAATCGATGACCATGGCCCGGATCCACCAGTACCTGTCGATGGCCATTCCGCTTCTGTGGACTCGCCAGCAGGACACGGTCGGTGTGCTCGGGCTGGCGCTCAACGCCTGTAATGAGGCCGATACACATGCGAGCGACCGGGAGCAGATCAGCGAGCTTCTGACCTGTGCTCGGGAACTCTGGCGAACGCTCCCCGAGCTCGGGCGAGAGCACGATCGGGTGCGCGTAAGCAGGCTCACCTTCCGGCTCGTCCACCTCGCCGACATCCTCGCGGTAACGTCGGGCACCTGAGCACGAGGGACTCCGGATTCGGCTTCCGGTCGAAACTCCCCGAAAGGGTGCGATGGTTGCCCGGCAAGAACGTTAGGATCATGCGCGTGAGCCGCCGACTCTCCCTGCTCTTTCTCTTCGCCACCGCACTGGCGTTGACGACCGCCGCCTTCGCGAGCGCGAACAACGACGAGCAGAAAAGCGTCACTCGAGCAAGCGGACCGGTGCTCGCTATCGCCGCTACGAAGTCGGGCGTAACGGGAAAGACGACGCCGAACAGACGCTGTCCGCTGCCGAAGCGCTTCAGGGCGGATTTCGAATCCGCGTCGGAAAAGTCCGGAGTTCCTCTGTCGCTTCTCGCCGCCGTCGCCCAAGAGGAGTCGAACTTCGAGCCCAATGCTGTCTCGCATGCGGGTGCGCTCGGCCTTCTCCAGGTGCTCCCGTCGACGGCTCGGGAGCTTGAGATCGATCTCAACAGTCCGGGTGCGAACGTCCTCGCGGGTGCTCGCTACCTACGGCGGATGCTCGATCGCTTCGACTCGCTGGAGCTCGCGCTTGCCGCCTACAACGCCGGCCCGACCGCGGTGGAGGGGGCGGGCGGCCCGCCTACGGAAGAGACACGGGTCTACGTCAGCGAGATCACGCAGCGCTGGCAGAAGCTCGCCGGCTGTTCATAGGACGCGGGACGCCGGCGGCGAAGATCACAGGGCTCGGATCTTGCCGGGCGTGTTCGGCTGGCATTATGAATCTCGGTTATCGAGGGAGACTCCAGATCTGCCGATGAAAACCTCTAGCGTGCGACCGCTCGACCCGAACGACCAGCCCCAGCTTGCCCTTGCCTTTGTCTCTTCGCTGGAGAGCGGGACCGCCGCGACCGTGTTTGCGACCGCTCGCCTGCGACGCCAGCTGAGCCGTGAGCAGGTTGCGCAACGCTCGGGAATCACGACCGAGCAGGTGACCTGGCTCGAGGAAGGACGCGTTTACGCCTTCCGCAATCCGGAGGATGCTCTAGCGGCTGCGCTCCTGCTGGCGAGCGGGCTCGAGATCGATAACCACGAGGCGCGCGAGCTAGCTGGCTTGCCCGTTCTGCCGCGGCCTATCGAGCGCAATCCCCGCGGGCGCCTGGCCGCCGCCGTCGCGCTGATAGTCGTAGGTATCGCGGCTGCGGTCATGCTCGGCTACGCCCTGCGTGGGCCGACGACGCACATACTCACCTCGGGTGGCGGCGAAACCGCGTTGCCCGCGACCTGGAAAGTCAAGATCGTGGTCGAAAACGGGGGCGGAGACATCAACTACACACGCCGGGTTGCGTCGCGCCTCGCTTCGCTCGGCTACCAGATCGCGTCCGTCAAGCGGGCAAGCCGCTTCAACTACAAGCGCACGACGATCTTCTACTCCAACGTCGGGAACGGGAAAGAGTTGGGCGAGCGTCTGGCGAGTCAGCTCACGGCCGATCTCTTGCCGCTTCCCAGCGGCAAGGACCCGCTTCGTCTGCTCGTCATTGTCGGGCCGGCGACTCTGACCCTGAACGACTGATGCCGCTACGGGCGGACGCCCGGGCCGGCGCCGCTCCTGAGCGCAACTAGCTTGGTCTTGAGATCCGGGCTCATCGGCTCGTCGGTGAGCGTCTTGCGTAGGTGCTCGCGGAATGCCCGCTCGAAGCGGTAGTGCCGGCGGCAGTAGCCGCAATCATCGAGATGAGCCTCGGCTTCGCACGCCTCGATATCGTTCAGCTCCCCGTCGAGGTATCGCTGGAGTAGCCGTTCGCATTTGGCGCAGGCGGTCTCGCTCATCTCTCCCCTCCCAGCGAGCTCGTCAGCGATTGCCTGAGCAGCCGCCGTGCGCGGTGCAACCTCGACATCACGGTGCCGATCGGGATCGACAGGATCTGGGCCGCCTCTTGGTAGCTGAACTCGCCGAGGTCAACGAGAACGAACACGTCGCGGAAGTCGTGAGGTAGCGCCGCCAGGGCATCGACGATGTCGGATTGAGAGAGCCGATCCAGTAGCCGCTCCTCGTCGTCGCTCGAGCCGGCGCCGGTCGTCTGCTCGAGGTGGTCGTAGAGCGAGTAGTCGCCCTCCTCCAGCGAGCGCTCGGGCGGCCGCCGCTGCTTTCGCCGGCCTCGGTCGATGTTGATATTGGTGAGGATGCGAAGCAGCCAGGCGCGCATGTTCGTACCCGGCGTGAAGGAGCGCCAGCTTCGAAAAGCGCGCGCGTAGGTTTCCTGCATCAACTCCTCCGCCTCTTCCTTCGAGCCGGCGAGGTGACGGGCGACTCGGTAGACCTGATCGGCATGGTCGAGTGCCTCCTCCTCGAATCGCACCCTGCCGCGGGCGTCTTCCGCGAGCCCGCGCCCTGCTGTATCCGGCGCTTGCCCGCTCATCGTGACCACTCTGCTTGTGTTCGACTTCTTTGCCAACGCCGAGCCATGCCTACGTATTCCCAACCGGGGGCTTGAACAGTCACCACGACGCTCGAGCAGTCGTTCCGACCATCAGTGCTCTCGGATGCCATGCACCGGACGGCCCGCCGCTTCCCAGGCGTAGTAGGACGCGCTGGGCCCGAACGAGCGCTGGAACTCGGTGATGCGCGGATTGCGCTTGATCTCCTTGGCACGCTGAGCGTGGCGGAGGAGATTGGGGTCATCCTTCTTTTGCCAGACGAGGATCAGATGCGCGGCCGTCATGAACTCGGCGACGAAGGGACAACCCGGCGCGGGACAAGGGAAGGGATCGGTGGCGACGCAGAACCAACCCGTGTGATCGCCGTGCCCCTCGTCGGTCCAGAGATCTTCCTCCTCGCTGGGCGGATCCGCGAGGGCGGGTGTGCGTGCTGGGCGAATGGGTTGGGGCTCCATGGCAGACAGAGGCTAAAGCGCGGTGAGTACGGCACGAGCCGGAGCGCCGTCGGCACCGACGATGCGAAGCGGGAGGCAGACCAGTCGGTAGTGCCCCGCCGCGACTCCGCGCAGGTCGAGGCCTTCCAGAAGCACGACGCCGTGTGAGAGCAGCTCGCGGTGGGTCTCGGGAGCGCCGACGGAGAGGTAGTCGATGCCGACGAGCCGGACCCCTAGCTCGACCAGGAGCGAGGCGGCTTCGGGCGATATACAGACGAAGTCGCTGCGAAAACCGGACTCGTCCCAGAGCTCGGAGTTTCGCGTACTGAAGACGACGCGCTCGCAGCCGGCCGGAAGAGCTCGCTCGACCAGCTCGGCGTCTATCTCTTCGGCAACAGCGTGAGCATCGACGACGAGCGCGGGGCCGATCAGCGCGTCCAGCGGTAGTTGATCGACCGCGCCGCCCTCGCCGAGAAAATGCAACGGCGCGTCTACGTGAGTGCCGGTATGGCTGCCGAAGACGAGCCGGCTCAGGTTGTAGCCGTCGCCGGCGTCGATCGAGCTCACCCGTTCGATCACGGGAATCGACTCGTTCTCCCAGCTGACCGTGCTCGGACTCACCTGAACGCTAATGTCGACGATCTCGGTCATGCGCCTATGATCGCCGCTCGACGCCCCTCGTGTCGAGGCGATCTAATGTCGACGATCTCGGTCATGCGCCTATGATCGCCGCTCGACGCCCCTCGTGTCGAGGCGATCGACGACTGAGGCTACGGGCGAGTGCCGAGCGTGGCCGTTACGGTCATCTTCGTGTTGCCGCGGTAGATCTCGAGCGAGAGCTTGTCGCCTGGCTTGTGCGCGGCGATGACGTTCGCAAGCTTTCCGTACGAGCTGCCAACGCTCTCTCCGCCGGCGCTGACGATGATGTCGCCGCCGAGCCAGTAGCTCAGACCCGCCACCGTCACGTTGCGCGTGCCGGCCTTTAGCCCGGCCTTGGCGGCGCCAGTCCCCTTCTCCACGTGGCCGAAGAGCAGGCCGTGATCGACCGGGAGACGATACAAACGCGCGACTTCCGGCGTAACCCCACCGATGTTGCCAATTCCGAGGAATGCATGGATTGCCTTCCCGCTCTTGAGGATCTGCGCGGCAACCTGCTTGACGGTGTCCGACTGGATGGCAAAGCCGATGCCGACGTTTCCCTGGCTGGTGCCGCCGGTCTCGATCTGTGAATTCACGCCGATCACCTGACCCAGGCTGTTGATCAACGGCCCGCCCGAGTTACCGTGGTTGATGGCTGCGTCGGTCTGGATCGCGGGGATCGGGAAGTTGTTTTGGGAGAGCAGTGGGAAGTTGTACTGGGAGGCTCGCGTCCCGTCGCCGATGTTGTAGATAGCGCTGACGATGCCCGATGTGACCGTGCGGTCGAGACCGAACGGGTTGCCGATGGCCACAACCGGATCGCCAACCTCCACGGCTGCGGAGTTCCCGAGCGGCAGCGGCGTAAGCGCACTGGGAGAGACGTTGACCTTCAAGACGGCGAGGTCGGTCGACTTGTCGGTACCGACCACGATCGCCTTCGTCGTTACGTTATTCGAGAACAGGACCTCGATCGAGGTTGCTCCCTGGATCACGTGATAGTTGGTGACGATGTCGCCCTGCTTGTCGATCACGAAGCCGGATCCGAGAGCCTCGACCTTCTGCGGTTGCGTCTGGAAGAAGGGGTTGACCTGCTGACCTTTTATGACCTGCGTGCTGGTGACCTGTACGACTCCAGGTGCCGCGCGCTCGTAGATCTCGGGGATGGTGAGTGACTTTCCGCCCGTTACCACCGGTTGCTGGAGCGAAGCCGGCGTTTCGGCACTTCGAGTCACGACGGTCGTCGAGCCCAGGTCGCCCAAGGCGGCCGTGATTCCGAGGGCGATCCCGGCTCCCGCGACGCCCGCAAACAGAATGCTCAAAGCTACGGCTATGCCTCGCGACCTCGACTTCATGCGAATCCTCTCCTTCCGGCCTCGACTCGATCGTTATTTTTCGGTTATACCCCGCTCGGTCGGTTGGCTGGTTAGTGTCGGCTTTTCCCGCATTAGGGCTTTGTTAAGCGGTAGCGAGAGCGCACAATCGCTACGTCGACACACAAGTGCCGAGAACGGCGAAAACGACTTCCGATCGAACTTCGGGCCGTTTCTGTCGATAGAGAGGGAGACGCATCTTTGCGGCGGCGATGAGAATGATTTCGATCAGCGAGTGGATTAACCCAAGAGTGTCGAGGCTGCGGGACGCGGTCGCGACTCCGAATCCGGAAGCACGGTTCGCGAATACCTCCCGCGTCGCTGCCTCGCTCTCCGCCGCATCGGGCTCCATCTCGCTTGCCATGAGCGCGCTCGCTCCGGCCGACATGCGTTTCATCACGCTCGCAGTCGCGCTCGGCTTTTTCGCGCTCGCCCTTGCCTATCTCATGCTCAGTATGCGCTGGCCGGTACTTCCCTCCACGTTCGGAGTTTCCGCCTCGCTGCTGGTAGCGGTCGGGATCTGGGCCGACCCCAGCAGTTGGGCACTCGGCTTTGTCGTCTACTGCCTGGCCTCGATGTACGCGGCCTACTTCGTTTCACTGCGCGGCCTGGCGCTGCAGTTGACGATAGCGTCTGGCTCCCTTCTCGTCGCCCTGATCGTTGCGGGGGCAAGATCGCGTGTATTCGTGGAGTGGATTGCCGTCACCGCAGCGCTGACGTTCTTCGCGCTCGCGGTCTTTCTGGCGAGAAACGCGGTCGACCGGCTCGTCGAAGATCTACAAGCCAGGGCGCACGGCCAGCAGATCGTCGCCCGGCTCGGCCAGCGGGCTCTGAGCGAAACCGATATCGACACCCTCATGCAGGAGGCCGCCGCGGCTACGGCCGAAGCGCTGGCCCTCGACCGCGTTGTCATCTTCGAAAACGTCCGCGGCGACGAGCTGCTCTCGATGCGCACCTCGGCGGGCAGCCTAGCGGCTGCCTCCGAGCCTGATTCGGCCCTGACGCCTGACGCCTTCTCCCGCTACTCGCTGTCCAGCGAAAATCCGGTCGTCGTGACCGACCTGGCGCGAGAGACACGCTTCGATCCGCCGCAAGCTTTGCTGGAGCTGGGAGTCGTCAGCGCCGTCAACGTCGTGATTCCCGGTCACGAGCACCCCTGGGGGGTGTTCGGCGTGCGCGCCACTGAGAGCCGTGCATTCAGCAACGCCGATCTCGATTTCCTGCGCTCGCTTGCCAATGTCCTCGGCTCGGCTATCGAGACGCGCGAGTACGAGGAGACGGCGCGCGCGATCCGCGCCAAGACCACGGAGCTGAACGAGCGCCTGAGCGCCGTCATCGACGCTTCGCCGGTCGCGATCATCGAGATCGACCTCGAGCATCGAGTCACCGTGTGGAACGAAGTAGCCGAAAGCATCTTCGGCTGGTCGAGCGAAGAGGTGGTCGGAACGATCCTGCCCATCGTTCCCGAACACCGAGTCGAGGAGTTCGAGGAGTTGATCGCGCGGGCGATGCGGGGCGAACGGATCGTCAACCACGAGACCGAGCGCCGGCGTCGCGACGGCGTGATCATCCCGTACTCGATCTCGCTCGCGCCGCACCGCGACGCCGACGGCACAACGGTCGGCGTGATCGGCATCGGTTCGGATCTGAGCGCTAGCAGGCTCGCCGAAGAGGAACTCCTGCGAAGCCGCGAGCTCTACCGTGTCGTGGTCGAGAACTCGCACGACATGATCGCGGTACTCGATCCGATGGGTCGTTTTGTCTTCGCTTCCCCCTCCTATCAGCAGGCGCTCGGCTACGGGCCCGAAGAGCTGGTCGACGTCTCGCCGATTAGCCTCGTTCATCCCTCTGACGTTCAGCGTGCCAGTGACGCACTCCGTCAGGCGGTGACTAGCCAAAGCGCCGCGGTCGTTGAGCTTCGCATGCGCCACAAGCGTGGTAACTGGGTCTTCGTTGAAGGAACCACGACCTCGGTGCTCGACGAGAGTGGCCTGCTCCGCTCGATCCTGATGAGCTTCCGCGACATCAGCGAGCGCCGCACCGCCGAGGAGGAGCTGCGCGAAGCCGAGGCGCGCTATCGCCTCCTGGTCGAGCAGTTACCGCTGATCACCTATATCAATGCGCCGGGCGAGTCGGGGCGTTGGGTCTATCTCAGCCCGCAGCTCGAAGAGATTCTCGGTTACAAGCCGGCCGACTGGGTATCGGACTACGGCAATTTCGTGAATGCGATTCATCCCGACGATCGCGAGCACGTCACCGTCGAGCGAGCGGCAAGCGGAGGAAAGGGGAGGATCGGGCTCGAGTACCGCCTGATCTCCAAGGACGAGCGCACGGTCTGGGTTCGCGACGAGGCCGTGGTCGTGCGAGACCTGTCGGGCAAGCCGCTCTACGTCCAGGGCTATCTGCTCGACATCAGCCTCGAGCGCGAAGCCGAGATGGAGAGGCGGAGACTCGAAGCGGAGCTTCTGCACTCGCAGAAGATGGAGGCGATCGGGCGCCTGGCGGGAGGCATCGCGCACGACTTCAACAACCTCCTGACTGCGATAACCGGGTACAGCGAGCTAATCGTGTCGGAGCTCGATCCCGCCAGCTCGCTGGCTCGCGACGCAGAGGAGATCAAGCGCGCGGCCGAGCAGGCTGCGGCGATGACTCAGCAGCTGTTGGCATTTAGCCGGCGCCAGGTGTTGCAACCGGCGCTGCTCAATCCGAACGAGGTGATCGGGCGCATGGAGAAGATGCTCCAGCGCCTGATCGGCGAGAACGTCGAACTGGTGACCGCGCTCGCGCCCGAGATCGCCATGATCCGCTCGGATCGCAGCCAGATCGAGCAGGTGATCATGAACCTCGTCGTCAACGCCCGCGACTCGATGCCGAACGGCGGCAATATTACGATCGAGACCGCCAACGCCAGTTTCGACGAGGCCGAGGCCACCCTGCTGGGACTGTTGCCCGGTGACTTCGTTGTGGCGAGGATCTCAGATATGGGGCTCGGGATGGACGAGGAGACGATGTCGCACATCTTCGAGCCGTTCTTCACCACCAAGGAGCAAGGCGAGGGCACCGGCCTCGGACTGGCGACCGTGCACGGCATCGTGGAGCAGTCGAACGGCGCTATTCACGTCTCCAGCGAGATCGGGAAGGGAAGCGTGTTCCACGTGTACCTTCCGGTCACTCAGGAGAGCGCCGAAGCGGAAGGTGCGGTTGCTCCGCTTGGAGAGGTGCGAGGGACGGAGACGCTGCTTCTCGTCGAGGACGAGGAGATGGTGCGGCAGCTCGTCGCTCGCGTCTTGCGTGATCTCGGCTATGAGGTGTTCGAGACCTCGAGCGGCGACGAGGCCATCGCGCTCTCCGACTCGCTCGACCGACCGATCGACCTGCTCGTCACCGACGTCGTGATGCCTGGAATGAGCGGGCGCGAGCTGGCGGAGATTCTCACCGTCAAGCGCCCGGCCACGCGAGTGCTGTTTATGTCCGGCTATACCGACGAGGCGATCGTTCACCACGGAGTGCTCGACGGCGAGGCAGAGTTCATTGGTAAGCCCTTCACGCCGCAGGAACTGGCTCACAAGGTCAGAGGTGTGCTCGAGACGACTGGAAGCGGCGAAGCGCGTAAGCAGCCGGCGAGCGGGTAGTGGCACTCGCCGGGTAGATAGCGCGTTCTCGCCGTCTCGATCATCGGCCGAGCGCGGGCTTTCTGGTTGAATCGTGGCCATGGCCAACTCTTTCGGAGCGCGCGCAGAGCTGGAGATCGACGGCAACAAGCACTCGATCTTCCGTCTCCAGGTGCTGGCCGCCGAGCACGAGATCGACACTCTCCCCTACTCGCTGCGCGTTCTGCTCGAGAACGTCCTCCGCCACGAGGGCTCGGTTTCCAGCGCCGCGCAGGTCGAGGCGGTTGCGGGTTGGAAAGAAAGCGCCGAGCCCGCTAACGAGATCTCCTTTACTCCCGCACGAGTACTACTTCAGGATTTCACCGGCGTTCCCGCGATAGTCGATCTGGCCGCGATGCGCGACGCCATGCAAGAGCTGGGTGGCGACGCGGGCGCGATCAATCCGCGCCTGCCGGTCGAGCTTGTCATCGACCACTCGGTTCAGGTCGACGAGGCGGCGGGCCCGCTGGCGTTCGAGCGCAACAGCGAGCTGGAGTACGTCCGCAACCGCGAGCGCTATGTCTTCTTGCGCTGGGGCCAGAGCGCGTTCACGGGCTCGAAGGTGGTGCCGCCGAGCACGGGCATCGTTCATCAGGTCAATCTCGAGCATCTGGCCCGCGTCGTGGAATCGCGCGACGGAACGGTTTTCCCCGACACACTCGTCGGGACCGACTCACACACGACGATGGTGAACGGGCTCGGGGTGCTCGGCTGGGGCGTCGGCGGCATCGAAGCGGAGGCGGCGATGCTCGGTGAGCCGATCTCGATGCTCGTTCCCCAGGTCGTCGGGGTGCGTCTGCGCGGTGAGCTGGGCGAGGGCGTGACCGCGACCGATCTCGTGCTCACCGTCACCGAGCTGTTGCGCCGCACGGGCGTAGTGGGGAAGTTCGTCGAGTACTTCGGTCCGGGGATCTCCGGTCTGGCGCTTGCCGATCGCGCCACCCTCGCCAACATGGCCCCGGAGTACGGGGCAACCTGTGGTTTCTTCCCGGTCGATGCCGAGACGCTCGCCTTCATGCGCCTAACCGGCCGCAGCGACGAGCGCGTTCGTCTGGTCGAGGCCTACTGCAAGGAGAACATGCTCTGGCACGAGCCGGATGTGGAGCCGCGCTACTCGCAGATCGTCGAGCTCGATCTGGCGACGGTCGAGCCAAGCCTCTCCGGCCCGCGGCGGCCGCAGGATCGCACTCCGCTGGCGTCGGTCAAGCAGTCCTTCTGCCAGGGGTTGGAAAGCTTCGGCATCGAGTTCGCGGGCGGCTCGCTCGACGAAGCGATCGCCGATACCTTCCCGGCCAGCGACCCGACCGCCGAGCAAACGCCCGGCCACGACGCGCTACGCGATCCCACGCCGGAGCGTCACGCGCCCGTCGCTCGTCGGGACGGTGCTCTCGTCGAGCTCGACGGAGAGAGTTTCCGGCTCTCGCACGGCGCCGTTGTGATCGCCGCCGTCACGAGCTGCACGAACACCTCCAACCCGCAGGTGATGATCGCCGCCGGGCTGCTGGCGAAGAAAGCGGTCGAGCTCGGCCTGCGCCGTAAGCCATGGGTGAAGACGAGCCTGGCGCCCGGCTCGCGCGCGGTTGAGCGCTACTTCCAGCGAGCGGGGCTGCTGCCCTATCTGGAGCAGCTGGGCTTCGGCGTGGTCGGTTTCGGTTGCACGACCTGCATCGGTAACTCAGGGCCGCTTCCCGCTGAGATCTCTCGCGCCATCGCCGAGCACGAGTTGGTGACCTGTGCCGTTCTTTCCGGGAACCGTAACTTCGAGGCCCGTATTCACGCCGAGGTGAAGGCCAACTACCTGGCATCGCCGCCGCTCGTGGTCGCTTACGCGCTTGCCGGGCGAATGGACGTCGATCTCACCAGCGAGCCGCTCGCCCGTGGCGCGAACGGAGAGGACGTCTACCTGCGCGACATCTGGCCGAGCGCGGGCGAGATCTCCGACACGATCGCTTCCTGTGTCGATAGGGAGCTGTACGACGAGGCCTACCGGGACGTCTACTCCGGCGACGAGCGCTGGCGCGCGCTTCCGGTCTCGCGTGGAGTGCTGTTCGAGTGGGACGAGCGCTCCACCTACGTGCGCCGGCCGCCCTACTTCGACGGCATGTCCAGGCGGCCCGGGCAGATCGACGACATCGAGGGGGCGCGCTGTCTGGCACTACTCGGCGACTCGGTCACCACCGACCACATCTCTCCGGCGGGGTCGATCGCGGCGGACTCGCCGGCAGGCGCCTACCTACTCGAGCGCGGCGTGGAGCGCGCGAGCTTCAACTCCTATGGCTCGCGGCGCGGCAATCACGAGGTGATGGTGCGCGGCACCTTCGCCAACGTCCGGCTGCGGAACGTTCTCGCCGCGGGAAAGGAGGGGGGCTGGACGGTTCACCTTCCGGACCGCGAGGAGATGACGATCTTTGCGGCCTCCGAGCTCTATCTGGCCGAGCGAACGCCCCTGATCGTGCTGGCCGGCAAGGAGTACGGCTCGGGCTCGTCGCGTGACTGGGCGGCGAAAGGCCCGAAGCTGCTCGGTGTGCGGGCCGTGATCGCCGAGAGCTTCGAGCGCATTCACCGCTCGAACCTGCTCATGATGGGCATCGTGCCGCTTAGCTTCCTGGACGGGGAAAGCTGCGAGTCGCTCGGCCTGAGCGGGCGCGAGCGCTACTCGATCATCGGCCTAGCCGGCGGGCAGTCCGATCGAGCCACAGTCACGGCAATGCCCGACGACGACGGCGAGCCGATCGCTTTCGAGGTGCGCGTGTGCCTCGACACTCCGCGCGAGCGAGAGTACGTCGAGCACGGCGGGATCCTGCCCTACGTGATACGGGCCCGTCTCGGCCGGCGATAGAGCCGGCAAGCGGCGAAAAGAATCCCCTCCCCAATTACCGCGCCTAGTGGTACAGAACAGGAACTGAATCGGCACATTCTTGTGCGCTTTTTCTCGCTACCGTTCCCTGCCCCGTGGGAGGGGGGGGTGGCGGGTGGTCCAGGAGGCGCCCATACCCTGGGAGTTCCGTCACGAGCCGCCCGAAACGGAGCGATGCGTCGATCGGCAAAGCCGCGTCCTTGATCGAATCTGTCGCCGTTCCAAGCCGAATGCAAATGCTTATGAGGTATTCAGGCGCCGCTCGGAGACTCAAGATATAGTAATCTCTATGAAGCTGATCCTTGTCGCCGTGCTGCTCGCGCTCGGCTATTGCGCGGCGCCGGGACCGGTTCTCGTAGAGACGGCTCGGCGAGGTCTATCGAACGGCTTTCGCGGCGCGCTGGCGGTCGAGTTGGGCTCTCTGGCCGGTGACGCGCTCTGGGTTGGCTTGATGTTCGTCGGTGCGGCGGCGCTGGCCCAGGCCGGCGGCGTTCGGCTCGCGGCAGGCGCTGTCGGCGGCCTGTTCCTGCTCTGGTTGGGTGTGCGCGCGCTGTCGAGCGCCCGGCGCAAGCGACCGCCCGAAAACGGCAGCCTGGTGGTCGAGCAAGCCTTTGCCACCGGCGCGGCGATGAGCGTCGCCAGCCCCTACGCGCTTCCCTTCTGGATCGCCGTCTCGGGCTCCCTCTCCGGCTACGGAGTCTCCTCCGCCGGTGCGCTCGGCTACACGGTCTTCTCGGCCGCCTTCATGATCACCTGTCTCGTTTTCGCGCTCTTTGCGGCGGGCGCGATCTCCTGGGGGCGCCGTTTTCTACGCCCTCGCTTCTTCTTCACCGTCGATCTGGTCGGAGGCCTGCTCTTCGTCGTCATCGGTCTCAATCTGCTCACGGTGACGGCCGGGCACCTGATTGGCTAGAGTCGTCGGCGAGCCTCCGAAGGCAGGTCGAAGAGGCGCCGAGACAACCGGGGTGTCCCGTCCACGGGGATGGGGCTGAGAACAAACCCGCCGAACCTGATCTGGGTAATGCCAGCGAAGGGAGAGCGATGAGCCAGGAGACACCGAATTGGGGCATCGAGCCGGTGCCCGAGCGACTGCGCGTGCTCGGGCTCTTCGACACCGGCTTACTCTGGAGCAGTCTGGGACTCAGTCTGCTCGTTCTGGTGGCCGGTACCCTCCTTGTCCCGGCGCTCTCTCTGCGCGACGCGCTGCTTGCGATTGTCGTCGGTGGCCTCCTCGGCAACGCGATGCTCGGCTTTGCCGGACTGATCGGAGCGCAGGCCCGCGTACCGGCGATGGTGCTGCTCCGAGCGCCGCTCGGGCGGCGCGGCTCGTATCTCGCCACGGTGCTGAACGTGGTTCAGAACGTCGGCTGGACGATCTTCGAGCTGATCGTGATCGCGACCGTAGCCGCCGCCCTGTCGCAACAGGTCTTCGGCTTTCGGGGGAAATGGTTCTGGACGCTCGTCGCCGCGGCGGCTACGACAGCTCTCGCCCTGCTTGGGCCGGTGGGCTTCGTTCGCCGCTGGGTCAAGCCCTTCGCGATCTGGGTCGTGCTCGCCTCGCTCGCCTATCTAACCTGGTGGGCACTCCACGATGCGGGCCTGCGTGAGCTCTGGTCGCGCCCCGGGGAAGGCGGCCTCGGTTTCTGGGGAGGGGTCGACCTGATGATCGCGATGCCGGTTTCTTGGCTGCCGCTCGCGACCGACTACACGAGGTTTTCCCGCAGCCGTAGCCGAGCCTTCTGGGGCACCGGCCTCGGTTACCTGCTTCCAAACGTCTGGCTCTACGCGCTCGGGGCCATCCTTCTGCTCTCGAAGAACCTCAGCGACACGACGTCCCTGATGACGGCGATCGCGGCTGGCGGTCTGGCCAGCGGGCTTGCGCTCTTCGCACTCGTCGTCGACGAGACCAAGGTACCGTTCGCCAACGTCTACTCGACCGCGCTCTCGCTCCAGAACCTCATTCCGCGCGCCTCGCAACGGATGCTGATTCTCGCCGCCGCGCTTTTCTCGACCGTGGGCGCCTTGGCGATCGACCTCGCTCAGTACCAGACCTTCCTCTACCTGCTGGGATCGTTCTTCGTGCCTCTCTTCGGGGTGCTTGCGGCCGATTGGCTTCTGCGCCGAGGCTACGACCGGGATGCCGTGTTCCGCGTGCCGTCGCTGCGGACGGCGCAACTCGGCGCCTGGCTGGCCGGCTTCGTTCTCTACCAGTGGCTGATTCCGACCGGGCCGTCCTGGTGGGTCGAGCTGGTCGCTCATCTGCACGCGAAGAGCTGGGGCCTCGGCGCCTCGCTGCCGTCCTTCGCACTCGCCTTCGCCTTGAGTGCGCTCCTGAATATTCTCGCGCGCACGCGCGCGCCGAGCTCGCCGGCCGACTGATCCGATCGCCGGAGCCGTTACAGTCAGTTTGTGCGCCCTGTTGCGATAGTCGGCAGTCTTTCGCTTGACAGCGCACCGGGGCGCGAGCCGTTTCCGGGTGGCTGCCCGTACCACGCAGCGCGCGCGCTGAGCCTGTTGACAAGGCCCGCTCGCATCGTCGCCAAGTGTGCCGTGGCCCATCGCCGGCTCTTGCTCGGGCCGTTACTCGCGCTCGGGATTCCGGTCAGCTGGCGTCCGGCCGAGGCCACGACGGGCTTCGAGTTGATCTCGGACGGCGACCGCCGGATCATGAGCGTCACCTCACTAGGCGACGGCTGGACTGACGACGAGGTGCGAAGCTGGGTCTGCACAGCGCTCGCGACTTGCGAGTGGGTGCACGTGGCGCCGCTACTGCGCGGCGAGTTCTCCGCCGCGGCTCTCGCGGAGATCGCACACGGCCGCATTCTCTCCCTCGACGGGCAGGGTCTCGCGCGCTCGCCCCGGCTCGGTCCGCTGGCGCTCGATGCCGACTTCGACCGCGAGCTTCTTCGCCACGTCAGCGTGCTCAAGCTCGCCGAGGAGGAAGCAGAGGCAGTACTCGAAGAAGTCAACGCCGAGAGTCTGGCCGGTCTTGGGGTGCCCGAAGTGATCGTCACCCGCGGCTCGCGGGGTGCGCTGGTCTGGACCGCCGGGGAACTGACGGAAGTGCCGGCCAGGCCGCCGGTGGCAAACGCCGCCGCGACCGGAGCCGGCGATGCCTTCGCCGCGATCTACATCGCCGCTCGGAGTCGCGGGCGCTCACCGCTGGTCGCGGCTCGGCGCGCGTCGGTCTTCGTCGCCGCGATGCTCAGCCGGCGCCTGGTGCCGGCGCAAGCCCACGGCGGTTAGCTTGCGACCGGGAGCGCGAACTCACCGCGGGCGACCACTACCGCGCAGCCGCCGACCTCGATTCGCTCAACAGCCTCGCTGCTTCCGCGCGCGCTCGCGTAGAGGAAAGACGGCCGCCCGATCTCCTCGCCCTGGCGTATCTCGATCTCCTCGCCGAAGGAAACGGCTCCGTGGCGGGCCAGGTGCAGAGCGAGTGGCCCGGCCGCCGAGCCGGTAGCCGGATCCTCGCTGATTCCGAGCCCGCCGACGAAGCAACGTGTCTTCCAGCTCTTGCCGGCACCGGCGAAGCAGTTGACGCCGATCGGGCCGAACGCCTCGAGCGCCTTGCCGTCGGGCATGAGCGCGGCGACCTGCTCTTCCGAGCCGAGAGCTACAAAGACGTGAGCGACGCCGTTGTCGTAGAGCTCGACCGGAAACACGCTTCGCTCCAGGCCGAGCGTCGCGAGCAGCTCTTCGGCTTGCGCGAAGAGCTCGATTCGCGGTAGCGGCTGACCCATACGACCGAAGCGGATACGCCCGCTTTCGCCTCGCTCCAGTTCGACCGTGACCAGACCCGAGCCCGTCTCGAGCCCGATCGACCCCAGCTGCATTGGCGCCGCCAGCACGAAGGCCGTTCCCAGCGTTGGGTGCCCGGCGAAGGGAAGCTCGCTCGCGGGTGTGAAGATGCGAATTCGAGCATGACCCTCGGCCTCGGCCGGGTAGCAGAAGACGGTCTCGGAGAAGCCGATCTCCTTGGCCAGCGGCTGCAGCAGGCGCTCGGGAACCGGCTGCGCATTGGTGAATACGGCGAGTTGGTTTCCGGCCAGCGGCCGTTCGCTGAAGACATCGACGATGACGTAACGAAAGCTTTCCATTGGGCTCCTCGAGACGCTGAGACTCTAGCTGGGAGCGCCGAGGAAGCGCCATCTCGGAAACGGCCGTCGTGCGCCAGGGCGCGCTTCTTGGGCTAGCCCGGGCGGTGCGTTACGGGTATGGACGTGGCGTACGGGGAGCCGAAGATAGATGTGTGCGACACGTAGCTTCCGTTCAAGAACCGCGCGCGGCCGAGAGTCGCTTCGGTCTGGTCGGGGAGATCCTCGCCCGTATGAGCGACGGGCTGATCGAGCTGGACGAGAAGGGCATCGTGCTCGCGCTGGACAAGCGAGCCGAGGCCGTGCTCGGCCGGAGCTGCGCCGAGAGCAAGGGACGCGAACTGGTCGAGTTGCTGGCCTCCGAGAGCCCGCGCGCGATCTTTATACAGGCTCTCTCGTCCTGCCTCGCCGGCAAGGAGAGCACCGAGATCGAGCTCGAGTGGAACTGTTGTGACGGACGTGCGCTCGATCTGCGCCTGCTTCTCGTTCATGTCGAAGGCGCAGCGCGTGTGCTTGTGGGGGTACGCCGCGTGGAGGATCAAGACGAGTCACCGCGGCGAAGAGCGGAGGACAGGCGCCTCGAAAGCCTGGGCCTTTTCGCCGGCGGCATCGCACACGACTTCAACAATCTCCTGCTCACGGTGATCGGGAACACAACTCTGATCAAGCGCGACGTGCCGTTCGACTCGCCGCTCCAGGATCGCCTCGGCCAGATCGAGCAGGCAGCGAAGAAGGCGGCCGAGCTGACCGATCAAATCCTCGCCTTTTCCGGCCGCTCGAGCTTTCGTCCCGAGCAGGTCGACCTCGAGCGCCTGCTCGAGCGTGTGCTCGGTGACCTGCGCACCCTCACTCGCGAAGCCGACGTCAGGCTCGAGATCGAGAAACGTCCGATCAAGATCCAGGCCGACTCCTGCCAGCTGCGACGGCTGGTTGCGAACCTGGTCGGCAACTCGATCGAGGCCCTTAACGACCCGAGCGGACAGGTGCGCGTGCGCGCCGGCGAAGTCGACGTCGATTCCGTTTCGCTCAATCTCGACTACCTGGGAGATCAGGTCGCCGCGGGGCGCTACGCGTTCATCGAGGTCGTCGACAGCGGCTGTGGCATGGACACCGATACGCAGCAGCGTGTGTTCGAGCCCTTCTTCACCACCAAGTTCACCGGGCGCGGGCTGGGGCTGCCGGCGGTGCTCGGGATCGTCCGCGCGCACGGAGGAACGCTGAACATCTACTCCGAGCCCGATCGCGGAACGAGGGTTCGGGTTCTCCTTCCCCTCGAGACCGGCACTCGGCCGCGCGGGCGTCCCCGCGAGACGGTCGAGCGGGATCGTGGGATCGTCGTTATCGCCGACGACGAGCCGGATGCGCGCCGGGTAGCCACGGTGATGCTCGAGCAGGCGGGATACCGCGTAATCGGCGCCGGCGACGGCCGGGAGGCGGTCGACATCGTTTCTCGCCACCCGGATGAGGTCAAGGCGGTACTTCTCGACATGGTGATGCCCAGGATGACGGGCGAAGAGGCCGTGCGCACGCTGCGCGAGAGCGGCTGCTCGGTG
>Ga0315542_1001036_pt1 | contig 17502 bp, 16 predicted proteins | sample SalMarSW160120MG_FD_202541 | JGI IMG/M metagenome (GOLD analysis project Ga0315542, IMG submission 202541) | Salt marsh sediment microbial communities from the Plum Island Ecosystem LTER, Massachusetts, United States - Salt Marsh Sediment SW1601-20 ...
CGAAGGGCATAATATAACTAGCTTCGGACTTGGTATTGGCGACGGAGGAATTGGAAATGATAATCTGTTTTATTCCAGGAGAATTGGTCGCAGACCGCAGGGATACCCCGATCTTAAAAACGGCTGGTATGCAGATGTCCCGACTCAGTCAGCTATTCTTGGGGCTGCAAAGCTTACCGGAAAAACAAAGAACGGGCTTTCTGTAGGATTTGTTGAGGCGGTAACCGCTGAAGAGAAAGCTGTAATTGATACAATAGGTGGCAGAAAATATGAGACAGTAGAACCTTTAACCAACTACTTTGTCGGACGCGTTCAGAAAGATATTAATAACGGTAAAACCATAATCGGGGGAATGATTACCGGCACAAACAGAGATCTTGATGCAAACCTTGCCACTTTCATGCATAAAGCTGCTTATACCGGAGGGATAGATTTTACCCAGTATTTTAAAGACAAAAACTGGATGTTTAACCTGAATACTGCTTTCAGTACGGTTGAAGGTTCCAGGAAAGCTATTGAGAATACACAGGAATCATCAGCCCGCTATTTTCAGAGACCTGACAAAAATTATTCTATTCTTGATACAAACCGAACTTCACTTTCCGGATCTGGCGGAAGAATGCAGATTGTGAAACTTAACGGACACTGGAATTTTATGAGCGCCACCCTGTGGAAAACACCAGGCTTCGAAACAAACGATCTGGGCTACCTGCGCGAAGCCGATCAGATTATTTCAGTACTCTGGACTGGTTACAGTCAATGGGAGCCTAAGTGGATATACAGAAGATATAACATCAACCTCGATGTGTACTCAGCATGGAATTTCGGAGGAACCAATACTGTAAAGGCGTTTGAATGGAATACAAATATGGAACTTAAGAATTTCTATAATGTATGGGCCGGCGGAAATTTTACAAGTTCAGAAAACTCAGCAGGCATGCTCAGAGGAGGCCCAATTATGAAACTACCTGGAAGTGTACATGGGAGTATTGGCTTTTCAACTGACAGCCGTAAAAAATTGATCTTTAATGTATATTCAAACGCTTCCTGGGGATATCACGGATACAATAGTAACATTTATGCCGGAATGAATATTTCATATAAACCTACCAATTACCTTTCTGTTACATTAAGTCCCGGCATAAACAAATCGTATTCAGAACTTCAATATGTATCCACGGTGAATTATAACGAAGGTGATAAATACATCTTTGCCTGCATCGACCAGAAAGTCATAAATACCTCTTTCAGGGTCAACTTTAACCTGAGCCCGAATCTCACATTCCAGTACTGGGGCCAGCCATTTGTTGCAACCGGGAAGTATTATGATTACAAATATATAACCCGGCCAATGGCCGATATATATACAGATCGTTTTCAGACCTATTCACAATCACAGATCAGTCTTAATGATAATTCCTATAATATAGATGAAAACCTTGATGGGAAACCTGATTACAGCTTTGACAGGATAGATTTCAATGTTCGTGAATTCCTTTCAAATTTTGTAATAAGATGGGAATATAATCCGGGATCATCCCTTTACCTTGTATGGAGCCAGACCAGGAGCAGCTATAACGATTCGGGTACACTTAACCTCTTTAATGACCTTGGTGACCTTTTCAATGCCACTGACAACAAACCACATAATGTCTTCCTAATAAAATTCAGTTATCGTTTCGGGTTAAAGTAAAGACGCCCAATTTGGGCGTCTTTACTAAAATGTCGATTATGATATAAATCCGCATACCATTGCATTATTAATGATTTTGCTTTTCTTTGGTACAATTAATTTTCAAAACATTGCAAATCCTACTGGTATGAAATTATCTCCTGTTTTATTCTTCCTGGTCATGACCTCATCTGTTTTTGCACAGAATAAACCTGCATATAAGATCTTTACAGGTGAAGGGAAAAAGGCTCATTACAATGATATCCTGAAAGAGGCTGCCAGGAATGATGTTCTCTTCTTTGGAGAACTGCATGACAATCCGATTGCCCACTGGCTGGAACTGGAAGTCACAAAAGATCTTTTTGCGGCGAAAGGTAAGGACCTGATTTTGGCTGCTGAAATGTTCGAAAAAGACAACCAGCTTCTTATTGATGAATATTTTGCAGGAATAATTAAGGAATCCTCCTTTGAAAGTGAGGTCAGAAAATGGAATAACTATGTCACAGACTATAAACCGCTCCTTAATTTTGCAAAAGATAACGGACTGAAATTTGTCGCTTCAAATATTCCCCGTCGCTATGCATCGGTTGTTGCTTCAGGAGGATTTGAGGCCCTTCAGAAGGTCTCAGCCGATGGACTTAAATATATCGCGCCTCTCCCCATTGAATATGACCCTGAGCTTCCCTGCTATAAAGATATGTTGTCGATGGGAGGCGGATCGATGGCCCATTCAGGCGAAAACCTGCCAAAAGCCCAGGCAATAAAAGATGCTACCATGGCAAAATCAATAACTGATAATTGGCAAAACGGGAAAATGGTAATTCATTATAATGGCAGCTATCATTCCGACAGGCACATGGGGATAATTTGGTACCTGAACAGGTATAATCCTTCTATCAAAGTTGAGACAATCACCACGGTTCTTCAGGATAATATAAACAAAGTGGATTCCGCTAACCTGCACCAGGCAGATTTCATCATAGTTGTTCCTTCTGATATGACAAGAACGTATAAATAGGACGCTAGACTCTAGACGCTGGACGCTGGACGCCAGGCAAAAGACAAAGACCCTAGACCCTTAAAGCTGGCACTCTTTTTGCTCCTATTATTATAGGCAAAACCTCTGATTTTAAATAGTTACACGGTTGTCTGTGAATTATTAACAACTAAAAACTATCAGAGATGAAGAGGAATGAAAAAAAGGTCCCGGAATTTGATGAGATCATTTTCGAGAACCGCAACAAAAACTACGGAGCCTATGATCTCCGGAAATGCTACAAAACCACCACCAGTCTCTCTATTCTGGGCGGAGTTACAATTTTTGCAATCCTTGCTTTTGCAATTTCATTCACCCCTGAAGAGGGAAAGGCTTCAGCAGGACCAACAATTGTTACTCTTGAAGTTTCGAATGCTATTATACCCGAAAAAGTGATTCCCCCTGAGTTAAAGCCTCCGGCTGAAATGATAAATCAAATAAAGAATCTTCAACCGGTAGTTACTTTTGATTCATCAGAAACATCATCTTACTTACCGACAACAGAGGAGGTAACCGAGTCAGTCGAGAATGGCAGTGTACCAAAAGAGATAATACCGGTGGAAAACCCTGAGCCCATTGTCCCATCTGAAAATAAGCCGTTTGTCAGTGTTGAGGAAATGCCGGAGTTCCCCGGAGGCTGGCAGGCCCTTCTCAAATATATAAGTGAAAATATCAAATACCCTTCGGAAGCCCAGAATAATAATATCCAGGGCAAGGTAATCCTGCAATTCGTCGTTAACTCAGATGGGTCGGTCGACAGGATAGAAGTACTCAGAAGTATCCATCCATCGCTCGACAGTGAAGCTGTAAGGGTTGTTAAGACCTTGCCGCGTTTTAAGCCCGGCAAACAGGGAGGAATATCAGTGCCGGTCTGGTATTCACTACCTGTCATTTTCAGGCTTGAAAATAACTGATCTTATATGATATAATAAAAGAGGGACTGTTGAAAAAGTTTGTATTTTTTCTTCATAACTTAGTGTTCCCTAGTGATGTACTTAGTGATCCCCTGCCTACCGGCAGGCAGGTTTGTGTTTTAATGAATTTTATTTTAATTACCGGAAGATTGTAATTTCCCGATTTCAGAAAACAGTGCCTTAAAACAGTTGACCGGAGTGTTGGCAGATCTTTCCGGTCTGCGGCCATAGAAATTATCGAGAAACTGGCCGGCGTCAGACCAGACTGTTTGCATCATTCCAAGATAACGGCCCTTCATTTCAGGAGTGGCACTTTTCCGGAATCTGACCATGTCCTGTGCCTGAATTACGGCAGTACCGGCATCTCTCCAGGGACAGGTAATTACACTCAGTCCCTTCATTGCGAAGTATACAGGTGTCTGATCAGGACGTTCATAATGCCAGTCGCAGATAATCACATCTCTAGGTATCATATCTATAGCCCGGTATGTATTATTGTAACTGGCTTCCCACTCTCCCATGCCGGTTGTCTTTCCATCGAGCAGACGATCACCCCATATCCACAACTGCCTCCCGTTTGATGCCAGGTGGTCACGTAATGTACGGACTTCTCCGGCAAACAGTTCAGCTTTATCTCTGCCTGAGCATCGGGGACATTGAGGTTCACCAATATAGAAAACTTCATCCATCCCGGCATGAAAAGCATCTGTCTCAAACACATCACATATCTCATCAATTACGTCAAATACCACTTTATGAACACCGGGATGAAGAGGACAATAGCTTTTACAGTATAACCCGTCCGCATTTGGCCAGACATATTTTTCCGGCATCTTTACAAGTGGCGTTTCATCAAATTCAGGATATGCTTTCAACAGGTTTCCTATCCTGCCTGCCCACGATTGATGACCAAGCATGTTGACCTGCGGAATAAGACGGATCTTGTTCTTTTTACAAACTGCCACCAAACGCTTGACATCACCCTTTGAAAGGGCCGAAGAATCCCTTAGTTCCGGATGACTTTCATACTGGTAATTGTAGTCAACCCTAAGTATCAGAGTGTTTACTGAACGGGGAGCAAGCTCTTCATTAATAAACTTAACAAACTCATCAACATCTTTTGACTGTGGAGCTGCAATACAGAAACCACGAACCGGAAGCATATTGGAGGGAATAGAATCTGAAGATGTATTAACCTGTGAAAAGGTGATACAATTCAGAGCAGACAAAAGCAGGACTAGAATATGTTTCATAATTTTCCCATTTTAGAATTACTGGATAATTAAGCAGTTCGCATAAAGTTATTGAATTTATCAATACTCAAACAGCATATAACCTAAAAGTTCATTTATGATTAATAACTGCAATCGCGATGATGTATTAACTTTAAAGAAATTATATTTACAGGAAATTCTACAAAAAACTTTATTAAAATACAAAATGAAAAGAACAATTTTAACATTCGCACTAATTGTATTCTGTTCTCTTACGTTAAATATTTTTGGGCAGAATAAGGACAAAGCCATCTTTATAATTTCAAAGCCAGGCTTTTACCAGAACTCCATTCTAAGAGACGACCGGGAAGTAAAGGAAAAAACTGAACCGGTTAAGGTCACTAAACATCTGGCTGTTGATCTTTCTTCGGAATCATTGCCCGACAAAGTTGATCTGTATAAAGATCAGCAGTGGCATAATGCACCTGTTTCACAGGGGAATACCGGTACATGCTGGTGTTTCAGCACTACTTCATTTCTGGAATCTGAAATTTACCGGATAAATAAGATTAAGGTAAAGCTGTCCGAAATATACACTGTTTACTGGGAATATGTCGAAAAAGCTACCCGTTTTGTGGAGGAAAGAGGCAATTCAAACTTTGATGAGGGGTCCGAAGCAAATGCCGTCACCAGGATAATGAAAAAATACGGAGCCGTTCCTGAGGCATCTTACACAGGTCTGATTGACGGGCGTAAATATCATAACCATGCCGACATGGTAAACGAGATGAAGACATATCTTGCTTCCCTGAAAACGACATCTTCATGGGATGAGGATGCCGCAATTGCAACAATCAAATCTATCATGAACCATTATATGGGAGTACCTCCGGCTGAGGTTGCTTTTAACGGTAAAAAAATCACCCCTTTGCAATACCTTAATGATGTATTAAAAATAAACCCTGATGACTATGTGGACGTTCTTTCCTATATGCAGGAACCCTTTTATAAAAGAGTTGAATATAAGGTGGCTGATAACTGGTGGCACGATTCAACGTACTGCAATGTCCCGCTCGATGCTTATATGGCTGCTTTAAAAAATGCCGTAAGGAAAGGCTATACGGTCTGCATTGGCGGTGATGTATCAGAGCCTGGTTTTGACAGGGTAACACAGTGTGCCGTTATTCCCGATTTTGATATTCCCTCGGCATATATCAATGATGACGCCCGTCAGTTCAGGTTTTCAAATAACACTACCACCGATGATCATGGTATGCACCTGGTAGGTTTTCTTGTAAAAGATGGGAAAGACTGGTACCTGGTTAAGGATTCAGGCTCCGGATCGAGGAATAACGACCCCAATGCCAAAGAATTCGGATATTACTTTTTCTCTGAAGATTATGTGAAGCTTAAAATAATGGATTTCATGGTGCATAAGGATGCTGTGAAAGATATACTCCAGAAGTTTTGACTTACCCCCCCCCAGCCCTCCCCTTAGCCTTAAGGGAAGGGGTTGTGGGATGGGTTCAACAGACTATTTCAGTAGCTCTTCCTTTGCAGATTTCAATTCCTGTTCCTGTTCTGCGCTAACTTCCGGATAAGCCATCTTAAGATCATTGTAAGTATCTAGTATGATCTGTGAAACGATTAGTCTTGCATTTTTTTTATCATCAGCAGGTACCACATACCATGGTGCATGGCCGGTACTTGTGGCATTCATGCATTCCTGATAGGCTTTCATATACTGATCCCAGTATTCCCGCTCATGGATATCAGCCTGGCTGAATTTCCAGTTTTTCTCAGGGTCATCGATACGTTCAAGGAAACGTTTTTTTTGTTCATCCTTCGAAAGATGAAGGAAGACTTTAACGACCCTTGTTCCATTATTATAAAGGTGCTCCTCCAGATCAACAATTGAGCGATACCTATTCTTCCACAGAGATTGCTTCTTCTCCAATTCCCCGGGAAGCTTTTGATTATCAAGTATCTCCGGGTGTACACGAACTATGAGTACCTCTTCATAATAAGACCTGTTGAAGATACCTATCCTGCCACGCTCGGGTAAATGCCTGGTAGTACGCCAGAGAAAATCGTGATCAAGTTCCTCGGAACTGGGTTGTTTGAAACTGAATACCTGGCATCCTTGCGGATTGACTCCCGACATAACATGGCGTATGATGCCATCCTTTCCTGCAGCATCCATACCCTGGAGTATAAGGAGCAGGGCATATCGGTCTGAAGCATAGTGCATGCGCTGTAATGAGGTCATTTCCTTTACATGGCTTTTAAGAATTTCCTTGTATTCCTTCTTCGATTTAAAGAAAGGTTCCACTTTTGATGGCCATTCATTGATTGCGACCTTTTCCCCGGGACGAACCCTGAAATCTTTTGTTTTGATTTTCATTTCTATATTCAGTCTTTATAACACTTCTTTTAATTCATATAAAATTAACTCATATTTTCCTAAACTAAAAAGATTTGTTCCCAACACTATGGGGTTAAATAAACTTGACTTTGATATAAAGGCAGTTTAACTTTGAGTACTTAATGATTACATACCTAAACAGTACTGGTTTTTATTTTTTTAAGATATGAAAAAGAAAAAAAGAATCTGGCCTTATCTCTTAATCACATTGCTGATTTTATCTTTCGGTTGTGAAAAAGATGTAGTTATTGTAAAGATAATGGATCCATGGATCCGCTATGGATCTGCGACGGATGTGGACGGCAATGAATATAAGACTATCCTTATTGGCAATCAGACCTGGATGGTTTCAAACCTAAAAACCACCAGGTACAATGATGGAACTCCTATTCCCCTGGTGCATGATGCTGAATCATGGACAGGTCTTTCATCCCCTGCATGTTGCTGGCAAAATAATGATCCTGCCAGGAAAGTTACCTATGGGGTCCTTTACAACTGGTATGCTGTAAATACAGGTATGCTGTGCCCTGTAGGCTGGCATGTGGCAACCGACACAGAATGGACTTCACTTATCTCTTACCTCGGTGGTGATAACATAGCCGGGGGTAAGCTTAAAGAATCGGGCTTCAGACATTGGGTCAGTCCAAATACCGGAGCCACAAATGAGGTTGCCTTTTCCGCTCTCCCCGGAGGCGACCGGCTTAGTGGTTCAGATGCAGTCTTTGAAAAGATTGGCGAGATGGGTTGCTGGTGGACTGTAGCATCGAATGATGGTCAGGGAGTAGGCCGTATTATCTCTGTCAGCAATATAAATGTAGGGAAATCTTATATCCCGAAGAAAAACGGAATGTCTGTACGGTGTGTGTGGGATTATTAGACTATTTATAACGGTTACGTTGTTATCATTATTACGGCTGAAAAAAAAGTTGCATCATATTTAAATATAATTTAAATTTGAATAGCAACTCTTTTTATTAGTGATACTTAGCTCATGTACTTATGCATATGAATCTCATATACAGCAATATAACTTAGCGCAAATCTTATAGAATTAAAAAACAGTTTGTATCTAATTGAATAATATCTAAAAATAGTTGGCCCGACGTGAGAGCTGCTTGACCTCATTAAGCTAACCTAATTTTTATTAAAATCTAATATGCTTAAATTCAAATTTTTAAGAATGAAATATTGCAATTCCCATTAATGAATATCAAGTGTAAGCTGAAAAACTTAAGAGTAAGCAAAATTTAAACTTTCCGATTATGAAAAGACTAATCATGTTATTTACTGTATTGTCCTTTTTTTCATTGACCATGCTGTATGGACAGGTACCTAAAGGGAAAATATTTGTTGGAGTTTCAACAGGAATTAATTATGTCAGCTTTGGTTCAGATATAATGAGCCTGAAATTTACAACTGTCAAACAAAAAAGTGATGCACCGGGATTTGTTGAATCTTCCGATGAAAAAACTACGACAATAAACTTATTACCAAAAGTTGGTTACTTTTTTAGTGACAATTTAGTGGTAGGGCTGGATGCCATTTTATCATCCTACACTGATAAGTACGCTAGTGATGATAAATCAACAACGACAATCATGGGTGCAGGGCCATTTATAAGATACTATTTATCCGGAACCAGGGTAATGCCGTTTTTTGAAGTCAGTGGTTTATTCGGATCTTTAAATAATAAATATACATACCAATCCAGCAGTGGCTCTTACAAAACGGGCGTGATCTTATTTGGAGGTGGAGCCGGTATTGCTGTAAAGCTTGGCGATAAAGCTACGTTTGATATTATGGCAGGTTATAGTTCGATGACAACCAAAGCAAAGGAAAATAACGATAATAACGAAAGAACGGTATCTGGATCACTGGGTGTTAAATTTGGATTTGTATTTATCCTGGGGGCAGAATAGGTTTTAATCAGATGACTTTCCGGCAGATAATTACTGACATTATTTGGCTTTAAAATAGTCGGAAACAACTATTAGATCAGGATAGCTCAAAACACTTAAATCTGGTGTTTTTGAGCTATTCTTGTTGAGGTCGGTGGCTATTACCTTCGGTGATCCGGTGTGGGGGGACCCTTCAACCAATCCCTGCCGCCTGCGGCGGCCTGGGGATTTTTTGTTTTCTTCCTTCAGCTCGGCTAGCCCGATTAGATGAGAGCGGATTACCTTCGGTGATCCGGTGTGGGGGGACCCTTCAACCAATCCCTGCCGCCTGCGGCGGCCTGGGGATTTTTTGTTTTCTTCCTTCAGCTCGGCTAGCCCGATTAGATGAGAGCGGATTACCTTCGGTGATCCGGTGTGGGGGGACCCTTCAACCAATCCCTGCCGCCTGCGGCGGCCTGGGGATTTTTTGTTTTCAAACCTCAGCACCGCAAGCAGGCTTCGGTTGAAAACAAAAAATCCCCGGCACTTCGTGCCAGGGATTGGTTGAGGTCGGTGGCGGATTCGAACCGCCGTACGCGGTTTTGCAGACCGCTACCTAGCCACTCGGTTAACCGACCGTGTAATCCGAAGCCCATAAAGGCGAAGGATTGCCGTGAGTTTGGAGTGCAAAAATAGTAATTTTTATAAAATAACCTGCACTTAATTCTACGATCCTCTAATTTCTTAACCCTTCCCCCTATCCCCCTCCCCTTATTGCCTGCCTGCCGGCAGGCAGGGTTAAGGGGAGGGCTGGGGAGGGGTTAAGATTGTTTAAGTGGAGGGATTAAGTAAATCATAAATTCTCAAACAAATAATAAAATCTAATGTTTTATATTAGGGGCTAATTAAGATTAGGAAACTATGAAAGCAATAATTCTAAAAGATTTCGGAGGGGTGGAAAACCTGGTTCAATCTGAAATTCCTGTTCCTGAAATTTCAGATAATGAAGTACTTGTAAATGTTAAGGCTCTAAGCATAAACCCTGTGGATATTAAGACCAGGTCAGGGAAAGGTCTTGCCGGCCGTCTCAAAGAGTTTAATCCGATCATCTTAGGATGGGATATATCAGGTGTTGTAACTGAAACAGGAAAGGCAGTTACTTCTTTTAAAAAAGGTGACGATGTTTTCGGCATGGTAAATTTTCCCGGCCATGGGAAAGCCTATTCTGAATATGTAGTTGCTCCTGAGGCTCATCTTGCTTTAAAACCTCAGAATATTTCTCATGAGGAGGCTGCTGCTGCCTCTTTAGCAGCACTCACAGCATGGCAGATTCTGAAAGAAAAAGCGAATATTGAATCAGGCGACAAAGTCCTGATTCATGCTGCTGCCGGTGGCGTAGGCCATTATGCTGTCCAAATGGCAAAATACCTGGGAGCTTATGTTATTGGTACGGCTTCAGGCCAAAACAAGTATTTTGTAATGAGCCTCGGAGCTAAAGAACATATCGATTACGAAAAACAACGATTTGAAGATCTTGTAACTAACATAGATTTTGTCCTGGATGCAATAGGAGGTGATTATATCGACAGATCATTGAAAGTGTTAAGACCAGGTGGCACAATAATAAGTATACCTTCAGGGGCTGCAGAGAGTGTTACGGAAAAAGCCGCGGCTAAAGGGTTAAATGGGTATCACTTCATGGTTCAGTCAAATGGGGAAAATATGAAAGAAATCTCCTCTCTGTTAAAAAAAGGAATAGTCAAATCACATATTTTCAAAATATACCAGTTTAATGAAATACAGGGAGCTCACCTGCAGATTGAAACAAAAAAAACCAGGGGAAAAATAGTAGTATCTCTTTAAGATTACGGGGATATCTCTCTCTTTGAATTTTCCTTCTGAGATCTTTAAAATGGTTCATTAAAAATTTGGACCCATTTAATCAATGATCAAAATTCAATTTTTACAATTTAACAGGTTGTTAAATTTTAATTGCCATATGTCAGTGCAAAAACTTTTTGAAAGTTGAGCAATAAATAAACTAAACATATTCCACCGGCATTTGTTATATTTTTATTCATTAACCCTGGAAACTATTTGCAGATGAAATCGGTACCTGACATATTTACTGTATTCTGGACCAAATATATATCCGGGGATGTTTTATTGAAAGAAATAGCCGACAATCCATATGACCAGTTTGAAAGTTGGGCTAAATATGCTGCTGACAGAAAATCAAGTCTTCCAAACGCCATGAATCTGGCTATGGAAGATTCCCATGGAAAACCAGATGACAGAATAGTGATTATCAGAGGATTCTATGACAGAAAATTTGTATTCTTTACAAATTATGATGTGAGTAAAACAGATGATCTGAAAAATATTAGTAATGCATCAATGACTCTTTTCTGGAGCAAATTGTTCCGCAGAATCAGGATAACAGGAGATGTACGTCAGATAACAAGAGAGGAGTCAGAAAAATATTTACCCGGATACCCTTACATAAGCCAGTTAAGACCCCAGGATTCAGAAGAAATCAATAACTCAGAGAGAAATGATACTCTGGATGAGAATCGAAGCACTAGGGAAACCCGTAATAAGGATTCTGCTAATCAACCTGACTCATGGAGAGGATTCTGTTTATCACCAAAATTCATTGAATTCTGTCATGGGAGAACATATCTCCTTCATTATAGAATAAGATACAGGCTAGGGAAAAATAACTCCTGGAATATTAAGAGATTGTTTCCCCCGGTATATTACGGATGACGACTTTTTAATTAAATTTATATCAAAATAGATTTAAGTAAATATTATCTGGCAAGATGGTTCAGTGAATCGGAAAGATAAAATCTGAACTGATTATAATAACATTATGATTAATTACACCGGCACTTATACTGATTATTACCAATTAACGATGTCGCAGGTCTACTTCCTGAAAGGACATAAAGACACTTCAGCTGTATTCGACTTTTTTTTCCGCAAACTTCCTTTCGATGCCGGTTATGCTGTATTTGCCGGACTTGAGGATTTTCTGAACGTTCTTGAAACCCTTAGCTTCGACATTAAGGATTTGGATTTCCTTAAAGAACAGGGCTTCCACCCGGAATTCCTCAGTTACCTTAAAAATTTCCGGTTCAAAGGTAATATCTATAGTTCTTATGAAGGGGATGTCGTATTCCCTTTACGGCCTGTTTTACAGGTTGAAGGGAATATTATTGAAACCCAGTTGGTGGAAACCTTACTGCTCAATATTCTCAATTTTCAGACTCTGATTGCCACCAAGGCAAGCAGGATGCGACAGGCTGCCGGGGAACATACACTAATTGACTTTGGATTACGAAGAGCACAGAGTGCGGGAGGTTATTATGCCAGCAGGGCCGCATTCGTCGGAGGTTTTAATGCTACCAGTAATGTTCGGGCAGGACGCGATTTCAATATTCCTGTTTCAGGCACAATGGCACACTCCTATGTCGAAAGCTATGATGACGAATTGACTGCTTTCATCCATTTTTCAGAAGAAAGACCGGATGATTGTGTACTCCTGGTCGATACCTACAATACCCTTAACAGTGGATTGCCCAATGCTATCAAGGTTGCAAAAATAATGGAGGAGAAAGGTCACCGGCTTAATGGCATACGCCTCGACAGCGGCGACCTTGCTTATCTCGCTAAAAGGTCAAGGGAAACACTCGACAATGAAGGTCTTCATTATGTAAAAATTGCTGTCTCAAACCAGCTGGATGAGTATATTATAAAAAGCCTCCTGGAACAAGAGGCTCCTATCGATGTATTTGGTGTAGGGACAAATCTTGTGACTGGTCAGCCTGATGCCGCACTCGATGGAGTGTACAAATTGGCTTCAGCAGGGGGGAAACCGCGAATAAAATTATCTGATAATGTAAGTAAAATTACTCTTCCGTACCGGAAACAAGTCTTCCGTATGAGCGATCACACTGGTATTTTTACAGGGGCTGACGCAGTAACCCTTGCCGATGAAAAAGATGTGGACATAATGTATCACCCTTTTTATCCCCTTAAATCACTCTCGGTCAAAAAATATAATAAAGAAGCATTGATGCATAAAGTTATGGAAAACGGGGCCAGGGTTTCCAAATCGAGATCGCTGACACAAATAGCTCAATACTGCACCGAGCGCATGAACAGTCTCCCTGCCGAATACAAACGGTTCAACTATCCCCATATATATAAGGTCGGATTAAGTGAAAGACTTAAAAATGAACGCGATATGCTTGTTGATGAACATAAGAAATATATATGAAAGCTCTTGTAATTATTGATTTACAGAATGATTTTACACCTGGAGGCAGCCTTGAAATACAACGGGGAGATACTATTGTACCATTGATTAACAGGCTTCAGGATCATTTTGACCTGGTTGTGGCCACTCAGGACTGGCATCCTCAGAACCATAAGAGTTTCGCATCAAACCATCTGAATAAAAAACCGTTCGATAAAGTTAAAATTATAGGAAACATTGAAACCCTGTGGCCTGATCATTGTGTACAGGGCAGACCTGGAGCAGAATTCCATCCTGAACTCAGAACCGAGAAAATAGCTGCTGTATTTCGTAAGGGAATGGATCCTGATATTGACAGCTATAGCGGGTTTTATGACAATGGGCATAGACTGCCTACAGGTCTTGCCGGATATCTCAGGGAGAAAGGAGCAGATGAAATCTATTTCTGCGGACTGGCAGCGGATATTTGTGTTTACTACTCAATAAAAGATTCTGTTAAAGAAGGTTTCAAAACTACCCTTATTGAAGATGCTGCAATTCCGCTGATCCCCGAAAATTATACAATCATTAAAAAGGAGCTTACCAGTATGGGAGTATATATTATTGACAGTAGTGAAATACTATCCTCATAACAAAATCTGCCAATTCATTACCATATTAAAATGATGAATAACTTAAAAATAACTTTTTAATCCATATTAATGAATCCTAACAAAAATATTACAACATTGATCATCAACACCTTAGATGACAACAGGGCTGTGATAATAAGAATCATAGTCGGATTGGTTTTCCTTTCCGAAGGAATCCAAAAATTCTTATTTCCTGAATTATTAGGAACTGGCAGGTTCTTAAAAATCGGTTTTATTCACCCGGAATTCTGGGCCTATTTTACCGGAGTATTTGAGGTCGTTTGCAGCATTTTTATTCTTGCGGGGTTAGTAGTCAGAATAGCTTCCGTTCCATTAATGATCATCATGATAACTGCATTTATAACAACTAAATGGCCTATCTTAATTGAAAAAGGCTTTTGGCCAATGGCACATGAATACCGTACTGATTTTGCGATGACCCTTCTCCTGCTTTATTTATTAATTTATGGGAGCGGAAACTGGTCAATTGATTCAAAAATTAAGAAACTTTTAAAGACATGAAATTGTGAACAGCAATGCATTATGAATCAAGTTCATATGAACGTGTTAGATAATAATAGGTCGACCTTTCTTTTAATTTAATCGTTCCTGGTTCTGAAATATGTCAGACCATTAATATCCCTCATATCTATAATCTCAAAGCCTTGCGATTTGAATAGTCTGACAATATACTCTCTGCTTAGGTCCGTTTCGATTCTTGAATCAAGAAAATTTATTATTTTCTTATACATCCTTGAAACTATACCAATCCCGCTCCGGGTTTTGCCATCAGAAAAGTATCCTATGAAATTGGTTTTAGGAGGTAAAATATTGTAAACATTCTTTAAGAAAACATCTAAATGCTTAATTAAATTAAGTTTTTTCAGGTTTAATAAAGTAGTAACCCCCTTAAAATCTTCATAATCGTAGTAATAATGAAGTTTTGAAGATAATATCAGCATATTGGGATCATTTGACAGCCCAAGCCAGTCGAGATAATTGAAAAATGTCTCCTTCTCCTCAGCACCCAGTTTATCCATAACGGGTGATGATTTTTTGCTCACAACTGAAGTATCAGAGAAGTCAGATTTTTTCATTCTGTTTACCCTTTCAGTCAGAAAAACTGATCTGTTTAAAACTACAATATTTTCCATGTATAATTAGTTAATATTCTACATGTAAAACTACAGGTTAATTACAATCAAGTCAAGCGACTAAAGCCCATTTAGTGTGTAAATGAAGCCTGTTTAAGTAAGCCTGGTCTTTGAAAAACTGACGAAAAATTATCTGTATTGTCAGTTAATACAAGAAAGTAAGCCTTTCGTCAAAAAAGAGGGATGTTTTATGAGCGGATAGGTTACGATAATGTAAAATACTGGCTATTCCCAGACATAAGATAATGAATTTCAGGAAGATATAAACAGGATGCTTATTAAAATGCTATGAAATCCGGAATCTTAGGTTTTTGACAAACAACATCTATTTTTGGATAAATTTTTCAAATAAAGCCCTAATCTGCCCGGGAATGATATAATATTTAAAAAATTATTGTCTTTTTGAAGTCAATTTGTACAGTCCTGGTTCATCTGCTCATTACCACACTGACGGAACCTATCTTTCCTCCCATTGGAGGATTCATCTTCGAAAGCTTTACCGTAATCTTCTTTATACCACCCATCTCTGCATATACTGAATCAAGAATACGTCCGGCAATATGTTCGAGAAGATGAGATTTAAAACCCATTTGTTGTTTAACTATTTCATAAACTCTCTGGTAATTGACGGCATCCTTAAGGCTATCGCTCTCCGCGGGGATCGTCATGTCCGTCTCAATGGTAAGATCAACAAGGAATTTGTTACCTACAATCCGCTCCTCTTTGAAATGTCCGTGGAAAGCGTAGAACTCCATATTTTCAATCTGAATTAGGCCCATAAAAATATTCTATAAATAATTTGGTTTATATTCTAAACTAGTTTATATTTGCAATATATTTATATTCATAAATAACTTTAATATAAAAATAATCATTATTATGGAAAACGAAGAAAAAATGATGACAGGTGAAGAGAGCCTGAAAATCATTACCGAAATGATCAACAAAACTAAATTTAACATCCGTCAGGGAAGTTTTTACCTGCTTTTCTGGGGCTGGCTGATTTTCGGATGTGCCCTTTCGGAGTTTCTGCTCCGAAAATTTACAGATCTGACATCTTATTATGTATGGTTCATGGTAATTCCAGGAGTAATTGTATCGATGATATATGGATTTGCATCAGGACGAAAGTCAACAGTGAGAACTTATACAGGAACAATTTATATGTGGATCTGGATTGGTTTCCTTTTCTCCGCAACTGTTTTATTCATTGTCCACTCAAAGAAAATGGAAACAGTCGCCCCCTATATCCTTTTACTGGCAGGGCTTCCCACATTTGTTTCGGGATTCCTTATTAAATTCAGGGCTCTTATTATTGGAGGTATATTTTTCTGGGTCATGTCACTATTAATTTATTTTGCCGGGCCATCTTATGCATCGTTAGGCACTGCCATTGCTATGCTGATAGGATATCTTATTCCGGGATATTTACTAAAAAACAGAGTTGATCATGACGCGGTTTAAAGAACTCGATCCGATACTTCACTCCCAGTTGAGACTGGCCATTATATCTTTGCTTATCGGAACAGAAATGGCAGAGTTCACGTACATAAGGGAACAAACCGGGGCAACAGCAGGGAATCTCAGTATACAGATAACCAAACTTAAGGAGGCCGGATATATTGAAGTCACAAAAAAATTCAGGAATAACTATCCTCAAACCCTCTGCAACATTACAAAACTTGGCCGGCAAAAGTTTACGGAATATGTCAACGACCTTAAAGACTATCTGAGTCCTGAGTAACTCGATAACAGATTTCATTATCAATTCATGCATTAACCGATTTCATCGCTATGTATATCAGCGCTTTATATCTAAGTATTATTTTGTTATACTGCACTTATTAATACTTTAATAATACAAAAATGAACCATAAAAAATCCCTGTTCATACAATTATTGATTTGTTTTCTTCTTATTGGGCAATTTACCTGCACAGCCCAAAGTATTATTAAAGGAATTGTCAAAGACGCAAAAGGAATTCCCATAGAGTATGTCAATGTGTTTATCAGGAACTCTACTGACGGGTCTATAAGCGATTCTCTGGGACGGTTTAAAATAATAACAAAGCTTCAGGGCAATCAGGTAATTAATGTCTCATTTGTCGGGTATGAACAAATCTCCTATCCGCTTACCATAACAGATAAAGAATATTCCCTCACTTTCAAGTTAAGGGAAGCAGCAAATATGCTTGATGAGATTGTAATTTCCGCAGGAACAATTGAAGCTAATAATGAACGTAAAGTTACCATATTAAAGCCGCTTGATATTGTCACCATTGCTGGCGGCGGTGCTGATATCGTCAATGCAATCC
>Ga0315542_1001037_pt1 | contig 17494 bp, 14 predicted proteins | sample SalMarSW160120MG_FD_202541 | JGI IMG/M metagenome (GOLD analysis project Ga0315542, IMG submission 202541) | Salt marsh sediment microbial communities from the Plum Island Ecosystem LTER, Massachusetts, United States - Salt Marsh Sediment SW1601-20 ...
TAATTGTTGTCGCCGGTATGTTCTATATGCCAGGACGCTGGATCAAGCGATGGATAAACACTGTAATCCCAAGGATTAAACCGTCGGATACCGTTGATCGGTCCTCGGTTGTTTTGGTACCGATAGTTGGCAAAAACGGTCAACCAATTTTTAAAAATAGGACCGTCGAGCTGAACTTTATAATCCTGGCTCAAATTTCGTTCCAGGTAATCGGATTTCCCAAGCCCGATGAACACATTGTTATGGGAAGTGAAATAATTGCTATACCCGCTCGAAAGAGACCATTGCCATACATTGCCCCCCTCTTTCGTTACTGCGTTAACCATACCGCTCATGGCACGGCCGTATTCCGCGTCAAAAGTGCCCTTGATCACTTCCAGATCCTGAACAACTTCTTTTTCAACATACACGCTCTGTCTGGAATATTCACTGAATGAGTTGACGACCGGCAATCCGTCAACCAGGTACGAAACCTCGCTAGTGCGGCCACCGCGGAAATGCCCCTGTACAACACCAGCCTGCATATTCACAACTTGATCAACCGACTCAACCGGAAGCTTGGATATTTGATCGGCTGACACGTTGCGGACTGAACTGGTTTGATCTTTTTTAAATGAAACCGCGCTCGCGGTCACTACTACGGCTTCACCCTGAAGAACTGTTTTTTTCAGTTCAAATTTTAAATTAGTTGTAGAATTGACGCTGACGCGAACGTTTTCCATTTTGACAGGCGTGTAACCAATCATCCTCGCTTGGATATCGTAGGTGCCCGGTGGAATATTAATAATAAAATACTGCCCATTTGCATCCGCTGCAGTTCCGGACGACGTATGAAGCAACATTACATTCGCACCTATAAGAGGTTCGCCAGTGTCTTTATCAACAACCGTTCCAGCAATTTTCCCCGTTGTCTGTGCAAAGGACAACCCGAATCCTATAATTATGAACAGAAACAGAATAATAAATAACCAGTTCTTAACGTGCATAAAAACCTCCCTTCAGGAATGCCAATACATCGATGCTTAATAACTTACTCGAGTAAGTTATTACTTAAAAATACCTACTCTACTAATTTATCGCAACATGTTCGGGTATTCGAATCGATTCTCCGATTTCGATTTCAGCTGGAATAAATATTTTTTGTTCGTGCATATCCTCCCCCTTGATCCGTTGAAGCATTATTTCCATAGCTTTTTTACCGAGATTATACGGATTCACATTGATAATTGTCATTGAAGGTGTAATAATCTTGGCAAATTCATGGTGTCCAAATGCAACCACACCGATCTTTTCTGGAAATAAAATGCCTAATTCCTTCATGGCGTCATAAGCACCCAGCGCATTTTGATCGTTTGCCGAGAAAACAACTTCAGGCATTGAATCAGTCTGATAGAGCTTCATGAAACAACGATAGCCATCCGTTCGTGTGAATCCTCCTTCTATGATCCATTCTTCCCGAACGGGAATTTGATGTCTCTTTAAGGAATCAAGATATCCATCACGCCGGTTTCGTCCGATATCTGTCAGAAGGCTTCCTCCCAAATGAGCAATACGTTGATACCCGCAGCGCACGACAAAATCGATCAATCTTCGTGCGGCGCCCCTGTCATCAATGCCAACCGAACTGAATCCTGAATAATCCACAGCGCGGTCAAAGAAAACCAGAGGTATATTTGAACGCTTGATTTTATCAAATATCTGGGTGTCCTTCGTTTCCCTTGAAACAGCCAGTAGAATCCCATCTACCCTCATGGACAACAATGTTAAAATATTATCTTTCTCGGTATCGGCTTTTTCTCTTGAAACCGTAAGAATAATATGATACCCCGACAGCCTGGCGATATCCATGATGCCATCGATCACAAATGAGAAAAATGAGTTTGATACATCCGGGACGATAACGCCGATTGTTTTTGTTTCTTGGAAATGCAGTCTTCTTGCGTGATAATGGGGGATATAATTCATTTCTTCGGCCATATCCCACACACGCTTTTTCATCTCTACGGAAATATCATCCGCATCCTTCAGTGCCTTCGAAACCGTGGCTCGACTAACGTTTAATTTTTTTGCAATGGCGGATTGATTGATAATTGACATTTACTTACTCGTGTAAGTTACAACGGCTCTATTGTACAAAGTTATCGACAAAAAGTCAAGTTTTTTTGGAAAAAACAACATAAAAAATTTGCATGGATTGACTTATAAATAAATTGCGGGCTTATTGGTGACATCTCCTATTCCACATTGTCCACAATAAACGCTCCGCTCATGAAATGCGGAATTGCTGGCACAGGAAAACAATACTCGATCATGTCATATAATAAATCCCATAAAACATAGGATTTTTTTATGTGGCGCCTCCCAGTGCGCGAAGCCGATCGAGGACCGATCAGTCATGATCGGTTCGAAGATCAATCGAACGACCAGTTCGATTCTGGCATTAAATACCAATGGTACAATAATAAAACCCGCAGTCTTAAAAATCCTACGGGCTTATTGGTGGCGCCTCCCAGAATCGAACTGGGGACACACGGATTTTCAGTCCGTTGCTCTACCGACTGAGCTAAAGCGCCAGCCATTCAAAGGTTTTAATATAACAACTTTCTCAATATCAGTCAAGAAAAATGTGAGGCAAAATCCGGCTAATTAAACATACATTATCAGCTTAGTTCGAACACTTTAAAAAAAGGCTTTACTTTCTCACTGAAATTTAATATAATTTCAATTAATATTCTGCAACCTAAAGATGATATAAAGTCCATGATCCGATTCTGCATGGTTTCAGCCATTCTCTTTCTGCACCCGTTAATGAGTTCATCTCAGGAGGATTTGAATTTTATAAAAGATGACTCCATTCATTCGGCTGGTTCGAACGATACAACAGATTGGCTTTTTACCGCGCCGGAAACCGGACAAATAAATCTTCTTTCTATGATGAGCGACATCATCAAAAATAATTGGAGTTCTTTTTTTCCGATGGGTGCCGCGTCATTCGCAGATTCTGTCATCTTATACGATCCTGGTGCGCCCGGCGAAATACCGGGGAACGACCCGGACCCGAAATATCAAAAAGCCGCATCATCGCTCGGTGTTCCGAATTACGACGCTTCACAGGACACAGGTTCTGTGTCTCTCGGAAGAGGCGGTTGCATTGTCCTGAAATTTTCGGACAACATTCTGATAAACGGAACCGGACCGGATCTTATTGTGTTCCTGAGCGATTCGAATTCGGAAGAGGTCCATGTTTTGGTCAGCCAGGACGGGGAAGTGTACCGTTCCATCGGAATTGTTTCGAAGGAATACCCGTTTGCAGACATCTCTCCGCGCGGCGAATCGGGATCAAGGTATTCCTACATCAAACTGAGGGACAATCCGGATGGGGATAAAAACACGCTAAAACTCGGAGCGGACATCGACGCGGTCGGTGCCATCAACACGGCACTGTTTTTTACCATTCCGGCGGACAGTCTTTTTATAAACAATAGCAACCAGTTCCGTTCTTCGGCAAAAAATTATCTTTCGTCTATTGCCGGCCGAATACGGGAATTCCCGGGTGCGGCTGTTTTAATCGAAGCCCATACGGATGATCGGGGTACCAAAGAATACAATTCAATAATATCCCAGCAGTGGAGCGGACTAATTCGAGATTATTTCTTAGATGAGGAACATCTTGAAAATGTTCAATTCCATCCAATCGGTTTCGGCGAATCCAGACCGCTCATCTCGAACGCGTCCGTGGAAGGACAGTGGAAAAACAGGCGAGTCGAAATTTTAATCATCCGTTGAACAGATTCAGGAACAAAAATCATGAAAAATCCTTTACCCGATGAATTGTACCATTTTAGAGTCAACCCTCGAAAACCGGATTTGAGGGGCGATTATTTCAGGGATCAGACCGCAATTATCCACGCCTCCCCATTCAGGCGCCTCAAACATAAAACCCAGGTTTTTTTCTCGCCCAAAAACGATCACATCTGCACACGCATCGAACACGTGCTTCACGTTTCCACCATTGCCACAACCATCTGCAAGGGGCTTGGGCTGGATGTCGAACTGGCGCAGGCCATCGCTCTGGGACACGATCTGGGACACGCGCCATTCGGACATATCGGCGAAAAAGTGCTGAACAATCTATCTAAAAAGTTCGGGGGATTTATCCACGAAGTGCACAGCCTGCGCGTTGTGGATAAAATTACCCGTCACGGAGAAGGATTGAATCTTACCTACGCGGTAAGGGATGGTATTGTTTCCCACTGCGGTGAAAAATTTCAAAAGTCGATTGTCCCCTTTCGGAAAGCCAAGGATCTGGAAAAGATCCGGGGCCGGCAAAGTTCCCCGTGCACGTATGAAGGCTGCGTGGTGCGGCTGGCTGATAAAATCGCTTATCTGGGCCGGGATATCGAAGACGCCATTACTATCGGCTTGATCACGGGAAAAGATGTTCCGCTAAACCTGAAGAAAAATCTGGGTTCCACAAACGGAGAAATTATCGACACGCTGGTTCTGGATGTGGTCAAGCATTCCGCCGGAAAAGACAGGATTGCCCTGTCCGACAACAAATTCGATCTGATCTGTCAGCTTAGGGATTTTAACTACAAGAGCATTTACAACCATCCCATAATTCTTAAAAGCGACAAAGCGATTTCCAGTTTGCTCTCGCATCTTTTTCAGCACCTTTATAATGAATATAAAACCAACGGTGACGATTTGAACGCATATGAAAAATCGTCATTTTTGGTCGACCGCTATTTCGGACAGTTTCATTTAAAACGGGCGGAACTGTACCGATCCGAACGTTTCCCGGAACGATGCATCGTCGATTTCGTGGCCGGGATGACAGACTCGTTCGCTCTCGAATCCGCTCGGGAAATCCTTTTCCCGCAGACAGTGGATTACCATACGTTTCCTTAAAAGAATGATGCGAATCGGGATGAATTCTACAAACCAACCCCGAACAACTAAATTAAATTCATAAAATCCGATCCGATTATTTCTTGACACAGGTTTGAAAAATAATTACATTGAATCCGTCATAATCCCTACATCCGAGGATCAATCAATCAATGAAAATTCTGCTCATTTACAATCCGCAGGCGGCACACAGGCGCGCATTGAAAATACTGCCGGAAGTGGAAACCAAATTTTCTCAGAACCGGGTCGAATTCGATTTGCGGCTGACAGACTATCCGGAACACGCAACTGAAATCGTAAAGGATACCAGGCTTGATCAATATGACGGCATTGTGGCCGCGGGCGGTGACGGCACGCTCTTCGAAGTCATCAACGGCTATTATAGAAACAAATCGAAGAAGAAGATTCCTCTCGGTGTACTCCCCGTCGGCACGGGCAACGCGTTTGCCCGCGATCTCAATCTCGATCAGAGCCAGTGGAAGAAGGCCATCGATGTGATTTCTATGAACAAACCCCGAAGAGTGGACGTTGGGAAATTCACGACGCACGGCCAGGATTACTATTTTCTCAATATTATAGGGATGGGATTCGTTGCCGATGTCACTGAAACGGCTCACAAGATCAAACTGCTTGGCAATATCGCCTACACGTATGGTGTCTTCTGGCAAATGATTTTTCTGAAAACCCATCAATTAACAATGGAAATTGACGGGAAAACCATCGAACGGGAAAATATTTTTGTGGAAATTTCGAACACCCGGTACACTTCGAATTTTCTGATGGCCCCCGATGCAAAAATCGATGATGGATTTCTCGATGTCACATTACTGGGGAAAATGACGCGGAGAAGGATGCTTCAGTGTTTTCCCAAAATATTCACGGGAGAGCATGTCATGTTTCACGAAGTTGAAACCTTTAAAGCAAAGCGAATGCGTGTGGTAACCGGCATTCCCAAAGTCCTGACTCCGGACGGCGAACTGGTGGGCATTACACCGGTTGAAGTCGAATGTCTTCACCAGGCCATTGAGGTTTTCTGGCAATGAAAGCGCTTTTCTCGATCTATCTCTGGACAGTGGGTTTGATTTATATCGGACTGCTTTGTACGATCATCACGCTTCTGACTTTTATCATTCCCCACCGGAAGTTGGACCCATTTTTAAAACTATTATTAAAGATTATCTTCCATCTTCTTTTTATCAAAGTGAAGGTGGAAGGTATTGATAAAGTTCAACCGGACCGAACCTATCTCTTCATGTCCAATCATGCAAGTCTCTTTGATGTACCCCTTTTAGGTGGATACATTCCCAACCTGGTTCGCGGCATCGAAGCAGACCGCCAGTTCAAATGGCCGTTTTACGGATGGATGGTGCGCCGGTTGGAAAATATTCCCATTTCACGGGAAAGTATCCACGAATCAATTAAAAGCATCCGCAAAGCCGAAGAATACCTCCGAAACGGAATTTCCATGGTGATCCTTCCCGAAGGCCACCGGACAAAAGACGGTGAATTACTGCCCTTCAACAAACTTCCCTTTTTCCTGGCAAAACAGGCGGAAGTGGCTGTGGTTCCAATCGGGCTGTCCGGACTATTTTCATTAAAAACTGTCAATTCTTGGATCATTCATCCCCGGACTATCAAAATCAAATTCGGGGATATAATTTCTGTGGAACAGGTGCAGTCGTATTCTGTGGTTGAATTAAGGGATCTGGTTAAGAAAAAAATAAAAGGCCTGATCGAATATCCATAACCATTAAATCGAGTGAGGATCTGAATGCCGCCATCATCCAAACCAGTAACCGCCGTTATTCTGGCAGCGGGCAAAGGCGTCCGCATGAAATCCCGGCTCCCCAAGGTTCTGCACAATCTGATGGGCAGACCCATTGTCTCTTATGTGATCGAAGCGTGTCAAAAAGCCAAAGTAAACCGAATCATTTTAGTGGTGGGGCATCAGGCAGAGCTGGTGAAAAATACGCTCGGACCGGATTTTGAATACGTCGAACAGACCAGACAGCTCGGAACAGGCCACGCCTTGATGATGGCTGCAGAGAAACTGCCCGATTTAAAGGGGGACCTGCTTGTACTGGCCGGGGACACACCTTTTCTTACCGGACAGGTTTTGAAAAAACTGATTCAGCGCCATCAGAACACGCATGCTGCCGCAACACTAATGACAGCCGTCATGGACCCTCCTCCGGCTTACGGACGGATTGTCCGGGACGCTTCCGGCCACCTGATCCGCATCGTCGAGGAACGGGATGCAACTTCCGAGGAGAAAAAAATTACTGAGGTCAACACCTCCCATTACTGCTTTCAAGCTTCCAAAGTGCTTCCTCTGCTTTCAGGGCTCAATACACAAAACGATCAGGGAGAATATTATCTAACCGACATTATCCAGATACTGGCGCAACAGGATGATAAAATAGAAACTGTCACTTCAAAAGATCCGAATGTTTTAATCGGCATCAACAGCCGTGCGCATTTGATCGAATGTCATCAATTGTACAGAAAACAAATCATCCGGAAATGGATTGAACAGGGAGTGTCTTTCGTCAATCCCGAAACGGTTTACATCGAACCGGATGTCAAAATCGGCCAGGACACCACTATCCATCCTTCAACCACTCTCACAGGAAAAACAGTGATTGGAAAGGGATGTACCATCGGCCCGGAAGTCAAACTCACCGATGCCAAAATCGGCGAAAACTGCACCATCGAATTCTCCGTGATTGAAAACCGGACAATCGAAGCCAACGCCGTCATCGGCCCTTTTGCGTACCTGACAGGGGAATAAATACGTTCGATAAGAGATTCTTCAGTCGTCCCGAATTTCGCAAAGACCTTTTAATAATAAATGAGGCCGGGACTCCCTCAGAATGACAGTTTTATTACTGCAATGGGGAAATATAGTATTTGCATTTTTAAATTGTTTTCTCGATAATAATATTCATCTATAATTATCCGAAAAATGAATATCCATTCCATCCTGAGCGCAGTCGAAGGATGATAAAATAATAATCCAATAGGAAATCACATTGATTGAAATCCGCGGAATGCGTTCCGGAGAACTCAAGTCTGTTCACCGGATACTCGGCAGGGCCTTCCCCGATACACCCGGATCATTCTTCGATCAGCAGGTCAAAAATGATCCTTATTTGCGGCCCGAAGACACACGGATTCTTTTGGAAAACGGAAAAATCCGCGCCTGTGTCCGGGTCTATTTCCGGGATATTTACTGTCTGAGCGAAACCATAAAAATCGGCGGGATCGGCGACGTGGGGACTGATACAAACCATCAGCATCGGGGATATGCATCACAGTTGATGGGAAACGCAATTCAGTACATGAGGGACAACGGCGCTCTCCTCTCTATCCTCTTTACACGGATCAATCCGTTTTATCATTCGTTCGGATATATCGACCTGCCCACACTGCAGGTAGAAGCGGAAATCCCGCAACGCAGATCAGAAATCGAATACCGGACAGCCGATCTCGGGAAAGATTTGAAACAGCTTCAAAAACTTTACACGGACTTCAACCAAAATAAAATCGGACCCATGGTCAGAGATTCACGTTACTGGAAACAGCAAATGAAATTTCCAAGAATCGATACCGGTCTGTTCTGGATTATTGAGGAGGACAACGCACTTCAGTGCTACATCCGTGGAAAAATCGAAGCGGATTACATTAAAATTCAGGAGTGGGCGTATCAACTGGGTAAACAGGAGTACGTACTTAACCTGATTGGTGAAATGGCGCGCGCAACCCATAAAAAAAAGAGTTACTCCCGCTATCTTTCGGAACAGGAAATAACCCTTTTTAAACAATGGCCCTGTCACATCACAGAGAACAAAACATCAATGGTTCGTCTGATTCAACTCGATAAAGGCTCTTCTTTCAGCAATATTCTAAGACCTCACCATTTTCTCTTCTGGGAATCCGACCGTTTCTAACTCAAATCTGATTCAAGAATGAATTTATTTCTCGGCTTTGGAAATGATATCGAAAGCCGCTTTCGGTGAAGCGGCATCTTTCAAGCTGTCTCGAAATGCAGTATTCATGGTCAACCGTGCAATTTGCGCCAAAACCTGAACATTGGGTCCCGCTGCCGTCGAGGGTGCAACCAGCAAAAAGAAAAGATGTGAAGGCTGGCTGTCCGCAGATTGAAAATCCAGCCCCTCTTTCGATATCCCCAGCGCCATGACCATCCCGTCAGCGGCCATGGTCTTCGCATGGGGAATCGCAATCCCCTTCTCAAGACCTGTGCTCATGAGTTGCTCCCGATCCATAATCGATTTCAGCACGGCTTCACGATCCTTGATCTTTCCCGTTTTCATGGCAAGATCAAGCAGCTCTTCAATAATACCCTGCTTGTCTCTATGCATCAATGATGTTGTAATTGTTCCCTCACTCAATAGATCCGAGATGCGCATTTCGTAATCCTCCTTAACAAACCGATGACACTCTATTCCAATGCATTATAGAGTCGTTCAATATAATCCGCATTTTTAACAATCAGAACTGAACATTTTGCTTTTCGGAATATCAATTCCGCTTCGTCGTGAAATGTGTCCGTCCTCGAAAGAACAGGATCCAGCTCACCCATCACCAAAAGATCTGCACCCATTTCTTGAATCTTATCTACGACGGATTTACTGACAACACCCTTGATAAGTTCGGTGCGGATCTCGACTCCTTTGGCTTTTCCCAATTCTGCGATATAGTTGAGATAACGCTTCCCGTCCTGCTCCAGATCCTGTTCGTAATCCATCTCCTCTATCTTAACAAAAATACGTGCCTTAACCAGCTCATCAAGAAGATGGACATTGACCACATACAGCGCCGTGACATCCGCGCCTGTTTTTTTGGACAAGGCAATACTGTACTGGGCTGCCGTAACACACCCTTCGGAACCATCTACAAAAATCAGTATTTTCTTTGCCGGCCCCTCTGGTAGCATAAATGTCACCCCTCTTTCTTCTCCAATCGCTCTTTGATTATTTTAAGAGTCGCGAACGTTCCCCGTTCGCTCTCCTCCAACGTTTCCTCGATATATTTGATGGACTCATGATAATCGGGCAGGGCAATTTTATCCAGCGCATTGACCCGCCGCATGGTCTTGCGCACTTCCTCGGCAAGTCGAACGAGTGAGATACGAAGTTCAGCCAGTTTGGCCAGATCCTGAAGAATACTTCTGAATCGGGCAATCGTCTCGTCCACCCAGAAGCTCGTTTCGCCGAGACTGAAATAGGGAGTTACATCTTTAATTTCCACATTTACTTTGGGAAGATTCACTCCCATCACCCGCCGCATGTCGATTGTGATATCGGAATCGATATTAACAGCCGGGGCAATATTGATCAGGGATTGCCGCCCCATGGAAAGCACCGCTTTTTGAAGCGATTGAAAAGCCTCTGCCAATACTTTTTCCACATGTTCCTGGGCATCGGCAGTCTTGTCCATCAGGCCCATGAGTTCGACAACAAGTATCTGCCTCTTCTGCTCCAGCAGATCGTATCCTTCCTGTGCAAAAGAAAGGTCACGCCTCAATCGCATCAAATTTGTTTTTGTAGGTATAACCTTGTAACGCGCCATGCTCTTCTTTTATACTTTTTTCTATTTTTTCAGAAACATCCCGGCCTTTTCAATATAATCAAATTACATGAGATGAATCAAGACCGTCAGCACAAAAAAGCCCGGAATGAGGAATTTTAAAAACAACAGAAACCAGAACATCGTTCCGGTTTTTTTACGATCAAGGGATAATATCCCGTTAATCTTCAACAGCTTTTCTATGAGGCCGCTTTTGCCTTCGTAAAAAATTGTATCCACATGCCTCGGCAGGGTCTCAGTGATAACCATTGCCTGCTTTTTCAGTTCATCTCCCTCCAGCCGCCTGAGGCATTCCAGTTTTCCTGAAATTCCTTCCATCAACAGGATCACATCCTGTTTCAGATTGATTTTTTTCGCTTCGTGAATGAGCGATTTCATGCGGCATTTCAATCTTCTTAAAAATTTAAAATAGAACGATTTCCGGACAACCCAGATAAAAAGTACCACATCGATAATGAAAAGTACAAGTACGAAATAACCCAGATACCTCGTATATCCCATCTGGTTCCACGTGCCGTGGATCAGAACTGAAACGATCAGCCCCGGAACGAGAAGCCACCATTTGTGCTTTCGTTTCGCAAACCCGAGAAAAACACCGCTTACCACATTGATAAAAATATGACCGGAGACCGCCCGGAGAACAACGATATCGTGCAGCGCTTTTTTATAGATGCCCATCTGACCCGTTTGGATTCCAAAGACAAAAGGGCGGAGCACAAACTGATATGAGTACCCGATATTTTCCAGAACGGTGAATCCCGCTGCGACAACCAGATAATAAACAATACCGTCGATCTCTTCATTGAATGATTTCAGGTGCCAGACAAAGATCAAAACGATGACGAGTTTCAACGCCTCTTCAAATAAACCCGCAACAACATAGTTTTCGAAAAGAACCGAAAAATGCCAATCAAACCGGGCAAATAAAAACTGTTTGAGTTTGCCAAAAACGAACGTCAGAAGAATCGCACAGATGTATACTTTAACCAGTGTCCACGGCGGTTCTTTCTCATTGATATCAAAAAAATAGACCAGAAGAACCAGACACGCGCTTGCAAGTATATTGGTGACAATAATGTCCCCGATCAACGGCAGCTCCCAATTTTAAATACATGTTTGATTAATAAAATCATTTCAGAAGTATCATTTTCCCGGCGCTTACAAATGAACCGGCCTGAATCCGACAGAAATAGACACCGCTTGCCGCCGGGCCATTCTGCGTAGCCCCGTTCCAGACAAGGGTATGACGCCCCGGTTCCTGCGTTCGATCGGAAAGCCGGGCAATCTCGCGGCCCCGAAGATCGTGTACTGTGAGAATCACGTAACTTGCCGCGGGGAGATCATATGAAATCACGGTTGAGCTGTTAAACGGATTGGGATAATTTCCCATCAACCGGAAAGTCAATGGCTGGCTGTCGCGATCCGGATCTGCTCCCGTGTTTTCAAAAATGGCCTGCCATTTGGTCTTCGCCAGAGCCGCATTCCGTTTCAAATCGCTCAAGCTCTCTCCACCCAACACTGCAAATCCGACCACAACAGATCCATCGACATCAATATCGAACGGACCGATTCCCACGACATGGGAATAATCGCTCTGTACATCTCCCAGTGTATCCTGCACACCACCGGACAGATCCGCCCATTTTTCTGTATCGGAATACCCGTCGTAGATCTCGGTCGGATTGTCTATACACCGGTAGATCGCGGCTCCGTTTCCGCTCAACACTTGAACCCCGCAGGAAAGGGGAGGATCCTCTTTGAAAATATAACCCAAATTCAATGTATTGTCAAAATCCGCCATATTGGTTCCCGAATCCATATTGGGATTCAATCCCACATCCCAGTCCATAAAAAGAGCGAAATGAAGATTCCGTATCGTCTCGGAGGACAGATTATCCAGCCTGTAATGCAGAAGAACAAAATCTCCGTAAAGTGTATCGTAAAACGCCAGAGCGGTTTGCTCCACTCCGAGATGTATTGGATTGACTGTATCGTCATCATTGAAAACTGTTTCCCCCTGTTCGTCGGCCAGCGGCCCTGGTTCGCGGATCATCAGTTCACCGTTTAATGAAGTGGTAAAATCTTTGTTCTGCACCTGTTCGTTTTCGCCTCTCGCCGCATCCGAAACATGAAGCGCATCGGTTGCGGCCATCACAGCGCCTTCGAAAAGCAGGTTCGCATATGGACCGAAAACAAATCCGTCGCCGTAGAAATTGTCGCTATAATCCGCATACGCCATGTTCCCGTTTGAAGTCAATGTCAACCGAACATCCGCCCCTTTCACCGTGCTGTACGAATAGGGTATTTCTATCTCAAAATAATCATAGTCCTGATATCCGCCGCTTCCCGTGATGGAGACAAAAATCCCTGCTTTTTGCCCGCGCTCGGCTTCGGCATTAATCTGAATCCGAACAGGATTTCCGGTATTGCTCCATGATTCCATTTCCCCAAGATGGATACCGCTGAAATTCCCGGCAGTCAAAGTGGCGAGAGGACTGTCCGTCGAAAGTGCTAGCGTTATCTGGTCAACGGACATGAAATAATTTGTGACCGTCAATGTAATACATGCTTCTTCCCCCGGATCGATAATACTGTTGCCGTTGCCGTCGCTGCCTTCTTCCTGTAAAACATCGACGATTCGAACCGCTGGAGAAATATAAGTGAGCGCCCGGTACGCATTGATGCGTCCGTACCCAAGTTTGTGCTCGTATCCGAAATTGAGAGCATCGATCTGATCTGCCGAAATACGGACCTGCTGTGCCGCCTGCTGGGCCGTCCAGTTGGGATGATATCCCATGACAAGCGCAACCGCACTGGCCGTAAGCGGACTGGAAAAAGAAGTACCATCCCAGCTTGTGTAGTACAGATTGCCATAGGTGGAATAAATATCATCACCCGGAGCTGAGACGTCTACCCAGTTTCCATAATTCGACGACCCACTGGTGAAAATCGCGAGTCTGTCAGAGGGATTGGTCGCTGCGACGGAGAGTACGCCGGGATAATTGGCGGGATAAACCGGATCTTCAACTCCTTCATTTCCGGCGGCAGCAATTACCAGTGTACCAAGATTTTGTGCGTACCGAACGGCCTCTCGTTCGATATTGGAGGGCCCGCCGCTGAAACTGCAGTTAATAATATCGGCACCCATTTCTGCCGCATAGGTGATCCCGAGATAGGTATATGACAAATATCTCGGATCTTCATTGTCTCCAGTCGCTTTCACCGTCAGTATCTTTGCATTGAATGCAGGAGCCGCAATGCCGATTCCGTTATCAGTCACACCGCTCGCCACGCCGGCTACCATTGTTCCATGATATTTATAAGTACTCGAAGAAACAGGACTCGGATAGGGATCGTTGTCGTTATCGGCCACATCCCAGCCGTGCCAGTCATCGATATAACCGTTGGCGTCATCGTCGATATGGTTGTCTGGAATTTCAGCTGGATTGATCCAGATATTTGCAGCCAGATCCGGATGGTCATAATAAAAACCATTATCCACAATTCCAATCAAGATTTCGGAACTCCCCTTAAAGATGTCCCATGCTTCCCGCGCCTGAATCTTGGCGAGATGCCACTGCAAATCAATATTCGGATCGTTCGGCACATAACAGATTCGCTTTAAATAAATCGGTTCCGCCCAAATTACAGAGGATTCATGGCTCAATCGTTCAACCGTTTTATAAATATCCACATTTGCGGGAAGTTTGATCCGGAATATTTTGGAGAGTTCAGTCCGGTCCTCTCTGTGTGCTGCAAATTCATGATTGATGGAAAGAATCCCGATCTTCTGAAGAGTGTTTTCAAACGAAGCTTCGAATGTTTTATTCGGATAGGCTTTTTTCATTTTCACTACAATCACATCTGGAACAATGGGTACATCGCGAATTACCGGATAAAGCCGGTCCTTGATGGATATTGGTTCAACAATATTCTTCCTGTACGGGCGAGTAGTTCTTCCAGCAAGCATATTTTGACAAAACATCAAACCAATGAGAGGAAATAAAAATGACCTATTTGCCATAAAATTTACCAATTTCCTCTTCCGTGATTCGGTGAAGTTCCTCTTTCGGCAGAAGGGAAATGACTTTCCATCCGATGTCGAGGGTTTCTTCGATGGATCTATCCTCATCCTCACGCTGTGAAAGGAATTGCTGCTCGAAAGCGTCTCCAAATTTAAGATAGGTATGATCCAGCGGGGTCAATTCCTCTTCTCCGATGACAGAAGCCAGCGCGCGCACGTCCTTGACTTTTGCATAAGCCGCAAAAAGCTGGCTCGCGATGTGGGCATGATCTTCCCGCGTCATACCGGGGCCGATGCCGTCTTTCATCAAACGTGAAAGAGAAGGCAGCCCGGCAATCGGCGGATAAATTCCTTTTTGAAAGAGTTCCCGTTCCAGAACGATCTGTCCCTCGGTAATATATCCGGTGAGATCGGGAATGGGATGGGAGATATCGTCATTCGGCATGGTAAGAATCGGCATCTGCGTGATGGAACCTGTGGAATTTTCCACCATCCCGGCCCGCTCGTACAGCGACGCAAGATCCGAATAAAGATATCCGGGATAACTTTTCCGTGAAGGGATCTCGCCGCGCACTGTGGAAATTTCACGCAGCGCTTCACAGTAGTTGGTCATATCGGTGAGAATGACCAGCACGTGCATGTTTTCATGAAATGCGAGATATTCGGCCATGGTGAGAGCGGTTCTCGGCGTCATGAGCCGTTCGACTGATGGAGCATCGGCAAGCGACAGAAAAAGAACCACGTTTTCAAGAACACCTGTCTCCTGAAAATTGGTAACAAAGTAGCGAGCTACATCGTTCTTCACGCCCATCGCGGCAAAAACAATAGCGAAGGAAACATTCTCTCCGACAATTTTCGCCTGCCTCGAAATCTGGGCGGTCACCTGATTGTGCGGCAGTCCTGCTCCGGAAAAAACAGGCAGCTTTTGACCGCGGACGAGTGTGTTCATGCCGTCGATGGCTGATATGCCTGTCTGTATAAATTTTGTCGGATAGGTTCGCGCCGTTGGATTGATGGGAACCCCGTTCACATCCCACCTCTCTTCGGTAATTGGAGCGGGCCCTCCGTCAATCGGGCGTCCCAATCCATTAAAGACCCTGCCGAGCATCTCCTGAGAAACGGGAAGCTTGAGAGGTTCTCCTTTGAACCGTACCATCGTATTGTCCAGAGAAAGCCCGGCTGTCCCCTCAAAAACCTGGACTACCGCATAACCTTCTCCGGTCTCCAGTACCATGCCGAGCCGTTCTTCACCGTTCGTTGTAATTTCAACGAGTTCGTTGTAACCCACATTGTGAATGTTTTTTATGAAAAAAAGTGGCCCGATAACTTTTTCAATCCCCTGATATTCTCTGGATTTGAGCAGGGTTTCTTTTTTAGAAATGCTCATATATTTCTCCCAACCGCTGCATTTCCCTTTCAAGCTGTTTCTGAAGTGCATCGAGTTTTTCGATTTCGTCATTGGCGATTTTATATTTCATTCGTGATATATCTTCGATAACACGCATCCGTCTCAACTTGATCAGCGTTGCGCCCTTTTTAATGGCTTCCGAACCGAGACGGTAATAGGTGACAATGATCTTCAACATTCTAACCTGCTTTTCAACGGTTGAGTACATGTCGATTTGATCGAATGCGGACTGCTGAAGAAAGACATTTTTGAAGAGTGTGCAGACTTCAAGAATCAAACGCTGGCTGTCGGGAAGCACATCCGCCCCCACCAGTTTGACCACCTGCTGCAGCCTCTCTTCCCGCTGAAGCAGATCCATCATTTCGCCCCTGAGCTCGACCCATTCCGGATCTCCGTGTTCCTTCCACCACTGCGAAACATCCGCAATGTATTCGGAATAGGAATCAAGCCAGGAAATTGCAGGATAGTGCCGGGCATTGGCCAGGTCCCTGTCCAAAGCCCAGAAAGCCCTGACAAACCGCTTGGTGTGCTGGGTCACGGGTTCCGAAAAATCACCGCCGGGCGGTGAAACCGCTCCGACAACGGTAATGGAACCTTTGGTGCCATCCAGGGTTTGAACCATGCCGGCCCGTTCATAAAATTCGGCCAACCGTGTGGGAAGATAGGCGGGAAAACCCTCTTCCGCCGGCATCTCTTCCATCCGTCCGGAAAGTTCCCGGAGCGCCTCGGCCCACCGGGAGGAAGAATCCGCCATGATGGCCACATGGTATCCCTGATCACGATAGTATTCGGCCATCGTAATTCCTGTATAGATCGATGCCTCTCTCGCGGCTACCGGCATATTGGAGGTGTTGGCAATCAGGATGGTCCGTTCCATGAGCGGCCGTCCGGTTTTGGGATCTTTGAGTTTCGGGAATTCCTGAAGTACATCGGTAATCTCGTTGCCGCGTTCTCCGCAGCCGATATAAACCACCACTTCGGCATCCGACCACTTGGCCAGTTGGTGTTCGACCAGCGTTTTCCCGGTTCCGAATCCTCCCGGAATTGCAACCGCTCCTCCTTTGGCTACAGGAAAAAGGGTATCGATCACGCGTTGACCGGTAATCAGCGGTATGTTGGATAAAAGCCGTTCATGAATCGGCCGCGGACGCCGGACCGGCCAGCGGTGGTAAAGTTGAAGCGGGCGCTTTTCAACACCATCATCAAGGACACAAACTTCCTGTTCAATGGTATATTCACCCTCCGGAAATATTTTGATCACTTTTCCTTTCATGTTCGGTGGAACGAGAATCCGGTGTCCTATCCGTTCATTTTCGGCGACAGTGCCAAAGGTTTGACCGGGCTGTAAAGCATCTCCTTCTTTCACTTCAGGGGTAAAAAGCCATTTTTTCTCCCGATCCAGAGGAGCAATTTTGACTCCTTTATGAATATATTGATCCGAAACGGATTTGATTTTTTCAAGAGGGCGCTGCACTCCATCGTAGATGGACCCCATCATTCCGGGACCCAATTCGACAGAGAGCGGCATCCCTGATCCGTAA
>Ga0315542_1001038_pt1 | contig 17482 bp, 12 predicted proteins | sample SalMarSW160120MG_FD_202541 | JGI IMG/M metagenome (GOLD analysis project Ga0315542, IMG submission 202541) | Salt marsh sediment microbial communities from the Plum Island Ecosystem LTER, Massachusetts, United States - Salt Marsh Sediment SW1601-20 ...
AACGGGGATTAACCAGCATCCTGGATCTCAGGCAGGCCCGACGAACCCTGAACCAGGCAAAGGGACAGATACCTCAGCTGAGGCAGGAACTGGGAACCGCACAACAGGCCCTTTCTGTGCTTTCAGGGGAATATCCTGAAACCCGTAAACCCTATCCGCAGCCCGAGGACTATTACAAGAAGCTTAGCGCTATACCGCCCGGCCTGCCTAGTGAGCTTCTGTTGCGCAGGCCGGATATTCGAGCCGCAGAAGCCCAGTTGAAGGCCTTGAATGCGCAGATCGGCGTGGCCAAGGCCAGCCGTTTTCCAAGCATCAGCCTGACGGGTAGTTACGGCTATGCCAGCGAAGAATTGGTCAATCTCTTTCAACCCGGGGCCGCCTGGAGCCTGGCTGCGGGATTGGCCCAGCCCCTCTTCGATGCAGGCCGATTAAAGGCCAATCAACGGGCAGCGGAAGCACGCTACGAGCAGGGAGTTGCGGGATACAATAAAGCGGTTCTAAACGCTTTCAAAGAGGTGGAAAACGCGCTTTTAACCCGCAGAAAACAGATTGAGCGTCGAAGGGATGTCCTGAGTTTCTTGGTGGAAGCCCGTGCCACCCAACGGGTAGCGGAAGCCCGTTATGTTCGTGGCCTGGTGGATTACCTGACCGTGTTGAATGCCCAACAAACGCGATTTCAGGCGGAAGATCAACTGCTGCTGGTGGAGTTGACGATCCTGGCGAATCGCGTCACCCTGCATCGGGCCCTGGGCGGTGGTTGGGCAATGCTTCCCCCGGTCAAGGGAAAAGACACTGAAGGCTTTGGGTCATACACCCTCTGGTGAGCCTTGATACTTGACGCTGCAATTCGAAACCTGAGGACCTTATATTGAGAGCTACGTTATGAGCAAAACGAAAAAAAGAATTTTACAGACAATTTTGACCCTTGGCCTGATTGCATTGGGAGCATTAGGCATGATCAAACTTACTGAAAGCAGGCCCCAGATCAAGAAGCAGAAGGTTGCGATTCCCCTGCCTATTGTCCGGGTTATGGAGGTGAAAACCGCTTCCCGGTCGGTTGTCATCAAAGGGGAAGGAACGGTCAGACCGCTGCAGGAGATTCATATGGTACCGCAGGTGGACGGCAAGGTGGTCTATATTGCCCCCTCTCTTATCAATGGAGGACAATTCAAAAAGGGGGAGATCCTGTTAGCGATCGAACCTGAAGATTACCGGTTGGCGGTCACCCTTGCCCAATCCAAGGTGAGAAACTCCGAAAGCCTGCTCCGTATGGCCGAGGAGGAAACAGAGGCTGCCGGGGAGGAGTGGTCCCAACTCTATGCGGACAGTGCGGGAAAAGGAAAGGCCCCCCCGCCTCTGGTTCTCAAACAACCGCAATTGACGGCAGCCAAAGCCAAATTGGATGCGGACAAGGCTGAACTGCAAAAGGCCAGGCTGAATCTTGAACGGACCAAAATAGAGGCGCCCTTTGATGGGAGGGTGGAACAGGAAGATGTGGATCTGGGAGAGTATGTGAGGCCTGGCGAAAAATTGGCCGCGATTTTTTCAACCGGCGCTGCGGAGATTGTGGTGTCCTTAGAGGACGAGAGCCTGCAGTGGTTTCACGTCCCCGGCTTCACACCGGGCAAGGGCCCCGGGGCCCCTGCAACCATCCGGGCCAGGATGGCGGGCAGGGAGCGTTCGTGGGAGGGACGAGTGGTCAGGGCAGAGGGGAAGTTGGATGAACAGACCCGAATGGTCCGCGTAGTGGTACGGGTTCACAGGCCCTATGCAACAAAACCGCCCCTGGCCATGGGTCTGTTCGTAACCGTTGAAATCAAGGGCCATGATATCCCTGATATGGCCATTATCCCCCGCAGCGCCCTTCATCAGGGGAATGTGGCCTGGGTCGTGGACCCGGATGGGAAACTTCACTACAGAAAGGTCAAGGTGGCCCGGATCGATGGTGAACAGGTCCAGATCAGTTCGGGTCTCGAGGATAGGGAACAGGTGGTCGTATCCCCCCTCAAGACAGTCACGGATGGCATGGAAGTGCGACCACTTCCCATGAAGGAGGAAAACCGGTCATGAAAGGGATCGTTTCCTGGTTTGCTGACAACCACGTTGCAGCCAATCTGCTGATGTTCTTTCTCATTTTGGCCGGCGCTGTCACGGGCCTGACCATGAAAATCGAGGTGTTCCCTGAATTCTCCTTGGATCGCATTTCCGTGACCACCGAGTACATGGGCGCCTCTCCGTCCGAAGTGGAAGAGGCGATCATCCGGCGAATCGAAGAAAGAGTGGCAGGCCTGGCCGGAATCAAACGGATCGACTCCACGGCAAGGGAAGGTTCAGGCACCGTGACCATCGAGGTCATGAAAGGCTGGGATCTGAAGAAGCTCCTGGACGAAGTCAAGGCAGAGGTGGACAGCATCACCACCTTTCCAAACGAGGCGGAAAAACCGGTTGTCAGGGAAATGACCCGGCGGAGCCAGGTCATCAGCCTTGCCGTGTACGGGGATGTCCCTGAGGCCACTATCAAAAACCTTGCCGAGAAGATCAAGGACGAGATCACCAATCTCCCCGGGATCACCCAGGCAGACCTCTTCGGCGTGAGAACGGGCGAAATCCATATCGAGATATCAGAAGAGACCCTGCGAAGGTACGGGTTGACCCTTGGCAAGGTAGCGGACGCCGTGCGAAGAGGGAGCCTTGATCTCCCGGCAGGCCGCGTCAAGACCGGGGCCGGTGAGATCCTCATCCGGACCAAAGGGAGGCGCTACTATGCGGCAGAATACCGGGACCTGCCCATCATTACGCGCGCAGACGGCACCAAGGTAACATTGGGGCAGATCGCTGATCTGAGCGATGGATTCGAGGATGTGGATCTCTTTGCGAGGTTTCAGGGCAAACCCGCCGCCGTCATCCAGGTCTACCGGGTGGCAGACCAGAGCGCCCTCAAGGTGGCAAAAACCGTTAAAAAGTATGCCGAACAGATCAGGCCTTCCCTGCCGGCAGGGGTCGATATCGGCATCTATCAGGACATGTCCAAGATTCTCAAGAGCCGGATCGAGCTCTTGCTGACAAACATGGCCTATGGGTTGATATTGGTGAGCATCCTTCTCTGGATGTTCTTAGATATCCGTCTGGCCTTCTGGGTAACCCTGGGTATTCCCATCTCTTTCCTGTCCGCGTTGTGGATGCTCCCGCAATTTGACATCTCCATCAATATGATATCCCTGTTTGCCTTTATCACGGTGTTAGGCATTGTGGTGGACGACGCCATCATCGTGGGGGAGAATGTTTTTCGAAAGAATGAAGAGGGAGAGGGCCCGCTCCGTAGTGCCGTGGACGGGACAGTGGAGGTGGGACGACCCGTGATTTTTTCGGTCCTGACTACAGTCGTGGCATTCTGGCCCCTCCTCTTAGGGACCGGTACGATGGGCAAGATCATGCGCAACCTCCCCATTGTCGTCATCCTGGTCCTTATGGGATCGCTGATGGAATCCCTGCTGATCCTGCCGGCCCATCTCAACCGGAGCAGGGAGAGGGCCATGAAGCGACGTGGAAAGGGCCAAAGGGAAAAACTGACGGCTAAGGGCCTCAAATGGGTGATTCGCAACCCCTATGCACGCCTTGTGGATCTATGTGTGAGGTGGCGGTATGCCACTGTTGCCGTGGGGATCGCCGTCCTTCTTCTTTCCGTGGGGATTTGGGAAGGTGGCTGGATCAAGTTCACATTTTTTCCAAAGGTAGAAAGCGATGTGCTGACCTGCACGCTTACCATGCCCGCCGGAACCCCTGTTTCTCGGACCGTCGAGATGGTCAACCTCCTGGAACATGCGGCCCAGGAGACCTTGGCCGAGATGGACAAAAAGCGGTCCAAAGGGGCCCCCCCGCTGTTCGAGTACAGTGTCTCACTGGTAGGCCTCCACACCGGAGGGCATGGCCCCAATGCGGGTTCCCCCGAGTTGGGGGGTAACCTTGCCCAGATCTTTGTGCAACTATTAGAAGGGGAAAAGCGGGATGTGAGCGCCATGAAACTGGTCAAGATGTGGCGGGAAAGGGTGGGAGCGATCCCCGATGCCGAATCCGTTACCTTCCAGAGTGAACTCTTCAGTGCCGGCAATCCGGTGGAGGTTCATCTCTCGTTGGAAGATCACGACCAACTCCTCGCTGCTACGGATGATCTGAAGGCGGAACTTGCAAAATACCCCGGCACGTTTGATATCAGCGACAGCTTCCTCCCCGGCAAGGAAGAGATGCAGTTGAAACTCAAGCCCGCCGCACGCAGTCTCGGCCTGACCCTCAACGACCTTGCCCAACAGGTGCGGTATGCCTTCTATGGGGCCGAGGCCCTCCGGCTTCAGCGGGATCAGGACGAGGTAAAGGTTTTGGTACGGTATCCCGAACAGGAGCGGAAGTCCTTGGGCAATGTGAAAGAGATGCGGATCCGGACGTCGGGGGGAAAGGAAGTGCCGTTCAGTCAGGTGGCCGAGGTGAAGATGGAACGGGGATATGCCTCTATCCAGCGGGCCCAGCGGCTTCGCGTGGTCAAGGTCACCGCGGATGTGGACGAGTCTGTTGCCAATGCGAACGAGCTGAGGATGGATGTCGTGACCCGGGTGCTCCCCCGGTTGATGTATAAATATCCCGGCCTGAGATACACCATTGAAGGTGAGGGCAAAGAACAGAAGGAGTCCATGTCTGACGTCATCAATGGGTTTGCAATTGCCCTCTTCTGCATCTACGCCCTCTTAGCCATCCCCTTCAAATCGTTTTTCCAGCCCTTTATCGTCATGGCGGCGATCCCTTTTGGAATTGTGGGCGCCATTGCAGGGCATCTCATCATGGGGCTCAACCTCAGCCTGCTGAGCCTGTTTGGAATGGTAGGACTTGCAGGCGTCGTGGTCAACGACTCCCTTGTCCTGATTGACGCCACCAATCGGATCCGCAGCAAAGGGGCCAGTGCCCGGGAGGCGGTGACCCGGGCAGCGGGGCTCCGTTTTCGGGCCATTATCCTCACCTCTCTGACCACCTTTGCCGGGCTGACGCCGATGATTCTGGAAAAAAGCCTGCAGGCAAAGTTCCTGATCCCCATGGCGGTCAGTCTCGGATTCGGGGTTCTCTTTGCTACGGGAATCACCCTCCTCCTGGTCCCCTGCGGTTATGTCATCCTTGAGGACCTGCAAAACCTGCTGACCTCGCGGAAGGCCAAAATTGCTCCTGGGGAGGCAGACTGACCGTTTCACGATTCATGAAGTAAACAATAGGGGATCTTCGACCATAATCAAGCATAACCGGGTAACCAGCGTCAGTGATTGAAGGTGACCAAACCATCTCCTAAAATCTGAAAACTGAGGTCACAGCTTGATTAGATGTTTTTTACAGAGAAAGAGTCAAAAACAGACCCCCTTTTCATCGCTTTATGCATTCAGCTTCCGGTCCCAGTCAAATTCCTTGGATGTGACCGTATGCTCCAATCGCTGAATACGGCGCATCAGGGTGTCATATCGCCTTTTCAGGCGATCCGTGGCCGCTCTCCTGGAATGGACATAACTGTCGTAAAACTCCTGCTCTTCACTTGTCTGAACCGGTATGGCCGGTTCCGGCTTCATCAAAAAGGCCCCTATGAAATAGATGGCTGTGATGGGCCAGAAGCCGCTTATGAACAAAAAGATGACAGCGGCAGCCCTGACCCAGAAAACAGAAAAATCGAAATATTCTGCGATCCCTCTGCAAACGCCCAATATGACCCCGTTTCGTGAACGGTGGAGCCCGCCATTGAACAGGCCTTCAAATCGGCCCCTCATGTGTCCGCTTTTCCAGGGTCGATAATGCGCGCGGCGGTGGAACTTTCTATACCCTCTCATAATGTACGGTCCTTTCTTTCTCGCTCCAGAATGATGGTCTCCAAGGCCTCAACACGCTCTTCCATTAGGGAAAGCCCCTTGTAGATCTCCTGTATCATTTTGGCTTCATCGGTCTGGTTTTGTTGGCCCTTTTTTGAGACAGTCCCTTTAAAAAACTTTATGGCCATGAGGATGGTACTTCCGATAATGGCCAGGATGAGGACGGAGCCTCCGAAAATGATCGATAGTGCTATGACGGCATGCATGGTTGATTTTGCCCTCCCGGTCGTTTTTGGATAATATGGACAGGTGCCCCCTGAAAACCGAATCCTTCCTTTTCTCGAAAGGTTCAAATGGTTAGCGTAATCCGTGTAATCTGCGGATTAAACCCGGGGGGGCTCCTCGTCCTTCCTTGAGAAAGAAGACTTTATTCTTTGTAGCTCCTTTTCAATATCATCGTCAACCAAAAGGGTGTCCAGTTCTCCCTCCAGCGTCGGTTTTCTTCCGAAATTGACCAGGTCCGCCTCCGCCTCCATTCTTTCGATACGATTTTCAAATTCTTCGAACCTGAATATGGCATCCGAGGTTTCCATGCGGCGAATATCTTCCTGGGCGCGCATTTTTCTTCTTGCGTGGATGTGACGTTGCTGAAGCATTCGTTGTTTCTCGCGTGCAGACCCCATCTTATCCTCAAGCTGACCAATATCTTCCTGGTACTGCTCGACCAGCAAGCTATGTTCCGACAGCTCTTCCTCAAGGGACCCGGCCCTTTCGCCATACCGGCGCTTTTCCAGAAGTGCCTCCCTCGCCAGATCATCCCTCCCCTTTCTGACCGCTAAGGCGGCCCTTTCATCCCAGTACTTAATGCGAGATTGAACTTCATCAAGCTGACGCTGAATCTTTTTCATGGACGCCATAACCCCGGCGCATGAAGTCTTGATCTCGACAAGCGTATCCTCCATCTCGCGGATCATGAGTTTGATCAGTTTTTCCGGGTCCTCCGCCTTATCCAGCATGGCATTGATATTGGAACTGATGATGTCTCGAAATCGTGTAAAAATACCCATGACATGGCCCTCCTTCTTTTCTCTATTTGCCCCATTGAACAGCATGAATCATGCCGTCGCCCCAGTTACCGCGGAAACCGATCTCATTTCACGGGGTTACACCCTTGACAAAGCAGAAAGGCCTGTGGTATAAATTACTATTATTTAGCATATTCAACCATATTATAGGATTTAAAGCCATGGGAAAGGATTCATCTCCATTAAGTCAGGATGTCAGGACAAAGACCTCTATCGGTATGTCAGAAGCCTTGGGGCAATCCGAGGCATTTCTCGACTTTCAGGAGCATCTTTCAAGGGTGGCCCCCATCAACCGGCCGGTGCTACTCGTAGGGGAGAGGGGCGCCGGGAAAGAACTTGCCGCGTCCCGGCTCCACTTTTTATCCGATCGATGGCGGGGTTCCCTGGTGGCGTTAAATTGCTCGGCACTAAACCCTTCACTCATCGAGGCCGAATTATTCGGGCATGAAAGGGGGGCATTTACCGGCGCTGAGCAACGCCGGACCGGGAGGTTTGAGACCGCGGACAGAGGCACCTTGTTTTTAGATGAAATCGGCAATATCCCTATGGAAGTCCAGGAGAAGATATTGCGCGTTGTTGAATACGGCACCTTCGAGCGTGTCGGCAGTTCGGAGAGTATTGAAGTTGATGTGAGAATTGTTGCGGCGACCAATGCGGACCTCATCGCCCTGACAGATGAGGGCAGATTCATGCGGGACCTGCTGGATCGTCTATCTTTTGAAGTGCTCTTTCTGCCCCCTCTCAGGGAAAGACAGGGAGACATTTTTCTGCTCGCGAACCATTTTGCCGGAAGAATGACCCTTGAGTTAGGCCGGAAAGAGATGCCCCAATTCAGCCAGGAGGCCATAGACGCCCTTGAAAGCCATGACTGGCCCGGAAACGTGAGAGAATTAAAGAATATAGTGGAGCGCGCTGTGTACCGGTCGGATTCACCGCTTATCTCCCATATCGACTTCGACCCCTTTCGGGCCCGGCCCACCGCCCGGAAAGAACCGGAAGCCGTGGAGAAGGCCGCGAACAAGAAAGTAACCTCTCTCGATGACCTTATGGGAAAACCCTTAGGGGAAGCCGTCCGGGAACTCCAATTCAGATTTTTGAAGAGTGCCCTCAAAGAGGCCAGATTTAATCAGAAAAAGGCGGCCCGGATCCTGGGTTTGACCTACCATCAGTTTCGTGGGCTGTACCGTAAATACGGCGCGGAGTTGAAATAGGCCTTAGTCAACCGGATACGGAAGGGTTCACTCATCAATACCCGAGTTTTTCGTCAGGTGAAAAGAGCTTGAAGACCGACTACCAGAAATTCTGCGGTCAGGGCTAACAGTATGAGGCCCGTACTAATCCTGCATATTAAGTGTCTGGCCCCCTGGCAGGCCCAATTCCCCTGCTCTCAAAACCCTTCTCAGCAGCTTTCCGCTTCTTGTCTTGGGGAGTTTTTCCAGGATGGTTATCTCTTTCACAATGACGTCTGAAGACAGACTGGCCTTTAAAAAGGCCTTGACCTCATGATTCAATCGAGTCGAAGGGGTGAAGCCCTTATGAATGGTGATAAAGGCCTTTAAAAAGGACACACCCTTGTCCGGCTCCGTTCCTTTGGATATAACCGCGGCCTCGGCCACGGCAGGGTGCATGCAGAGGACCTGCTCAATCTCATAAGGACCGATTACCTTGTCCCCACCGGCCTTGAGGAGATCATCATTCCTTCCCTGGTGGTAATAATAGCCCTCATCATCCTTTATTGCGATATCGCCGGTGAGGAACCAGCCCTTGAAACGAAAATAGTCTTCGTACCGGTCCTCGTCCTGCCATAATCCTCTCATCATTCCCGGCCATTCCACCCTTAAGGCAAGGTCACCGAGACTCATGGGGGGCAATGGTTTCCCGCGGTCGTCAAGGATTGCCGCTTCAATACCGGGCACCGGTCTGCCCATGGACCCGGGTTTGATATCCATGGAAGGAAAGTTGGCCAGGCAAATCATCCCGGTCTCCGTCATCCACCAGGTGTCGTGAGGGGAGCGCCCTAAATGCTGTTTTGCCCAGTAAAAGAGGTCAGGGACAAGGGGTGCTCCAACACTGGCAATATGACGTAAACCGGAGAGATCATACCGGCCCGGAAGGTTTTCCCCTGCCTCCATGAGTCTCCTTATGGTCCTGGGGGTTGTATACCAAACCGAAACATGGTGTTTTTCCAAGGTCCAGTACCAGTTGTAGGCCTCAAAATTATCGCCTTGCACCAAAGATGTGGATCCACACAGCCAGGGCGCAAAGGTACCGCAGACAAGGCCTGTAACCCAGGCCGGATCAGCATCCACCCAGAGGATGGTATCTTCAGTCAGATCAAGTACGTATTTGCCTGATATGAAGATACCCGCCATGTCCCGGTGGGTATGCACAACGCCCTTTGGCGGGCCGGTGGAACCGGAAGTATAGTTTATATATAGGGGGGCGTCCGCCGGGAGCCATACTGTGGTAAATTCTTTAGGCATATGTTGCACGACGCCCTCGACCAGGACCTCGTTGGAAAAGACGCCGGGTACGGGACCTTCGGTCAAGAAAACATACTGCACGCTGCCCATGGCCTCAGCAGGTATCATTTCCACGAGGTCGGGATGGGTCAGTATGCCCCGGGGCTGAGCATTATTAAGGCGCCCCGCCAATTCATCAAAGTTGACAGTAGAAAATACCGGACAGATTACGACACCCAGACGAGCGCAGGCCAATATGGCTAAGTAGATTTCCGGGCAGGGTGGTAAAAAGACAAAAAAACGATCTCCTGTCTCAAAACTGTATTGAGCAAGAAGATTGGCCCACTGGCAAGAGCATTCTTTCAGATCAAGATACCTGAATTCCTCTATTTGCCCGTTTTTCTCAAATATGAGGGCCTTCTGTCCCTGCTTTTGGGGATCCATGGCCCGGAGGTCAACCGCCTCGTGGACAATATTTATTTTGCCTGTCCGGTGCCAGGAAAATTCCTTTTCCACATCTGCCCAGTCAAACGTCTTATAGGTTTGATTATAGGATATGAGATTGGCTTCAGAGTTCTCCGCCGCTATCCTGGCCTTTATCATAAAGCTTTCCCCCGAATAATTAGTCTACCAAACCCCGTATTTCCCATGAATCCTGCGGATCTTCCGAACCAGTTCGTCACCCTGTTCAACGCCGTTAAAGGAGGGCCTTTCCCATGTGCCCTCAAATTTTAATGCATCCAGGACCTCCTTAACGCAAGAGGCCAGGGCCCGCGGGCTATAACCACCTTCCAGTACCAGTAATATTGGAGGATGGTCTATCTCCGCCCTTATGTCTAAAATCATGTGCGTCAGCCATCGAAATGTCTGCTCGGAAAGTTTTGACCTGCCAACGGGGTCTTCATGGTGGGCATCAAAACCGGCACCCACCAAAACCAGTTGCGGGCTGAATGCCCTGAGAACGTCACAGACAATCTCATGGTACAAATAGAAAAAATCTTCGTCTTTCAGCGTCCTGGGTATAGGAATATTTATTGTATATCCCTCGCCCTCACCTTTACCGGTCTCTTTCCAATCGCCGGTATACGGATATAACATGATATCGTGTGAGGAAACATATAACACCTGCTTGTCTTCATAAAAGATATCGTTTAATCCGTTACCGTGGTGTATGTCCCAATCTATTATGAGGATGCGTTGAAAATCATATCGCTGGATGGCGTATCTGGCTGTGATGCCTAAATTATTGAAGATGCAAAATCCCCCTGCACGATCCCTGAGAGCATGGTGTCCGGGAGGTCGCACCAGAGAAAGGCAGACCTCGCATTGTCCGGAGACAAGGGTATCCAGGGCTTTGAGACATCCGCCTACGGCCAGCCATGCCGAGAGATATGTCCTGGAGCTGGCAGGGGTGTCGGGGGCAAGGCTCGTGAATCCGTGATCTGCCGTCTTTAATACCTTTTTAATATAAGACGGGGTGTGAAACAATTCTATTTGCTCTAAGGTGGCGGGCTCCGGCTCTATTTCGAGCAAACCTACTGGAAAGCTACTGTCCAGCATTTTATAGACGGCCTTGAGACGGTTGGGGTGCTCCGGATGCATGTGACCCGGTTTGTGCTCAAGATATCTTTTGTCTCTGACAATACCGGTCTTAACCGCCATTCTTGCACTCACAAACATATTCCATCAACCGTTCAGATGGAGATTCATATGCCTTACAAAACGAAAAACCGCATTTTTTATAAAGTTTTGTGGCCCTGAAATTATAGGCATCAACCGTCAGCCAGACCGTCTTGAGGCCTAGGCCTTCAGCCTTTTTTATGGCGGTGCGCGTGAGTTCGCTTCCGATACCCACTCTCCGATTAAACTGATCTACAAAAATGAGATACTCTGCGTCACCTTTGTCTAAATCGGGCAGCACGACCACATGACCCACCACCCTGTCATCACGCCAGGCCAGAAAATTTGCTCCGGCGTCTATCAACCCTCTGATCCATTTTCTGCATGCCTCCCGCTCCAAAGGGGGCATACCCTGGAATTTGACCTTGGGTGTAAACAAGTCATACATCTCCGCAAGGCAGGAAAAATCCCCGGGAGTGTAAGCCCTCACCTCGAAGGCACACCCCCTTTTGTCCGTGCAAATCATGACTCCTCACCACCTGTTGCCGGTTGACTGTAACGGCCTCGCGCAAAAAAGGCGAGTTGCCCGGTCATAAATATCCCTTAAGCGGCGGGACATTCCCTGATCAGGGTTTCAACAACGGTTGGGTCGGCGATGGTGGATATATCTCCCACCTCGTCCGCTTTTCCCGCCGCTATTTTCTGAAGTATGCGTCTCATAATCTTACCGCTTCGGGTCTTTGGGAGGGCATCCGCCCACTGAAGGACATCTATGGTTGCAATGGGCCCGATTTCAGATCTGACAAGGTTGATCAATTCTTTTTTTATCTCATCGGATTTGCTTACACCCGTATTCAAGGTAACAAAGGCATATATGCCCTGGCCCTTGACCGGATGGGGGTATCCGACCACCGCGGCCTCGGCCACCAGCTTGTGGAGAACAAGGGCCGACTCCACCTCGGCCGTCCCCAAACGGTGTCCCGAAACATTGATCACGTCATCGATACGGCCTATGATCCAGAAATACCCGTCTTCATCCTTTTTGGCGCCGTCCCCGGAAAAATACATGCCGGGTACCTGACTGAAATAGGTCTCGATAAAGCGCTCATGATCCCCGTAGACGGTCCGGGCAATTCCGGGCCACGGTTTCCCGATGCACAGCACCCCTTCCTGGCCCGGATACTTTGCCTCTTCACCTGTGTCGTCAAGGATCACCGGGTCCACACCGAAAAAGGGAAAACAACAGGAGCCCGGTTTGATGGGAAAGACACCGGGAAGAGGCGTCAGCATATGGCCCCCGGTTTCCGTCTGCCACCAGGTATCCATAATAGGACACCAATCCCTCCCCACATAGTGATAATACCATCGCCATGCCTCGGGATTTATAGGCTCGCCGACACTTCCTAAGAGTTTGAGAGAAGAAATATCATGTTTTTCCACGTTATCCCCCCCCTCTTTTGCCAGGGATCGGATTACCGTGGGCGCGGTATAAAATTTCGCCACCTTGTATCTCTCCACAATGTCCCAGTAACGATCAAAGCCGGGATAGGTGGGGACGCCCTCAAACAAGACGCTGGACAAACCATTGATCAAAGGGCCGTAAACTCCGTAACTGTGCCCGGTGACCCATCCGATGTCCGCAGTGCACCACATTATTTCATCATCTTTCAGATCGAAAACCAGGCGTGTGGTTATGGCGGAATACAGGAGATAGCCTCCGTGTGTATGAACAACTCCCTTTGGTCTGCCTGTACTTCCGCTGGTATAGAGGATGAATAGCGGATCTTCCGCGTCCATGGGTTCAGGGGCGATATAGGATGGAAGATCGGGATCTGCCATGGCCTCATGCCACCATATCTCGCGTTTCGCATCCAATTCGGGCTTCAATCCCGCCCGGTCAAATACGATAACCGTTTTCACATCAGGACAGTGCTTTAGGGCTTTATCCACTGCATTTTTGAGGGGGATCGCCCTGCCTGCCCGAAAACCACCGTCCACGGTGATCACCAGCCCGGCCTCGCAATCCTGTATGCGGTTTGCAAGGGCCTCCGCGCTGAAACCCCCGAAGACCACACTGTGGATGGCGCCGATTCTGGCACAGGCCAGCATGGCCACAGGCAATTCCACGATCATGGGCATGTATATAATCACCCGGTCTCCCTTTTTTACGCCTTTTGCTTTCAGAACGGCCGCCATCTTGTTTACCTGGTCATAGAGGTCGCCATAAGAGATAATCCTTTTTTCGTCAGGATTGTCACCCTCCCAGTAATATGCCACCTTGTCCTTAAGCGTCTCCATATGCCTGTCGAGACAATTATAACAGGCATTCAATACACCCCCTCCGAACCATTCTATCTTAGCTTCGTTAAAATCGTATTTAAGGACAAAGTCCCATTCCTTTTCCCATGTGAGATACTTTCCGGCCTGCTCTCCCCAGAACCGGTCCGGGTCTTCGATGGACTCCCTGTAAAGAGCATTATATTCATCACGGCTCTTCACATACGCCACCTTCTGATATTCTTCCAAATGGGCGTCATACCATTTTGGTGTCTCTGCCATTTTTTGTTCCTCCTTCCCAAAACTCGTAATTATATACCCCTCCTGCTATCATCGTTTCAGTTGCAAGCAAAAAACATCACGAATCATGCAAAGGTTCATCGAACCTGGCTGAAAGGGTGAGTACATCGCCGCTCAATGTGCTGTTTATCCTGTAAGGGAGTTGCTCAAAAAGCCTGATCATCCTCCGGTTGCTGGGCCCCGTATAGGCCACAAGACCGCTGATCCCATGCTCGCGTGCCGTCTGGGCAAGTTTTTCATGGATTAAAGTGGAAAGACCTTCGCCCTGCCATCTCTTGTCCACGCTGTAGGCAACCTCTGCCATATTGCTCGCCGGGTCCAGTAAGTACCCGCCCAATGCTATTATTTTCTCAAACCCCGGGTCGCCGATTACGGCCACAATGGTCATGTCGTGGATGTAGTCCACCTGGAACACCTCGGCCACATCCTTACTTACAAAACTGGTCTTTTCGTGCATGAATCGACGGACCACATCCTTCTGGTCCAGGTTATAAAAGTGTTCCTGAATGCCCCGTTCGTCCGTAAGCCTGGCGGGCCTGAAAAGCACTTTCCGGCCGTCGACCATTCGAGTCTCCTCGATCTTAACAGGATAAACGCTCCTGATGGTGTCGGCCAAGGTCCGCTCCGCTCCCAGTAAACCAAGCTCTTTTGCTTTATAGAAAAGCTCGTCACGGAAGTCCGGATGGGCAATACTGATCATGGCGATGGCCCTTTCCTGGAGGCTCTTGCCAAAGAGATTGACCACCCCGTACTCGGTGACCACGTATTGCACGTCACCCCGGGGTATGACCACCGGAATATTTTCCAGGAGTGGTGCGATGCGGCTGCTCTTTCCATCCAGGGTAGTGGACGGGAGCATAAGGATGTTCTTTCCTCCCGGAGACTGGCTGACACCCCTTACGAAGTCCATGAGTCCGCTGACGCCGGTGAAATGATTATAAGGGAGTGCATCTGCGGCCACCTGGCCGGTGAGATCCATTGCCATGGCCACATTAAGGGCGACCATCCTGTTATGGCGCGCGATAATCATGGGATCATTCACATAGTCCGAAGGATGGAATTCAATGCCCGGGTTATCGTTGATAAACTCATAAAGGGTCGTGGATCCCATGGCGCCGCTGGCCACCAGTTTGCCCTCATTAAAGCCCTTTTGTCTGTTCGTGACTACTCCCATAGAGAAGAGTTTCATGATCCCGTCACTCAAAAACTGGGTATGTACGCCCAGATCGCTTTTCTCGGAAAGGCCCGTAATGAGGGCCTGGTGTGCAGTTCCCAGACTTATTTGCAGGGTGGAACCGTCCTCGATCAATTTGGTAGCGTGCTGTGCAATGAGGTGGGCCGATTCCAACTCCGGCGGCCTGCCGATGGTGAGCAATTCTTCCTCTTGTTCTACAATTACGTCCACGTCGTTCACATGGATAAAGCTCCTGCCCAGGACCCGGGGCATTCGGGAGTTGACCTGGGCGATCACCAGGTCCGCCGACTCGGCACCGGCTAAGGTAACATCCACACTAATCCCCAGGCTCATCCAGCCGAAGTCATCCGGCTCAGATACCTGTATAAGGGCGACGTGAATCGGTAGCTGTCTGCTTTTGAAAAGCCTCGGCACGGCGGAAAGATTGATGGGGGTAATAAAGCGCTTGTTTTGGGAAAGGCTCTTGGGTTTGGCCGAGCCTAAGTAAAAAGATCGGATGTTAAAACACTGGGAAGCGGTCTCGTCCGCCATGAAGGTTAATGGATTGGACCCAAGACTCAGGACCCGCACGATCTCCAAGTCAGTGAAATTACAAGACTGGGAGACCAACTCCTTGATCAAGGTCTGCGGCTCGCCACAAAAAGAGCCTGTAAAGACACGTTGGCCTCTCTTTATCATACTGATGGCCTCTCTCGCACTTCGCCTCTTGGCCAAGTATTGATCAGGCCAGTAGATGGTCTTCCCTTTCATCTCCTACCTCGTTTTCAAGACAACAATAAGGCCGTTGAAAGACGTGATCTCTTGCCAGATCTCTGCGTGAAACGCACAGTCAGGTTAGGACTACCAGGTCAATCTGTCACTGTTTGCCTGTAAAATCAAACAGATGGGTAATATAGGCATTCTTGCATGCAAGAAATTTCAGGTTCCAAACACAATGGTTGACTTCTCAGCCCGCGCTGAGAGCTAAGACTCACAGAATCCTTGAAAATTCCAGGCCTGCATTTCAGTTTTTATAGGGTTGGAATCCTTCACTTCTCGGGCATTTTACTTAATTCTACAGAATAACAACAATCTTCCGCAATCTAACCCTATGGGTCATAGAGCAGTCTTTAATAATTGCGGAAGATAGGTCTGTAATGCCTTTGGACGGCCCTGAAAAAGTCAGAAAAATGCGGATTCGCAAAGGATTGTGATTTTTGTCCAGCTCCAACCCATTAAAAATGTTTTAATCTTCCCAGACAAAAAATGTGTAAAAATCCATCACGATCATGCGAAATTGAGGCATGAATTTGTCAAATCTCCAAACCAGATTCGGACTTATAAATTAATAACTGAAACGGTACAGAACGATTTCTTTACCTGAACCTGTAGCAGTAAATGAATTAGCCGTTGCATTTCCACCCACTATGCCAACCATGCTTGACAAACTACCAGTACCGTTACTTATGGAACCAGTCCATGAAAACGTCATATCCCCACTTGTGGCGGAGGTACTACTGCCCATAGAAAAACCCGGTCCATTGGTTTCGAAGGTCCCGAATCCAGGTATGGTGTTGACAATCTTTACCAGTGCATAATCATATCTTTCGGTTGAACTCATAGGCGGGTTGAATAATCTTATTGTAGCCGTGAGTGTACCAATCTTACTACCCCCTAAATTGATATCGCCTGTGACATCGAACCCTTCTATCCAGTTAGGATCTCCCGGATGGCCACTCATGAATACGGGAGTCATGGTCGTAAAAGATTTCTCTAAAACTAATTCGCTCTCACCTGCACCAATAGCCATTGGGACTATGAGCAGACTCAATAACAAAGCCGAACACAAAAAGACCGTTCTTCTCGCCAACATTTTGAACCTCCTTTATGTAATAAAGAGTTTGATTTATTTCATTTCCCATCAAAACCAAAATGGTTCTCTCAGAAAAAGTCACAATATATGCAAGCCTCCAAAGAGAGATAGATCCCCTGGAGGCTTCATAGTGGCCATTTCTGGAACCCAATCCTTTTCAATCGCCGTAAAAGGAGATCATAAGGTATGAAATTCTGGATCATCTCCTGCCCCAATACCCGCACAAAGTCTAAAACAAAAAAGCCGAACTACACAAAATGTAACCTTTACGATGTCATACTCGGTTCCGCCCCATAGCGGGACTATCTTTCAGAAGCAAGAGACCTTAAAATAGGCTCAACGGGGGATATTAAGATCCGTGGCTTTCCGTCCTCATCCCACGATGGGTTTGGCTTTGTATACAAAACATTTGGGCTCCCAACAGGCAAACTGTGCCTATTAGGAGCACAGGGCATATACATTTCAAGGTGCATTTTCATGAGATAACCTCCTGGATAGAGGTTGAATGATTGGTGAGAATACCTGCAACTTATGAAATGACAAAAGCCGGCTTATGTCAAGAAAAATCGGTTCTCACAACGGCCTCATGGTCGACGATCTTGGCTTTGGGAAAGTCCAGTAGATCGCAAATCAACACAAAAAAGAGTGGATGACTTCTCTCTCAAAGATTCCAGAGCTTCTTTTGCCTGTTTGAGGTAAGTTGTTGCACCACATCTTTTGAAAGTCTCAATGGCCTTGCCAAAATAGGCCTCAGCCTTTTTACGGGCCAATGGAATGTTTTTAACGAGAAAACCGATATTTTTTGCAATGAGAGAAAGGCTCCTCTCGCCTTCTCCCAGGACGACTCTCGCATACACGTT
>Ga0315542_1001039_pt1 | contig 17476 bp, 11 predicted proteins | sample SalMarSW160120MG_FD_202541 | JGI IMG/M metagenome (GOLD analysis project Ga0315542, IMG submission 202541) | Salt marsh sediment microbial communities from the Plum Island Ecosystem LTER, Massachusetts, United States - Salt Marsh Sediment SW1601-20 ...
ACCCGAATTCGTTTTCATCCTGATCTTGCGCTTCGGTTATTCCGTCCGTTAACAAAACCAAAATATTCCCGGAAGTGAGTCCGGCTATTTTACTGTTTTCATATTGTTCATTTTTTTTGAATCCCAATGGTATTCCGGTGCTCTTAAGTATATGCTCGATCTCGCCCTTACTGTTTAATAAATAAGCCGGAACATGACCGGCGCCCGCATATTCAATTTCATCATTTATCGTATCCAGGCGAACCAGAAGCAAAGTCACATACTGGTATTCATTCAGATCTGAAAAAAGAACATTACTGAGTTTTCCAAGTATTTCCGAGGGATCTGAAGAAATTTTTGAAAATGCCCTCAGATATGCCCGTGTTCCCGCCATAATCAGGGCAGCTCCCATTCCATGATCGCTGACATCTGCGATCGCTAACCAAATGTTACCGTCTGATGTTAAAATTACATCAAAATAATCGCCGCCTGTTTCGTCCGCAGGATAATTCTTCCCGGAAATATCAAATCCGGGTATGCAAATATTTGTGGGGTATAAACGTTGTTGAATTTCTTTCGCTATCTGGAGGCGGATTTCCTGTTCTTTTTTCGCTTTCATATCCGTAATATCTTTCATTACCGAAACAAAATCGGTTACTCTGTCGCCGCTATCTTTCATTGGCGTAATGGTATTTTGGAGCCAAAAAAATTCACCATTTTTTTTCTTGTTTATCATTTCGCCTTTGTAAGGCTTCCCATCAAGAAGTGTTCGCCATAGATTCTCATAAAATGCTTTGTCATGTTTGCCCGATTTGAGTATTCCCGGAGTTTTGCCGATAACTTCTTGGTCGCTGTATCCGGTTATCGTCTCGAATGCAGCATTTACATATTCAATGATTCCTTTCTTATCTGTAATTACAACTGCATCAGCAGTCTGCTCAACAGCATTCGAGAGCTTTTGTAAATGCATTTCTGCATTTTTCCGTTCGGTTATATCCTCAGTATGGACGAGTACCAGGTCCGGCAGGATATAGACATAATAAACATTCAGTTCCTTCTTTTTACCACTGGTTCTTAAACGATAAGTCATCTCCCGGTTGATCATTCTCTTATCATTAAAACACCCCCAAAAGTCAATTCGTATCGGGTCCGATGGATCCGGATACATTTCACTACATTTTATGCCCAAAAGCTGTTTGACTTTGCCTTCCGTGAATTTATCTGCGGCTTCATTATAACCAATCAATACGAGATCTCCGTCAACATATTTCCAAACGTAGGTGGGCATCGGAAATCCTTTGAACTGCGCTTTTAATCGTTCTTCACCTTGCCTGATAATCGATTCGGATTTTTTACTCGCTGAAATGTCCTTGAAAACAACAATACCTCCCAGGGTTGAATCATCTGCACCCATAATCGGATTGGCTGTAATATCAATAAAGACACCTTCGGGTTTTGCAGAATTTTTTATAAATACCGTGTCCCGAATTACTTTTCCCGTTCGTATCGTGACTGCAAGCGGTAATTTCTCCGACGGAAACGGGGTTATTTGATCCGTATAAAAACAGCCATAAAAATCGGACCAGGCTCGCGATTCAATCTTTTGCATACCAATTCCAAGGATTTCTTCGGCAATGTTGTTGAAAAACAAGAATTTTCCGTTAGCATCGGCAACGATGACCCCCTCCGTAATACTATTAAAAATCCGCTGGAATAATTCATTTCCGTCCCGAAACAATTGGTCAAGTTTTCTATTCATTTAATTTTCTCTGATGTCATAATTTCAGAAATTCTCCAACTTTAAAAGCCCGCCAGTTTTCAAATTACGGTAAGTGCGGCCCAATATAATTTGGCAGGTAAATCATATCAAGGATAATTTTAGAGTTACAATACGAAAATGTATTCAGTCAATATTTAAAAACATCGCATTGATAATAGTAAAAATAATAATTTCCAACCTCATCACAGTGTGACCCGCCAACAGCACCTGAAACATGACTTGTTACATCTGGACCGAGCGGCATGGTTCCAGGCTACGGCGTCATATCGACAGGTTTCCTTGCCAATAGGGGTGCGGCAGTTGGATCGAACACCTTATAGGCGAGCAGTTTTATGCGGTCGTTCACGAGGAACCAGGCCAGAGCATAGCCCCAAATGAACAATGCCCACTTCCAGCCTATCGGGACCATAAACAGCCCATAAACCGCTGCTACCGTAGCCAACAGCTTCGAAGCCACAGCAGACCACAACAGAACCGGAGCAGGAGAACTCGACCAAAATGGGCCCCGTGTACGAGTCACAAATATCGTCAAATGTCCCGCTACTGCGAGTTTGAGAAACATGAAAGTCTGGATAGCCTCTGGGCCAAGATGAAACATCCTTTCAGCAAGGTAGAAGAGCAGAAACGACGCCACAACTCCGGCAATGCCGAGCACTGTGGATATCTGCAATACGAGCGGCATATTCCAGGCCTCTGGCTGAACCTTGTAATGAACATTGTCGTAGGCGATAGCCAGAATGGGGCCGTCATTGAGCAATGCTAGCAGGACTATCATTACTGCTGTCACCGGGTAAAAATTGAAGATAAGAATCGACAGAGTCATGAAAAGCAGGACACGGATCGTCTCCGCGATGCGGTAGATCGCATAACTGTTCATCCTCTGGAAGATTTTCCGGCTCTCCTTGATCGCGTCTATGATCACCGACAGGCCAGGCGTTAGCAGCACAATGTCAGCGGCGGCCCGGGCTGCATCCAGTGCACCCGAAACGGCGATGCCGCAGTCGGCCTTCTTCAGCGCCGGCGCATCGTTCACTCCGTCGCCGGTCATGCCGACGATGTGGCCACGTTGCTGCAGGACATCCACGATGTGGAACTTGTGTTCGGGAAATACCTGGGCGAAACCGTCCGCTTTCTCGATGGACTCTGCCAACTGTGCCGCCTCATGATGACGCGTGTCGCCGAAGCCGCCGGCATCGAGGATGTTCGTGCCCAGTCCCAGTTGCCCGGCGGTTTCCCGGGCGATGGCTATTTGATCACCGGTGACCATCTTCACGTTCACGCCCATTTCCCGCGCCGCCGCGATGGTCGCTTTGGAGTCCTCCCGGGGCGGGTCGAAAAGTGGCAACACGCCAAGAAACTGCCATTCACCTTCCCCGTCGGCTCGCGCCACGCCCAACGAACGGAAGCCGCGCGCCGCGAATTCATTGATGGCTTTCTCGACTGCCGATTTTATCTGTGCGGCATTAGCCGCCAGCTCCAAAATCACCTGTGGCGCCCCCTTTGTTACCCTGAACGTCTTCCCTTCCGCCGTCTTAAGAGTGGCCTCGGTACGCTTGTGTACGGGGTCGAATGGTTGGAAATGGACCACCTGATAGCCTTTCAGAACATGGTCATTTTTTATGCCGCTCAGCACGGCCAGATCGATGGGGTCCTGGTTTTCGGCTCGCGAAGCCAGCGCAGCGTTGAGAATCACCCCGTCAGAGCGGACTCCTTCGACGCTGAACGGATCGCCCAGCATCAGCTTGTTCTGGGTCAGGGTGCCTGTTTTATCGGAGCAGAGCACATCTGCTCCCGCCAATTCTTCAATGGCTGCCAGCCGACTGACAATCGCCTGTTTTGCCGCAAGCAGCCGGGCCCCTACGGCCATTGTTACTGACAGCACCGTGGGCATCGCCACGGGGATGGCGGCCACCGTCAACACCAGCGCAAACTGCAAAGTGGTCATCATCTTATCGCCGCGGAACAGGGCAACAGTTAGAATCAACACCACCAACACGACTGCCAAAACAATCAGGTAGTCGCCGATCTTCAACACCGCGCGCTGGAAGTGGCTGACGGTTTGCGTCTCCTGTACAAGTTGTGCCGTCTTGCCGAAGTAGGTGTTAGTTCCCGAGGCATAGACCAATGCATCAATTTCGCCTTGACGGATAATCGATCCCGAGTAAACGGTCTCTCCGGTTTTGCGCAAGACGGGCAACGATTCGCCTGTCAACGCGGACTGGTCCACTTCCACTGGGTCACCCTGCAACAAGCGCGCATCCGCCGGCACGATGTCACCGAGGCGAGCGCGGATAACGTCGCCCGGCACCAGTTCACGCGCTGCCACCGTGGTCCACTTTCCATCACGGCGGACACGGGCCCGGATCGCCAGTTGGGCCTTCAGCGCGGCGATTGCGTTGCCCGCCTGGTGTTCTTCCCAGAACCCGACCACGGCATTGGCCAGAAGCAGGACAAGGATAATGGCAAAGTCCGGCCAATGCCGGGCCGCCGCCGAAAGGATTACTGCCGCTTCGATCATCCACGGGATGGGACCCCAAAAATAGGTAAGGAATTTCAGGAAAGGATTGGACTTCTTTTCTTCAATCTCGTTTGGCCCATATTGGGTCAGCCGCTTCTGTGCCTCGGCTTGAGTGAGGCCGTCCGGCGACGACCCCAATTTTGCCAGCAGTTCCGGCATGCGAAGGGATTTCAGATCGTCCTTCGCATCGGGCTTCGATTCAGGAACCTTGGATTGGTCGGCATTGGGTTTCATAATGCATATCCTTTTTATATGTTCTATATGGCACGTTTCATGAGCTGCTGGATACGTGTTATCCTATTTATGGCTTTTCTATCGCGGTTATTTAATCGCCACGCCATTTTTCGACAACAGGTTCCGCTGAGATAATTGCAGCTCTCTATGACGTTCCGGTTCATTTGCTCATGCCGACACCGACAACACAGTTCCCACACAGCATTCACGCCGAAACAATTGCAATCAAGCCTTAGAAACCTTATCAGCAGGCTTTTCCTGCTCTTTTTTCGACTGCCAACGCTCCTGCAACGCGGGCAAATTTTTGCTGTGTGTCAAAATCACAATCTCGTCCCCAATGTGGAATGTTGTTTCTTCATCCGCATGTGAAAATTTGCCATCACGGTAATAACAGATGACCTTGGCGCCAGCAGGCAATTTCAAATCCTTGGCCGCGACTGTATCTTCCTCATTTGCAATCAAGGTGAAAAACCGGGCCTCGTCCTTGACGACTGTGGAAAGTTCGACGGTTTCACCGCCGCCTACCATGTCCACCAGGTAACGGCTTATTGTGCGGGAGGGAATGATCGTGTCATTCAAACCCAACTCACGGCAGACGACTTCAAACTGCGGATCGCCAATGCTCGTGACCACGCGTTTGAAACCAAGTGAACGGCCAACCAGACTGGCGATAACGTTATCCTGGTCGCTGTTGGCAAAGCAAAACAGGAAGTCGGTCTGCCCGGGATTGACTTCGCGCAGGATGTTTGGCTGGCTGCCATCACCCTGCAGGAAGCTGCAATCCATCTCTTCGGACAATTCATCGATCTTGGCCTTGTCGATATCGATGATGACGACTTCGTGACCCTTTTTGATGAGCACTTTGGCCGTTTCAATGCTCACTTTTCCTGCTCCAATAAAAACAGTTCTCATGTTCTCTCCATTCTCCTCCCAAACCACGTTCCGGGATACAGCATCACCAACCATGCAATGATCTCAAGTCTTCCCATCAACATGTCAACGCACAAAACACCCTTGAGTACTGCAGGCAATGTTGAACTTGTCAACCCCGCAGAAAGCCCCACTGTTCCCGTTGCCGAAACCACTTCAAACAAGGAGTCGATCGGGCTGTATCCCATTGCAACAAATGGCAGCCAGGACAGTGCGACGACTGTGATAAACAGCAGGATGAGCAGCAGCGCCGCACGGATCTCTTCGTCATGAAGTCGGCGGTCTGCCAGCCGAGGTTCGATAACAGCGTGTTTTGGCAGGCAGGTCCGCAGGAGGATTAACCGAAATACACTCGCCGCTATCAACAACCGCAACAGCTTGAATCCGCCCGCGGTCGATCCCACGCCGCCGCCCACAAGCATCGAGAAGATCAGAACCAACTTCGAGCCCGCATCGAGTTGCGCACATGGCATCGAGGAAAAACCCGCGGTTGTCTGCGCGGAAAAGGCAAGCAAGGGTGCGTTATGGAATACCTGTGGCCAGGCCATGCCGGCGCTCAGCCGCATGGCTGCTCCTACCGCCAGCGTAACTGCCAGGGACGCGAAAACCACGGCCTGGATTTGCAGAAAGTCCACTGCGACGCGCCGCTTCTTCTTTAACACTCTGTGATAGAATGTCAGCGGGATCGCACCGGCAAGGCAGATCAGGGTAATCCACACCTGCGCAGGCCAACCAAACATCTCAAGACTGCCGTTATCCGGGGCAAAACCCCCGGTCGAGACCGCCGCAAATGTATACAGCACCGCGTTGAAAAATCCAACCCCCACTAACATGGAACCGATGATGCCCAAGGCCGTCAGAACGCCATATACTTTCAGGACTCGCCGCGCGTTTGCCCGAGTGCCGCCGACCAAATCGTCGCTTTCAGTCTCTGTGATAGCCAGGCCTTTCGCCAACAGACCTGGTTGCATTATGAGCGCCAGAGAGAGTACTACGATGCCCAGTCCTCCGTACCACTGCATCCAGGCACGGGCGAAAAGAAATATCGGCGCCGCGCCAACCAGCGTTGCCTTCGTGCTCAGGCCCGTGGTCGTCACTCCAGAAACAGCTTCAAAGAAAGCATCCAGAAAACCCAACCCCGAGCTCATCATCGGGTAGGACATCACGAGCGGAGTAAAGAGAAACATCAGCGCAACCAACACCATACCTTCATTGGCCTGCACCCTGGAAGGAGCCCGCATCCGGCCTAGACCGGCCCCAATAGCTACTAACCCGCAGATCACAATTCCATAGCGCAGGCCGATGGTCGTGTCGCCAAATATCACCGACATTACCAACGGCACTAGCGACAGAACGGCGAGCACAAGGCACAGTTGACCGAAATACTTGAAGACCACTTGAAGTCGGACCGGATACCTGAGTTCTTTTGCCTGTTTAGCCATAAATGAATACTATCTCCTTCTCAAACCTGAAATACTGGGCGACGATCTGAATTGGCGCCATTGGGGTTGCCCCACTTCCAGTTGCGGATTTCGGGCATGTCCTGTCCATATTTGTCAATATATTTTTTGTGATCCAACAGTTTGTCGCGGAGGGACTGTTTAACATAAGCTGCCCGCGAACCTAAACCTGGCACACGGTCAATCACATCGCCGACCAGGTGGAAACGATCCAGCTCATTCAATACCACCATGTCGAATGGGGTAGTAGTGGTTCCTTCTTCTTTATACCCGCGCACGTGAAACCGCTCCTGGTTGGATCGGCGGTAGGTTAAACGGTGGATTAGCAGCGGATAGCCATGGTAGGCGAAGATGACGTGCTTATCTTTTGTAAAGAGAGTATCAAAATCCTTATCGCTAAGCCCGTGCGGATGCTCGCTTTTGGGTTGGAGCGTCATAAGATCCACTACATTAATAACCCTGACTTTAAGTTCCGGGAAGTATTGCCGCAGGAGTTGGACGGCAGCCAATGTTTCCAGCGTAGGAACGTCACCGCAGCAAGCCATTACCACATCAGGTTCTTCGCCTTTGTCGTTGCTCGCCCATTCCCATATGCCTAGCCCGGCGGTGCAGTGCTTAACGGCAGAATCGATATCCATCCATTGCAGCGCCGGCTGCTTGCCTGCGACAATAACATTAACATAGTCGCGGCTGCGTAAGCAGTGGTCGGTCACCGAGAGCAATGTATTGGCATCGGGCGGCAGATACACGCGGATAATGTCTGCCTTCTTGTTCACCACGTGGTCTATGAAACCGGGGTCTTGATGGCTAAAGCCGTTATGGTCCTGCCGCCATACATGGGACGAAAGCAGAATGTTCAACGATGCAACTGGACTTCGCCAGGGGATTTGATGAGCCACCTTGATCCATTTGGCGTGCTGGTTAAACATAGAATCAATTATGTGGATGAACGCTTCATAACAAGAGAAGAAGCCGTGTCTGCCTGTAAGTAAATAACCTTCAAGCCAGCCTTCGCACTGGTGCTCACTCAACATTTCCATCACTCGTCCATCAGGTGCAACATGATCATCAATCGGAATGATCTCCGCTGTTGAGCAGCGGTTTGTTACTTCGAATACATCTCCCCACCGGTTCGATGCAGTTTCGTCCGGGCTGAAAACGCGGAAGTTGGTCTGGTTAAATTTCACTACATCGCGGATGAAATTACCCTGAACTCGCGTGGCTTCTCCTTCAACAGTGCCCGGGTTAGTTACCTTTAAAGCGTAGTCACGGAAATCCGGAATTTTTAATCCTTTAAGAAGAAGTCCTCCGTTAGCATGAGGGTTGCTTCCCATTCTCCGTGCACCCTTAGGAGCCAACTCTGCAAGTTCAGGAATTAGCCTGCCGCTTTTATCAAATAATTCTTTTGCTTTATAACCCTTCATCCAATGCTCAAGCACTTTCAAATGCTCGGGTTTCTTCACAAAATCTGTGATCGGCACCTGATGTGCACGGAAAGTGCCTTCGATCGGCAGACCGTCCACAACCTCCGGGCAAGTCCATCCTTTAAGAGTGCGGAATATAATCATAGGCCACTTCGGTCTTTCCTTAGAGCCCTTGTTTCGCGCTTTGGTTTGTATGACCTTAATCTCAGCAATTACAGTATCAAGAGTGGCTGCCAGAGTTTGGTGAAGTTTGTCCGGATCGTCTCCCTCAACAAAATATGGTTTGTAGCCGTAGCCGTGGAAGAGCTGATCTAATTCTTCGTGACTGATGCGTCCCAGAACAGTTGGTCCGGCTATCTTGTAACCGTTCAAATGTAAGATGGGCAGTACGGCTCCATCATTAACCGGATTGAGGAATTTGTTAGAGTGCCAGCTGGTTGCTAATGGCCCGGTTTCGGCCTCGCCGTCACCTACAACGCAGGCGACAATCAGGTCGGGATTGTCGAAAGCTGCACCGTAAGCATGAGATAAAGAATAACCGAGCTCTCCACCTTCATGAATAGAGCCGGGCGTTTCCGGTGCAACATGACTTGGAATACCTCCCGGAAAGGAAAATTGTGTGAACAGTTTTTTCATTCCTTCTTCATCTTGAGTAATATTCGGATAAACCTCACTATAAGTACCTTCAAGATAAGTGTTGGCTACAATTCCGGGTGCGCCATGACCCGGGCCGATAACATATATCATATTCAAGTCGTATTCTTTGATGATACGATTGAGATGAACATAAATAAAATTAAGACCGGGCGTTGTTCCAAAATGACCGAGCAACCGCGGCTTAATATGTTCCAATTTCAATGGTTTCTTTAACAACGGATTGTCAAACAGATAAATCTGCCCGACCGATAGATAGTTTGCAGCCCGCCAATAGGCGTTCATCTTTTGCAGAAGTTCTTGAGACAAAGGTTTGTCCTTTGCATCCGTCTTTTTCGTTTTCGCAACAATGTTCTCTTCAAACCCTTCTTTTACTTCTTTAACTAATTTCTTCTCAGATATTTTTTTTGTTTTCATGATTATTAATTCTTTCAATATTAAGTTTTAAAATTTAACCAGCACTAAAACCGTTTTTCACCGGAAGCGGACTCGTTTCCGCTTGAGAGGCCGACAAGCAGGCTCCGAAGATGAAAATACACCCGCAAAGATAAATCCATAGTAACAATGCCATGATTCCGCCAAAAGTCCCGTAAACAGCATTCAACGTGGCGAAGTTTTTCAGATAAATTTCGAACAAACTTTCGCTAGCTTGCAATAGAACTGTTGATAACAGAGCGGCGATCCAGACTTCGGCAAACCGGGTAGTGCGGAGCGGGGCGAGTCTGTAAAACAGGCTCAGACTGAAAAAAGCCAGAATTAACGGGATGAAAAAGCTTCCTATATTATACAGCCAGGGACTGAAATCATTTGTCGCAAAGAACCAATTCTTCGCTATTCGTATTGTTGCCGGCAATACCATACCCAGCAGAACCATACTTGCCGTAATACCTAGCAGCGCCAAGCTTCTGAGCGGTAGACGCCACCAATTTTTATCCACTGCTGTTCCCCAGGCACGGTTAGTAGCAACGATGAGTGTGATGAAACATTGGACGGAAGCCCAAACAAGGATGACAAACGCAACTGCACCTGCTTGTTCGCGCGCATTGATCACACCAGTGATGGTATTAAAAATGTAGTTATGCATTTCACCGCTAATAGGGACATAGCTTTCTATGTAAGAAATTATCACTTTCCCGGCCCGATCCCTGTCAATAAAAGTCGAGGCAATAGTGACGAAGAGGACGATTAAAGGAAACAGAGAGAAGAACATGTTGAAGGAAAAGGCTCCTGCCCACTGTACTCCGTCAATCCGGAGAAACTTTTTGAAGGCAAGAAAAAGAATCTTCCGAACACGGAGGATCCTTTGGTCAAAAATGCTTTTACTGTTAAAGGGCAACACGAATTAATCCTTTGGCTTTTTGAGTTTTTTTATCAATTAATTTTTCCGGGTTTACATAGTGTTTAAGAAATCAATGTCGAGTACTCTACAAACTGTTCTGGCAATCATGTATTCCTCATCTGTGTGAATGACGCGTACAACAGCCTGCCCGGTATCTTTTGAAATAACAGGGGCGTTAGCAGTGTTAAGATCTTCTTCAAGCTTGATTCCAAGAAATTCCAGCCCTTCACAAATGCGAGAACGGATGATCGGGCAGTTCTCACCGATACCGCCTGTAAAAACCAGTGTGTCTAATCCGCCGAGTGCAGCGGCAAAACTTCCTATCCACTTCTTCGCCTGGTAACAAAATAACTCCACGGCTTCCGTGGCACGAACGTCATCTGCTTCCTTTGCGAGCAAATCCCGCATATCGGAACTTGTTTCGGAAACACCGAGGAGGCCGGAATCGTGATTGATTATTTTGTTGAACTCTTTGGGCGTGAGATTCTCCGACTTCATCATGTACCACGCAACACCCGGATCTAAATCACCGGGCCGGGTGCCCATGGTAAGTCCTCCGGCAGGTGTAAAGCCCATGCTGGTATCAATGCACTTACCTTCACTTACAGCTGCCAAACTCGCTCCGCTGCCGAGATGAGCCAGAATCACGCGGCCCGGTGCTGTTTTTGTATCGGCCACACGAGCGAGTTCTTCGATGAGATACGAATAGGACAAACCGTGAAATCCGTACCGCCGGATTCCCATTGCTTCAAAGCGGCGGGGTATAGGCAAGATTTTGGCAACACGCCGCATGGTATGGTGAAATGCTGTATCGTAGCATGCGACTTGCGGTATTTTAGGATAACGCTGATGCATCGCTTCGATCAATTCAATCTCGGCAGGCAGATGATCCGTATCGTACGGGCTGATGCGATGAAGTTCATTCACTAATTCCTGCGTAATGGATTCGGGTTCCGTATGATTCAAACCAAAAACAACTCGATGTCCGATTCCTTTAATCGAAGAAAAATCAATCTTTTTTTCCAGCCAGTCAATCAGAAAATTTGCTGCCGATCTCGTGTCGGAGGATTCAAGAATTAGGCTGTTTTTCTGTTTTCCGTCTGAGTCACTGAAAGTCAAATTTGTACCTGGTAAACTGATACGGTCAACACTTCCGTTTAAACTTTTTTTCAGTGATTTACCCGTCTGATACATAGCAAACTTGATGCTCGACGAGCCGCCGTTGATGGCAAGTATGCTGGCGTGAGTCCGTTTTGGGGCTGATCGGTCTGTCATTTTGCACCCTCCAATCCAAACGAAACCAACTTCTCACAAGTGGACTCGTAATCCCTGTGAAGAATGCTTTGAATCCCCAAACCTTCTGCGATCTTTACGAACATCGGGGTGTTTTCGATATAGACTACCTGCCCGGCCGGCACCTGGGAAATATCCAGCGCCAGCCGGAAGATGTCTGCGTCGGGCTTGCGGACATGAACGAAGCAGGAGGAAATAAAAGCATCCACAAACCTGTCCAACTTGAACTTTCGAATCCGATGAGAATTCAGTTCGCGTGCTTCATTGCTGACCACGACAATTTTCAATCCGTGCCGCACCTTAAGCCGGCGTATCAACTCGATCATTTTGGGATATGGCTTCGACTGGGCGAACATAAATTTTCGAAACTGAGCCGGAGTAAACGACCGCTTTTTGTAGAAGATCACCCGATCTAAATATTCTTCCAACGTAAGCCCTCCTTCCTCGTAGATCTCAAAGTTAAGGTGATGCCGATCCTCCATTTCTGCAAATTCCAGCTCGAAGTTCGTCGCCGCCCGTTTGCGGGCATGATGATCCCACCCGTCGGTGAGTAAAACTCCGCCGATATCCAGAAACACACAGGTGATTGCAATGCCTTTCTTCATCATCTTTTCTCCCGTTTGAGGCTGATTCACCGCTGCCACAAAATGTAATTGACTTCCAGGGGGATCGCAACACCGTCGCAGTGTGGTATCACTCGCGCTGTATAGTCATCTGGTGGGCGAGCCGCAGACACAGCGCCGCGGTAAACGGTGCGGCCCGACGCGCCGACTTGCTGTCGAGAGCGCTTCATCTCCTGCCGCATCGGGGCGCCGCCGTTCATTCCGTCAGCATAAAGCTCCACCCGCACCGCCTTCGGGTCGAGGCCGTTGAGAAAGATATGAACCTCAAATACTTGCTGCTTGCCACGAGTCTCAACCTTCACTTCGCCGAAGTGCAGCGCAGTCCATTTCTGATCCAGTGTCTGGCGCCAATTCAACATCTGCCGGCCTGCGGCGGCGTTATCGGCAGCGCGCTCACGGTAGGCTGACGCAGCCGGGAGGTAATGTTGCTCGGTGTATTCGCGCACCGTGCGGTTAGCGGAAAAGCGCGGTGTCAACCGCGCCGTGCTTTCCCGCATCCGCTTCACCCATGCGGCGGGGATGCCGTTCTTGTCGCGGGCATAGAACTCGGGAATCACCTGGCGTTCGAGCAGGTCGTAGAGCGCCTCAGCTTCCACAGCATCCCAGGCTGGATCTTCGCCATGCTCCTGTCCGTCTCCCAACGCCCACCCAACTTCGGGGGTGTAGGCTTCCGCCCACCAGCCGTCCAATTCTGAAAGATTGATGCCGCCATTGACGAGCACCTTCATGCCGCTCGTTCCGCTCGCCTCCCAGGGTCGCCGTGGGGTATTAATCCAGACGTCCACCCCCTGCACCAGGTGCTCCGTTAACAGCATGTCGTAGTCGCTCAGGAAGATGATATGGGGTCGGGCCTCTGGCTGGCGGATGAAATTTACCCATTCATGAATCAATTCCTGTCCCGCCCGGTCATCCGGATGGGCCTTGCCGGCGATGATGAGTTGCACCGGGCGCTCAGGATTGGTTAACAGACGAAGCAGTCGTTCCGGGTTGTGCAGCAGCAGGTTCGGCCTCTTGTAGGTCGCAAAGCGCCGCGCAAAGCCCAGCGTCAACGCGTGGGCATCAAATAGATGTTTCGCCCTGTCAATCGCTCCGGGCGACGCGCCTGAGGCGGCTAGTTGCCGGGACAATCGTTGGCGGGCGTATTCAACCAGAGACTTGCTGGCGGCGATGCGAAATTGCCAAAGGCTGGAGTCGGAGACTTGGCGAATGTCCTGTTCCAGGGGTTCCGTCGTTCCCAGCCAGCGGTCTTTTCCACAGGCTTCCGTCCAAAGATCATCGGCCGGGGCCGAGTCCCAGGTCGGCATGTGGACTCCGTTGGTCACGTGTCCGACGGGCACCTCGTCCGCCGGCCAGCGGGGAAATAGAGGCCCAAAGAGCTGCCGGCTGACTTTCCCGTGCAAGCGACTGACGCCATTGACCGCCCCGCTCCCCCGGATTGCCAGATAGGCCATGTTGAAACTCTCCGACAAGTCGTTCGGGTTCCGGCGGCCCAGGGCCAACAAATCGTGGCCTGTTATGCCGAGCTTTTGTTCTGCATAGCCACCAAGGTATTGCTCGATGAGGGCGGGAGCGAAACAGTCAAAGCCGGCAGCCACTGCCGTGTGGGTAGTGAAGAGGTTCCCCGCTCGGGTGACGGCCAGCGCCACTTCGAATGGCTGAGCGGTGTCTTGCATGAAACTGCGGGCGCGTTCCAATACGGCAAAAGCCGCATGGCCTTCATTCAGATGGCAGACTTCCGGCTGGATGCCAAGCGCACCAAGCAGCCGCCATCCACCGATCCCGAGGAGCAGTTCCTGCTTGAGGCGCAGCTCCGGCCCGCCGCCATACAGCTCGCTGGTAATCCCTCGATGAGCGGGGAAGTTCGCTGCATCATTGCTGTCCAGCAGGTAAAGCTTCAATATGCCGACCTGGACCTGCCAGGCGCGCAGCCAGACGGAGTATCCGGGCAAGGCGATCTCCAACCGCAACCACTCGCCGTTAGGCTGGCGCACCGGCGTGATTGGCAACTGCCCGGGATCGTTATAAGGGAAGAGGGCCTGTTGCACTCCGTTCTTGTCGATCACCTGGCGAAAATAGCCTTGCTGGTACAGCAGTCCCACGCCAACCATTGGCACGCCCAGATCACTGGCAGCTTTGAACTGATCCCCGGCTACATTGCCAAGCCCGCCCGAGTAGATCGGCAAAGCTTCGCTCAACATAAACTCCATGCTGAAATAAGCGGGACAGGTCAGGGAATCCTGCGAATGATTCTGCTGAAACCACGCCGGCGCTTCCCCAGCATTCCGTCTTGCTTGCACCAGATTGTCAACGTTCTTTCGGAAAACGGGTTCGGCCATTACGCGCTGGAGTTGATCACGTGAGACAGTTTGCAGGACGACCCGCGAATTGTGTGTGAACTCCCAAAGTGCGGGATCAAGCTGCCGCCATACTTTATCGGTGGCATGGTTCCACGACCAGCGCATATCCAGGGCAAGCCCGGCCAGGGATTCGAACCCCTCGATTTCCGTGGGTAGAAGGCTGTATATCGGGTGAATGACACGTGTTTGTTTGCGCATGGCAAATTGGTTTTATCTATTTGGTGAATAAAGTGGACTCCGTCTCGACACCTCGAAACGGAGCCCGCCACCCTATAATTCCTAACAAAAATATGAATTTTATCGTGAGGACGTTCGGCAGCATTAAGGCCGTGTCCTCGCTATCTGGAAGAGAAACTTCCTATCACCACCCACGGATGAATGACCACCTCAACCCGACGGTTGGCGGCACGTCCTGCCGCGGTCTCGTTGCTTGCAATCGGCTTACTTTCACCATAACCGACCACTTCAATCTGGGAAGTAACGAGTTTGGAGTTGGCCATAATATACTGTTTTACTGCTTCAGCACGATCGGTTGATAATTGCAGATTTTGCTGATCGCCGCCATACGAATCCGTATTGCCCAGAACGGAGACGGTAGCTTCAGGGAAAGAGCTGATGGCATCTCGCACCTTGGTCAGCAACCCAAAGGATTTCTGCTCGATAGTCGACTTGCCGCTGGGGAAAGTCAGTCCGGCCAGACGGATTATTATGTCGTTTCCTTCCCGGAGAACCGTGGCTTCCTCCCGATTGAAGGATTGTTCCACGCTGGCAAACCGTTCACGTGTTTTAGCCTGGTTGGCGATTTGCTGTGCCAATTTGGTTTTTTCATTAGCCTGGCTGCCAAGTTGCTGCTCCATTTCGGCAACACGCGCGTGCTGTAGGCCAAGCTCCTGCTTATACCAGGTGACATCCTGGCTTAAACCCGTAACGCTATCCTGGTAGGTGTTGACGTATGCAATAATTTCATTGGTTGGTTTGTCAAAACCATCGTTGAACCACGCAACCTGATTTGTTTCCTCGGCAATCCGCTGCACGGGAATTTCTGATGCCAACATCAGGTCTTCCCAGCTTTTATCTGCATCTTTCATCTGCTTGATGGTATTCGACAGGTAGATAGCGTGCTTGGCCTGGTAGTTGGCTCGCTGCGCCAGGCCGCGTGCCACGTCGGTATCGTAACGATTCTCATTCAACTCTTTTTCAGCCTGCTGGATAAGCTTCTGGGCACTGAGCAAGGTTTTGGGCGCACGGTCTTTGACGTCAAGTTTATCTGCCTGTTTCAACAAATCCCGTGTCCTATCAAGGTAGTTAGCCTTAATGGCATCCAGTTCGGCCTGGCGGTATAATTGCTCCGCCTCGCCTGCTTTTTTCCGGGCGGCATTAACGTCGCCATCTTCCAATTCGCCGGCAGCTTCGTTGAATTTCTTTTCAGCTTCAGACCAGAGCTTCGATGAAAACATGGCTGACCCGGTGTAGTCCGCATCCCTCCGCGCCTTCATCGAATTTGGGAAAGTGACCTCGGCCAGCTTCGTGGCATCGATCGCCTTTTGGAAATATTCCCTGGATTCGAGGAGTTTTTTTTGAATGTCGTCAAGGTTTTTGCCCTTTTTAAGATCAGCATCAGCCTCCTGGTAGCGTTTCATTGCTTCGCCGAAATTCTTGGGCGCCAGGACATCCGCCTGAGCTTTTTTCGCTGCTTGCATCACTGTGTTGGCGTCCTTGAAAAGGATGGTTTTTACTTCTTGCGCTGCTGCATTCGCTACAAATAAAGCGGTGATGCACGCTATAGCGATTACAAGAGCCATTCTAAAGATTTTTTGTTTCTTAAACATGAGAATCTCCTTTTAAAAAGAATGTTAAGTGTATAATGATTCGCGCCGCCGCCAATACCGGATATCAAGTCCTTCGATAACAAAACAATGCAGTCTGGCGGTCCGGGTGATTATTTGTCATAGCGGTTTCTACCTCCTTTCTTGAGAAAACTCTTATTCAAACAGCTACGTCTTTAGTTTACGCCCCTGATAGATTCTGACCAGCAGCACGATGATGGCGATAACCAGCAGGGCATGAATGAATCCGCCTAATATATGGCCGCTGAACACTGCTATCAACCACAGGGCACAAAGAATCACGAAGATGGTCCAAAGCATTTTTGACTCCTTTCCAACGATTGCGTCGCCTAATGTTAGAGTTTGTTATGGTAACCAAAGCTGAACGAACTTTTATGACCGCTCAGCTTTGTAAGTAATTACATAACGTAGAGAAGTCCGACCGTGAGGACATAGAAGTTACTTTTCAAGTCACCTCTTCCCGGAATTGCCTTAAAATCGTAATTCAGGAAGACGTAGCGAATATCTCCCGTCAATTTGAATTTTGGTCCGGCGGGTAATTCCACTCCGGCGCCAAAATGCCAGCCTACTTTCTGTATTGTTTCGTCTTCAATAAATGGTAATTTGCTCTGGTCATAATCAAAAGTCACGTTATACCAACCAAAGCCAACCCCTCCATAAATCATGGGAATCGGATAAAATAAACCGGTTACCATGATTGGCCAGCTCCGAACCGTCAAGGCGCCGTCCGCATATTTTTCCTGACGATAGTTGATTGATGCTTCGGCGCCAAGCGCCGGCATCAATTTCAACCGCCAGGCTACGCCGCCCATTAATGAACCCTTGTCAGCATCCTGGGCTTTATAATAACCAAGTTGCGGACCGAAACTAAAGCTCTGTGCATACACCTGGGTAATCAGCACTGTGATTAACCCCATTAGCAGTAATGTTTTTTTCCACATAAAATTACCTCCTGTTAAATAACGGTTTGAATGACTAATTTGACTTTGCTAATGTCTGCGCAGTATTGTCCCTAATTCACGACAACTTCAAAAAGCA
>Ga0315542_1001041_pt1 | contig 17463 bp, 16 predicted proteins | sample SalMarSW160120MG_FD_202541 | JGI IMG/M metagenome (GOLD analysis project Ga0315542, IMG submission 202541) | Salt marsh sediment microbial communities from the Plum Island Ecosystem LTER, Massachusetts, United States - Salt Marsh Sediment SW1601-20 ...
CAATCCCTCTTTTGTCAGTTGATCGACTGCTTCATAAGTCAATGTGCCGCTTCGAGAGAGAACGCCAATTTTACCCGGAGTATGAATAAATCCCGGCATAATTCCCATTTTGCATTCACCTGGTGTGATGATTCCGGGACAATTGGGTCCGATGAGGTGCACATCCCGGCCATGAATAAAAGCCATCACCTTCATCATATCGAGTGTCGGTATACCTTCACTAATGCAGACAATAGTCCGAATCCCCGCTTCTGCAGCTTCCATGACAGCATCCGCGGCAAACATCGGCGGCACAAAAATAATCGAAGCACCCACGCCGGTTTCCCGTACCGCTTCCACAACCGTATTAAAAACAGGGACACCCTGATGTTTTTGTCCCCCCTTTCCAGGTGTCACACCAGCTGCCACCTTTGTTCCATATTCGATCATCTGTTCAGTATGAAAAGTTCCTTCACTACCTGTAATACCCTGAACCAGAACCTTCGTATTTTTATCAACAAGTATGCTCATTCTTTCATTTCTTTTATATTATAACAGGAATTGAATTATTCTTAATTAGATTCTATTCATATCACTTTATTGCCGCGACAACCTTTTGTGCGGCATCTTTTAAATCTGATGCGACTGTAAATTTCAATTCGGATTGATTCAATAGATCTCCAGCCAGTTTATAATTGGTACCGGCAAGCCGGATGACAATCGGTACTTGAATGTCCAGGCGCTTGGCAGCTTCAATAACTCCTTTTGCCACACGATCACATCGGACAATACCGCCAAAGATGTTGATCAAAACCGCCTTCACGTTTTGATCGGACAACAGGATCCGAAACGCTCGTTCCACTCTTTCAGAAGAAGCGGCCCCTCCCACATCTAAAAAGTTAGCCGGTAGAGCACCGTGCAGTTTTATGATGTCCATGGTTGCCATGGCCAGACCGGCTCCGTTGACCATACAGCCAACATGGCCGTCGAGTTTGACATAACTGAGTCGATGTTTGGAAGCTTCCACTTCAGCTGGTTCTTCTTCCTGAAAATCACGGAGTGCTTCAATATCCGGATGTTTGGCCAGTGCATTATCATCGAAATTGATTTTAGCATCCGCTGCCAGCAATCTGCCATCTTTTGTAATAACCCATGGATTAATCTCGGCAAGAGTAACATCCTTCTCAGTGAAAAATCTATAAAGATTGATGATACAGTCTGTTCCTACTCGGATTAATGTCTCAGGAAGATTTAATCCAAATGCAATTTTTCTGGCCTGAAAAGGCTGAATACCTACCCTGGGATCAATGGCAACCTTGAGGATTTTCTCAGGTGATTCGCCTGCGATCGTCTCAATTTCCACTCCACCTTCTTCGGAAGCAATTGCTGTGATACAGTTGTTTTCCCGATCCACCACCATGCCCATATAAAGTTCCTTATCTATATCCAATGATTCAGCAATCAGTACTTTACGAACAAGCTTGCCAGCCGGTCCGGTTTGATGCGTAACCAGATTCATCCCTATAATTTCTTTAACTTTATCCATCGCTTCTTCAGGCGTATCAGCAAATTTAATCCCGCCACCCTTTCCCCGTCCTCCGGTGTGTATCTGAGCCTTAACAACCACAGGCTTTCCGATTTCCTCAGCCACATGAACGGCACTAGCCGGGATTTCCACCACACTCCCTTCCTGAACAGGAATAACATATTGTTTTAAAAGATTTTTCGCCTGGTATTCATGAATTTTCATGGACTGTTCTCAAATAGAAATATCCAATTTGAAATAACAAAAGACTCAAAACTCAGATCTTTCATTTTCATATGTCATTTTAATTTTTATTTTTGTTATTCTTAATTATTGAATGAAATTTGATAATCTGATCAGAATCTATGGATATCACACTTTGTCTGTTTTTTGTTTCATTCCCCATTCGTATCCACGCTCAAACGCCTTCAAATTGAGTTCTTCTGTCCCTTTGGGAACCGAAGTCTCCACAGCTTTCCGCATTGCTTCTCTGGAAACCAGTCCGGTTACGGCCGTAAAAAATCCGACCATCACAATATTCAGAACAATCTTTCTTCCCAGCTCTTCTGCAATACGTGTCGCAGGAATTTTATGGAGTTTTATCGTATCCGGCAATCCATTGGGATCGACCAGTTCCTCCTCAATGAGCAATGTTCCATAGGGATCGATCTGTGGAGAAAATTTGTTGAATGCCTCCTGACTCATGATGACCATGACTTGTGGATTCTTCACATAAGGGTAACGGATGGTATTATCCGAAACGATAAGCTGGGAACTGCAGGCACTCCCCCTGGCTTCCGGCCCAAAAGCCTGGGTCATGGTTGCATGTTTGTCATCAAAGATTGAAGCAGCCTTGCCTACGATATAACCTGTAAGAATAATCCCCTGGCCTCCAAACCCTCCAATTTTAATCTCGGTCCTTGCCATTTTATCCCTCGTAATGCTGATAACGATCCCCCAGCCGTTCTTTAAAATGGGCATTCATCGACTGCAGAAAAGTGGGACGCTCCTTGTCAACAAATTTTCCTACAATGATTTTATTACGCAATTCGATATTCACATTTTTTGTATCTGCTCCATGCTGGATCTCACTGTTCTCATAATACCACCGCAGCCTGTCCAATCCGTCCCCGAACTTGTTGCGCCTCTCATAAATCGTCGGGCAGGGAGCCAGAATTTCAATAAAAGCGAAACCCGGTTTTCTTAATGCATCAACCATGGCATCGGTCTGGCGATGAATGTGAAGTGCTGTCCAGCGCGCGACGTATACGGCTCCTACAGATTCTACTAAAAAAGGGAGATTGAACGGCGCCTCATAATTTCCATAGGGAGAAGTGGTTAAAAGCGCGCCTTGAGGAGTTGTGGGAGCAATCTGTCCGCCAGTCATGGCATAGTTGAAATTGTTCACGCAGATGACAGTCATATCAATATTTCTACGGGCCGCATGGATTAAATGGTTGCCGCCGATGGCCACGAGGTCACCATCTCCGCTGAACACCACCACCTTGAGTTTGGGATTGGCCAGTTTCATTCCCGTGGCAAAAGGAATAGCGCGGCCATGAGTGGTATGATAAGAATCAATTTTCACGTATCCTGCTACGCGTCCAGTGCACCCGATACCTGAAACAACAACAACATTATCCAATGGAATCTCACAACGTTCCAACGCCTGTGCAAAACAATTCACAGAAACTCCGATTCCGCAGGTTGGACACCAGATATGGGGAATGCGGTCCATTCGTAGAAAATCTTCCATTGGGTGTTCACCCGTCGTGGATATTTTGTTAGTTTTTTGAACCGCTTGTTCTAATTCTTCTGCGACAGACACTTTGCTGCCTCCATAATTTTTTCAGCAATATCCTCGGGCTGATGCACCATACCCCCACCATGTCCGGCAAGGAGAACCGGGACTTTGCCAGCGGCACACCGTTCAACTTCATAATAAATTTGGCCGTAATTCATTTCCGCCATGATTAGCGCTTTGCCCTGATTAGCCAACTCACGAATTTTATTCTCTGCAAATGGCCAAACCACTATCAGTCGCAGGGTACCCACTTTAATTCCCTTTTCTTTGGCTAACGCCACAGCTTCTACAACCACCCTGGAAGTAATTCCATAGGAGATAACCACCACATCGGCCTTTTCCACATCCTTTTCTTCGTATCGGACAATTTTATCCGCATTGAGCCGAATCTTATTAATCAACCGATGGACCAGTTCCTCCTGGCAGTCAGCCTGCATAACCGGATATCCCTTGTAATCGTGGGTTAAACCGGTCACATGAATCCGGTATCCGTCTCCCGCCTTCACCATTTCCGGGATCATGTCTGGTCCGGGTTCAAAGGGAAGATAATCTTCCGGCTTCTTTTTTGTATATTTCCGGGGAACAATATCAATCTCTTCTGCTTTGGGAATAACGACCCGTTCGGTCATGTGTCCGACACACTCGTCCATCATGAACATGACTGGTACACGATACTGCTCGGAAAGATTGAACGCATCGATCATAAAATCAAAACATTCCTGAGGTGAGTCCGGGGAAAGTGCGATGATCTCGTAATCCCCGTGAGATCCCCACCGTGCCTGCATCATATCCGCTTGACCGGGAAGGGTGGGCAATCCTGTGGAAGGGCCGCCTCGCTGTACATTGACGAAAATACACGGGCATTCGGTCATCGCGGCCAATCCGATATGTTCCATCATCAAAGAAAATCCCGGCCCGCTGGTGACTGTCATGGCTTTTTTCCCTGCCCAAACTGCACCCTGAAGCGCAATGGAGGCTGCAAGCTCATCCTCCATTTGAATGAAAATCCCGCCTACCAGAGGGATGCGCTGAGAAAATCGCTCAACCACTTCAGTGGATGGCGTAATTGGGTATCCCGAAATAAATCGGCATCCAGCTGCCAGTGCTCCTTCACAACAGGCATAATCCCCATCCATATAATGGGAACCGGTCAATACACCTTTCGGATCGCTTTTCAAAAAACAACCTCTTTATTTTCTTCTTTTACTTCCACTGAATAAATCGCGAACTCCGGACAGATCATCCGACAGAATCCGCAATCCACGCACTTCTCCGGATTTTTCACATAAGGCGGATGGTAGCCTTTGGCATTGAATCTTTCTGCGAGCTCCAATACATCATTCGGACAATACTCGACACAAAAACCGCACCCCTTGCATCGGTCGTCGATGATAATAATTTCGCCTCTCGTCGTTTTCGGTTTCTGGTTTCCAAAAGGTTTTTCTCTGATTCTGACTCGCATCCTTCAGCCTCATTCGCTTTAAGCCATCTATTTTAACGTCCCGATATAATGTGTTGTCAATTGGCGTTTTCTGACTTCCGGATTGCTGTAATCCGGCAAAATCATCGGCGACACCCGGCCGTCAAGTTCGATCCCTGCTTCTTCTAAAGTGTGATGGTATTTCCTAACATGATCCAATGTCAGTCTGCCTGCCTTAAATTTTTTCTTTGCATATTCGGCTGCGGTCATTCCAGCAATCCTTCCGTAGACCATCACATCGAGCAGTGAATTCCCCATGAGCCGGTTCTCACCATGCACCCCGCCGCTTACTTCTCCTCCAACGATCAATCCGGGCAACACTGTCTCGCCCTTGTTGTTAATTTCAAGACCCCCGTTCTGATAGTGAAGTGTCGGATAGACCAGCATCGGTTCCTTGGTAATGTCGATTCCGTATCGATGAAAGAGGATCCATTTCCCGGGGAATTCATTGCGTACCGTACCCTCTCCCTTTAAAATATCGATCATTGGAGAATCCAGCCAGACACCAACCATCCCGGTTCGCGTCGTTATACCTTTCTTTCTTGCCGTACATTCACGAATAATGGCAGAAGCTTCAACATCGCGAGGTTCTCTTTCATAAACAAATTGTTCTCCCTCTATGTTGAGCACATTGGCTCCGGCACCCCGGAATTTTTCGGTAATGAGCAATCCTTCGGCCTGCTCCGGGAATACCGCCCCGGTGGGGTGGTATTGAACCGTGTGCAGAAATTTGATCGGCACACCGGCGCGATACCCCATAATCAATCCATCACCGGTGGCGCCGTAGTGATTCGTCGTCATAAAATTCTGAATGTGGAGCCGTCCCGATCCTCCGGTCGCCATAACCGTGGCTTTGGCCTTAACAATAATATACTCCTCTGTTTCGAGATTGTACAAAACCGCGCCAGCGCAGGCGCCTTGATCGTTCAGAATAAGCTCCACAGCCGGACTGAATTCCAGAACCTTGATTTCATCAGGATAATTTTTCGCCTCATCACGAATCGTTCGCATAATTTCGGCGCCTGTTATATCACCTGCATAATGCATGCGCTTGCGGGAGGTACCTCCTCCGTGAAGCGACTTCAGCCGTCCGTCTTCGAATTTGGAAAACATGGCTCCCAGTTTTTCAAGCCAGGACATCACCTTCGGGGCCTCATTCACCAGAGTATGTACCAATTCCGGATCGTTTTTGAAATGTCCACCGCCCATCGCATCCAGATAATGGTAATACGGAGAATCTTTTTCGCTTTTCGTCGCCGCCTGAATACCTCCCTCTGCCATCATCGTGTTGGCATCGCCGTGCCGGAGTTTCGTAGCAATCAATACCTTCACTCCCTGCTCCCGTGCCATTAACGCCGCCGCTGTTCCTGCCCCTCCTCCTCCTAAAATCAGCACATCGGTTTCATAATGTACTTTGGACAAATCGATTAAGTCGGGATTCACCCGACTCCTGGCATGGAAAAGTGAAATCATCTCATTGGCAATTCTGTATCCTTTGTTCGGCCCGACTTTAATTTCAGAACGGCCTTCTTCCTTGAAATCAGGATGATATTTAAGAATCTCCTCATGTTCCTTCAGCGACATGGCAGGGAATTCTTCGCCGCGCTTCTTTTGCTCGATGCGTTTCGACCGGGTTTTTTCGACAATTTTTATCAATTTCTTTAATTCAGGTGTGTACGGCATAATACGTTCTCCATAAATTCAGGATCGTATTGACGCATTCATTCTCATTCGATCACAAGATTGATTTTATTTTTAGGTGTCCAAAACTCTTCGGACATATCGGGTTCAATTTCCCGTTCATTGTAAACTTTTTCAAGCTCCTTTCGGTTCATTTTCATCAGCTGTTTAATGGTCTTCTCAAATTGTCCTTCTTCAATATATTGAATTGCCTTTTGGATATGTCTGGCGCGCGGAGCAATATGGCGGCCGTACAACCGGCGGGTCAAGATGGCCACATTGTACTGCACTTCCTCGGCCGGACATCGTGCCGTGCACAAACCGCACATGACACAATCGAATGAAAGTTCGGCAGCACCGGCAATATCTCCACGTATGGCTTTGGAGATGTAATCCATCACGTCGATGTCCATGGGGCAGCTGCGCGTGCATGTGCCGCACCCTACACATTTGAAAATTTCAGGATACATGGCTGCAATTGAGGAACCCGTTGGCTCCAGTTTTTCGATATTATAGGTGGCCTTATTTCCGGGGAAAAAGGGAATTTGCGTAATGTACATATCGGGTTCAACCACGGTCTGACAGGCAAGCCCGACCTCGATCCGATACGAATTCGGGAAACGGTACACCGTACCGCATGCACCGCATATTCCCCCACGGCATCCGCATCCGCGAATCAGTTGATAACCTGCATACTCCAATGCTTTCTGAATGGTCAGAGAATCCGGAACCTCGTATTTTTTTCCCATGATAAAGATGGGAACCCGTTTCTCTTTTGGGTGTTTGTCCTGCAATCGTTTTGCTTTTTCCTGACTGCCCTTTTTTACTTCAACGGAAATCTCAACCATAATTTTAACCCTTGTTTATAAACCTGACAAAGAAATGATACAGACAGTTACCGGCTTACCTGACGCCTGAATCCAATACAGCTTCTTCGAGATTCAGGGGCCCGAGAACACGAATCTGCTCTGTAAATTCATTCATGACTTTAACAAACTTCTGCCCTTCCGCTGCAGAAATCCACTCCAGACGAAGCCTCTTTCGATCGATTCCCAGCGATTCAAGCATGGGTTTAAAAAGAGTGATTCTGCGAAGCGTCTTGTAATTTCCTTCCACATAGTGACAATCTCCGGGGTGACACCCGCCGATAAAAACGCCATCCGCTCCCTGTTTAAAAGCATAAAGGACATGCTGGGGATCAACCCGGCTGGAACACATCACGCGCATATTCATACTGTTGGGAGCATACTGCATCCGTGATGTTCCGGCAAGATCGGCTCCGGCATAAGTACACCACTTGCATAAAAAACACATGATTTTCGGTTCGAACATGACTAACCTTTCAGCATGGCTTTCAACATGGAAAAGATTTGACCATCCGTCTGATTGCGTTGCTGCGCAGCGCCGGACGGACATGCAGCCGCACAAGCGCCGCATCCTTCGCAAAGAATTTCATTCACTTTCACAACTTTGAGAACCGGATCGAGTTCACGTGCGCCATAAGGACAAACATGGATACAGATTCCGCAGCCGCTGCAGAGTTCTTCAATCACAGGAACAATGGTCGGTTCGTGCAGAAGTTCCGCTTGGGCAAAGAGATCACCCACTTTCGCAGCCGCAGCCGATGCCTGCGATACGGTCTCGGGAATATCCTTGGGGCCGTTGGCACATCCTGCCAAATAGAATCCGGCGTTGAGACTTTCTACCGGGCGCAATTTCGGATGGGCCTCGGCCAGCCATCCGTTGCTGTCCGTGGCAATTTTCAATTCCTTGAGAAGATTTTCAACACCGTCGGTTTTGACCATGGACATGGCCAGAACCACCATATCGGCTTCGATTTCTACCTTTTGACCGGTCAGTGTATCCACACCCCAGACCATGATCTTGTCGTTTTCTCTGAATATTTTTGAAACTTTGCCCCGGATGTAAAGAACTTCATCTTCCTCAGTGGCTCTCTGATAAAATTCATCGAACGCTTTGCCGCCGGCACGGACATCGATATAAAAGACAGTCGCATTCCCGTCGGGGACTCTATGTTTATAAAGCATGGCATGTTTGGCAGTATACATGCAGCAAATCTTTGAACAATAGGGATTATGATGCTCCGTATCCCTGGAACCGCAGCACTGCACAAAAACCACGTTTTTAGGGACTTCTCCGTCTGAAGGTCTGCGAACCACACCCCCTGTCGGGCCGGATGCGGAAAGAATCCGTTCGAATTCGAGACCATTAACCACATCGTCAATCTTTTCACCCCCGTATTCGGCCAAATGATCCATCGTGTAAAGATCATAACCGGTTGCAACAACGATTGCGCCGACTTCTTCCTCGAATATTTCTTCCGCTTCATCATAATTGATGGCATTGGGTTCACAAACCTCTTTACACTTGCCGCACCGTATGGGCAACAGTCCCAGACAATTTTCGATATCAAGAGTGTATGTTCCCGGCACGGCCTGCGGAAAAGGAAGATAAATCGCTTTTCGGAATGAAAGCCCCATATTGAATTCATCCGATACAACCTGCGGGCAGACTTTTTCGCATTCACCGCACAAGTTACAGAGGCCCGGATCGATATACCGGGGTTTTTTTCGGATCTTGACCCTGAAATTCCCCACAAAACCGGAAACCGATTTGACCTCATGATAGGTAAGAAGCTTGATTTTGGGATGGCGGGAGACTTCCACCATTTTGGGAGTCATGATACATTGCGAACAATCCAGAGTCGGGAAAGTTTCGGAAAGCTGAATCATGTGGCCGCCAATGGAGGGATTCTTCTCAACCAGCAGAACCTCGTATCCGTGATCGGCGATATCCAGAGCAGCTTGAAGTCCGCTGATCCCTCCCCCGATCACCATGGCACGGCGATGGACATCCACTTTGATCGGCTCGAGGTTTTCATTCTGGGAGACCTTCTCAACCATTGATCTGCAGATTCGGATCGCTTTTTCCGTAGCCTTTTTTTTATCGGAATGAACCCAGCTCCCCTGTTCCCGAATATTCGCAATTTCTATCTGGTATGGATTGAGTCCAGCCAGTTTGGCTACATTCTGAAATGTCCTTTCATGAAGTGTTGGGGAACATGCAGCCACAATCAGCGCATCCAACCCCCTCTCCTTTATCGTATCCAGGATCATTTTTTGCCCCGGTTCGGAACACATGTAGACATAGTCGGTCGAAAACACAACATTCGGATAATCAGCCATCGCTTTCGCCACGCGTTCGACATCAACAATGCTTGCGATGTTCACACCGCAATGGCAGACAAACAACCCAATTTTCTTTTTGGTATTTTTCATGAAACAGCCTCGGTCTTCTGTTCTTGGTACAAAACCGGACGAGGATCAAAAAAATGCTGATCGAAACCCAGCACAGACTCTTCCACTCCAAGCGCCCATGCAAGAATCTGAGTGAAAAACAATATCGGAAAACCTGTAAACTCGGGAAATTTCTCCCGGATGCGATCCTGCCTGCGGTCTAAATTATAATAGCACAATGGACAGCTCAATGCCAGAATATCGGCACCCGCATTCTGTGCAGATTTGAGAACCTGATAGGAAGCTTCGGATGCCGCATCCGGAAGAGAAACCGAAATATAGGATCCGCAGCATTCCTGTTTGAACGGAAAATCGACCGGCTCGCATCCCAGGGCGTTTAAAAATTCCTCAAAAATATGGGGATCTTCCGGATCATCAATGCCGACTTCATCTGCGGGCCGAAGCAGACGGCAGCCATAGTACGGTGCGACTTTCAACCCTTTTAAATTTCTTTTTATTAAAGAATGAAACTGAGTGAACCCGACTTCGTTCTTGAGAAATTCAAGGAGATGGAACACCCAAACCGTTGAAAAATACTCCGGGAAATCTGTTGTCTTTTCTTTCGTTATCGGCTCGATTTTAATATCGTCACGAAGATAGGCATTGATTCGTTTCTGTTTGAGAGGATCCCTGAGCAGGGCTTCATTCGTACGTTTTAAAACATTATAACAAAATGCGCATGTGGTTACAACTTTGTTTCCGCCCTCAATCTCCACCTGTCTGAGAATTCGCGCCGGCGCAGCCAATCCGACGATTTTATCTTCGGTCAACGGATATTCTGCGCCACAGCATGTCCATCCTTCCGGTTCGACCAGTTCATATCCCAGAATCTCCATTGCAGCCCTGGTCGAATTATCCAAATTCGTTGTTTTTTCTTTCAGCGTACATCCAGGGTAGTAGTGAAGTTTATTCATAAGTTTGCCTAATCCGTATAATTAATAATAAACAGTGAAATTAAAAATCTGTAACTACTTTTATCTAAATCCTTCTAATCGTCTCCGGCCTCCTGCCTCCGGTTTCCATTCTCCGTTTACTGTTTACCATTCCCCGCTCCCCGTCTTCTTATTTACTAAACTTCCTACATACAGCAACCAGCACCTGCTGCGGCAATTCATCAGCCAACTCGACGGGCACTTCATTTGGTCCAAATTGATCTTTGCCTTTGGGATCGGCAATGAGCCGAATGGCTTCCATGAGTCTGGCCAGATCAATCCCTTTCGGGCAGCGGGCATGACAGGTAAAACAGGACGCACAGAGATAAAGTGTCTTCGACCCAACAACCTCATCCTGAAGCCCCATTTGCACCATGCGGATAATTTGATTGGGAAGCAAGTCCATCTCAAAGGCAAAAGGGCATCCTGCCGAACATCGCCCGCATTGATAACATTTGTAAACATTCTGTCCGGAAAGTTCGACCACACGATCAATAAATTTCTTTTGATCTTTTCCTCTTTTCAATCGAACTCGCATTTCGGTCTCCCAAAAAATAAATCTCTTAAGAAATACCCATTACGCAGCACGCTGTCCAGCTAATTTTTTTAAAGCTTCCTGGACAACTTTTCGAACTTCACGGCGTTCATCTTTTTTATTGAGAAGATTTTCAAGTGCTTCAATTGCCTTGCTGTCACCAATTTCGCCGAGCATTCTTGCTGCCCGAAATCGTGTCGTCCACGAATCGCTCTTCAATGCATTCAGCAGATGAGGAATGGCTTGTGTGCCGAAATTCATCAGCGCATGTTCGGCACTCTCCCTGACGCTCCAATGATTGTCTGCCATCGCTTCAAGAAGAGGTTGAATGGATCGATTATTTTGAAAATTGCCCAGCAGCCAGGCGGATTGAGACCGCACATCGCGATTCGGATCTTTCAGTGTGGAAATGGCCAAATCGAGGACCTGGGAATATCCCACACCAACACGCCGCAGCTGCCGGACCGCTTCAAAGCGAACATACGGATCCTGGTCCTTTTTCGCAACGGCAATTAAAGGATCGATGCTTTTCGGACCGTTTACCTCGGCAAGTGCTTTTACAGCCTCCAGACGAACGTTACTCGAATCGTCCTTCAATGAATGAACAAAATGGTGTATCAGCGATTGATTTCCTATTTCTCTTAAAACAATCAGCCCGCTGCACCTTCCCCAGGCAGCACATCCTATTTGAAAAAGGGCATACGAGGCCGCCTCCTGATATTTTACATTTCCCTGATCGATCAGCTTTTTCAACGTATTGACAGCCCGATGATCCTCCAAACCACCCAGTGCTTTAATCGCCCTGAGTTGTAATTGCGGGTGTTTTTTATTGGCTGCATCTTTCAACAGGGATTGAATATTCGATTCATTAAAAGAGAGTATTGGTAAAAGATCATCTATAATCTGAGGTCCATACTTCACAAGAGCATGCACAGCGGCAATTCGGACCACAAAATAACTGCTTTTCAGATGGCTGATCAACGCGGGAACGGCTTTTAAATCACCAATATCGCCTAATGTTCTTAATAAAGCGCGTAGGACGAATTTATTTTTCTCATGTGACAGTGCATTTAACAGCGGTTCCGTAGCAAGCTTTCTGAAAACGACAAGCGATTGGACCGTCTGACGCTGAACCCTTTCCACATTATCTGACAATCGCAGAACAAGCGGTTCGACAGCCCGTTTATCTCTGATCAATCCAAGAGCTTCAACAACACAGCGCCTGACCTGCCATTCCGGATCCTGAAGAAGCCCGATGAGCATATCCACAGCCGATACTGCCTGCATTTTGCCAAGCACCCTTGCCGCATTGGCACGCATCCTCGCAGAAGGACTTTTTACGGCCTCCAAAATACGATCGTAACTCTTCTCACCCATTTCAGACAATCCATCAATAGCCAGGTCAACAATTTCATCATCTTCCATCGCCAGCAGCCGAATCAAAATTCGCACAATACGGCTGTCCTTCAATTTAATAATTTCAACAATTTTACTTTTAATTTCTGTAACGGCCTGGTTTCGAACAACCCATTGCGGATCTCCAACAGCTTTGACCAAATGTTCGATCACTCGATAATCACCCAATTTCCCGATAGCGCTGACAGCTGCCCATCTAATATTTTCAACCTTCGACTGGAAAACTTTTGGTTTGACCAGTTCTTCAATGGCAGCAGGATTACCGTATCGGCCGAGAGAGATCACTGCGGCATGCTTGATGCTGCTGGAAGTATCCTCCAGTTGTTCAATAAGCACTGGATAAATTATTTCTTCTTTGCGATATCCAAGTTCAATCAGCGCTTCTCTCCGGTAACTGATATCGTCACTTTTCTGGACAATTTCAATAAGTTCCTGAACCGATTTCTTCAAATTTTCATACTCCTTTTGTTTATAAACGTTCGATGTGTCCCTGGCAATCTCCCTCTATATTAAACGCCCTGACTTGATAATCACATTCAATGTTTGCCATTGTTTTTACCGCAGCCCGAAAACAACCAATGCGGGCACAGGTTAAATCCCGGATTTTAAAACCCTCGTCAATAAGTGCCTGACAACTTTTTAGATATTTGCAATTATGAACCGTAATATCCAGATGATAGGGATTGACATCCGTCAGTTTGAAATCACTTGGATCGTTAAAGAGCTGGCCAATCACTCCGATCTGAATGTATTTATCAACGGCGGATCGAATCGAATCGGCTTTGTTAATCTGTATTCCGTATTCTTCCCCCAAAATACGCAGATAATGCTGTACAGCGTGTTCATAGGCCCTTTCACAAAATACTTTTGGCCGCGTACCGTGAAAATCACGGGCTACTTCTTCCAAAGCGCTCAACCAGACCAGTCCGATAACCCAACCTGCCTCGCTTTTATTGATTTTTTCCATGATCGATCATCCTGATAATTTAAAATACATCCTGGAAATAAAATTTACCAATCTCTTCTCAATTCATCAATGAGATTCTTGCTGGAATCAAAAATCTTTACGATTAGTGGCATTTGACCGGGCAGTGTGTGAGTCGCACATCCAAAACAGGGATCATAAGCCCGGAATGCCATTTCAATCATATTTAAAAGACCGTCATTCACCTTACCTTTTTTAATCAATCCCTGAGCGGCTTTTTTAACGGACATGTTGATAGCCGCATTGTTGTTGGTTGTCCCGACGATGAGATTGGCCTCCAGAATCATTCCGTTTTCATCGGTTTTATAGTGATGGTAAAGTGTACCGCGGGGTGCTTCCACCACAGCAATACCTTCGTCAGGTGTTTCAGTTGGGACCATCCTGAAATCAGGACCTGTAATTTCCGGATCACTGACAAGTTCGACCCATCGCTCCGCTGCATAGAGCAGTTCTATGATTCTGGCCCAATGTGTGGCCAGAGTTTGATGCACGGGTTTACCACCCAATGTCTTGTACATTCGGTCGTGCTCTTCATTGGCCAAAGGTGTCGCCATACCTTCGGAAACATTCAAACGGGATAACGGTGTCGCTTTGTAAACACCGCTGTCAGGTCCATCTACAAACCCTTTCCAGCCGATTTTCTTCAAAAACGGAAACTTCAGGTAAGACCATGATTCAATATGTTCCTCGATATGAGTTAAATAATCCGCTGGTTTGAACTTAACAAATTCTTTACCATTCGGGCCGACAACACGCACATCGCCGTCGTAGAAATTGACATGATTATTTTTATCAACCAAACCCATATTATAAGTCTGATGGGTAAAGGTATCGCTCAGAATCAGATCCACATAGGCGTTGTTTTTCAGAACAATATCATTAAAAAGCTGTATGGTAAACTTACCAAATTCAACGGCTTTCTTCCCTGCTTCGATAAACTCTTTCTGTTCCTCCTTGGTCATCCCTTTACTCATTCCGCCCGGAATCGCACCGACAGGATGAACGGCCTTCCCTCCCATTTTTTTAATCAGTTCATGACACATACCTCTCAGTCCTATGACCTGCCCGCCAATCTCCACACCGACTTTATGGATAATACCCAGAATATTTCTCTGTGCTTTGGGTGCATCCGGGCCTACTACAAAATCGGGACCGGCCAGAGCATAAAAGTGGGTCGTGTGATCGGTTACATAAAAGATAACATAGAGCAGTTCACGAAGCATCCTGGCAGTCCGGGGAATATCCATGTGGTAAACCGCATCACACGCTTTGGCCGAAGCCATTAAATGGGCCTCGGGACAAACTCCGCAGATTCGTGAGGTAATACGCGGCATCTCTTCCACCGGGCGTCCCTGACAGAATTTTTCAAATCCCCGCAATTCAGGCACTTGAAGATAGGCATCCGCAACACTGCCTTTGTTATCAAGAAAGATTTGAATTTTTCCATGGCCTTCGAGCCGGGTAATCGGATCTATGGTTACACTCTTCATGACACGCGTCTCCCTAATAATGAACTCGGCAAGTTAAAGCGATAAAACGTTCCAACCGGATCCACAATCTGACTGACGATCTTTTCGATCTCCTCAGGATCGTCACTGTCGATGATCGATGCAATAGCTCCGGCAAGTTTGCCTCCCATATCGGTGATCCCTTCCGCCGGGCCGTAACAGCCGCGGCATCCAAGGTTGACTTGTGGACACAGGGCACCGCATCCTGCCTGAGTAGCGGGGCCATTGCAGATAATGCCTTGTTCTAACAAACATTTTTCCGGATCGACCTCCTTAATGAGATGGGGCCTTTGAAAAGCCTTAACGTGCTTTTCATCCTTGGTTCTTTTACACTCGTCGCATACGGTTTTTGGGTTCACGCCAATGACAGATCCTTTCTCCGGTAAATTTCCGGAAAGAACGGCCTGTATCACTGCCCAGATCTGATCGGCCACAGGGGGACAACCCGGCATTCTGTAATCGACATCGACTACCTGCTCTAAAGTTCGCACATAATCGAACATCAACGGCAGGGTCAGCTCTCCTGATGATATATTTGTTTTTGCTTGCGGAATGATTTTCTTTTTATTGTTGACAGAAGGAGAGTCTTCGTATACATATTTAATAATTTCATTTTTATTAGTTAAATTTGCCAACCCGGGAACACAGCCTTCAGTGGCGCATGAACCATAAGCAATAAGAACTTTGGATTTCTTTCTGAGCAGTTCGGCAATATGAAGATTTTCCTCATTTCGAATCATCCCGTTAAATAGACAAACATCGATTGCTCCGTTGGACATTGCTTCTACATCCTGATATTTAGTGTCCATAATGCAGGGGCAGAAGACCAGATCCACTGCTTTGTCCACATCCAGAATTTTCTCACGGATATCCAAAAAAGCAATTTCGCATCCACCGCAACTGCCTGCCCAATAAATCGCAAATTTCGGTTTGGCCATGAAATTGTCTCCTATGTTTTTCTAAATATATAAAACCTTTAAAAATATAAAAAGAACACAATTATAAAACGAAGCAATTTGATCTGTATCAGTTATTGGAATTATTTTGCTATATTAAATCCAGGAATAAAAAAAAGTTTAAACTTACGGAGTTTGTATGCTTATCAGAAAACATATTTATTCCGACAATCACCGGGGATGAAATTGTTAAAGTATCATTATACTTAGGGAACCTAAAAATTAAACCATTATAAATCAAGCAAAACTTCTTAATGTTACTTATAAGAATTACTAATAATTGAAATATTTATTTTATGTTTGAATTTGACAGTTTCGGAAAATTGAGTATATTATAAGTAAAATTAAGTTTGCTAAATATTTTTTTTAATGATACTTATCATTGGAGCGCAATATGGAAATTCAGCAATTAAGAGGTTTTTATTACAGTGCCAAAATTGGAAGTTTGACCAAAGCAGCAGAAAAATTATCCATTACCCAATCCGCGGTCAGTCAACAAATCCGATCACTCGAAGAAGAACTCGGTGTGCAACTTTTTAACCGAATCGGGCCTCGCAAAGAATTGACGCAGGAAGGCGAAATTTTTCTTAATTTAATTTCCAATATTATCCAGGATATGGATGTTTTGAAAATCACATTTGAAGATTTGAAAGGCAGCCAGAAAGGTCTCATTACGATTGCCGCGACCACGCTAATGGTCATGGATGTACTTCCAATTATCGTGAAAAATTTTATAAAGAGTTACCCTCATGTAAGAATTATTATTCTGGAAAGACGCTGGGACGAAGTTGTTTCATTGATGCAGTCGGGAGATATTGATTTCGGCATCGGCCCTATAAGGAGTATCGCTTCCAATATTAACTTTCTGGAAATTGAATCTTTTGAACGGGTACTCATAACAAGTTTGGATCATCCGCTGGCACAAAAAAGAAATATTACCCTGGAAGACATCGCAGGATACCCGATGATTACCTATGAAAAAGGATTAATCACCAGGGGAGAAATTGATCGTGTGTTCAAAGAAGCCGAAATGGATGTCGAAATTATCATGGAAGCAACCAATGCAGAAACCATCAAACGATATGTCGAAACAGGAATCGGTGTGGCCATTATACCGAAGATCGCATTATTTCCTACTCAAAATCATCGTTTAAAAGTCATTAATGTTAATCGGTATTTTGGAAAACTTCACTACGGGGTTATTTTAAGAAAGGGAAAATATCTCACTTCCTGGGCGAAAAACTTTTTAATTTTATTAAATCCGGCACTCCCCCAAAAACTATAAAGATCAATTTTTAAAATCTGCATACCTGTTCGTTTGGTTACGATTTCAACCTCGGTACAGT
>Ga0315542_1001042_pt1 | contig 17461 bp, 13 predicted proteins | sample SalMarSW160120MG_FD_202541 | JGI IMG/M metagenome (GOLD analysis project Ga0315542, IMG submission 202541) | Salt marsh sediment microbial communities from the Plum Island Ecosystem LTER, Massachusetts, United States - Salt Marsh Sediment SW1601-20 ...
GCACGAGCAACGCCTTCTGGGTCGCGATCCTGGGTCTGGCGGTGGTGGGAGCGTGGGCGTGGCGCAACAGGCTGGCGGCGCCGACCCTCGCCCTGCTGGCCCTGCCGATGGTGCTGCAGCTCGGGCTCTTCAGCATCACCGAGAGCGGCGGCCGGCACCACGTGCAGCTGGCGGCGCTGCTCGCGATCCTGGCGGCGCTGGCGCTGACCCCGGCCGCGCGCCGTTGTGCCAGCCGAGGGGAGCAGGAGCGGCGGTGCGACAATGCCCGCCATGGCGTCGCTGGATGAGATCCGCTCCGCGCTACGACGGCACCGGCCCGAGCTGGTGGAGGAACGCCCCGGGCTGAGCTGGGCCGCCGTGGCGGCGGTCGTACGGACGGGCCCCGAGGGAGCCGAGCTGCTGTTCATCCACCGATCGGAGCACCCGGACGACCCGTGGTCGGGGCACATGGCCTTCCCGGGCGGGAGGGTGGAGGGGCCCGACGCCGGCCCCTACGGCGCCGTGATCAGGGAGACCCGGGAGGAGCTGTCGCTGGACCTGGAGGCCGAGGGGCGCCTCCTGGGGAGGCTGTCCGACGTCCGGGCCATCGCGCGCGGCCGGGCGCTGCCCCTCGTGATCGCGCCGTTCGTGTTCGAGCTGCTCTCAAAGCCGGTGCTGGCGCCAAACCACGAGGTCGAGGCGGTGGTGTGGGTGCCGGTGCGCTTCCTGGCAGACCGGGGGAACCGCTCCACGTACCGTTGGCGTCAGGGCCCGGTGGCGTTCCCCCTGCCCTGCTACCGCTACCAGGGGCACCTGATCTGGGGCCTCACCTTCGCCATGGTGGACGAGCTCGTCGGCCTCCTCCCCGAGGAGGGACACACGGCCTGAGCGTCGACAGGAGCGGAGGCAACCATCTGCGACGGTGATCGGCGGCAGCGACCACCGACGGCCGGCGGGCGAGGGCCGAGTCAGTGGGCCTCGTCCCAGTTGCGACCGCGGCCAACGTCCACCACCAGGGGCACCTGCAGCTCGATGGCGGTGGCCATCTCGTGGCGGACCATGGCGGCGACCTCGTCGGCACGTTCCTCGTCCACCTCGAGGAGGAGCTCGTCGTGCACCTGGAGCAGGAGGAGCTGCCCGGGGAAGCGCTGGGCCAGCAGCGCGTCGATGGCGATCATGGCCTTCTTGATGAGGTCGGCGGCGCTCCCCTGCACCGGGGTGTTGACGGCGATCCGCTCGGCGGCGGCGCGGGCCGCGAAGTTGCCGCTGGCCAGATCGGGCACGGGCCGCCGCCGTCCGAGGAGCGTCTCCACGTAGCCCCGCTCCCGGGCCGCGTCCAGGGTGGCGCGACGGTACGCCTCGATCTCGGGGAAGCGCTCCTTGTAGCGCTCGATGTAGCGGGCAGCGTCCTCCCGGGGGATGCGTTGTGTCTGGGCGAGGCCGTAAGCGCTCTGGCCGTAGATGATGCCGAAGTTCACCGCCTTGGCCATGGAGCGCATCTGGCGTGTCACCGCCTCCGACGGCACCCCGAAGAGGCCGGCGGCGGTCTCGGTGTGGACGTCGGCGCCGCGGGCGAAAGCATCGGCGAAGCCCCCTTCGCCTCCCACCAGGTGGGCGAGGATGCGGAGCTCCACCTGGGAGTAGTCCGCCGACAGCAGCAGCCGCCCCTCAGGCGCCACGAACGCCTGTCGGATGCGCCGGCCCTCGGGCGTGCGGACCGGGATGTTCTGCAGGTTGGGATCGGTGGAGGACAGGCGGCCGGTGGCGGCCGTGGTCTGGGAGAAGCTCGTGTGGATGCGCCCGGTGTCGGGGTTGATGAGCGTGGGGAGGGGGTCCACGTAGGTGTTCTTCAGCTTCACCAGGGAGCGGTAGTCGAGGATGGCGGCCGGCAGGGGGTGCTGGAGGGCGAGCTCGGAGAGCACGGACTCGTTGGTGGAGGGACCGGTCTTGGTGCGCTTGATGACGGGGAGGCCGAGGCGGTCGAAGAGGATCTCCCGGAGCTGCTTGACCGAGCCGATCAAAAACTCGGTGCCGGCCAGCTCGAAGCAGCGCTGCTCGGCCGCTGCGGCGCGTTGGGCGAACTCCTCGGCGAGCTGCTCCAGCAGATCCCGATCGACGGCGATGCCCGCCTGTTCCATGTGCGCGAGCACCCCGATCAGGGGCACCTCCACGCGGCGGTAGAGCTCGGCCAGCCCCTCCTCCTCGAGCCGCGCGGCGAGGACGCCGTCCAGGAGCCACGCGACGTGGGCGTCCTCGGCGGCGTAGTCGCGGGCACGGTCCAGCTCGACGGTGTCGAAGGTGGCGTCCTTGGCCACGGTCTCGGAGAAGGAGATCATGCGGTGCTCGAGGTGGACCAGGGCCAGGTCGTCCAGCCGGTGGGAGCGCCGGTCGGGGGTCAGGAGGTAGTCCGCGAGCAGCGTGTCACCGTCGATGCCGGCGAGCTCGACGCCATGGCGGGCGAGGACCTCCAGGTCGTACTTGAGGTGCTGGCCGGTCTTGCCGATCGCCGGATCCTCGAGGATCGGGGCCAGGACCTCGCGCACCTGCTCCCAGGCCAGGTGCTGTTCCCCCGTGGTGTGCGCCACCGGGACGTACCAGGCGACCTCGTGGCTGCAGCAGAACGAGAGTCCGACCAGACTGGCGCGGAGGGCATCCAGGGCGGTGGTCTCGGTGTCCAGGGCGAAGCGCGGCGCAGCCGCCAGGACGCGGCGCAGCTCCTCGAGCTCGGAAGGGGTCGTCACCAGCCGGTAGCGACCACGGTCGATGGTCTTCATTTCGCCACCGAACTCGCGCAGGAGCGACCTGAACTCCAGCTCACCGAACAGCTCCCGCGCCCGATCGACCGGCGGCGGGAAGTGGAGCGCCAGCGCGTGGAGGTCCACCTCCACCGGGGCGTCGGTACGGATGGTGGCGAGTCGCTTGGACAGGTAGGCGTTGTCGCGGGCGGCCTCGAGCTTGTGGCGCGTGGCGGGAGGGGTCACCTCCTCCAGATGTGCGTAGATGTCGTCGAGGCCCCGCCAGGTGGCGAGGAGGCTCTTCGCGCCTTTCTCGCCGATGCCCTTGACGCCGGGGATGTTGTCCGAGGTGTCGCCCCAGATGGCGAGGGCATCGGGTACGAGCTCGGGAGGGCAGCCGAACTTCTCCTCGACGTCGGACACCCGGATCCGCTTGTCCTTCATGGAGTCGTACATGGTGACGTGATCGCCGACGAGCTGCATGAGGTCCTTGTCGGAGCTCACCAGGATCACGTCGAGGTGGTCGCGGTGCCGGTGCGCCAGGGTGCCCATCACGTCGTCGGCCTCGAAGCCGTCGACGCACAGAAACGGCACGTCGAAGGCCTCCGCGATGCGAGGGAAGTAGGGGATCTGTGCCCTGAGGGCGTCGGGCATGTCGGGGCGGGTGCCCTTGTACTCGGCGAACTCCTCGTCCCGGAACGTGCCTCCCTCCGGGTCCCAGGTGATGGCCAGGTAGTCGGGGCGGTGCTCCCGGATCAGCTTCAGGAGCATGTTGGTGAAGCCGAAGAGGGCGTTGGTGGGCTGGCCCTGGGAGCTGCTCATTCCCCCGATGGCGTAGAAGGCGCGGAACGCGAGGTTCGGGCCGTCCACCAGGTACAGGGTTTGGCGTTGCGACGGCTGGGTCATGGCGGACAGTGTCTCACACAACGTCGAGCGAGGGTGGCCTGCCCGAAGCGAGAGATACCGCGACGCGCCGCTGCTGCCGACGGGTTCCCCACGGGTGCCACCGCTGACACTTTCCCGACCGCACGCCACGCACGATCGCTCCGCCCCACCTCGTGAACGGGTCACCAGTGGCACGCCCGAGGGACGGGCTGCTCTCTCGAAGGCTGCTGCGCCGCCGATCGCGGCCGCCGATCGGATTCAGGGGATCAGGCAGGCGTGCCCTGCACGTGATGGTGATTGCCTTCCATGATGCGCTCGAGCGCGGTGACCGCCGCGTGCCACTCCCCACCCGTAATGGGGCGGGCGAGCTCGGGGAACGAGGTCGTCCCAGCCGCCCGGTGCGCGGGACGGTACTGGGCGAGGAGGGAGATCGCCACCCTGGGAGAAAGGTGGTCGGCCATCCACTCCAGGCTGTGCTCGACCCCCGCCAGGTCCCCTGGCAGCACCAGCACGCGCACCAAGAGGCCTCTGCGCAGGGCGCCGTCCGGTGCGAGGTCGAAGTCGTCTCCCACCTGGCGGTACATCTCGGTCAGCGCCGCCCGCGCCCGTTGCGGGTAGTCGGAGACCCCGGAGAGGCCGGCGCCGACCTCGGCCTCGGCGTACTTGAGGTCCGGCATCCACACGTCGACGATGCCCTCCAGGAGCTCGAGGGTCGGGACCGCGTCGTAGGCGTTGGTGTTGTAGACGATGGGTATGGTGAGGCCGCGCCGGACGGCGATGCTCAGGGCGCGCACGAGCTGCGGCACCTGGTGTGACGGCGAGACCCAGTTGATGTTGTGACAGCCGCGGTCCTGAAGCTCGATGAACATGGCGGCCAGCCCCTCGGCGCTGACGGCCCGCCCGACGAAGGCGGCGGGGTGCTGCGAGATGTCGTGGTTCTGACAGAAGCAGCACGACAGGTTGCAGTTGGCCAGGAAGACGGTGCCCGATCCGCGGCGCCCGGAGATGACCGGCTCCTCTGAGAAGTGGGGCCCGAAGGAGGCGACCACGGCCTCGGCGGCGGTGCCGCAGACGCCCAGCTCGCGCCGCCGGTCCGCCCTGCAGGCACGTGGGCAGAGGGAGCACTCGGCCAGGCCCTCGTCCAGCCGGCGGGCCCGCTCTTCGAGCTCCCCGCTGCGCTCCAGCGCGACGTAAGAGGCGCGTGGTGTGCGTCCCGACGACGGCATCGCCTCACTGTAGCCGAAGAAGGGACCGTCGTTGCCTCAGCGAAGCGGGGACGGGCCTGCTCGTCTCCCTGGGGGTGGGCGGGGCGGGGCCGGATCCGTGACCGCAGTCCGGCCCGGCGCTCTCCGGGACGGGTCGTGCACGAGGCTGAGGTCGCGGCCGTCCCAGAGGTAGACCGGCCGGTCGGAGTACCGGCCGAGCAGTGCCGCGCTCGAGCCCCGCCGAGAAGCGAACACGAGAGGGCCATCCGTTCCGGATCCCATGAGGGGCGCCGCCTCCGCCCAGTTGTACCAGTTGGGATGCGCGAAGAGGATGAGCGCTCGCTCCAGGCCCATGGCGTGGACGTGCCGGACCAGGGAGCCGTCGACGTGGTTGTAGCCCCGGTAGAGCGCCAGCCGCGCCGGCAGGATGGCCAGGGCGGGACCGCTGAGCCCGATGAACAGCGCCGTCGCCAGCAGCGCCGCGGCTCGCCGCCGCCCCGAGGAGGCGGCGCCGAGGCGCCCCAGCTCCACGAAGCCGCGGGCGGCGAGCAGGTCCAGGGCGAAGAACCCCTCGAAGTAGTAACGGGGACCGAACCCGTGCAGGCCGTTGGCCCGCGCGCCGAGATGGGACAGCACCAGGATCCCGAAGCACGTCGCCAGCACCCAGTCCGCCCGCCGGGATCGGCCGAGCAGGAAGGGCACCATGGGGAGGGCGAGGGACAGGACCACGAGGGCGCGGCCCAAGGGTTGCCCCCATCCCCAGCCGAACAGGGCGGAGGGGGTCGAGGCGAGGAGGGCGTCCATGTTGCGGAGACCGAAGGGAATGTTGACGAGGCCGAACATGGTGCCGTGGGCGAGACTGTAGGCGAAGTGGAGCGGGTTGCCGGTGACTGCCCGGTTGGCGAGGAGAGTGGGTAGGACGGCCAGGACCGCACCGGCGGCGGCTGCAACGAGCGCAGTGAGGCGATGCCGCCCCGTGACGCGTCCCGGCCCGTCGGACAGCACGAAGGCAACCACGGGAAGCAGGACCGCGAGGGCGGGCAGGGGACGCACTCCGAACGCCAGGCCCGCGGCCAGCCCGGCCGCCAGCGGGACGCCGAGACCCGGGAGGCGGCGCATGGCGAGGAGCAACCAGGCCGAGAGCAGGATCAGCGTGGCGGCCGCGGCGTGGGGGAACATGCTGCTGAAGAGGAGGCGGCCCAAGGGCGACATGGCGGCCAGGAGTGCGGCCAGTGCACCGATCCCGGGGGAGAAGAGCTCGCGCCCGATGAGATAGAGCAGCCACACGTAGAGGCCGGCGAGCAGGGGGGCGACCAGCCAGGGCAGCCCGACGGCCGTGCCGAGGGCGAGCAGCGCCGGCCACGCGAAGGGGTACTGAGCCAGCCAGCGGCCGCCGACCACGTAGGTGAAGGGCAGATCGAGGTAGGGCTGCAGGGGCCCCGCCTTCTGCGTGAGGTGACCGGCCAGGAGCCACCGGGACTGCAGGAGGTAGGTCACCGAGTCGGGCATGTGGGGCAGCCCCTCCAGGATGGAGCCCGCACACCAGGCCGAGACGGCGACGGCGAACACCGCCGCTCCCGCCGCGGTCGCCGCGAGGACGGCTCGCCGTGGCCGGCGCAGCTCGACGGTGGCGAGGGTGGTGTTGGAGAGCGCTCGCGAGGCGAACACGCTGAGGGCGATCAGAAAGGCAGCCGCCGAGGCGGCGGTCACGAGCAGGCCGGCCGCCGATAGGAGGTCCGACCACGGCGCCGGGTCGATGCTCGTGACGGCCAGGGGCTCGTCGCTGCCGACCCGGATCGCGAGGTCGTTGTTGATGAGCCCGCGCCGTAGCGCGACGCCCACGGTGGGGGTGCCCACGAGCACGATCTCCAGCTCGTGGTGGAAGCGCCCGGTGAACACGGCGTGCAGGTCGAAGACGCCGTGCAGGTCCACGGCGCGCCGGTATACGAGGCCCCGCGCGGCATGCTCGTCGAGCTGCCAGTCGCCCAGGGGCGGCAGTCCGCGGCCGGGGATCCTGAAGCGGCGGGGCAGGGCGTCATGAACGACGGTCCGCCCCTCCTCCGTCACCTCCAGCAGTCGACCGCCGGGCGGGTCCGCCGAGTCCATGGCGAAGATCTCGACGGCCTGCACGGCGGTGACGGCGACCGGGGCCGACAGCCGCGATCCGGCGACGTTGACCTCCACATGGCCACCGCTGCTGTAGACGTCGACCACGGTCCGCCGCTCGGCCACCCGGCCCAGCCCGAGCAGGCCGAGCCCCAGCAAGGCCCACAGCAGGGGATGCTTCAGAGCTTTGAAGACCGCGGCCGGCGGCGTCGGCACCACCGCCACATGGTACTCAACCCGCGAGCCAGCGGGTCCGGTCCCGGGGAACGGAGTGACGGCGAAGGTGTGGTCCGGACCTCAGGACGCCTTCACCTGCCCCCAGAACTCGAGGCGCTCGATCTGGTGCAGCATGTAGAGCAGGCGCAGGGTCTTCTCCTCGTCCTTTTCGCGGCGGATGAGGAGCTCCGGGGTGGGTTGCTCGGCGTCGATGGTGCGCAGGATGCGCTGCTGGCGGCCCGAGAGCTGGAGGTCGGCGGGGAGCTGCCCGTTGACGCGGCGCAGACGGTGTCGGAGAACGCCCTCCATGGCCCGTCGGATCACGACCAGGGGCACCCGGTCCTGGACCCCCTCGTGGATCAGGGTGTGGGTGCGTAGGTTCAGGGGCATCCCGGGCTCCGGGGGGGCCACGCCGCGATAGAAGGCGTAGGTGCCGCCGGTCCACGAGAAGAGCTCGAGAATCCGATCTCGGACCTGGTCGGCCAGGTAGCGGTAGATCTGGTTCGGGGAGAGGGCGTGCCGGACCAGGGAGGCCTCCATGAAGCGCAGCCCCTGCCTGGCGGCGAGGTCCAGGATGGCGGCGTGCTGCTCGCGCGTGAGGGCGCCGCGGGCGACCAGGTACTCGCCGAAGAACTCGCGCTCCACGTTGGAGACCGCGAAGCACGGCTCCCCGTCCTCCAGGAACAGGGTCTTCTGGACCGGGCTGCGGAGCAGGTCGAGACGGCCGGTCTCGCCCGCTTCCTGGAGGCGGTGGAGCAGGCGAGGGATGGAGACCTGGAGCAGGTCGCCCTCGAGATCGGGCTCGGGTCGTTCCGGCAGGGGCATGAGGGGCCGGACGTGGGGCCCGTTGGGGAGGTGGAGGGCGAGCGGGTGGTGCCCCGCCTCTCCCGAGGAGAAGACGTTGAGCGGGTTGGGGCCCGCACCCGTGGGTGCGCCGGCCGCGGTGGGCGTGGAGTCCAAGGCCTGGAGATCGGCCAGGCTCTCGCTTTCACGCTCCTTGCGGATGTCGTCGGTGTACAGGTCCTGCATGAACTCGGCGAGCTGAGCCTCGGTCATGCGTCGGGCGTCACCGTCGCTCTGCGCGAGCAGCTCCTCGCGGAACGCCTGGGCGTCCGGGTAGCGACGGTCCGGGTCCGGCTGCAGGGCCCTCTCGATGACGCCGCGCAGACCGGGAGGCAGCTCGGTCAGACGGGAACCGTTGTAGCGGCCCTGCCGGATGTCGAGCAGCATCGCCATGTCGTTGGCCGCCTCCCGGAAAGGCGCCATGGTCAACATCTCGGCGAGCACGACGGCAAGGGAGTACAGATCGCTGCGGCCGTCCACTGCCAGACCCGAGGCTCCCTCCGGGCTGATGTACCGCACCTTGCCCTTGATCACGCCCTGCTCGGTATGCTCCTCCCGGTCGCGGGCGCGGGCCACCCCGAAGTCGGTCAGCTTCACCTCCCCCGAGAAGGAGATCAGGATGTTGCGCGGGCTGATGTCCCGGTGCACGATCTCCTGGGGTTGGCCGTCCAGGGTCCGGAAGGCGTGGGCGTAGGACAGCCCGGCGCAGACCTCGGACACAACCCGGATGGCCAGAGGCCAGGGGCAGCGCTGGTCCATCGCCACCAGCCGCTGGACGACCCGGTAGAGGTCCCGGCCGGCGACGTACTCCATGGCGATGTACGGGACCCCCTCCTCCTCGCCGAGATCGTAGATCTGGACGATGTTGGGGTGGACCAGCCGAGAGGCGATCTTGGCCTCGTCGGTGAACATGCGCAGAAACCGCCGGCGCTCCGCCAGGTGCGGGTGGATGCGCTTGATGGCGATGGTCTTGGTGAACCCCCGGATGCCCACCAGCTTGGCGCGATAGACATCCGCCATGCCGCCGGAGGAGATTCTGTCAACGAGAAGGTACTTGCCGAAGCGCTTCATGGTCTGCCCGGACCGTCGGCTATCAAGTCTAGCCGGTCCACACATTCCCGTCACCCGTGAGGTGACCGTTGCCCGTCCAGATCGGTCAGGGCGTCGCCGACGGTCGGGAGGAGGCACCGCGACGCGGTGGCGATCCGAGGGTCACGACGATCCGGTGGCCGTCCACCTGCGGTGCCGACGCCGTGACCCCGGGACCGGCGAGGTCGAGCACGACGTGGAGCTCGGGGGGTGAGGTGTCGTCGTGGTACCACACCCTGATGGCCTTTAGGCGCGGACCTGAGACCTCGGTCCGATAGGCGACGTCTCCGGCGACTATGGCCGCGAGATAGAGGGCCACGCGGGGGCCGGGCGCACTCTCCATGCGGCCGTGAGAAACCATGTCCGGGCGGATGCGACCGTCCGCCTCCAGGACCACGGCGGTCCCGGCGCTTCCCTGACGCCAGGTGATGCGCTCGAGCCTGGTCGCCGCGTGGACGGTGGGTTGCGGTCGCGGCGGTTCGGCCGGCCGAAGCGAAGGCGCCTCGCCCCGCGACGGCGCCCCCTCGGCCCGTAGCGGCAGTTCCGCGGCATCGGGAGGTGACCCCACCGCAGCGCCCAGTGGGATGCCGTGGTCCACGACGGGAGCGGTGGGCGTCGAGCCCAGAGAAAGGAACCGGGAGGTGGCGAGGATGACCACGAGGGCCGCCAGCAGTGCGCCCAGGACCCAGGCCTGCTTCGACCGACGCGTCGGCTCGGGTCGAGGGTCACCCGGAGGCGAAAGGAGGGGCCAGTGGAGCCGCTGTGAGTACGTTTCGGAGACGGCGTCCCCAGGGCCCGGGGGGGGTGTCCCTGGGCGGACCTCTTCCGAGAAGTCTCGCCGGCCACGGCGAACGTAGCGGTCCAGCCGGAACAGCTCCACGCCGTCGGCCTCGAAGCGTGCGGTCAGGCGGCCCACGAACGCTTCGCTGTCGGCGTCGAGATCGAGGAACTCGACGACGGCCAGGTGTCCACCCGGGCGGTCAGACGGTGGCGCGAGGAGACGGATGACGCCGGCCGTTCCGTGCAGCAGGGAGGCGTCGCCGGCGAGGGAGATGTCCAGCTCGAGTATGGTTCCGGCAGGGTGGGGCGCATCGGTGTGGAGGAGCATCCCGTCGCGGCCGAAGCGACCGCGCAACGCAACGACCAGGTCGTTGAGGTCGTCGAACTCCAGCTTGAAGTGCATCTCTCCTGCCGCCCGCTGATCCCGGAGAAGACAAGGCCCCTCTAACCGGGTCCCCGGCCGATGCCCCTTTGATACAGTGAGCCGATGCGACCGACAGGGCCGGTTGATCGGGAAGCGCCGCGACACCAGCGACCGCGGGCGGGCCGGGCGAGGACACGACGGTGGCTCGACCCGGGCAGCGTCTGTGCGATGGCGAGCGCGTGGGGGCCGCATCCGGTGACCTCGCGGAGGCGGTGAGGTGCGAGGCAAGGCGACGCCGACCGGGGCGCGTGCCGTGCTCGCCACCCTCGGACCCGGCCTGGCGGTGGCCGCCACCGGCGTCGGGGCGGGCGACCTGCTCGCGGCCATGCTCGCGGGCGCCCAGTTCGGGTTCACGCTCCTGTGGGTGGTTGTCATCGGCGCGATCCTCAAGCTCACGCTCAACGAGGGGGTCGCGCGTTGGCAGCTGGCCACGGGCACCACCCTCCTGGAGGGGTGGTGCCGTCATCTCGGGCGCCCTTTCCAGGTGTACTTCCTGTTCTACCTGGTGGTCTGGAGCTTCATCGTGGCGGCCGGCCTGATGTCGGCCTGCGGCGTCGCCGCCCACGCCCTGCTGCCCCTGCTCAGCATTCGCGGCTGGGCCGTCCTGCACTCCGTGGCGGCGCTGGGCCTGGTGCTCGCGGGACGCTACGGCATCTTCGAGCAGGCCATGAAGCTCATGGTGGGCCTCATGGTCGGAACCTTGCTCGTGAGTGTGGTTCTGGTCGGTCCGGACCTGGTGGGCGTCGTGCGTGGGCTGGCGCCCATGCTGCCCGCCAGGTCGGCGCCGGCGGCCCTCAGCCTCATGGGTGGGGTGGGCGGCAGCGTCACCATCCTGTCCTACGGCTACTGGATCCGGGAGAAGGGCTGGCGGGGGACCGAGGCGCAGCGGTCGATCCGCCTGGACCTCGGGGTAGGGTACCTGCTGACCGCTGCGTTCGCGGGGATGATGCTGCTGCTCGCCGGAACGGTGCTCGCAGGGGGTGGTCGCATGCCCGCCGGCAGTGCCGGCCTCGTGGCGTGCGGCGACGCCATCGCCACCGCCGCCGCGGCCCGCCTGGGGACGTGGATGGGGGCCGCGACCCGGCTCACGTTCATGGTCGGCGTGTGGTGCGCCGTGTTCAGCAGCACCCTCGGCGTCTGGCAGGGCATCCCCTATCTCTTCGCGGACTACGTCGGGACGCTCGGTCGCGAGCGGAGCGTGATGGTCGATCCCCGCGGCTGGGCCTACCGCGCCTACCTCATCTACCTCGCGGTGCCGCCGATGATCCTGCTCACCCTCGATCGGCCGATCTGGGTGATTCAGCTCTACACGGTCACCGGAGCGCTGTTCATGCCCCTGCTGGCAGGGAGCCTCCTGTGGCTGAACTCACGGCGTGCGCTCGTCGGAGCCCAGCGCAACCGTGCCCTCGCCACGCCCCTGTTGGCCGGCGCGCTGCTGCTCTTCCTCGTGCTCGCCCTGCGCGAGGTGGTCGATCTCTGGCGGGGCTGAGAGGGTCCGGCTAGGGCGAGGAGGGGAGCATCCGCCTGCGTTGCTCGAGGAGCATCCTGAGGTGCTCCTCCTCCGCCCGGCGCAGGACCTCGAAAAGCTCCTGCACTCGAGGTTCGTGGGCGAACTCGATGGCGGAGCCGTAGTACTCGCCCGCCTGGCGCTCCGCGTCCATGGCCAGGTCGAAGGCCGCCTCCAGGGTGAGACCGGGCCCGATGGCGTCCCAATCCGGTTGCTCCACCTCCCACACGCCGCGCCGAGTCTGGCGCTCGGGGGCATCGGGGAAGAGCTCGTTCCGGCGGCTGATGAGCTGCTCGCGATGGCGGCGCTCCAGACCCGCCATGCGGCGGAAGAAGTCGGCGGTGTCGGCGGTGCCGTCCGCCTCGGTCCACGAGGCGAGCTGCTCGTAGTTGTCCTCCGCCTCCTCCTCGACCTGAACGGCGATGTCGAGGACGTCACGTGCATCGAGTTTGGAGAAGTCCAAGTCGAGACCCATCTGCTCCTCCGTCGTGGGGTCGGTTGTCCCTGCCGGGACGGCCTCACTGTGCCCGGCCCTCGGACCACTGTCAAGGGCGCGCGGCCGGTCACCCGGTCCTGGTTTCATCGATGGCGGCGGTACTGGGTGGCGCCGAACAGGAACTCCCGCGCCGCCTCGGTGAGGGTGGCGTCCTCCGGCGCCGAGCCCGGCACCGCCAGGCCGCGCTGGACCGCCGGACGAGCGGCGATGGCCCGGAGCCAGCGGGCCAGGTGGGGAAACTCCTCGAGACCATCCAGTCGATCCTGCGCGGAGTCGATCCAGGTGAAGCAGGCGATGTCTGCGACCGAGTAGTCCCCCGCCAGGTACTCCACCGTCTCCAGACGATGGTCCATGACGCCGCACAGGCGTCTGGACTCGTTGGTGTAGCGCTCGATGGCGTAGGGGATCCTGTCCGGGGCGTAGCGGAGGAAGTGGCTGGCCTGCCCGAACATGGGACCGATGTTGGCCATCTGGAACATCAGCCATTGGATCACCCGGTAGCGCGCTGCCGTGCCCCCGGGGAGGAGCCGGCCGGCCTTCTCGGCCAGGTAGAGCAGGATGGCGCCGGATTCGAAGACCGGATACGGCGCCCCGCCGGGACCGTCATGATCGACGATGGCCGGGATCTTGTTGTTCGGGGAGACGGCCAGGAAAGCGGGTTCGAACTGCTGCCCGGCGGAGATGTCGACCGCAATGACCCGGTAGGGCAGCTCCAGCTCTTCGAGGGCGATCGAGGCCTTGTGGCCGTTGGGAGTGGACCAGGTGTAGAGATCGATCATGAGCACGTCCCTCCTCCTTGGCCAACTCTGCCGCCCGGGTTCTCGTTCCTCGATCCGGCGGGATGTGCCCACTGGCGGAATGGAGCGCAGGGGCCCATGATGGAACGAAGGAGGAGGGCATGACGAGGCGAATCGGTATCGTCTACTGCGAGCGCATCCAGGACACGAGCTGCGTCGGGTGCGCCAAGTGCTACAAGGCGGTCAACTCCAAGACGTTCGCGTTCGAGGGGCTCGAGGAGGACGTGGAGATCGTCTTCAAGACGGGGTGCGGAGACTGCCCCGGCCTCCTGCTCCCGAGGCTGGATCTCCAGAAGCTCGTGCTGGACAGCCTGGAGACCGGAATGGACGCCGTCTACCTCGGGACCTGTGTGAAGAAGGCCAAGGCGCTCATGGGCTGCCCCATGAACGTGGACGGCCTGTCGGCGAAGATCACGGAGAAGTTCGGGGTGCCGGTGTTCGTAGGGACCCACGACTACTGAGGGGGGCGCTCACTGACGCCGGCCGGCGGTTCGAGGGGGCGGGAGAGGCGGTGGGTGCGTACCCGGGACGCCGGTGCCCCGATGCTGTAGCATTGGGGAAGGAGGGGGGCGACCAGACACCGTGTGGGACGCGACGCAGGGGGCGGATGGGTCCGCGTGGTGATCCCGGGGAGCGGATCATGGCGCTAGCCGGCAGGCTCGAAGACGTTCCGGCCGCCGAGATTCTGCAGTTTCTGGCCATGGCCGAGAAGACGGGGAAGCTGACCTTCACCACCGGCACCGAGGAGGGGCTGATCGTCTTCCGGGGCGGCAAGATCATCTACGCGGCCTCGAGCACCCTTCGGGAGACCCTGGGCAGCATCCTCATGAACCTCGGGCTGGCCGACGGCCCTCAGCTGGCAGCCGCCCTCAAGAGGCAGCACCGCACCGGCGAGGAGAAGCGGCTCGGCAACATCCTGGTGGAGATGGGTCTGATCACCGCTGACGACCTCCACAGCGCTCTCCAGCAGCAGGTGATCAACGTCCTTCGCGAGATGTTCGGTTGGCGGAGCGGGTACTTCATGTTCCGCAACCTCCACCTCAAGGACCACGGCGAGGTCGAGGTCGACGCCCGGGACCTGGTCGTGGAGCGCCCCCTGGACGCCCGCCAGATCGCGCTCGATGCGGCCCGCCAGCAGGATGAAGCCGTGCGTGACGGCGATGTCGAAGCGGCGGCGGCCCGGCGGGAGAACCCGGTACTGGAGGCCGTGGAGGACGGCGAGGAGCAGACCGAAGCGACCGGTCTGCGGGACCTGATGGCCGACCTCCCCGGTCCCACCGTCACGGCGGAGGTGGTGCGGGAGATCTTCGAGGAGGCGGCACGGGTGTTCGACCGCGGCGTCGTCTTCGCCGTCCACAGTCACGGCATGCGTGGCATCGCCCAGTTCGGTCTCGGGGACGGCAAGGAGCCGCCCAGTCAGCGGGTGCGGCGGCTCTGGCTTCCCATGGATGAGTCCTCGGTGGTGTCCCTGGCCATCAACGTGCGTTCGGTCTTTCGTGGCCGGGCCGAGAGGAACCGCTGGAACCGCGTGCTGTTCGACGTCCTGGGCGGGACCTGGCCGGAGGAGTCGGTGGCGATCCCGGTGCTCAGCGGCGGCCGGGTGGCCATGGTGTTCTACGGGGACAACCAGCCCCACGATCTCCCCGTGGGGTCCACCACCAAGCTGGAGGCCACGCTGCTCGAGGCCGGACGGACGCTGGCGGTGGCGCTCGAGGACGGTGGTGCCGGCAGCCGCACCTGAGCGCCCGGCAACCTCACGCCGGACGTCGCGCCGAGCTGTACGGGACTCCAGGTGACCACGGGCACGGCGGCGCACACCATGTGGCGTTACGCTCGACTGGTTTGAGATTCGAGGGGGAGGACGCCATGTGGAAGAAGGGTGAGCTCGAGGAAGGTCCGGGCGCCGTGTCGCCGGCCGCGCAACCATCGTCCCGACAGACCGCGCCGACCGGGGGACGGCGCGAGCCGGCCACCATCGGTCCCTCCATCACCATCAAGGGTGAGGTGAGCGGCGACGAGGATCTCATGATCCAGGGCAAGGTGGATGGGACCGTGACCCTCCACCAGCACAACGTGACCATCGGGCAGGAGGGCCGCGTCAAGGCCGACGTGGCGGGCAAGATCGTGGTCGTGGAGGGGGAGGTGGAGGGCGATCTCCGGGGTGCCGAGCAGGTGGTGCTGCGGCGGTCGGCCCGGGTCAAGGGCAACATCTCGGCTCCCCGTGTTAGTCTCGAGGACGGCGCCAGGTTCCGGGGAGGGATCGACATGAACGAGGCGGGAGCCAAGGCCTCGGCCCCCGCGGTCTTCCCGGCCGATCACTCGTCCCGCGGGCGCGAGGCGAAGGCGAGCGGTGGGACCGTTGATGCGCCGAAGGGAGAGGCCAGCAAGGCTTGATCCGCTGGCCACGACGAGCGCAGTCGGAGCAGGTGGTGCGACCGACGGCCGATGAGAGTCCGACGCTGGAGGTGTATCACTCCCCGGGGCTCGAGGCTGCCCTGAGGGTGGTGCGTGCGGGGGGTGGAGATCGCGTCCTGGATCTCGGTCCCGCGGTGTCGGCGAACCTGGAGTTCTTGAGCTCGTCCGCGCGCCACCTCCGAGTGGCGGACCTGCTCAGCGACCACCAGGAACGGGACGAAGCGGACGCCGCCGGCCGAGGGCTGCTCGTCGATCCGGCCTGGGGTCCGTTCGACCTGGTGCTGGCGTGGGACGTGCTGAGCTACCTCGAACCGGAGGGTGCGGCCGAGGTGGTCGCCTCCATCACGGAGGCCTGCTCGCCGGGCGCGTGTCTGTTCGCCCTCGTGACAATCACCAAGGAAGCCACCGACAGATCCGTCGTGTTCGTGGTGCGGGACGGGACGACGCTGGAGTATCGTCCTGCGCCGGCCCGTCAGCGCCACCTGCGCTCCGCCAAGCCGGCCGCCGTCCAGCGCCTGCTGGCACCGTTCCGGGTGGAACGGTCCTTCGTGCTGCGCAACGGGTTCCAGGAGTACGTGGCCGTCCTCGAGTGATTGGGGGAAGCAGCCTCCCCCGGACCGGGTGTGATCCCGGTCACGTGATATACTCCGCCAACCGAAGGGTCAGGTTGCACCCTCCGCGATGTCTTGTCGACAGCGGCTCCGGCGTAACATGCGCACACAGAGCGCAGGGTCTGTTTCTGAATTGAGCATCGTGACGGCCGGTCACGGGGGCTGTGGATGAACCTTTTGCCACCCATCCTCCTGGTGGACGACGACGCCGGCGATCGCGAGCTGGTGGCGCTGGTCCTCACCGGCGCGTTCGGCGAGGTGTCCCTGGAGGTGGTGGCCGATGCGGCCACGTTGACCCGCACCCTCGCGGCCCGACGCTTCGGTCTCGTGATCACCGATTTCCGATTGCCGTGGATCGACGGCGCCGAGGTCATCCGGTTGGCGCGTGAGGTGCGGCCGGACTGCGCGGTGGTTCTTCTGGCCGCCTCGGTGTCCGAGGAGCTCGTGGAGGAGGCCGTTCGGATCGGCGTGGACGCCTTCGTGCCGAAGTCGAGCTCGGGGTTCGTGGGCCTGCCGCCCGCCGTCCGTGGCGCGCTGTACCGGGCGCGGCGCCGCGCCCTGGCCAGCGCCAAGGATGCGCCCTATCGCCGGGTCTTCGAGGGTGTGCCCGCGGGGCTCTTCGTGGCCGCCTCCAGCGGCGAGATCATGGAGGCGAACCCGGGGATGGCGCGCATCCTCGGCTACGGGAGCGCGGAGGAGATCACGCGCCGCTCCATCAACCAGCTGCTGCCCGACGGGGAAGCGGCGGAGCGCTGGCGGGTCGGGCTCGCATCCCGGGAGACGCTTCAGGACATCCAGACCACGTTGCGCCGGGCCGACGGCAGCAACGCGACCGTTCGCATGAGCGCGCGCTGGGTCGAAGGGGAGGTGCCGGGCACGCGCCAGCTCCTCGGAATGGTCCACGAGGTGCAGCCGACCGCGGCCGGTGGGGCGGCGACGCCGGCTGAGGACAGGCGCCTCAAGGACGACCTGGAGCAGATGGTGTACGTGGTCGCCCACGACCTGCAGCAGCCGCTCAACGTGGTGGGCCGCTTCCTGGACCTGATCGCCCAACGCGACGGCGAACGTCTGAGCGAGGCTGGGCGCGAGTATCTGGAGCACGCTACCAGCGCATCCTCGAACCTGCAGCGGATGGTGGATGCGGTCCTGCGATACGCCCGGGTGGACACCAGCGACCAGCAGTTCGAGGCGGTGGACCTCAACCGGACCTTCGACAAGGCGGTCACCCTGTTGGAGCAGGACATCCAGGATGGCGGCGCCCAGATCACCCGCGACGACCTGCCCGCGGTGATGGCCGACGAGGCCCAGATGGTGCAGCTCTTCCACAACCTGTTGGGCAATGCCGTGAAGTTCCGCGGCGAGCGCGCACCGGT
>Ga0315542_1001043_pt1 | contig 17455 bp, 11 predicted proteins | sample SalMarSW160120MG_FD_202541 | JGI IMG/M metagenome (GOLD analysis project Ga0315542, IMG submission 202541) | Salt marsh sediment microbial communities from the Plum Island Ecosystem LTER, Massachusetts, United States - Salt Marsh Sediment SW1601-20 ...
CAAAGCGAGACGATGCCTTTCCTGATTTCCTGGGGAGAACGGCCAAGCCGCTGTATTCCCTTTCCCCCAAAATCCAGAAAATCGGATTTAGAATGAATCGTATGATGGAACAGAGTCTGTTTTTGCAGATAAATCTTTTCCATCTCCGCCGGCTGAAAAAGGGAGTTATCCCCCTGCTGATTTCTTTTATCTATCTCGGCTAAAATCAGGTCCGGATCTTCCATGAAGAGCACAGCCTTGTCGGGAAGGTATGAGAGAATGGAATCGGTTCGTTCGAGCCAGGCTGCAGAAGTTGGGACAATCAAAAGAGATTGGACAGGATGGGTCGAGATTTGTGTTTGAATGTCGAATTCACGAATCGATTCGATCTCATCTCCAAAAAACTCGATCCGATGCGGCATTTCACCGGTGAACGGGAAAATATCCAGAATGCCCCCTCGCACGCTCAACTCCCCCGGTTTTTCCACCATGCTTTCCCGGACATATCCAAAATCAGAAAGACGCTCAATCAGTTTGTGAAGCGAATACGTCATCTTCACGGCAATAAGAATAAACCGATCCTGGAAATATTTCGGCGATGGCATCTTAAGCGCAAGACCGTCTGGGGTAGTACATACTATTTTTATTTCGTCGGAAAGAAGACCGCGCAGCACCTGCATTTGCTGTCCCATCTTTCTTGGATTAAGCGATACGTGGTCTTCGATTTCCGGTTCGCCTCCCGGGAAAAAAGCCACAAGCGCTTCTCCCATTTCATCGGACAAATCATCCGCGAGAGATTCCGATCTTTCACGGTCAGGCAAAACCACGAGCAAGGGGAAATTCTTTTCTTTATAGAAAGAAGATAGAAAGATAGATTTGAGTGAGCCTGCAAGACCTTTCATGTGAATATTGGATGATGACAAGATCTTGTTTTTTAAGGTATTATACGCCTTCGTATTTATGAAAATATTTTCTATTATCTGAATGGCCATGATGCATGTTTAATAATTACAAGTGTTTGTCTCTGCCAATAATATCGATATTATTGAAATATTTTTTCATTTAAAGAAATGATCCCTTATCCGTTTTTAATGATGACCATATAACTTCTATCCAATGGACAAATTGATGGGAAGGGATTAAACTTTTTGATCTCAGGATTTTTTATTCTATAGTCCTTTTCCATTTTCCCAAAATGCAGTAATTCCTCGTTTAACTTTTCCCCTTTGACAACTGCCAGAATACCCGTTTTTTGTTTGAATAGTCCGATGCTCCATTTTACAAGAACATCCAGACTTGCCACGGACCGGCAAACGATGATATCGACCGGATCAATCTTGTTTGCAAGGTTCTCGGCACGATCACAAATCACTTCGATTTCTTTGAGAGAAAGAGCATCAATAACGGTTTTCAAAAAACGGGCTTTTTTATTGATGGATTCAACTAGATAGATATTCAGATCGGGCCGGATGATTTTAATCGGTATCCCCGGAAATCCCGCCCCCGAACCCAAATCGATCACACGTGCGCATTCAGGAAAATCAACCGACGGAATGAAACCAATCGATTCAAGAAAATGGCGTGGGACGATTCTTTCCTCGTCATGCTTTGAAATAAGGTTGATTTTCTGATTCCATTGAAGAAGAAGCTGCTCATAGATTTTAAATTTTTCAATCACCTGGCTGGAATTTTCAATTCCGAGATGATGAAGCGCTTTATCCAACATATCAATTTGTTTCACGTGGAACATGACCGGATGACAATCGTTTTGTGATTAGAACGGCAAGAGCAGAAATATCTGACGGTGAAATCCCGGAGATACGGGAAGCATGCCCGAGTGAAACCGGCCGAATACGGCTGAGTTTTTCTCTGGCCTCTTTTGAAAGACTCGACAGTTTTTCATATTCAACATCTTCGGGAATCCGCTTTTCTTCAAGACGTTTGAATTGATTGATCTGATCTCTCTGCCGCTGAAAATACCCCTCATATTTTATTTCAATCTCGATCTGCTCGACAACCTCATCCTTCAAATCGCCCAAAGACAATAAAAAATTTTTGATCTCTCGGATTTCATGAAGATCACAGAGCTTAATCTGTGGCCGTTTGAGCAGCTGATAAATGCTTTGCCGCGTAACGACGGGAGATGTTTTACATTTTTTCAGAAGAGGATTTACCGTATCGATTTCTGGTTTAATCACACGCACCTTTTTCATTACATCCCGGATTAACATTTTCTTCTCTTTTGTTCTCAGATAAACATTTTCGGGAATAAGGCCAAAATTATATCCATAATCCATTAAACGGAGATCGGCATTGTCCTGCCGGAGAAGCAGACGGAATTCGGCACGGGATGTAAACAGGCGATATGGTTCATTGGTCCCTTTTGTAATCAGATCATCAATCAGCACACCAAGGTAACCTTCCGAACGGTTCAAAATAAAAGGAGTCTTCCGGTACAATTTCAATACCGCATTGATTCCCGCGACCAAACCCTGCGCCGCCGCTTCTTCATAACCGGAGGTTCCGTTGATCTGTCCTGCAAAATAGAGTCCTTCCACCAGTTTGGTTTCCAGTGTCGGCTGCAATTGTGTGGGCGGAAAAAAGTCGTATTCAATCGCATACCCTAATCGGGTGACGACGACATTTTCAAGTCCGGGGATAGTTCGAATCGCTTTCATCTGAATATCTTCCGGTAAGCTGGTCGCGAAACCGTTCACATAATATTCACACGTGCGCCGACCTTCCGGTTCGAGAAAGATCTGATGCCGTTCTTTCTCTTTGAATCGAACGATTTTATCTTCAACAGAAGGACAATATCGAGGCCCAACACCGGAAATTTTCCCTGTATATAGAGGAGACCGATCCAAACCGGAAGCAAGGATTCGATGTGTATCTGAATTGGTATATGTAAGGTAAACCGGAAGCTGTTCGATTTCGATACGCTTGGTCTGAAAAGAAAAAGGCCGGGGAGGATTATCCCCTTTCTGAATTTCCAATTCTGTGAAATTGATACTCCTGCCGTCGACACGCGGTGGTGTACCTGTTTTCAAACGGCTCGTTTCAAATCCAATCTGTACCAAACTCTCGGTCAATCCAACGGCGGGAAATTCTCCTGCTCTGCCTGCGGGAGAGCTTTTTAAACCGATGTGGGTTAAGCCGTTGAGAAAGGTACCACAGGTCAGGATGACTTTCTTTCCATTAATTTTTCTCCCGGTCTCCATGATCACACCGCCGATTTTATTTCGCTGGAGCCATACGGCCGTAACCATTCCCTGAAAAATTTCCAAACCAGTTTGATTTTCAAGCACGGACCGCATTCGAATTGAATATTCCACCCGGTCCGCTTGCGCTCTCGGCGCCCAGACCGCCGGCCCTTTTGCCTTGTTCAACATTCTGAACTGAATACCGGTATCATCAATGGCCCGCGCCATCTCTCCCCCCAGAGCATCAATTTCACGAACCAGATGGCCCTTTGCCGGCCCTCCTATAGCCGGATTGCAAGACATCTGCGCGATAGTGGGTATATTCATGGTAATCAGAAGCGTTCTAACCCCCATACGGGCAGCCGCAAGCGCGGCTTCACAGCCGGCATGGCCCCCGCCAACCACGATTACATCGTATTTCAGGTTTGCCTCTTTCAAATCAGATCCATATTAAATGATTTAGCAAAGACCATTTCCATTATCATTTGAAAGAATATAAGGTACTACGAAAATGTTTCACGTGAAACATTTATTTTCCAATACAAAATTCGGAAAAAATATAATTCAGAACGTCTTCAGGTGTAGTCTGTCCGGTGATTTCTCCAATATATTCCAAGGCACTCCTGAGATCCATGGCAATGAACTCCTGCGACATGTTTTCCTTCAGGGACTTCTCAGCTTGAGAAATACTCTCATTTGCATGGATAAGACTGTCGCGATGTCTAAGGTTGGTTAAAACCAGTTCCCCTGTTTCGGGCAACTCTCCGGATAAAGCCTGGTTTCTTAAAGTTTGTATGAGATTATCTATGCCTTCCCGATTTAATGCCGACACCTTTACGAATTGGACCCCGTCCAGACGCTTGCGTAATCTGTTTTCTTCAATTCGAGATTTTAAATCGATTTTATTAATTACTGCGATTACATCTTTCTTTTCTCGCATGACCAATTGAATTAGAGATTCATCATCTTCATGAATCGGCTGACTGTTATCAAAAACGAGAAGAACAAGATCCGAAGACCGCAAAGCTTTTTCTGATCTCCGGATTCCTTCTTTCTCTATCGGATCAGTTATATTATTCATATCCCGTATACCGGCAGTATCCGTAATCGTAAATAAAATACCTTCTATGTCCAGAACATCTTCGATCAAATCCCGTGTGGTCCCGGGGATTTCAGTCACGATCGCCCGTTCCTTCTCTACGAGCGTATTTAATATACTTGATTTACCCACATTGGGCCGTCCCGAAATGACCATTCGAATCCCTTCCCGGCAGACCCTGCCCCGCTTGTATGTAAGTATCAGTTTGTCGATTTCCAGCTTAATCGCAAAGAGACTATTTTGAATCTCATTTCTATTTGCAAATTGGACATCTTCTTCCCCGAAATCAAGTTCGATTTCCAAAAGAGAAGTGATTCGGATCAAGTCTTTCCGAACTGTATTTAATTTCTCAGACAGCCTTCCTTCCAGTTGGTAAACTGCGACCCTTCGAGAGGCTTCTGTTTGCGATCGAATCAGTTCAGCAACTGCTTCTGCCTGGGATAAATCTATTCTTCCGTTTATAAAAGCCCGCTGTGTGTATTCTCCCGGTTCTGCAGGTCGTGCTCCCTGGTTGATAATCATCTCCAAGATACGCCGGGTGACAAAAACACCACCGTGGCAGCTAATCTCAATTACATCTTCTCCCGTATAAGAATCAGGCGCTTTAAAAAGGGTCATCACGACCTCATCAATAGACTCATTTCCTTCCTTAATCCACCCGTGATAGACTCGATGATTTTCAAAACGTGTTTGTTGCCCCGTGCTTTGAAATATTTTTCTAGCGATTCGGACTGCATCAGGCCCACTGATTCTCAACACGGCCAAACCTCCTTCGCCGTGAGGAGTCGAAATTGCTGTGATTGTATCTTTCGAATCAACCATTTTTTTAAAATAAAAGAACCCCATCACAAAATCTGAAATGACGGGGCTTTCCCATATTCAATGTCTATTTAAAAAATATTGACTTATTTATGTTTTTTTACAAGAACTTCCTGTACAATTGTCAAAAGATTGAACATTAAATAGTATAAATTCAGTCCCGCTGACAAACGAAAGAAAATAAATGTCAAAAAAATCGGCATAAGGTACGCCATTGCCTTTTGTTGTGAATTCTGGGTTGATGACAGTTTCTGCTGTACAATCATGGAGGCACCCATCAGAATGGGAAGAAGATTGAATCCTCCCGGAAGGATCGCGTCCGGCGAAGAGAGATCTTTGATTAATAGGAATTCCGCCTGTCTCAACATAATTGTCGTCCGGAAAAGATTGAACAGCGCAAACAGTACCGGCATTTGAAGAAGCATGGGCAGACACCCTCCCAGAGGATTGACTCCTTGCTGTTTATACATCTTCATTGTTTCCTGGTTCAATCTTTGGGGATCGTTTTTATACTTTTCCTTCAGGGCTTCCATCTTGGGCTGGAGCTCCTGCATCTTCTTCATGGATTGAAAACTTTTTCGGGTCAAAGGATATAAAACAATTTTGATCAATATTGAAAATACAATAATCGCCCATCCATAATTGTGGAACAATCGATATAAAAATTGCAAGGTGTGAAAAAAGAAAATGCTGAATGGTCGAATAATAACCATTCCGAAATTCATCATTTTGCCAAGCTGGACTCCATACTGTTTCATTATGATATAATCCATAGGTCCGAAATAGAGCTTGAAGTGTTGAATGCTTTCAAAGTTTGCGGAAGAAGGCATAAAAAGATTCAGATTAAAATATTTCCATTTACTTCCCTCTATATTTTCCCCTGCCAATTCAGCGGCTTTACCCAATTCTTCCTGAGGTATCAATGCCATAAGAAAATATTTAGTCCGAACCGCAACCCATTTCGTCGTTCCTTCTCTTATGCCCGTATCTTTGTCTTTTGTCTTGAGTATCTCTCCTCCCTGGAGTGCATAGGCTTCATAATAGGGAAGATCGTCCATGAGCTGTTTTTCCGTCGGAGAAAGTCCGGACATCCATCGAATTTGATATCCTTCAGCCAGGTCATTATAGTTAGTCAGGTTTAATTGAATTTTCAGATCAACATCATAACTGTCTTCAGTAATAGAAAATTCTTTTTCAATTCTATCGCCATTGCTCAATATATGGAAAAAGCGGTATATTTTTATAACCCCTGTTGTATCAATTTCATACTGAAAAATAATATCATCAAGATCTGTTCCCCTTGCTTTCAATGGATCGATAACAACCCCCAAATTCCCCTGAACATTTTGAGGAATCAATTCCACCCAATTTTTTTTCTGATTCTCGTCTGCTTCCGGCGTAAAATATTCCTTCAGCTTCCAACTAACAACGGTTCCGCCACCCAAGGTCGAAAGCTCACCTCTGAACAAATTGTTCTGAATAACAATCGTATCAGAACTAAGTGTTTGTCTTTTATTTTCCCGATTTGTTTTCTTAATCGGCTCGTATCTTCCTGTTTTTTCCGCCATCTGAATAGCCGAATCTGTTACTTGTTTTTGAACCGATTTATCAGAATGGGTTTCCTCTGATATTTGTTCTTTTGCATGGCGAGGTTCAGGAATACCGATTATTTTCGTCTGAAAAACCGGCCAAAGCAGAAGAATCAAACCGATTAGAACAAATGCGATAATCGTATTTTTATCCATGTTTAATTACCTAATTATTTATAAGTTACGGTATGGGATCGTAGCCGCCGGAATGTAAGGGATGACAACGAAAAATCCGTTTGATTCCCTTATATCCACCAGATATAAGGCCATATTTATCAATTGCTTGTACCATGTATTCCGAACAAGAAGGAACAAATCGGCAAGTCGCAGGAAAAAAGGGTGAAACCATTTTCTGATAAAATCGAATACAAATTAGAACCATTTGTTTAATTATTTTTTCCAATTTTTTCATTTATAAAAAAGTCCAAATCCTTCTCTAGTTTCGAAATTTCAAGATTTACCACATCCCTTTCCACCATAAAAATAATTCTGTATTTTCCGATTTTATATCGTCGCTTTCTGTAAATTTCCCTTAATAGTCGTTTGATGCGATTTCGCTTTACTGCATTCCCATGGTGTTTTGAAACGGCAAATCCCACACGTCTATTATCAGCTTCTTCAAAAAAGATTCGTAAGTATTTTCCCTTCCATCTTTTTCCATTTTTAATGATCCTGGAAAATTCGCTTGATCTCCGAATAATTTCTTCTTTGGGAAGTTTTTCATCAAATTCCAATGTTTACTCATCACTTACAGTCAAACGTTTTCTTCCCTTGGCGCGCCGTCTTTTCAATACCAGTTGGCCCGATTTTGAAGACATCCTTTCCCGAAAACCATGTTTATTCTTTCTTTTCCTGTTACTAGGTTGATATGTTCTTTTCATGAATGAGAACCTCCATTAATTCCGTGATCTTCAATTCAGCAATTTTTAAAGAACAAGAATATACGGTTTTTAAAAAATAATTTCAAGTTATTTTCTTGTTTTGAACAAATTTACCATACTTCCTATGCCCACAACGCCATTTCCCAAACATGCACCCAAAAGTGGCGGCAATTGTCCGCTCTCTCCCATTACTTGTCCCATTTTGATCAAACCAAAATAAAAAAAGCAAATCGCAAGACTGATTCCGAAACCGATGGTTAAACTTTTTTTGCGGCGATTATAAACAAGCGGCACACTAAGCAATATAATAAAAAAATTTGCCAGGGGAAATGCGATCCTTAAATAAAAATCTGTCATCCAGCGCTGATCATCACCGCCGAGTAACCTAATTTTCCTGATAAACCGATAGAGTTCGACCACATCCATTTCATCCGGTTTGATCTGAGCTAAAAGGAGTTCATTCGGCGTAAAAGAAAAATGAAAGACCATTGGCTGTTTAATTGGAATTACTTTTTCCTTGTCCCCATCAAACAATCTCTGATACCCTTCCTTTATTTTCCAGACATCATTTTCCCACCACATTAAAGAAGCATCGATTCGGGATATTAAGCGATAATTGTGGAATGTTTCGATCTTGACACGGCGTGCTTCGAATCGCTCTCCGTCATAATATTCAATAGTGATCACGCGGTCCGGTGGTTCCTGGATTTCCAGATCCTTCAGATGCTTCGTATGTCTGCTGCTGATGTTCTCTATATGTGTTCTCCAAATATTTTCTTTTTTCTTATTGGTTTTTGTTACCACACCCTCGCCCAAAATAAAAGCGAACATGCTTAGACCCAAACCGATAATTAGCAGTGTGATTAATAGTTGATAAATACTGAAACCAAGTGCTTTCATCGCAACGATTTCATTGTTTTTTGCCAGTGTCCCAATTGAAAAAATAGCAGCTAGAAGTGTTGCCACAGGAAGGGTCAATACAATAACATAAGGAATATAATAAAGGTAATATAAAGCAGTAATATTCCAAGGAACCTTCTTGTCGATGAAGCGGTCCAAATTTTCAACCATATCAATTGACAAAAAAAGAATGATTACGCCTAAAACACAAAAAACAAATACAGCTATAAAACGTGATTGAATATATTTTGTAAGAATACTCCTCAATTTTTCGTCCTTCTTATGATTTTTCTAAACAATTTTCCGAATTGTTCCCAATGAATAAATGTCGTTTCGTGAACGGTCTTGATCACCAAATAGATACCCACTGCACCAACAAGAACATTTGGGCTCCACATTGCCACAATCGGGCTGATAATTCCTCTGTCTGCCAGCTGTTCGCCACCGATGAGAAAAGTCCAATAAATCAGAAAAAAAATCATACTCAATCCTCCGCCCGTGGCGAGACCTCCCTGACGTGCCATAATTCCCAGGGGTGCGCCAATCAGAACAAAAACAATACAGGCAACAGGAATGGAATACTTCTTGTGGATTTCGACACGCAGCGCATTGATAGATTGATTATAACTGCGTATCACTCTCAATTCATCTTCAATTTTCTTAAGCTGTTCTTCAACATGTGGAATGGACTTCTTTTGCATTTTTGAATATCGAGGTGAATATGTTATTTGCAGACTATCTCTTTTCTGGCTGATTATTTCCGGCAGCAAAATTGCCCTGAAATCGTTATTGACAATATCCTGAATTCTCTTCATTCTGAGATGAACGAAGTTTTCTGACTTTTGAATATCTTCCTGCATCATTTTCACATTTTTTTCGCGGTCACCGCGATGTTCCGATTCGCTTCTCTTTAATACCATATCCGAGACCGGAATGGAAAGAACTTGGCGTGCAAATTTTAATCTTCTGTATTCTTCCAGATTTTGTGATTCGACCTCGTGAATTTCTCCGTTATATAATGTAAAGATTATTCTTTCCTGTTCTTTGGAAAAATTCAACTCTCCTCTTTCTGCAATGATTGTTTTACTAAAACGGGGATCGCTTGTATCGTGAATAATCACTCCTTTGAGAAGATCTTTTTTCTCGTCGATTTCGCGAACCAAAAGCGAATAGTTGGGAATCTCATCAAAAAAAACATGGGGCTCTAATGTTAATGTCGGCCGTTTCTTGGAAATGTCAGAATAAAGAAGACGCACCCGATGATTGAAATCTGGCAAAACACAATTGTTGAACCGCTCCATCAAAAATGCCAGCAGGCAGGCAATAATCAAAACCGGCAGGATCAACCGATAAATATTCACTCCGCTGGCCTTCAATGCTGAAATTTCATTGTCGGCAGAGAGTCTTCCAAAAGCCATCAACGTTGCAATGAGCACCGCCATTGGAATAGCCAGAGCGAGAATCCAGGCGAGATTAAGAAAAAAGAATTCTATAATAATACCGGCCCCGATTCCTTTGCCCAGCAACTTTCCCAGATCCCGAAAGACCACATTAAGCAGAAATACGAATATGATGGTCGATAATCCAAAGAAAAAAGGCCCAACATGTTCCCGAACGATGTAGCGTAAAACAATGAACATAATCACCCTTTATTTAAATAAAAATATAGAGAATTGGCGCAATCTTTGCAAGTTTATTTTTAAAGTTATAATTTTTCACTTGCAATTTAAATCGAAATATTTTATTTTTAAAACGTTTCATAAATTGGAGAACTGCTTATTGAGATATTGATACTGGTCGTCACATAAACACTTTTGCCAAGCATAAAAAATTGGCAAAAATAAAAAACCAGTAAAAACGTATGTATCTACTCTTAAAAGGAGGATCGAAACGCGTCGATTTATTGGCGGCCTTTTCGATCTTTTTTTTCATCCAGTTCTCCACTGCCCGTGCGGAAATAGGACTTCGTATGCCGGAGCCCCGACTTTCTCTTGCACCCATTGTATCTTCACCGCTACAAATGGATTACTCAATCGGCACACCCTTTTCAATGATGCCGGTTCAATTCCCCAGGACATTTACTCACAAAACGACAATCGATTCCTCAGGTTCATTGGTCATTATTGAACAGCAGATTGATAATGATAATGTCCTGCCTCCACGTTATTTGTCTTTTGAAGAATATATCAACCAAAGATCCCGGCTCGAACTTCAGGCCAGCTGGAAAGAATATCTTCAAACCGAAAAAACCAGGACTGAAGGCGTCACTAGAAAATCAACCGGCTTTAAAATCGAAACACCCAGGATAAAAAGCAAAACCTTCAAACGCGTCTTTGGCGGAGAAACCCTTAGTCTTAACGTGTCCGGAAACATTACCATTGATGGTAGCATGAGAAACGAAAAGAGAAGCCAGGTTAAAACAGCTACCACACGCGCTCCCAATACAAATTTCCAGATGAAACAGACCCAGCGTTTTAAAGTGGAGGGCAAAATCGGCGAGAATGTTTCTGTTCTTGTTGATCAGGACAGCGAACGTCCCTTTGAATTCGAGAATGCGATCAAGCTGATCTACTCCAGCGACGAGGATGGCATCCTTCAAAGCTTCGAAGCAGGAAACGTGGCGCTTGCCCTTCCCAGCACCCGGTTCGTGACTTTCAATGCCCAGAATTCCGGTCTGTTCGGATTCAAGTCCAAATTCAAAATTGGCGGACTGGATATTACTGCCATTGCCAGTATGGAAAAGGGCGAGAAAAAGAAGCTATCATTAAAGGGGGGCAAAGAAGATCAAAAATACACGATACAGGATTACGAATATAAAAAGAATACCTACTTTTTTCTCGGCCCGGGTTACCGGGAACAATATCCCAAGTTGGACGACCAGGGTAACCATCTTTATGATGGGGACAGCGTTATTACAGATCTACTTGTTTACAAGTCCGACGTGAATTACGAGAACAAAATGGGCTCGATTTACGGATGGGCGGTCCTCGATCCTTCAAATCCGGATTCTTCTCAAAGTACGGATGAAAGTTACAAGGGATATTTTCTCCGGCTCGAACCGAATGAGTACTACTTTAATGCCGAACTCGGTTTCATCGCTCTCAACCAGTCCCTGCAAACCAGCGAAGTGCTTGCCGTGGCTTACTGGACAAAGGGAAGCAAAGTGGTTGGAGACACTGCCAGTGCGATATTTAAAATGATCAAACCTAAGAATCCGGATCCAAAATACAAATCTACCTGGAAACTGGAATGGAAGAATGTCTACTCCCTCGGCGGACGGGATATTCAGCAGGAAGGATTCGATCTAAAACTCTATTACAGACCACCTTCCGGGGACCCGGAGGAATCCATCGAAGATAATGGACAAGCGCGCGGTTATCTCAACATTTTCGGCCTCGATAACATCAACGAAGCGGGTGATGCAGAACCTGATAATGTCATTGACATCGATCCCAATATTCTCAATCTGAGCCGCGGTGAACTAATCTTTCCCAATCTTCGCCCGTTCGATCCGGATTCAACTCTTGACCTAAAATACCCTTTTCCGGATGAAATGAATGACCAGAGGGTCAAGGCCATTTATGACACGACCAGCACCAGTTACATCAACGGGGCAAGTAAATTCTATATGGAAGCCAATTCCTCGAGACGCAGTCCGAACTATTCTCTCGGCATCAATGTCATCGAAGGTTCCGAAGAGGTCGTGCTTAACGGAAGAACACTGAAAAAAGATCAGGACTATATCATCGACTACTTTTCGGGAAGCCTGACACTGTTAACGGAAGATGCCACGGACCCGAATGCTAATCTGGATATCAGTTACGAATCCCAGCAGCTTTTCTCTATCGATAAAAAAACCCTCATGGGCGCGCGCGCCGAATACACACTTTTCGACGAGGGAAACAACCGGTCGTTTATCGGGGCGACCTTTCTGTATTTAAATCAAAAAACCATCGAACAGCGGGTCCGTGTGGGCAAGGGGCCGATGCGAAATTTAGTCTGGGATGTGAACACGGCATTTCAATACGAACCCAAGTTTCTAACACCCATTCTGGACAAGCTTCCTCTTCTCAATGTGAACCAGCCCTCCGGTATTTCTTTTGAGGGAGAAATCGCACAGATCATTCCCAATCCCAACACATTGAATAACGAATCCACAGGCGATAACGACGGTGTGGCCTATCTGGACGACTTCGAAGGGGCCAAACGGGAAACGCCCCTCGGTATCATCTGGACTGGTTGGGGGCCCTGTTCTCCGCCAACCACCTTGGAAAACGCAGTGGCTCTTCTTTCCAAAAAAGGCCATTTGATTTATTACAATCCTTACGAGCAGGTTGCTATCAAGGAAATCTGGCCGGACAGGGAAGTCACAACCAACTATGGCGGATCCACCCGAACGCACGTTCTCAATTTAGAATTTACACCCAGCCCGGATGCCGTTCCCATCACCTCTTCCTGGGAAGGCATTCAAAGATGGCTGTCTTCTGGTTATGCGGATCAAACCGACAGCCGTTATCTTGAGGTCTGGGTCAGGGGAGACGCCGGCCGACTGAATATTGATATGGGAAGAATCTCCGAAGATGTGATCCCCAATAAAAAATTGAACACAGAAGATAAACGCCGCGGAGGAATCCGCAACAATCTGTTAGACGAAGATGAAGATACAGGGCTGGACGAGATGTTCGGTTCGGATCCGCCTGAACTTTTTTATCCGCATGAGGCAGCTTATACATCTGTCAGCAACGGAAAACTTTACGGAAAACCCTACGATTTCTGGGATGTAAACGGGGACAGCACAAAAGAAGAAAACGAACCCTGGAGTTACGATAACTGGTCATACACAAGCGGCAGCCGAAACTACAATCATATCAACGGAACCGAAAACAACAAAAACTCAAGTGTTATCATTTCTCCTGACAGGGAAGATTTGGACGGAAGCGGCGATGTCGACCTGAGCAACGATTATTTCGAGTTCAGCTTTTCACTGGATAAAACCAGTGCGGATACCATTTTAATCGGAGGAGGAAAGGGGAACCCCTATGGGTGGCGTCTTTACAGAATTCCACTGAATGAACCAACCCGAATCATCGGAAGTCCGGATTGGTCGCACATCAAATATGTCCGGGTCTGGGTTGACAGCGTCATGCAGAAAACTGAAATCTCCATCGCGGAAATCAATCTCGTCGGCAACGAATGGAAGCTCAGAGGCGTTGCACTGGATGATACATCCACTTACGACCTTTCAAACGACTCCACGATGACTATTGCTGTCATCAACACACATGACAACCCTGAGTATGTTTCTCCTCCCGGTGTGGAGGGAGTTATTGACCCGATTCAGAGAATCCGGTCAAAGGAACAGTCCCTGGTTGTCCGTCTGGACAATCTTGAACCAGAAACAGCGGTAAAGGCCCAGAAACAATTTTACCAGCCCGAAAATTTAATCAACTACAAAGAAATGAAAATGTTCGTCCATGGCGGAAATGCGTACAACGCCATTCCTGCCGACAGCACCATTGAATTTTTTCTTCAGTGGGGCTCGGACATGAACAACTACTACGAAGTTCAACTTTCCGTTTTTCCCGGATGGGATAAACATAACAATATAGAAATCGCCTTCGAGACATTAAGCCGCCTGAAAGTTGAAATGTCTTCGACGCTCCGGGACACAATCGAAGAACGCCAACCCAACGGCCACATTATCCGGGTAGTAGGAAAACCTTCGCTTACAAATGTTCGGCAGCTTACCATCGGAGTTAAAAACAAAGGGATGATGCCGTTTACCGGCGAAATCTGGATTGATGAGCTTCGTCTTTCCAATGTTCGAAAGGACAAAGGCATGGCCATGCGGGCCAGAGCCGATATCCGTCTGTCAGACTTTATCACTCTGGTCGGTGAATACAATCGCAAGGATGCAGATTTTCACACGATCAATGAACGGTTCGGTACGGGTAATAATTCGGTGAGCGGTCAGATAAACACATCGATTCAACTGCATAAACTTCTGCCCGCAAGCTGGGGCCTGTCCATTCCCATTTCTGCAAACTATTCGAAAACCAATGATACGCCAAAATTTCTGCCGGGAAGCGATATTCTGGTTAACCGATCTACGGTCAAAGATGATTCTCTATGGGAAGCCATCAAGTCGATTAACGAGCAAAAAGGAGCCAGTGTAACCATTTCAAAACAAACAAAATCAAGAAATTTCTGGATCCGTTACCTGATCGATCCTATCCGGACCAGTTTCAGTTTCTCACAAAATAATTTGAGCAACTCCCAAACCAAATACTCGAAGACTCTCGGTTATAACGGCTCTTTGAGCTACGGCCTCAACTTCGGAAATCAGTTTTACTGGCTGCCCCTGAAATGGATTGGACGAAAAGGCTTTCTTGGCAAACTCGCCAAGACAAAATTTTACTACATGCCCTCAAATATTAATTTAAAATTTGACGGTACAGACAGCAATAGAGATTCCGAGACGCGCAGCGGTATTCGAAGTGATGTGGAAACAGCTACTTTCTCACGAAATTTTTCCACCGGATATACGATGTTTCAGTCACTTTCTTTCGATTACTCCCGTTCTATCAGTTCAGACATGCGCGATGCCAGATGGGCGGACGTATTCTCGACACTCGATCCCGGCGAAAAAACATCGATTAGCCAGCAGACGGGGACCTCTTTCAATCCGACTATTTTTTCATGGCTGACCCATACATTAAAATACAACGCAAATTACCGCTGGAACAACAACATTCAAATGAAAAACAAGGACACCGGACAAAGCGCCAGCATTACCACCTCGGTTTCTTTAACCGGTAACTTTAATCCTCAAAACTTTGTTAAATCATTCAAGAAAAAAAGTTCGCAAAAATCTCCCGGCAGAATACGCAGACCGACACCCAGTCAGAAAAATGACCAGGATAAAGATCAGAAAGAATCCAAAAATGAAAAAGACAGCAAATCGATTCCCCTTTCTGCTATCTTTTCGAAATTCGGCAAAATACTAAATATAATCGATCCGATATCCATTTCCATTTCTAGAAACAATTCTTCGACTGACTACGGTATTCTGGGGACCCCTTCTTTCAAATACCAGATCGGAGCTACAATGAATCCCGGAGTCCTTTTCTCACCCAACCTCACATCCGATCGAAATTCCACAAAACAGGACAAGCGGCTCTCGTTGCGCTCCGGTATCAAATTGAGTTCGAAAATCAGCATTAAACTCGATTACGATTTTTCCGATTCAAAGAGCCATCTTACACAGACTTCGGGTACCGTATCAAAATCCGCTTTGCTTATTAAAGAAAAACCTGTTCCTTTTCCCAACTGGTCTATTCAATGGAGAGGTCTCGAAAGTTTACCATTATTGAAACAGTTTACAAAATCGGTCTCCTTGAATCATACATTTTCGGGCCAGATGACACAAACCTGGAACGATAACAGAAATAATAAAACAAGAGAATCCATTAAAAAAAGTTTCAGCCCTCTTCTCGGAATCACTTTCACTTTTAAAAACGGAATATCTGCAAACGTTCAATACTCGACCGGTGAAGATTTAACCAAACAACTGAGTTACGGAAAAGGAAAAACCAAACAACCTTCGTCAAGCCTCACGCTTTCAGCAAATTACTCCAAGACCGGAGGATTTAAATTACCGTTCTTTAAAGGAAAAAGGCTGGAAAATAATATAGACTTTACCTTAAGTTACACCCGGAGTAAAAATTCGATGTCGCAAAGTCAGAATGCATCAAGCGCTTACCAGGAAATGTCAAATACGGAAAACTGGTCGCTTCAGCCAAAGATCACCTACACATTCACCCAAACCGTACGCGGAAGCATGTATTTTGAATTTGGCGAACGGAAAGACATAAGAATGGGAAGTACAAAAATCTCCGCGTTCGGTGTAAATGCCAACATCTCTCTCGCCGGCGGCTAAAAATAAAAGTGCCCAGAATAAAAACTTCTTGCTTCATTCCTCGGTTTAAAATAACGCGCGTTATCAATTATACAATAGCGACCTTGACTTTTTCCCATATTATTCTTATTTTAATAGGCTTAGATCGAAATGAAAATAATATCTGTTTTATGGTGTAAAAGGGACCAATCCTTTTTTTCTGAACATACAACTATTTTGGAAAAATGTGTTTGTCTTTTAAACAGGGGCTCTTTTGAATGGTGATTTAAAAACCGGAACCCTTTATCTGGTCAGTACACCGATCGGCAATCTCGAAGACATCACATTGAGGGCGATTCGTATCCTCAAAGAAACGGATATTATTGCTGCAGAAGACACGCGAAGAACCGGTCAACTACTGAAACATTTCAATATTAAAAGCTCTTTGGAAAGCTATCACGATTACAACAAGGAAAAGAAAACACCCTTTCTTTTAGGCTTGTTATCCAAAGGGGGAACCATTGCCATGGTTTCAGATGCCGGTACACCGGGCATTTCCGACCCGGCCTACTATCTTGTTAAAAGAGCCATTCAGGCCGGCATCACTGTCAGCCCGGTGCCGGGAGCAACAGCAGCTGTTGCGTCCCTGATCGTATCCGGTCTTCCAACAGACCGTTTCGTATTCGAAGGATTTCTGCCGCCAAAAAAAGGAAGAACAACGAGACTCGAACAACTGAAAAACGAAAGCAGAACCCTCGTTCTCTATGAAGCGCCGCACCGGCTGGATCGAACCCTGAACGATTTATTAAATACCTTCGGGAACCGTCAAATTTCTGTCTGCAGAGAGATGACAAAAAAATTCGAGGAAATAATCAGAGGAACCCTTACAGAAATAATAGAAATTTTTACCCGGCGAAAAGTCCGGGGCGAAATTGTTCTTGTTATCAAAGGATGTGAAAAAAAATGAAAAGTCGTTTTGAAGCGGGCATGATTCCAAACCGTATTAAAAATCTATATCTTTCAAAACTTGACATTCTTGTCCGTCTGGCAATGAAATTAAACATCCACCCCAACACATTTACGACACT
>Ga0315542_1001044_pt1 | contig 17455 bp, 17 predicted proteins | sample SalMarSW160120MG_FD_202541 | JGI IMG/M metagenome (GOLD analysis project Ga0315542, IMG submission 202541) | Salt marsh sediment microbial communities from the Plum Island Ecosystem LTER, Massachusetts, United States - Salt Marsh Sediment SW1601-20 ...
GAATCTCCTTGAGGAGGTCACTGGCAGGCTTCCTCAAGACAAAGAAATGATGTTGGAAGTGATCCGGAAGTATCAGGCGCTCTCAGATCTTGACCGGATAATATTCCGGATTGGGAGGCGTGGAGGGACTTATCGGTCAACTGATGACTTAGAGCATGATCCCGTAACCTATGGGAAGATCGAAAACTTGTTCCACGATATTGAGTCTAAGGAAGGGATTGAGGGTGTTGAAAAAGCTGTCACTGATATGGTGGACCGGTATGTGTAAGGATTGCTGATTGTTGATTGGTTGGAAGGTCCTGGATGTTTAAATAATCTGTGAAAATCTGCGTAATCTGCGGATGGAATTTAAGGGTGAAAATAGAATGAGTTATTATCCGGTTTTCCTGCAGCTCGAAGGTAAGATCGCCCTCGTGGTTGGAGGGGGCAGAGTGGCACAGAGAAAGGTGGAAACCCTTCTGAGGCATGGGGCTTCGATACATATTGTAAGCAAGGTGTTAACACAGAAACTTAAACAATTGATTGAGGTCAATAAAGTGCGGCTTTTGGGCGAAGAGATGAAGGACAATTTTTTAGATGATGCATTTATTGTCATAGCGGCTACCGATGACAAGGAGTTGAATAGTAAGGTCAGTGAGAAGGCCCGCAACAGGGGTCTGTTGGTCAATGCGGTAGACCAGCCCGCAGACTGCAATTTTATCGTTCCCTCCATCGTAAAAAAAGGAGACCTCTCGATTGCGATTTCAACCTCCGGCAAGAGCCCGGCCCTGGCAAAGAAGATCAGAAAAGGGCTTGACGGACAATTTGGGAACGAATATGAGACTTTTCTGAACCTGATGGGCGGTTTGCGGAGAGAGGTCTTGGCAATGGGCCTTTCACAGGCAGAAAACAGTCACATTTTCCATGCAATTGTTGATGGTGGGATCATAGAGGCCCTGGCAAAAAATGATCTGGCCAAGGTAGAATCATTGCTTGCAAGGATACTCCCTCAGGAGATAAATATAAAGGCGTTGGTAACTGACTGAATCTTGGAGTAAAAAACCTAATGGCATCTCTGTGGTTTAACTTTGCACTTTGTTTTGAACTGTTGGCAACAGGCGGGTTTATCGTCTTTATCGTCAGGCAGGAGAAGTGGGTCTTCAGGTGCTCATACTGGATTCTCGTTACAGGATTTCTCTTCCATACCGCTTTCTTGGCTTACCGATACTATCTGTTAGGGACTGCCCCGATCCTTGACCTTAAGTCTGCCCTATCGTTTTTCGCCTGGTCCATTATCTGTGTATACCTGATCATCCAGTCTAGATTCAAGTTAATGGTCTTGGGATCGTTTGTAGCGCCGTTTGCAGCGTTTCTTATGATTATTTCGTCGGCCATGCCCTGGACGGAGGAGCCTGTAAAACCGCTTTTCAAGAGCCTGTGGCTCACTGTCCATGTGGGGACTGTATTTATTGGTGATGCCTTGTTGGCCATTGCCTTTCTGGCTGCCATTATGTACCTGATCCAGGAGTATCAGATTAAACAGAAACGTTTAGGGGCAATCTACAGCAGACTCCCCTCTCTTGCTACCTTGGACAGAATTAATTATTATTCGATCGTTTATGGATTTCCCTTTCTAACCGTGGGGATGATTACCGGTTCCGTTTATGCCCAATATGCCCTTGGTAGCTATTGGCAATGGGACCCCAAAGAGGTATGGTCCTTGATCTCGTGGTTGTTTTACGCGGCGCTACTTCATCAAAGAATTGCCGTTGGCTGGCAGGGTCGAAGGGCTGCAATTATGGCTATTGTCTGTTTCTCTGTATTGGTGTTTACCTTTGTAGGTGTCAGTTTGTTGATGGGAGGTTATCATAGCTTCAGTAGTATGGGGGCACGTTAAAATCTATGCTGAAAATCATCAACATAGGCATGAACCATGAGACTGCGCCAATAGAACTGAGGGAGCGCCTTGCATCAGAGTCTGATAATACCCTAAAGGCTTTGATCTCAATGAGAGGACTTGATGTTGTCAAAGAGGGTCTTTTTCTTTCCACGTGCAACCGGGTGGAGGCCTTATTCATAACAGAAGAGACGGAAGAGGCCAGGAGGTCGGTGGTTTCGCTTATGTCCAAGCTTGGAGGTATCAGGGCAGAGGAATTGCTGACATGCCTCTATGCTTTTGAAGACATGGACGCGGTCAAACATGTATTCAACGTGGCCTCCAGTCTCGATTCCATGGTGCTTGGGGAACCCCAGATTCTCGGCCAGATTAAGGAGGCCTATACCCAGGCAACGAATCAAAAAACATCAGGTGTTATCCTCAACCGGTTGATGCATCGCGCCTTTCACGTGGCAAAAAGGGTGCGATCAGAGACCGATATCTGCGGGGCGGCGGTCTCTATCAGTTATGCGGCCGTTGAATTGGCCAAGAAGATATTTCATGTTTTGGAGGGAAAAAAGGTCCTTCTCATAGGTGCTGGGGACATGGCTGAATTAGCGGCTAAGCACCTGCTGAGCAATGGGGTTAGTTCGGTTATGGTGGCCAACAGGACCTTTGAGCGGGCAGTTGAGGTGGCGGAGCGTTTTAATGCCCTGCCAGTCTCATTTAATGAAATCGGATCTCAACTCTTGGATGTGGATATTGTTATAACCTCGACTGCTTCTCCGGAATATGTGATTTCCCAATCACAGGTTAAAAAGTCTCTCAGGAAAAGACGCAATCGCCCCCTCTTTTTTATTGATATTGCGGTCCCAAGAGACGTTCAGCCGGAAGTCAATGAACTGAACAATGTCTATCTCTATGACATCGACGACCTGAAAGGCGTTATCGAATTGAATATGGCGCAGAGGCAGGAGGCGGCGGTCAAGGCCGGTCGTATCGTCGAGGAAGAAGTCGTCAAGTTTGAAAAATGGCTAAAGACCTTAGCTGTAGTTCCTACAATCATTTCATTAAGAAACAAGTCGGAATCGATCATCCGGGCCGAATTCGTAAAAAGCAATTCTGCCTTGGGCAAACTTACGTCTGTCCAATATGAGGCCATAGAAATCTTAACGAGGTCCATTGTCGAAAAGATGCTGAATGACCCTATTGTTTTCCTAAAGGGAAAGGCGGGGAGATCAACCCTTAATACATATCTGGATTTGACAAGAAAACTGTTTAATTTAGACGATCTCGATGCCCTACCTCAAAGTGAAGAGTTGATGAGGAAAAGGGCCCGCTGAAATGCCTAAAGTGCCTGAAATTTTAGAAATGGAGGCTAAAATGGACCTGAGCAAAATGATTCAGACCCTTAAAGAACATCCTGATTATTCAAAGATGGGGATGATTGCCAGCCACCTCGGTGTGGTGCGGGAGACTTCCCTGAAAGGGGACAAGGTCAGTGGAATTGAGGTTATATTTGATGAAGATGCATTAAACAGGATAGTCCTTATTACAAAAAAGATGACGGGGATTGTTGATGTATTGGTTGAGACCTCCGGGGGCCGATTGGAGGTCGGTGACGATATTATGGCTGTGGTTGTGGGCGGAGATACCCGTGAGCATGTATTTCCTGCGCTCATAGAGGCGGTCGACCTGATAAAAAGGGAAGGGGCGAGCAAGAAAGAATTTGTCGCCATCTGATGAGAGGTATTCCCGCGGGATCTCCGACAGGTTTCGGGTGTCAGGTTTCAGGACTCAGAAAATAGTCAATACTCAAAAGTCAATCCCGCGGTGCGCGGGATCAATATCACAGGAGATGGGATATGGGGATGGTAGATGTCACAGAGAAACCGGTTGTCAGGCGCATGGCAGAGGCCGCGGGAAGAATTGTTCTTGCTCCGGGTACAATTCAAAAAATGGAGGGAGGGGAGATCAAAAAGGGGGATCCTTTTTTAGTGGCAGAAGTTGCTGCCATGAACGCAGCTAAACAGACTTATCTGCTGATTCCCCATTGTCACCAGATCCCTTTAGATACGGTGAAGGTAACCTTTGAAATAGGTGAGGCCGGCGTTGAGGCTAAATGCCTTGTCAGGTCACAGGCGCGCACGGGCGTTGAAATGGAAGCGCTCATAGGGGTCTCTGTTGCATTAAATACCCTTTGGGATATGGTCAAATACCTTGAAAAAAACGAGCAGGGACAGTACCCTTGTACAATGATTACCGATATCAAGGTATTAAAGAAGGAAAAGAGTGAGTAAGGGATCTTGAAATGTCATTCATTTTGCTGTCATTTGTTGTTTCAGTAAGAGATTTTGACGAAGGCTGCGACTAAAAAGAGGATTTAAAAATGAAGAAACTGTTGCTGATTATGCTCATAACTGTGGGCATATCCTTGATTTCACAGGATGGTCTGGCCGAAAAGGCCTACGTAATGAATCCCACCAAGATTACCCTTCGAAAAGGACCGGGTGTAGGGGAAAAGATCATTACAATGCTCCGTCAGGATGAGCCTGTGGAAGTCTTAGAGACCAAAAAGGGCTGGAGCCATGTTCGTCTTTTGGAGACTAACCGACAGAACAAGGAGGGTTGGGTGGTGAGTGGATATTTACTTACCCGTGTTCCGTGGAAAATCCAGACCGGGTTATTGAAAGAGGAGAATGCTCGGCTCAAAGAGAAGCTGACTAAAATTGAGAAGGAATGGCAAGAGTTGTCCGGCGAGAGAGAAGAGCTTAGCGGAAAACTGGGAAAAAACAGTAAAGTCCTCGATACAGTGCGAAAAAGATATGAGACCTTAAGAAAAGAGGCCAGCAGTTTTTTAAAACTCAAGGAAAAATATGAGACCATAAAGGCCAAAATGGAGGCCGACCAGGCAACCGCAGAAAAATTGACTAAAGAAAATGTTGTGTTGAAGTCTTCTCAGAGAAATACGTGGTTTCTCACTGGTGCAGCAGTACTCCTGGTTGGCCTGATTTTTGGCCTGATCATGGGAAGAAAACAGAAAAAACGGAAATCCTCCTATTACTGATGGGCCGGTAAAAGGAGCTTTCACCGAAACTTGACAAGTAATGGCACCTTTGCATAGGATAGAGGGCATTATGACTATTTCATTGTTGGACAGAGAAAATACAGGACTTATTGTCGTAGATGCCCAGGAAAAGCTCATGCAGGTTATGGGCAATTCTGAAAGGGTCACTGACAGGATTGTCAAGCTCCTTCATCTTTCGCGGGTTTTCAAACTCCCGGTTATCCTAACCGAACAGTATTCCAAATGGTTAGGTCCTACAATCCCCTTGATAAGGGAATCATTACCTGAATATGACCCTATCGAAAAGCTTGATTTCAACTCCTGCAGAGTCGATCTCTTTAACAAGCGGGTGGCGACAGAAGGCCTGCGCAATATCATTCTGACGGGTGTTGAGACCCATATCTGCGTTTTCCAGACCTGTATCTCCCTTTTGGAGAAAGGGTACAATGTGCATGTTCCTCATCATGCGGTTGATTCCAGGACAGAGGACAACTGGAATATCGGCCTCTCGCTTATGAAGGAAGCAGGGGCCGTCATTACCTCCACCGAGACCATTACTTTCCAGATTCTCAAAAAGGCCGGCACATCTGAATTTAAGAAGATGTTAAAGGTCATCAAATAGTATTGATGGTCTCGTAAAATGCTCCAAGGCCGTCACTCCCGCGAAAGCGGGAGTCTCCCGCCGCCGCGGGGTTGATTTTCCTGGATTCCCGTTTTCACGGGAATGACAATAACGGGTGCTTTCTGACTTTTTACGAGTTCATCAGCATTAGGACATGAAAGGCGCTTGTATGGAATATAATCCTATCAAAAAAGAAGAAGTTAACAGGATGGGTGTAATACCTAACCTCCTTAATTATGAAAAGCTCAGGGAGGATTTCAGGTGGGAAGATATAGAGAAGGAACTTGATGGATTTGATGATGGGGGTCTCAATATAGCCTACGAGGTGATAGATAGACATGCAAAAACATCATTGAAAGACAAAGTCGCGCTTTGCTGGGAGGGGAAGGACGGTGAAGGTGAGGAGTATACGTTCCTCGATTTACACAGGCTGACCAACCGTTTTGCCAATGTTCTAAAGGACCTGGGAGTCAAAAAGGGAGACAGGGTTTTCACCTATGGGGACAGGATTCCCGAGATATATATATCTCTTTTATCTGCGCTCAAGGTAGGGGGTGTCATTGGCCCCCTTTTTTCTGCCTTTGGGCCTGATGCCGTAAAAGACAGGCTTGGAGACTGTGCGGCAAGGGTCCTTATCACAACACCGAAGCTGGCAGGGATCGTGCAGGATATCGTTCAAGACCTGCCTGCCCTTGAAACAGTTATAATTATCAACAGGAAAAATGTGGTCTATGAATTGAAAGAAAAAGAGGTCAGTTATGAAGACCTTATGAAAAATGCGTCAGATCTGTTTGATATAGAAAAGACAGACAGAGAAGACTATGCCATCATCCACTACACATCCGGGACCACCGGGAAACCGAAGGGTGTTGTGCATGCCCATGAGGCGGTCGTGGGTCATTATGCCACGGCCAAGTATGTTCTTGACCTTCACCCCGATGATATTTATTGGTGCACTGCCGATCCTGGGTGGGTTACCGGGACCTCATACGGTATCTTTGGCCCCTGGTCAAATGGTATATCTCAGGTGGTTTATGAAGGTGGGTTTCGAGCGAGCAATTGGTATAAGGTGATCGAGAAATACAGGGTGACAGCTTGGTATTCGGCCCCCACCGCTATTAGGATGCTGATGAAGGCCGGTGAAGGGGTGGTGGGGAAGTATGATTTAAGGAGTCTGAGATACCTCTGCAGTGTAGGCGAACCTTTGAACCCGGAGGCCATCGTGTGGGGAAACAAGGCATTTGGGCTTCCTTTCCACGACAACTGGTGGCAGACAGAGACAGGATGTATCCAGATTGCCAACTATCCGGTACAGGACATTCGTCCCGGGTCCATGGGAAGGCCTTTCCCGGGGGTGACAGCTACCATCCTCGATGACGACTGTGAAAAGGAACTCCCTGCAGGGGAAGAAGGACATCTCGCCCTCAAGGCTGGTTGGCCTTCCATGTTCAGGACCTACTGGAACAGACAGGAGCTTTACGATTCAAAATTTCGGAACGGGTGGTATATCACCGGCGACCGGGCAACCATGGACGCGGATGGATATTTCTGGTTCGTTGGAAGGGCCGACGATGTGATCAACACGGCCGGACATCTTGTGGGTCCCTTTGAGGTGGAGAGTGCCCTTGTTGAACATCCGGCCGTAGCGGAAGCAGGTGTTATTGGTGTCCCTGATCCTCTCGCTATGGAGGTGGTCAAGGCCTTTGTTTCCCTCAAGGACGGGTACGAACCATCTGACGAACTCAAGAGAGACATCAAGAAGTTTGCCAGGAAAAAACTCCATGCCGTGGCCTGTCCCAGAAAGATAGACTTTCTTCCCGGACTCCCCAAGACAAAGAGTGGAAAAATTATGAGGAGGCTTTTAAAGGCAAGGGAGTTAGGTCTTCCGGAGGGGGATACCTCCACCCTCGAAGAATAACGGGTTTTGTTTGGTACCCGTTCAGAAGTTCAAAGGTTCAGGGTTAGGGGTTAATGGATGAGATCGCTTCCCCATTTCATAATCTTAATCATAATCCTAATCTTACTCAACACGATTACGATTAAGAGTACGATCAAGATTATGAATCCAAAAAAATATCAAACTCTGAACTCTGAACCTGTAAACGCTTACCCCTAAACCACTGTCAGCATGGCGTAGCACATTGAGAAACGCCCGCTTTCAGGAATGATAAGAAAAAGCCGTTGCCCCTTTCTTAACCTGCCGGAATGAAATAACTCTTCTAACATGATGTATATGGATGCTGCCCCCGTATTGCCCTTTTCTTCGAGATTCATAAACCAGCGCTCATAGGGGATTTCAAAACCAAGGGCCTTCATGTGGTCGTATAGCTTCTGGCGAAAGTAGTTTGAGGATATATGGGGCAGGAGCCAGTCTACCTCCTCAGGGCTGGTTGGATGTTTTTCAAGGGCAATGGGAAGCGCCCTGTCCACAAGGGTCTGCATTATGTGGTCGTTTAAAAGCCTCAAGTCCTGTCTGATGGCAAAAGAGTCCGTTCTAATGGCGTCAAGCGGGGAGTCCATCTGCATCCAACCGGTTATACTTCCATCCCCATTTTTTTCGGCCCCCGCATACATGCAGGCGGGGAGCATGTTTGCAAAAGAGAGGGTCTCCATCCAATCTAATTTCAGGCTCGGGCCGTTTTTTCGTGGGGAAGGCGCCACGAACAGAGCCCCGGCCCCGTCGGAGAGCATCCACCTCAAAAAATCCGCTTCAAAGGGAAGTATTTCTCCTGAATCCCGTTCCTTCGAGTTTTTTCTCGCCACGTTGTAAAATCTTGCCCGCAAAAAAGACGTGGACAGTTCTGAGCCTGTGGCAACCGCGTTTTGGCTCATTCCCGAGGCTACGTTCATAAGAGCGTACTTCATGGCGCTTATCCCGGAAAGGCATATCCCTATGGTGGAGACAGCTTCGCAGGGAGGGTTTCCCAAAAGGCCATGAACCATGCTTCCGTGTCCCGGCATTAACTGGTCAGGGGTACTGGTGCCGCAGGAAAGGCACTCAATGTGATTTAGGGAAAATCCCGGATAGGGTCTGAGCAGCCTCACTGCCTCTGCCGTCATCTCGGCATTTGAATGTGTGAAATTCCCTGTTGCCGGGTCAATGGCGTAATAGCGTTTTTTAATCCCGTTTGAGCGAAGGATCACCCGCCGGGTCTTCGAGGGAACCTCACCAACCATTCCGAGGACCTTTTCCATCGTATCGTTATTCACGGGATCGTTGGGAAGAAATGCGCTTACGTCCTGTATGTATGCCTCCATGTTAGACTACCTATACCTTGCCGTTAGCGTGAAACGAAGAAATCATCCGGGAGAAGCGGGAGTAGAAATCCTCCTCATTCATTTTGGTGGGTACTACGGCGTTTGTCAGGGTATAATAATCGAGATCGGTGATAAAAATCTCGTTTTTCATTGTCTTGTAAATATCAGTCCCGGGAAGGGGGGTAAGCACCGAGAGCATGGGAAGGTCCACAGAGTTCTCCAAGATGAAATCCTCCAAGGCGTTAAAGTCATCCGGAGTATAGTCATGTCTCACGATGAAGTCACCCACGACAGTGAGACCAATATCGTGAAAAAGCCCTATGGCCTCCTGATTTTTTTCCACAGTGCACTGTTTTTGCATCTGATCCAGTCGAGCGTTGCTAACCTCTTCAAAACCTACAATCACGGTCCTTAGACCGATCTCTTTCCACATGGAAAAGAGCCCCGGGTCCGCGATAACGCTGTCTGCCCGGGCATCTGCCACGAAAGTCTTGGTCATACCGGATTTCTGTATGGCCTTGCAGAGCGCATTAGAGCCTTCGGGATTGCCGAATGAGTTTGCGTCAACCAGGCGGATTACCGGGACATCCGGAAGAAGCGAGATGTCTCTGATAACCGCATCGGCAGAGTGGGTCAAGTAACGGTGCCCGGTGAGGTTGCCCACGGAGCAGAATGAGCAGCTAAACGGGCACCCAAAGGCCGTGCACACGAAACCCACGGTAAGGCCCAGGGTGGGCAAAACATAGCTGTCCCTATATCCAGCCACAAGCCCGTAATCCGGGGCCACGTGGTCTAACAGATCTTCCCTGCTGTATTCGTGCTTTTCAAAACTTATCGGTTTATCGTGGCAGATCTTCGCTACTCCTGATGTTGAGGTGATGTCCCGGCCCTTTTCCAGGTCACGGACAAGCTCTTGGAAACTTTTTTTACCAAGCCCGGCTACCACGTAATCCACGGACCCATAAACGTTGAAAAAATCCGGATCATTGGATGCATGCACACCGCCCACGGCCACCACGGCTCCGCAAACCTCCTTTGTCCGGCGGGCAAGCTTCAAGACTGTGTTGGCTTCGCAGGTCACTGCCGTAAAGCCCACCATATCAGGTCTAAAATCCGAGAGGGCCTTGTCAAAGGTGCGGGTGTCGGCCTTCAGATCCAGGATGGATACGTCGTGATCTCTCAGGTTTCCGGCCAGAACCTCGAGACAGAGCGGTTCTCCCCTGAAAATCTGTTTAATAGACTCAATTCCGAAGCGTTCCTCCGGGATGCTCCGACCGCAGTTCGGCGGGTTTATTAGAAGAATTCTCATGTCTTAGATCTTTTCCGCATCATTATCGGCTATTACCAAGAAAAATGGAATAAAAAATCATTCCGGGTCTATTGTCAAGCATAAAGATGCTGTTGGTTATTAATACGCGTATTGGCAACTTGATTCTTGCTCGGGTCTGGAGTGGAAGTCCGGATCTATGCCGGTATTTGCGCACAGCAGTGATGCTCTGCTTTCTGGCAAAACCGATCCTTTTATTGACAGCTTGGAAAATGTTGTGATAGAAATTCTGGAGTTAGGCCTTTCGATATTAACCCGTTAAACTTTTTGACTCACGCAAAGCCGCAAAGCCGCCACGGTAAAAAACTATAAATGATGGGGTTGAGGCTTTCCTGATAAAGTAGGGCGCTTCTCGGGTTGCGAATAGGCAGTAGGTTTTCTTTGCGCCTTTGCATGAGGCTCATTCGGTTTTATCCGGGTTGGGGTTTATAATGCGGAAAGACGAGGTGCCCCAGGACCAGGGGATTCTCGAGAACTACAAAGAAGTGGTATACGCCGTGGACGACCGGGGCCGGTATATACCCGTGTCTTCAAAGGGGTGGTCGGCCAAGACGGAAGCAAATGAGCTTGCCTGGGCCGGGATCAACCTCCAAATTGAAAAAACCCGGAGCCTGGTCCTTGCGGGCAAATTGAGTCCTCTTGCCTACTACATGGAGTTGAACCACATGAAACCGGGTCTGCTCGGAAAGTACGCGGGGTTTTCCCGGTGGAGAGTGAGAAGGCACCTTAAACCCGCGGTCTTTTCAAAACTGAGGTCCGAGGTCTTGGAGAAGTACGCCTCGGTGTTCAACATTACGGTGGACCGTTTAAAAACCATGGACAATTGAACGGCTGTAAAAGGTAACCGTGCACGAAACCTTTACACACCAGCACCACGCTCATTGCGAAAGCGGCGTTTTCACAAGTCTTCTATGCCATCATGGGGTCGAAATTTCGGAAAGCATGATTTTCGGGATCGGCTCAGGGCTTTTTTTCTCCCATTTGCCCTTTGTAAAGGTCTATGGTTTCCCCCTTACCGCATACCGCATAGCCCCGGGCGGCATTATAAAGCGGGTTGCAAAACGTTTAGGGATACGGCTCAAATTTGAGACTTTTCGCGATCAGGAAAAGGGAATGTTTGCCCTGGACCAGGCCCTTGCCGACGGCAGGCCGATTGGTCTTCAAACAGGCGTTTTCTGGCTCCCTTTTTTCCCCCCCGCCTACCGGTTCCAGTTCAACGCCCACAACCTGATTGTTTATGGAAAAGAGGGTGATGATTATCTTATCAGCGACCCCACCTTAGACCGCCCCGTGAAATGCCCGTCGTCGGACCTTAAAAAGGCAAGATTTTCGAAGGGTTTTTTAGCGCCTAAGGGGAAGATGTACTATCCGGTGGAGATTCCCCGGGAACTGGATTATCGCAAGGCCGTTTCCAAGGGCATCCGGGAGGTCTGCTCCAAGATGCTTAACAGGGTTCATTCCCTTGTGGGGGTTCCGGCCATTCGAGCCCTGGCAAAAAAGATCCCCGCTTGGCCTCAAAAACAGGGGGAGAAGTACGCGGCAGCCCAACTTGCCAACCTTATCAGGATGCAGGAGGAGATCGGCACCGGCGGGGCGGGATTCCGTTTTGTATATGCGTCCTTTTTGCAGGAAGCAGGCGACATGTTAGGAATGGACGAACTCTTGGTCCTTTCTCAGAGGATGACAAAGGTCGGCGACCGGTGGAACTCTTTCGCATACAAGGCCGCGCCCGTGTGCAAAGGCCGCAAGAAGGGTAGGGCTGTCTACGGCGAACTCAGAGACATTCTGTTGGATTGCGCTGATCAGGAGCACGGCATCTTTAACGATCTTCGCCGCATAAAAATATAGAGTACCCCTTGAGCCGGTTTTTCCATGGAACCAGTCGTTGAGATCATTGACCTTAAAAAGAGGTATGAGCCGGGAGCAGAGGCCCTGGCAGGCGTTGATCTTTGCGTTAAAAAGGGAGACACATTTGGGATTCTGGGTCCCAACGGCGCAGGAAAGACCACCATCATATCCATATTATGCGGCATTTTAGCCCCCTCCTCCGGCAGAGTTCGGGTCTTTGGGCAGGTCCCGGGAAAAGATCGGGACCTAAGAAAGCTGGTGGGTCTGGTACCCCAGGATATTGCCCTTTACCCAACTCTCACCGCACGCGAGAACCTCCTATATTTTGGTCGCATGCAGGGCCTTTCAGGCCGCAAGCTCTTCGATCGAGTTGAAGAGTCCCTCGGCTTTCTCGCCTTGGGTGAAAGTTCTGACCGGCGGGTGGAGGTCTGCTCGGGTGGGATGCGGAGACGGATCAATCTCTCTGTAGCGCTCTTAGGGGAACCTCAGCTTCTAATTCTTGACGAGCCAACGGTGGGGATCGATGTCCAGACACGTGTCAATATCCTGGACAAAATAGCAGAGCTCAATAAAAGAGGTATGACGCTTGTGTACACCAGCCACTACATGGAAGAGGCCCAGAAGGTCTGCAATAACGTGGCCGTGATAGATTCAGGCAGGGTGTTGGCTAAAGGCACACTAAAAGAGGTGATGTCCGGCCACGGGGAGCGCGAAAACCTCGAAGACGTGTTTCTCAAACTCACGGGGCGCACTTTGAGGGAATAGGGAAGCTCGATACTGGTTTCTGGATGCTGGATACTGGATACTCGATACTGGTTTAGTTCTCGTCAAATAGTTGAGTGGTTAAGTCGTTTCAACTATTTGACGATTTCTGCATAGGCGGCTGAAGGCATGAAAGAGTTTTTTGCCACGCTTTATAAAGAGTTTCTTATTTTTTCAAGGGACAGGCCCGGCTTAGGCATCGTGTTTCTCATGCCGATGGTACTGGTGCTGGTGGTATCCCTTGTCCAGGAAGGAACGTGGGTCGCCATAAGAGCACAAAACATGGAGGTGCTGGTGGTGGATGATGACGGGGAGTCTTTGGGCAAGGCTGTTGTACAGGGGCTTGCAGGTTCCGGCCTGTGCAGGATCGTCACTAAGATTTCGGGAAAATCCATCACGGTGGAGGCTGCCCGGGAATCAATCATGTCGGGCATGCACAGGTTCGCGGTGATCGTGCCGGCCGGTTCAACCCCGCGTGTGCGCAAGGAGGTGGAAAGGACCATGGCCCCCCTGTTTGCGGGCAAAAAAGGGTCCCACACCCTTTCTCTTGCCGGAAAAAGGGAGGCGGCCCGGGTTACGTTGATGTTAGCCCCGGATCTAACCAGCCTCTTCCAGGAGGCCCTCATCGCCAATATCAGGCTTTTGCTCCGCGGTGTGGAGATGGCTGTCCTGCAGGAGGAGGTGATGAGGCGTTTGGCCGGTTTTTCATCCCGGGCAACCCGTGTTGACTCCAGACAGGATGAAGAAAAAACAAAGGTTAATTTGGCTCTGCCCAAACATGGCCTGGTGGGGTTGGAGCTGGAATATCCGCGGAAGGAGTTAAATATTTTACCGAGTTCTGTGCAGCAGAACGTCCCTGCCTGGAGTCTGTTCGGCATGTTCTTCATCCTTATTCCCGTGGCCGGAAGCATCATAACGGAAAGGGTACAGGGCACCCTGGTACGCCTTTACACCACACCTGCCCCGATAAGTGCCGTGTTTGGCGGAAAGATCGCCATGTACACGGCCGTATGCTGCGTGCAGTTTTGCCTCATGCTCGGTATCGGGCTGTTCGTCCTCCCTTTCCTGGGTCTGCCAAGGCTCGTGATCACCGGGGGGGCAGCGGCCATCCCCCTCGTGGTGTTTGCGGCGGCCTTAGCCGCGGTGGGTTTCGGGCTCCTCATGGGGTGTATCTTCTCTTCTCTGATGAAGGCAGCCATGTTCGGGGCGGTCTGCATAGTGATATTTGCCGCCTTGGGCGGAATAATGGTGCCCGTTTTTGTCATGCCCAAGGTGCTGAAGCTGATAAGCAACGTATCACCCCTTGCCTGGGCACAGAACGCTTTTACGGAAATTTTTGCGAGGGGGGGCGGTTTGCGTGACGTGTGGATCGAAATCTGCGCACTCCTACTTTTTTCCCTTGCGAGCCTTCTGGCAGCGTGGATTATGGAGCACGGAAGGGCAAGAAACGGTTTCCGGGCCTTATGAGTCTTTTCAAGGCTCCTTCATTATCCTGACCTCCGTCTTCAAACTTTGCCCTTTTGGTAATGAGCGTTGATCAGGCGGTTCATCTCCTTTCTTCCGTATCTGCAAAGTCTTCAGCACAATTAGTCAGCCCTGGATGTCCCCAATATCTTCTTCTACACTTTTCAAGAATGTAAACCGACGAGGCTTCAAACCTGCGTACCGGAGATTTCAAATTGAAGCTTACATTATCTTAAAACAACCGCTATCCTCATCTCCCTTTTCATCCGCTAATCCCATAACTATTATAAATTCTTGACAAAAAATCAAGATTATAATACCATCTCATTCAAGATTCTCAAAAAAATACATATAAAGTCCAAATCAATCCCCAAGGAGAGCACCCCATGTCCCTCACCAAGGCCAACCTGATCAACTCAATCTACAACAACTTAGATCTCCAAAAACAAGAATCCAGAATCATCGTAGAATCTCTCCTGATAATCATCAAGCATACCTTTGATTCAGGAGAAGCCGTCCTGATCTCTGGATTCGGAAAATTTTGTGTAAAGGATAAAAATAAGCGCAAAGGCAGAAACCCACAGACCGGGAATAGCCTCATCTTAGATGCCAGAAGAATTGTGACTTTCAAATGCTCCAGAACTCTACGAGAAAATATGAACAAAAAGAAAAGAAGAAAGAAATCATAGAGATTGTGGTGAGTTCAAGAAGGAAAGAGTTAATGTCGAAGAAATATCCCGAATGTCCATTATACAGTCATTCAATTTGTAAAGAGATTGATAACCCTGATATCTGTGCCATTGTTCGAGAGGATAAGAAATGCTTGAAGAAGGGGGATAAGCCTGGTTCAAAGAAATAAAAAACGGTTTACCCTACCATTCTGGTTTGCTGGTCCATTATAACCGATTCTGACAATCCCGGGAGAGGCACACTTATACGCAAATCTTAAAGGACGTCTATGAGGATTGGTTTTGTTTGGACCCCTGATATCGCTTTGCGGAGCATAATGAGAAAAGATACTGGATATTCGGAGAGAATTCAAGGGGTTTGATTTGGTATTTGGGGATTTTGTCTCCTGAGCACATATCATCCGATTTTCGTGTAAATTAGAGAATGAAGAATCAGGGGTGAAGATCAAAAAAAGAGTACTTTTTCGGACACCCAACAGGTTAGGACTGGGAGATCAAGTCCTCACTTTTTTCAACAATTTTGAAAGTCAACTGTTATATCGGTAATGTAGCATCGGGAGTTTTGCCGGGATTCGAACACAAACGTGGAATTTTAGGCCAGTCTAAGAACGAAAATTAGCAGATGAATCCTTGAAAATATCAGGGGTGAATGACGGTAATCAATGAAACTGGTGGGAAGGTGGTGGCCCCGTGCCAGAAGCCACTTGACACTTTATGATTCTGTCGACAGACCGTTTCTGCCAACAGTCAGTGTAACCGTAACCCGCTTTATCCCTCCCCATGGTTTGCCTGTTTTGTGGCCCCTAACTATCACAAACCACCAGTTATGATTTTTTACATCATTTTCATAAAACATTACACTTTGAAGACTTGAATCCTCACCTTACCTCAATTTTGTTTAGCAGCCTGCCATGTCCCATTATCACTTTGAGAGGGATAAACATAGGTTCCCGATAATGTTGAATTACCACTAAGTGTTCCTGTAAACGTAATTTTACCTGCGAAATCACCAAAAACAACATTATTTCCCGTGCCCGTTCCTTTTAAATCTGCATTATAAATACCTATATCAGGGACAGAAATTAATCCACTCAAGGTTGAACCCTGCTGAACTACAGTTGTTTTAAAATCACCATTTATCCCATAAACACGGCTGTGCCAGGTCCCTTTCCACGTACCGGTCAGATCTATTTGTACGCTTACACCTACATAGTCATAAAATAACGGAACATCTACCAAGCCATTCATGGTCATATCAACTCCGAAATAAAAGGTATAAGTCCCCACAGGTAATTCAGATGTGTTCAATACCCCAAAAGAAGCAAGATTAAATAAGGGTCCCTGGTATGTCACTGATAGCCCGGGCAAAAACGACCAAAAACCTCCAATGACATCATAATAATACCAACCATCAGGCGCACTTTCTAACACCCACCAATCGGCATTTTGTGCAACTTGACTGCCTGGATCGAGGCTGATAGTAATGGCGACGGGAGCACCCTCAGAGACGGTAATTGAATTGTCTGAGCCGTTTGCTTTAATGTCTGGAACAGGGTCGGATGCTGCTCCTGCTTGGTTAGCGTTTATTGATGTTGTGCCCGAGCAAACAGCTACACCACCAAAATACCATGTCCAATATTCTACACCATTAATGCTGTTTCCATCTCCAGATACAGTTATGGCCACTGAATCAATTTTTGTTATACCACCTTCATCTGGAAAACTTCCAGACCAAAATACATTGTTTCCCTCTACATATCCTGTGTATGTCTTTGTACCGACAGGATGAGATATATTACAATCGTTATCCTGTGTAATATTTCCTGTGTAGTTTACGGTATAAACTGCATCTCCACAATCAGTCCCGTCAATAGTACTTGTCCCATTCCACTGCCCGGCCATATTTACACATACTTTAGCATCAGCCGAATCTCCAATAAAAGCCAATGAAAATAAGAAAGTCACTAACAATATTGTTGTCTTTATGTAAAGATTAGTTGTTTTCATGGTGCCCTCCTATCTTCAATAATGAATAAGCCTTATAAATTGACTTTTCATAACGGTAAATATTGGGGGTAGTTCTTGCTTTTTGATTTTCTCAATTCCCCAGATTATTACCCTGCTTCCCATCCCTAAAGCACAAAGCCGAACCACACAAAATGAGACCTTTACGATGTCACACTCGGTGCCGCCCCATAGCGGGACTATCTTTCAGCAGCAACTACTTTAAAAGAGGCTCAACGGGGAATATTAAGACCCGTGGCTTTCCGTACTCATCTTACGTGTTTGGCTTTCTTTAGAAAAGATTTAAGCTCCCAACAGGCAAAAAGCGCCTATTAGGAGCAGGAAATATACAGTTCAGGTTGTTCTTCATTGGCTAACCTCCTGAATAGAGGTTGAATGATTGGTTGGAATACCTACATCTGCATGAAATGACAAAAAAAGTCTTATGTCAAGAAAAATCGGGGCTTTCGGCAATCTCTTTATAATAGACGATTTTGGCCTTGAGAAATGAAACAACATGGTCAGGCTTTCTTTGGTATCTGGCAGTACCCTCAGGTGA
>Ga0315542_1001045_pt1 | contig 17439 bp, 13 predicted proteins | sample SalMarSW160120MG_FD_202541 | JGI IMG/M metagenome (GOLD analysis project Ga0315542, IMG submission 202541) | Salt marsh sediment microbial communities from the Plum Island Ecosystem LTER, Massachusetts, United States - Salt Marsh Sediment SW1601-20 ...
CAAACGCTAGGGCCCCAGGGATTGAGAAAGAGAGGCGCGTAGAGCAGCTTGGTCTGCCAGACCGGCATGCCATCTCGCACGGCCGGGCCGATCAGTACCAGCCCATTGACCAGTTCGGGCGCTTCGACTGCAGCCCAGACTGCGCCCCCTGCGGACTTGGAGGTGCCGGCGATCGTCGCCGGCCCGCCACCCAGGTGCCGGATCAGGGCCAGCATATCCGCACCGATATCGGCAACCGTGAAATCGGGCCAATGGACGCTTGACTCGCCATGGCCACGCAGGTCCATGCTCGCCACCCGGTAGCCCGCCTGGACCAACAGGGGTGCCAGGAAGCGGTACTCGGCCCGTAGATCGCCCAGGGAGGGCGAGAGAATCACCAGTGGTCCGCTGCCACTGTCATCGTAAGCGATCTTACCGTCTTTAAGTTCCAGAAATTGTGTCTCCATCATCTACTCCATTAAGCTAATATGATTAATTTAATTACTAACTATATTAGTATTATAATGAATAAGACTGAATTTGTCAAGTTAAAAATGGATGAATTTGGAGGAATTAATTTGTTGGATCAGGTGACGAACCCCGTAGGGGCGAGTCTGGATATGGCGATGCGCAGCAGGGCGGGTCCGGATCCAGTTATACCGAGATTGGATTGACATCCAAACTGATTTTTGGATTTGATTATCCCAATACCCAGACCCGCCCTACGGGTTATTAAACACACCGCTGGATAAAACCTCTCCTACGAAAAAATAAATTCTAGATAAAATATAAGCATGGCCCAGACCCGCCTTCTGTTTTCCAGATTCTTGCCATTTATCCTTGCGATTGCCGGAATCGCCTTAATTACCGTTCCCCTTTTTCTATTAAGGGCAAAATTGAGCACTTCGACGGTCGCATTGCTGTATTTGCTGCCGGTCTTGATCAGCACCACCTCCTGGGGGCTATGGCCCGGGGTATTTTCGGCCACGATCGCTTTCCTGGCTTATAACTATTTCTTTTTGCCTCCTTACCATACCTTTATCGTTCATCGCACGGAAGATATTGTCGCCCTGGCGATATTTTTGATTGTGGCGGTGTTGATCAGCCAGCTCGTCGCCAGGGCCAGGACTAACCTGGCTGCAGCCGTGGCTCGTGAGAGCGAAACCACTCGCTTGTATGAGCTCAGCCTGGGGCTGGCAGGTGTGAATAAGCTGGAGGAGATTGCCGCGGTGATCGCCCAAAAAACGATGGAGACGGTGAAAGCCAGCCACCTGGAGCTTGGCATTGAACCAATCTATGAAGAATCTCCCTTTACGCTTTCCCTACCCGCCAATGGGATTTCTTCTTCTAACCCGGATTTCGTCATCCCGCTGGAAACGATGCGCGCCTTTTTAGGTGAGATTCGCTTATGGTTGAATGGCGCTCCTTTACAACCCTCCGAAGAGCGTGTCCTGCGCACCTTTGCTGCCCAGGGGGCGCTGGCTCTTGAACGCGCCGCTCTCGAGCATACCGAAACCCGCGCCAGGATCCTGGAGGAAAGCGACCGGTTGAAGTCCGCTTTGCTCTCCTCTGTGTCCCACGAATTTCGCACGCCCTTAGCCACCATAAAGGCTGCAACCACCAGCCTGTTGAGCGATCAAATCCCTTGGGAGGCGAAGGCACGCAAAGAACTGCTTACTGCGATGGATGAAGAGACAGACCACCTCAATTACCTGGTTGGAAACCTGCTGGATATGTCTCGCATCGAGGCCGGCGCACTAAAGCCCAACCGCCAATGGAATATCCTGGCGGAGATCATCGACAGTGTGATCGTGCGCATGCACCGCATATTGAATAATTACACATTGGACATACAGATTTCCGATGATCTGCCACTGGTCCCGGTGGACTTTACGCAAATGGAACAGGTTTTCAGCAACCTGTTTCAAAACAGCGCCAAATATGCGCCGGTGGGCTCGACCATCCGGACGATTGCATCGCTGCCTGACCCGGATACTCTGCTGATAAAGATTACCAATCAAGGCCCTCAGGTCCAGCAAGAACATCTGGACCGGATTTTCGACAAGTTTTATCGTATCACAGCCCCCGAGAAAGTCAGTGGGACCGGTTTGGGCCTGTCCATCTGCAAGGGGATCGTCGAAGCCCATGGTGGCAGAATCTGGGCAGAGAATGTTCCAGAAGGTTTTGCTTTCTTGATTTCGTTACCCCTCACCTGGGAAGGCACATCTCCTCCCGTTGTGGAAGCAGAAGATTTATGAGCGGACCCCATATTCTCGTAGTCGATGATGAGCCCCAAATCTTGCGTGCCCTGCGTACGATCCTGCTTGCCCACCACTATCGCGTCTCGGTTGCCCGCACTGGGGAAGAATGCCTGGCACTGGCGGCGGCCGAGCAACCTGATATCATCATTCTGGATTTGGGACTTCCGGATATGGATGGCAAAACGGTCTGCAGCCGGCTCAGGGAATGGACGCAGATCCCCATAATCATCCTCTCTGTACGCAATGAAGAACATGAAAAGGTCAAGGCTTTGGATAAAGGCGCGGACGATTACCTGGTCAAACCCTTTGGGATCGAAGAACTGCTGGCGCGTATCCGTGTGGCGCTGCGCCATCACGCCAGGAGCCAGGGAGACCACGAAACCGTGATCGCCTCTGGTGACATTGCTATCGATCTGGCCCGCCATATCGTCACTCGCGACGGTGATGAGGTCAAACTCACCGCCACGGAATTCAAATTGCTAGCTTATCTGGCCAGTCATGCGGATCGGGTGCTCACTCATCAAAATATTCTCAACAATGTATGGGGGCCCGAATACCTGAATAACGTCGAATATTTGCGAGTTTTTATGAGTCAGTTGCGCAAGAAATTGGAAACCGACCCAAAGCTGCCCCGCTATTTGCTGAGCGAACCGGGCGTTGGCTACCGGTTTGTCACAGAAGATTAACGCAAATCTACTCATCTCAACAAAAAGACACCCGCTAAAACGGGTGTCTTTATTTTTTCCTTACGCATTTGCGAAAATTCTTTGTCCTGCCTTTATTTTGATTTGCTAAATTAAGTTCATGATGAGTCTTTGATTAAAGGAAAAACTATGCGATTAATCCAAACTCGACCGACTTTGATACCCCTCCGCCCGGCCCTGCGATCAAAAAGTCCGCCCGACATTTCCGGAATTCGACCCACTCACCCAATGGAAGAGGCTGCCAGATCCCTGGGCGATACCATATTTGTTCCAGAGCTGGTTCCGTTCGCACCCGTTAAACGGCTGGTGGTTCTGATCCCTGGCTGCAACCTGGATGAGGATGCATTGGTGAGCAAGGTCTGGAAGTTAGCCTCGGCCTTTTTCCTGCCGGTGCTTTTCCTGGGACTCGCCTCAGACCCGGATCATCTCGCTTTCCTGCGCCGACGGTTAGCCATTTTGACAGCCAGGACCAATTATGGTGTGCTGAAAACCGGCAGCCGCGTCTTTGTGGGGACAAAATGGGAGCAAGCAGTCGAAGAAAACCTCCAGCCCGGTGATTTGCTGGTATGCATTGCTGAGCTTCAGGTTTATCAGCGTGTATTCTGGCACGGGAGTCAAGGTGAAGCGCTGTCCAGGCGTTTCGCTGTGCCAATCTATAAGCTGCAAGGGCTGGAGGCCGATCTGCCTCGATTTCAATTGGAAAAGCTAAAAGGTTTTCTTGCCCTGTTCTTAACGCTGGCTACCATCATCGCCTTTGGCACATTCCAGGTATGGATTGATGAAAGGGAGGCTTCAGGGTTTGCGACCGCGATTATCTGCCTCTCGGCCATCCTGGAGATCATTACGATACTAAAAGTAAATGAATGGACCGGTTGATATTCCTTGAAAAATGACATGTTGTTTTCAATCCTGTTATTACTCATAATTGTATATTTGGCTCTGCGCGTAGCCCCGCGGGAATGTGAGAAAGACGCACACGCGCACGGCGCAGGCCAGGTGGGAATGCTGGCTGCGTTAGCTTTATTCGGCGTCGATTACGCCACCTCTTTTTACTATGCCACGGGTGAAATGATGAGTGCGCTGCACCCGTATGGATTGCAAAAATATGGTTATATCGCCGTGGTAGTGATCGCAATTGCCAATTTCGTTTTTGGTGCCCTGTACATGTTCTCTCTGGGGATCTTCAACGAAGGAGGAGGTTCCTACACCGCCTCGATGCGTTACCTTTGGCCATGGGTGAGCCTGATTGTTGCGGTCACGCTGCTCCAAGATTACGTGCTGACCATCGTGGTTTCGTCTCTTTCGGGAGGCGACCAGCTTCTTTCGATTCTGAATGCTTACGACTCACATTGGATCTTGCATTTCTTGATCGGTGTTGTACTGGCAAGTGTCACCTGGTACCTGACTATTCGCGGCCGGGGGGAATCAGCCCAGATTGTCTTCACCTTGCTGGGCATTTTCATCATGCTGACCATAACAATGGCGATTGGATTGCTTCTCGCCCACTATAAAGGCGTGCCTGCTGTTGTATACGACGATGCGATCATCCCGGTGTCACTCGGGCAGGCACTCTATCATCTGTTGACCGCCTCGATGAAAGGGATGGTAGCTTTGACCGGTTTAGAGGCGATGTCCAATGGCATCCAATTCGTCCGCGATGAAGATGCCCAACTGGTTCAATGGGGCAGGCAGCATCTACCTCGCTTCAGGCGCCTATGGAATTTTTACAGTGGTAAATCCGGGATCGGCCGTTTCGTTCAAACCTCTTTTCTCTTTTATGGTGGGATAAGCACCCTGTTCCTCAATATCTTTGCTCTGCGATTTAATGTATTCGATGGAACTTTGGGGCGCACACTGGTGGGTAACCTGGCTTTCATCGGATTTGGACAACTGCCTGGGGGAGTGATCCTGTTTTGGGTATACCAGGTCCTGGCAGTGGCGCTGCTTGCGGCTGCTTCGATGACTGCTTACCAGGATCTCCAATCCACGGGCTGGCGAGATGTAGCTATCGGCGAACTGCCGGAAATCATCGTGTATCGCAACGAGGCAGGTACCTTCACTCGTTCGGTAACGGCTGGCCTGTTCGTTACCATATTGATCCAATTCATGGTACGTGGCAAGACCACCCTGGCAGTTCCTTTTTACGGGGTTGGAGTCTTCATGCCGATCATGGTAATGGGCCTGGCTGTACGCAAACACATCCTGGCCCATCACAAAGGTCATGCCCGGTGGATCGGTAATCTGGCAGCCGGTTTTGCAGCCGGACTGGCCGCGGCGGTATTCGTGGGCCAAATCGTTGGCAAATGGGCGGAGGGCGGTTGGGTTGTTTTGATCTCGTTCTCCGTATTGATCCTGACGGCCAATCTGATTCTCATTTCTCCCACTGGCTATCGCGACGCTGCCACGATCCATCGCATTGTGCGCAATAAAGCCAAAGTCCAGGGTTCGATGGCATCGATCGTCGAATGGCAGGCACTCAGGATGCAGGAATACCGTTATTCGATCATCAAGCGGATCACAGACCATACCTCCCGCCTCTATGATTTATTTGGCGTTCGCAAGTCCGCCAGGTACGAACCAGTTCCAGTCCCTGCCGGGGATTATGATCACGCCTTTTATGATGAACATCCGGAAACATCTTCATTGTTGATAAGGTACCTGGAGAAAGAAAAGCAGCTACACCTGGGAGGCAGTCCGATGGAAACTGCCTCTGGGGAGGATTGAATTAGCGTTTTGCAGTGGGCGAAATATAAACGTAGATGACGGAGGGACGGGGCTTTATCACATCCCTCCGTCTACTCATCTCTCTTGTTCACGCATCCGATCGCAGCCTGTAACCAACTCCGGCCTCTGTCATGATGTAACGTGGCCTGGTAGGATCAGGTTCGATTTTCCGGCGGAGATTGCTGATGTTGACACGCAGCAGATGCAGTTCTTCTCCATATGCCGGTCCCCACACTTGCCGTAGCAGTTGGTGATGTGTAAGGACCTTGCCGATATTCTGCGCTAACAAACGCAAAATGTCGTACTCGGTGGGAGTTAATGCGATATCCTGGTTCGCCAGGGTTACCCTGCGGTGGGCCAGATCTACTCTGAGTTGGTTGACTTCGATCAACGGTTCATTTTCAGGATGTGCTGATCGCCTGACGGCGGCGCGAATACGGGCCATTAACTCACCCGTTCCAAAGGGTTTGGTCAAATAATCATCTGCCCCGGCGTCCAGGGCGGCGATCTTATCGCTCTCCTGCTCGCGCACAGATAGAATGATAATGGGGATTTGCGACCATTCTCGAATCCGCCGGGTGACTTCAACGCCATCTAAATCCGGCAGTCCCAGGTCAAGGACGAGGATGTCAGGACGCTGCAGTGCCACTGCTTTTAGAGCTTCTGCGCCGTTCGCCGCTTCCAGAACCTCATTCCCCTGGGCATTTAATGCTGCGTGCAGATAACGCCGGATGGAACGCTCATCGTCTACAATCAGAACCCGCACACCAAGAGCGCTCATCTCTTCTCCTCTGTCTTAATCGCCAGGGGTAAAGTGAAAGTGACAGTCGTCCCGCCCCCATACCGGTTTTCAGCCCAGATGCGACCACCGTGTGCTTCCACAATACCTTTGCTGATCGATAGGCCTAACCCGGTACCGCTGATGTTTTCCGGTCGCTGTACCCGGTAGAACTTGTCAAAAATATTCTCCAGGTCGTTTGGCGGGATTCCTACGCCCCGGTCGCTAATCTGAACCTGGATCATCCCCTGAATAAGCCGCACCTCAATTTCAATGATCGTATCTTCCAAGGAATACTTGAGCGAATTATCGATCAGGTTGGTCAGTACCTGGACGATCAATACAAAATCCATCGGGACCAGCGGAGTACCCTCAGGGACTCTCACCGATATCTGGCGTTTGACTAAACATTCCCCCAGATTTTCAAGCGCTGTGCCGATGGCATCCTGTATGTCTCCGGGCTGTTCGACCACCTTTAAGGCGCCCGCTTCCAGGCGGGTCATGTTCAGCAGGTTGCCAACCAGGCGGTTCATCCGGTCAGCCTCTTCCTGCGCCGTTTCAATCAGGCTACGCCGGATTTCCGCATCCATTGCCGGCCCTTCCTCTGCCAGGCTGCTGAGTGCACCAGTGACCGAAACGAGCGGTGTTCGCAGGTCGTGAGAGATAGAATTCAATAAGGCAGTTTGAAGCCTTTCGGCTGCCTGTAAGAGCTGGGCGTACTGGGCTTGTTCAGCGAGTTGGGCACGTTCGATCGCCAGGGCAGCCTGACTGGCGAGGGTCTCCAGCAAACGGCGCTGTTCTGTAGTCAGGTATTCATCCGGATTTTTTGGTATCACACCTAACACTCCCACGACTCCTTTGGAAGTTTTCAGGGGGATGTAACGTCCATCCGAGGCCATCAGGGTATCTGTTCCCCGGCCGGCTGGTTGGCCGTGCTGGTAAGACCAGGCTGCGACAGCCAGCTCGTTTTCGTCAAGGCTGAAATTTGGGTTGGGAATATAGGGTTTTAACTTTTCGTTCTCATTCCTTTCGGGTAATAGGATCACCACTTCTCGCCCGAAAGTATGCCCGATATTCTCAGCAACCGAGTGGATGATCTCATCTAAGCCTTCAGCGATGGACAGGTCTCGGCTAAGGGCGTAGAGCGTAGCGGTTTCGGCTTCTCGGCGTTGAGCCACTTCCGCCTGGTCGCGGACGCGCGCGGTGAGCTCACTGATCACCAGGCCCACCCCAAATAAACCGATGAATGTCAGGATGTATTCCGAATCGGAGACTTTTAGGGTAAAGAATGGCGGTATGAAGAAGAAATCGAATATCAAAACTCCTAAAAAGGAAACCAGGATGGATGGCCCGCGTCCAAGAAAGGCGGCCGTAACGACCACTGCCAGTAAAAAGACCATTACCAGATTGGTTGGGGAAATGAATGTTTGTAGCAGAGCGCTGATCCCAAATGCAGTCAGGGTGAGGAGAACCCCTGCAGCATAGCGCCTCAACGGCTTGGACGACCACGACAGGGGTTCTTTGGGGGTCGGGCCTGGTTCACTCTCACTGCTGATGATATACACATCGATATGCCCACTGGAGCGGACAAGCTGATCAACCACTGACCCGAACACAATTTCCTGCCAGCGTGGGCGCAGGGGCTTTCCAGCGACGATCTTGGTCACATTATGTTCCTGGGCGTATTTCAAAACCATATCTGAGACGGAACGGCCAGAAAGGGTCAGCGAGCTCCCTCCTAATTCCTCGGCCAGCAGCAGCGTGTTCGTGATGCGCGTACGCTGCTCTTGTGATAGATGGGCATGTTTAGGTGTCTCAATATAAACTGCCAGCCATTCAGCGTTTAATTCGTCAGCCAGGCGGCGAGTCGAACGCACCAGGCGTTCCGAAAGTGGACTCGGGCTGACACAGACCATCAAGCGTTCAGCTGCAGGCCAGGGACCGGGGATAGCCTTGATATGCATATAATCCTGCATTTGGTCATCCACCCGCTCGGCAGCCCGCCGCAACGACAGCTCACGCAGTGCCGTCAAATTACCTTTGCGAAAAAAACTGCGAATCGCACGCCCGGCCTGATTGGGGACGTAGACTTTCCCCTCTTCCAGGCGTATGAGCAGCTCGTCGGGTGGCAGGTCCACCAGCTCAATCTCGCTCGCCTCATCGATCACGCGATCGGGGATCGTTTCGCGCACTTTGACCCCTGTAATTTGAGCGATGACATCATTCAGGCTTTCCAGGTGTTGGATATTCAAGGTCGTATAAACATCAATCCCCGCAGCCAGAATCTCCTGGACATCCTGGTACCTTTTCGAGTGCCGCGATCCAGGCGCGTTCGTATGCGCCAGCTCGTCGACCAGCACAAGCTTTGGATGGCGAGTGATTACAGCATCAGTATCCAACTCTGTCAACGTAACCCCCCGGTAAGAGATGGCTTCGCGCGGCAGCACTTCCAGGCCAGAAATCTTGGCTTCGGTCTCTATTCTCCCGTGGGTTTCGATATAACCTACCACGACATCGACACCCTCATCCTTGCGTTGGTGGGCAGCCTCCAACATCGCATAAGTTTTCCCCACGCCAGCCGCATAGCCCAGGAAAATCTTCAACCTGGCCCGCGTTTTTTGCTGGTCTTCAGCCTGGATGTGCGCTAAAATCGTGTCAGGATCGGGTCGCAGGGGTTCTTTTTTCATAAGCAAGCAGAACCTTTATTGAATTTTATCCCAATTAACGTAGTTCGGGATGTGGATAGCGCGCCCAGACCTGACAGGATTTTTGAGAATCCTGTCAGGTCTCATCTTAGATCTCATGGAACCGTGCTGTCAGATCGCATTTTGTCCAGGGCGAGGTTGAGTTCCAAGACATTGACACGTGTCTCTCCAAGGAAGCCAAACTGGCGACCTTCAGTGTGCTGCTCTACCAGCAGTCGCAGTTGTGCCTGGCTCAATCCGCGTTCTCGGGCCACGCGGGGGATTTGGTAGAGCGCGGCGGCGAGCGAGATATCCGGATCCAGCCCGCTGCCCGAGGCGGTCACCAGGTCAACCGGGATTGGGTCCGTATTTTGTGGGTCGGCAGCCCGCAGTTCCTCGATGCGCTTCTGGACCGCCTTTACCAGGATCGGGTTCGTTGGGCCAAGGTTTGCACCCTGGGAGGCTGCTGCGTTATAGGGAAAGGGCGCTGTGGCTGACGGTCGCCCCCAAAAATATTTTGGATCATCGAAATGCTGGCCGATTAATACAGAACCGACTACCTGGCCATTTTGGTCGATTAAGCTGCCGTTCGCCTGGTATGGGAAGATTAACTGGGCAATACTGGTAATTGCAACCGGATAGATCAACCCGGTCAGGATCGTAAAGACGGCCAGGAGGATTATGGCAGGTTTAAATTGTGCGAGCATACTCATAGGCATACTTCCCTTCATTGTTCCTCAAGATGGGGGTAAGGTGTCCAGTAACGCTCAACAATTTCACGCCAGTCACTGGGAAATGTATCCGCGGGTAGAATGAACCTGGGCGCGTTCGTCAGCTCTTGAAATCCAATCTGCAATTTAAATATTTCCCCCTTTGTTTTGAGGCTGGCTAACCGCCGGGGGATTAGAATTACCTGACCAGAAAGATAGGGCGCTGTTCTGATATCCAGTCCAAATCCCGATAATGGAGCATTTACGATGATATATTCGATTTCGCCGGACGTGGGGTTTAGGATGATATCTCTAATTGGAAGAGGGGGAGAGTCGAACTTATCCTCCACATGATAGGATGAAAGATCCGTTACTCCGATCCATTGCCCTGAGCTAATTTGCGGTTTCATAACAGCACATCCGGATAAGAGCAGCGCCACCAGTAGAAAAATGGCTAGATTGAAAATTGATTCTATTTTCATACCCATCTCCTAAAGCAAACCTAATCCAACCAGCAGCAGGTCGATCAGCTTGATACCGATGAAGGGGGCGATCAGCCCGCCTAAACCATAAATGAGCAGGTTGTCCCGTAGAAGCTGGGCAGCCGGCCGGGCGCGGTACGGGATACCACGCAAAGCTAGCGGGATCAGGGCGATGATGATCAGAGCGTTGAAGATCACCGCCGATAAGATAGCGCTTTGCGGTGTCGCCAGATGCATGAAGTTCAGCTTCCCCAGAACCGGGTAGGTGCTGGTGAAGGCTGCCGGGATGATGACGAAGTATTTCGCTACATCGTTAGCGATGCTGAAGGTGGTCAAGGCCCCGCGGGTCATCAGCAGTTGCTTGCCGATCTCCACGATCTCGATTAGCTTGGTAGGGTTGCTGTCCAGATCCACCATGTTGGCCGCTTCGCGCGCCGGTTGTGTACCGGTGTTCATCGCTACGGCCACATCCGCCTGGGCCAGGGCTGGCGCGTCGTTGGTTCCATCGCCGGTCATCGCGACCAACCGTCCGCTGGCCTGGTATTCCCGGATCAGCTTGAGCTTGGCCTCCGGTGTGGCTTGAGCCAGGAAATCATCCACCCCGGATTCGGCGGCGATAGCCGCCGCGGTGAGCGGGTTGTCACCGGTGATCATGACCGTCCTGATACCCATTTTGCGCAGTTGGGCGAAGCGCTCCTTAATGCCACCTTTGACGACATCTTTCAGGTGGATCACACCCATCGCTTCTTCGTTCCGAGTCACCACCAGCGGCGTACCCCCATTGCGGGCAATCTGATTCACAGCCTCTCGCAGTTCGGCCGGGACGCTATGTCCAGCACTTTTGATCAAGTCGATCATCGTATCCGGTGCGCCTTTGCGAATGCGGATGATCTGCCCGTCAGTCGACCCGTTCATGGGAACGTCCACACCGCTCATACGGGTCTGAGCTGAGAAAGGAATAAAATGCATTCCCAAAGAATGCAGATCGTCCAGTGCCCCCTTTCTTTCCATGCCACCGACTTGCCGGCCACGTAAGCCGTATTTCTCTTTCGCCAGCACCACGATGCTGCGCCCTTCCGGGGTTTCGTCAGCCATGGAGGAAAGTTGAGTTACTTCACCTAACTCACGCGCCATCACACCGGGAACAGGAACGAACTCGACCGCTTGCCGGTTGCCCAGGGTGATCGTGCCGGTCTTATCCAGTAGCAGCACGTCCACATCCCCGGCTGCCTCTACAGCCCGGCCAGACATAGCAATCACGTTGCGCTGGATCATGCGATCCATCCCAGCGATCCCTATGGCCGAAAGCAACCCGCCGATGGTTGTTGGGATCAGGCAAACCAGCAGAGCGATCAGGACGGTCAAGGAGACTGGAGTCCCCTGTCCGGCTGCCTCCACGCTGTAAATCGAGAAAGGCAGCAAGGTGATACAAACGACCAGGAAGATAATCGTGAAAGCTGCCAGCAGGATGTTCAGGGCAATTTCATTGGGGGTTTTCTGGCGTTTTGCGCCTTCGATCAAATCGATCATGCGGTCCAGGAAGCCTTCGCCAGGATTGGCTGTTATCTGAACGATGAGCCAGTCCGATAGAATGAGCGTTCCACCGGTCACCGCGCTGCGGTCACCACCCGCCTCGCGTATCACCGGGGCGCTCTCACCGGTAACGGCGCTCTCATCGACCGAGGCAATACCTTCAATCACCTCGCCATCGGCCGGGATGAGGTCCCCTGCTTCCACCAGGATCATATCGCCCTTGCGTAGCAGGGTGGAAGACACCAGCTCGGCTGGAGCATTTTTTTGAGGGGTTCGCAAGCCCTGCGGATTTTGCATTCGCTGCGGGTTCTGCAGCCGCTTTGCCTGGGTCTCTTGCCGGGTACGCCGCAAGGCTTCTGCCTGGGCTTTACCACGCCCTTCGGCGATCGCCTCCGAGAAATTGGCAAACAGTACGGTAAACCACAGCCAGGCGCTTATCAGCCCGATAAATCCGGGTGCAGCATCGCCCTGCCCAAACAGGGCTTGCACCCATAGGACGCTGGTCAGCAGGCTGCCGATCTCCACTACAAACATAACCGGGTTGCGTACCATATGGCGCGGGTCTAATTTCTTGAAAGCATCGATCACTGCATGCCCAAAAAGGCTGCGGCGGTTGGTCATTTCCTGGTTCTCTCTTTCAGTAACTCGGGTTTCCATACCCGAATTTCAGTAGGTCGGGTTTCCATACCCGACGGCGGCCTAATGCCACATTAAAAGCTGTTCGACTATTGGACCGAGCGACAGGGCCGGCAAAAAGTTCAATGCACCTACGAGCAGGATGATGGCGATCAACCACCCGCTGAACAAAGGCGTATGGGTGGGTAACGTTCCCGCGCTTGCGGGTACGCGTTTCTTCTGTACCAGGGCACCCGCCAGCGCCAGGATTGGAACGGCCAGCAAGTATCGAGCGGAGAGCATTGCCAATGCGCCGCTCAGGTTGTAGAAGAGATTGTCCCCGTTCAATCCGGCAAAAGCGCTGCCATTGTTATTGCCTTGTGAGGTGAAGGCGTACAGGATTTCGCTGAAACCGTGTGGACCGGGATTCAAGATCGCTGCTTTCCCAACTGGCGTGGAGACCGCCAGGGCAGTGAAGCCCAGCACGATCAGCGGCATGATCAGGATCACCAGCGACGCCATCTTCATCTCGTAGGGTTCAATCTTCTTGCCCAGGTATTCGGGCGTGCGCCCAACCATCAGCCCGGCGACGAAAACTGCCACGATAACGAAAGCCAACATGCCATACAGCCCCGAACCAACACCTCCAAAGACGACTTCACCAAACTGCATCATGAACATCGCTACCAGGCCGCCCAAAGGTGTGTAGGCATCGAGCATGGAGTTGACCGAACCATTGGAGGCGGCTGCGGTGGCGGTTGCCCAGAGAGCGGAATTGGCGATTCCGAAACGCACCTCTTTACCCTCCATATTGCCACCTGGGTTGAGCGCGCTCGGGACCTGATCCACGCCCAGCGCCGATAAATCCGGATTGCCGCTGTATTCGCTCCACGCCGCCAGTCCCACGAACGCGATAAAGATGATGGTCATCACGGCCAGGAGCGACCAGCCCTGGCGTGTGTCGCCCACCATCTTTCCGTAGGTGAAGCATAAGGCCGCCGGGATGAGCAGGATCGACAGCATCTCCAACAGGTTCGCAAATGGCGTGGGATTCTCAAATGGGTGTGCTGAATTAGTGTTGAAAAAACCTCCCCCGTTGGTGCCCAACTGCTTGATGGCGATTTGCGAGGCTGCCGGGCCAAGCGGCAGTACCTGTTCGCTCACCGGCTTCCCCTGTTTATCTGTAAACGGCTGTATTAATTGGGCTTTTTCATAGCGGGAAAAACTTTGCACCACGCCCTGGGAGACAAGTACTAGCGCCAGGATGAATGAAAGCGGCAAAAGGATGTATAGAATGCTGCGAGTCAGATCTACCCAAAAATTGCCTAGGGTCTGGGCGCTGTGACGTACCAGGCCACGGATGAGAGCTACCAGGATAGCCATGCCGGTCGCGGCTGAGACGAAATTCTGCACTGTCATGCCCAGCATCTGGGTCAGATAACTCATGGTGCTCTCGCCACCGTAGTTCTGCCAGTTCGTGTTCGAGCCAAAGCTGACTGCCGTATTGAAAGCCAGGTCGGGCGAGACTGTGCCGAAGCCCTGCGGGTTGAGCGGTAAGAAACCTTGCAGGCGCTGCAAAGCGTAAAGCAAGAGAATCCCCAGCAGATTGAACAGGAGCATGGCAAAAGCATACGTTTTCCATCCCATTTCCTGCCCAGGGTCGATGCCGGCCAGCCTGTATACCAGGCGCTCGACAGGCTGGAAGATACGCTCCAGGAAAGTAGACTTACCTTCGTAGACGCGCGCCATGTATCCTCCCACAGGTTTGACCAATAAGAGGAGAATACCCAAGTAGATGAAAATCTGGATAATCCCGTTTGTGATCATATTCTTCCCTGCAGGCGGCTTAACCAAAACGCTCCGGCCAGAGCAAGGCCAGGAAAAGGTAGACAAGCAGGCCCACAGCCACCGCTCCCGTAACCAACAACATCGTTATTTCTCCATCAGCCGGTCACAAACGATCAACAGCCCGTAAGTGACCAGAAAAAACAAGAGTAAAATGAACAGAAACAAGATATCCTTCATGATTTTCCCTCTCAATTCTCAACAGGATAATATATTCTCTCTGAGGTCAATTTTGGGTAAAGAAAGCAAACGAAAGCGTCAAGAAAGTGTCAAAGGCAGTAGAATCACCTATTTCACTCATCAGATGCTCCACTTTTATACAATCATCTTAATAATGAACATGCTCGCCCCAACCTGATCCGGCGGCGGCGTTATTGACATGCGCCTCTCCTTACGGTACAATGAAATAAAAAAGAACACTTGTTCTAAATTCGTTTTTTTTCTTTCGATGGACCGTATCGTTTTTTGACGGGGTGATGATTGATGGCTTTCCGGCAACGACTGCTGCACTTCCTGGGCATTCGCCTGTCTGTCGATTCCGCGCTGCCCGGCTGCCGGTCCTTCGATCTGGATGAAGAAGTGATCCGCGCCGTGCGCGAGCTGGCCGAGCGGGAGCAGCGCCCGGAGGGCGAAGTCGCTTCGGCGCTGCTGGCCTTTGCCTTGGAGCATCGTGATGCCGCTGAGGAGAACCTGCGCAACTGGCAGACTCTCTCGGCGCGCGAGCAGCAGGTGGTGGCTATGGTCTGTAAGAACTTCACCAACCAGCAGATCGCCGAGCGCCTGTTCATCTCCCCCGAGACCGTCAAGTCGCACATCCGCAACAGCGCTCGCAAACTCGGTCTGCGCACCAAGCTGGAGCTGCGCCAGGCCCTGGTGGACTGGGATTTCAGCGCCTGGAGCGACAACGACATTAATCAGCCCCTATGACCAACAGGACTCAGCCTCGATTCGAGGCTGAGTCCTGTTTCGGGATAAAGCTAATTATATTTTAGCAGCACCCAGGTTGGTTTCTCACGCTTTCGGCTTGATATTTTGGTTGCTGCGGAAGAAATTGGTCGGATCGTACTTTTTCTTGATCTCCCCCAACCTTGCGTAGTTATCGCGGAAAGATTCCTGGATGCGCTCCTGGCCTTCTTCCCACATAAAGTTTAGATAGCCACCTCCCATTGAGTAAGGGTGGGCCGCCTGCCAGTAGTCTTTGGCCCATTGGATCATGCGCTCGTTATTGGTTGGCTCGGAATCGACTGCATTGATGAGCTGGATGAAATTGGCGTCCCGGTAGCTCCAGGCTGTTTCATGACGCCCCACCTTGTGAACAGCGCCGTTGATGGGGTACAGGTGCATTGTGGAGATCATCGTGGGGAGCTGGTTGCCGTACTTGGTGTGTACATTGATGGCTTCATCGCTGAGGTCTTTGACGAAATCCGCCCGCCAGTACCACTGCATACCAGGAGGCAGTAGCGCGTCGAACATACTTTGCAAAGCCGGGAACGGGATCGGGCCTGCAAAGTCCATCAGGGGCGGCTCGAACTCGCGGATTGGTTTGAAGACCTGCTCGGCTTTGCTCATGTCGCCGGTATAGCACCAGACCAGCGCACAGGTTTTCTTCAGGTGATGCTCTTTTGGGAACATATCCACTGGCGGCACGGTGAAAAAGCCAAACCAGCTATTGATATTCTCGGGCGCCTGCAGGATATAGTCGCGCCAGAATTCCATGATCCGGGCTGATTTTTCGATCGGCCAGAACATCGGGCCCCCGTAAACCACATCCACAGGATGCAGTTTGAACTGCAGGGAGGTGACGACACCAAAATTGCCGCCTCCACCACGGATCGCCCAAAACAAATCTTCGTTCTCCTCGCGGTTCGCGATTACGAAACGGCCATCAGCTAAAACCAGATCCGCCTCCAGCAAATTGTCAATCGTCAGCCCGTAGGCACGGCTGAGAAAACCAATGCCTCCGCCCAGGGTCAGCCCACTGATACCCGTCGTGGAAACGAAACCGCTGGGCACAGCCATGCCAAGCGTATTGATGGCATGGTCCATATCGCCCAAGGGTGCAGCCCGGCTGCACGCGCACGCTGCTCGTCTTTAGATCGAGATGGATGCCCTTCATCAGAGACAGATCGATCACCAGTCCATCGTCTACCAGGCACAGGCCGGCCGCGTGATGCCCACCAGCGCGAACGGCGACCGGTAGATCCTGGTCACGAGCGAATCGCACAGCACTGATCACATCAGCAGTATCTCGGCAGCGCGCGATCAGGGCCGGACGTTTATCGATCATACCATTATAGATTTTCCGGGCTTCCTCATACGCCGGATCGCCGGCTTGAATCACCCGGCCTCTAAACTCCGTACGCAGTTGCTCAACCTGGGTTTGATCCAGGGAAGTTTTGACAGCCGTTGAATTCCTGGATTGTGTATGTATAGCCATTAATAACCTCCTTTAGTAGTTCGAATCTTGCCTGGGTACAAAATAGGAATAATCCCTTAGCGGGATCTTTTTCATTTCGCTCTGCGACCCATTCTTGATATAATAGATCATAATCGTCAATTTATCGTCAACCCGCTGTGGGTTCACCTCTAAAGCCCATCTCGACTCTTGATGAATTGATATGCTGATATTCCAAAGGTTGGGGGACAGCGGATAAGTACCATAACGATAACATTGGAAAAGCCTGCTTCTTCCCCCAGCCCTGAAATTTCAAAAGAGCCATGTGATTATTCCTGGTGTTCCCTCAGGGTGAGACGAATTCAGTTTCGTTGGAGGAAATAGAGCGTATGACCAGCCTGAGGATTCACCTGCTCGGAAATCCGGTTTTTGATCTATCCGGTGAGCCTGTGGACGATTTTGTTTCTGAGAAGGCTGTGGCACTTTTAGGCTACCTGGCGGTGCAGTTTGGCAGCCAGGCGCGTGAGAAGCTGGCTGATTTATTATGGGGGGATATGCCAGCTGCGCGGGCCAAAGCCAATCTACGGATGGCTATTTACAATTTGCAACAGCTTTTTCCGGGATACTTGCAGGCTTCTCGCTTGAAGGTGGCTTTCAATCATGAGCTGGATTATTGGCTGGATGTGGAACAATTCGAAAGACGTCTGGCGAAGGACCCCCAACTTCTAT
>Ga0315542_1001048_pt1 | contig 17423 bp, 16 predicted proteins | sample SalMarSW160120MG_FD_202541 | JGI IMG/M metagenome (GOLD analysis project Ga0315542, IMG submission 202541) | Salt marsh sediment microbial communities from the Plum Island Ecosystem LTER, Massachusetts, United States - Salt Marsh Sediment SW1601-20 ...
ACAGCAGCCTGCTGCCGTCGTGTAAAAGGAAAATAAGCCGAATATGCTTGGAGGGATATTCGTAATTTTCCCGCTGCCGCCTGAAAATGAATTTTCCCGTCATGCGCAGGTGCACAAGCATTTTTTTTCCGCTGTCAAATTCGAAGAGGAGGTATTTGCCGATGCGCCTGATTGTTGTTATAACTTGGCTGCCCAGGAAGTCCGTAAACTGTTTTTTCGTCAGACGGCCCAATGGTTTTTTATGCAGTACCTGTATGGAGGATATTTTTTTCCCGCCAACGCACTCGCGTAATCCCCTGACAATGGTTTCTACTTCAGGTAATTCCGGCATGTAATGTCAGGGCAGGTTGTCGAGATCCCACATACAGATCTCACCGTAACTCCCGGCGATTATTTTTCTGCCGTCGGGGGAAAATGATAAAGAGGTTACCACCTTTTTCCCGTAAGGTGTTTTAAAAACCATAATTTTATTCTGTTCAAGATCCCACATGCATACCTGCCCGTAGAGTGCGGCGATTATTTTTCTGCCGTCCGGTGAGAAGGCGATAGATGTCGGGGTTTGGTTGCGGATCGGGGTTCTAAGCGAAACGGTTTTCCCGGTCTCGATATCCCACATATACACCTGGCCGTACAGGCCGGCGATTATCTTTCTGCCGTCCGGAGAAAAACAAACCGATGTCGGTCGTTGGGTGCTGATCGGCGTGGGAAAAGATCGCGTTTCCCCGGTCTCTAAATTCCAAAGAAATACCTGGCCGTATACACCGGCAATTATCTTTTTACCGTCCGGTGAGAAGGCGACAGAGGTCGGGGTTTCATTTTTTAAGGGTGTTTTAAATGAACGGTTTGAATCATACTGGATGACGGAGGTACCTATACTGTAATCAATTGTAGGTCCGCAGGACATTAAAAATACGGCTGTTACCGACAAAACTATTAACACTCTCCATGCCATTTTAATTCTCCCACATGTGTGCAATCTTTTTCCATTATTCATTATATAGCAATTATATTTTCTTTCAAACGGATAATTCGCAATTAATTATAGAACTACTATGTTTTGAATCAACAAAAGGGGGATGTTTTACAATCGGAATGAACGGTTTTAGCAGAGGATAAGTCCGAAATGAGAAAACCCTCACTCGTTCTTTTTAATCACCAGCATAGCATACGCTCCGCCAAAAGCAAAAAGAATAACACCCACCAAAACTAATACATTAAATGCAATCATTACAAATGCTGATACTAAGCTGCATAATATTAAACTCTTCCCAAAACCACTTGGGAACCACAGTGTTAAAACCGCGGAAATAATACCGATTATGGCTGCGACGATTCCTATGGTAACCCATAAGTTGCGTACGTCGTCATTTTGTTGCTCAGGCGAATAGAATTCAGCGGTAAATCCGGGTGCATAGTCCTTGATTCTCTCATACGCAGTATTACTTGAAATGATGGAGCCGGGGATCATGATAATTCCACCAAGCACTCCGCAAATGATCGGAACCAAAATCAGAATATTTAATTTTAAAGCCATGTGCTTAAGCCTCCTGCAAGGTAATAGTATTTTTATAATTCATCCCCGCAAAGGTGTCAAGGTGGTTCGTGTTTTTTTTATCAATTATAACCATAGTATTCACCAGAGCAAAAGCAAATATCCTAGAAACCGACGACGGCAGCGAAAGTTAGATAAAAACCTACAGGTGAAAGGCCGTATTCCGTACTCCCATCGCCGGAAAAGAAGCCGCCCTCCGCCCTGAATACACAGCCGTTTAATATTGTACTCTCAAGGACGGCGGAAACAAGATAACTTCCGTCCAGCAGATTCAAAAGCAGGGTGGCGGAGATACTCAAAGTATCGGTAAAGGGATTCAGCCTCTGGGTAAGCTGCGGCTGGTTCACCGTGCACATCAGGGTGTGCCTGCCCATTAACCCGGGGTCATACGCTATGTTCGTAATAAGACCCTGCCCGATGATCTTATCCAACTCCCCGGGCAGGTACCCGTCATCGATATAATAGTACTCTAAAGCGATAAAAGTCTCCCATCCCGGGATGGTGTAACGCAGGCCGACCAGAAGGTTTTTATAAAAATCATCCCTCTCCGGTCTCTGTGTAAGGGTCCCCGTTCCGGCATCGTACACCGGGCGTCCGGACTGCTGCCTGAATCCGGCCTCCGCGTGCAGGGCCAGATTTTGCAGTACCGGCAGTTCACCAAAAGGTGTGGTATCGATTGAGGCACCCAGGTTGATGCCATCGTTGGCCTCGGAATAGAACACCAGGTTGATATCCGTAGAAGGGACCAGGGCCGAGGTGGAAAGTTTGGTGCCGTACCCCAGGTAATCAAGTTTGTCGTAGAATACAACCACCTGGGTCAGGCTGAACCACGTGGTGAATAACTCAAGCATGGTCCCGTACACCCCGCGTCTTTCTTCTCCCGGATGGAGGGGGTCTTTGGGCGGATTGATAAAATCGCTGGGATTGTAGGAGAAACCCGTTCCCCAAACGATACGCCGTTTTCCTATGGTAAAGAACAGAAAATCGGTCAGGGGGATGTTCAGGTAGGCCTCATTCAGGGTCAGGCTGATGTCCTGTGCGGGCTGATCGTCGGCCGCTGATATGATCTCCCGTACCAGAAGGTCCGTGTTGAGGACCGCAAACACAGGAGTCCCCTGGGGAAGGGCGGCCTGGGTATTGAACAGCAGGTAATTATCGATGAGGTAGTCCCCGCTGCCGTTTTCATAGAGGTGCGAGTCCTTGTTGTAGGTATCCACCGTGACATTTGCCTTCGCCGTGCCGTAAAAGGATATGGACTGCGCACACAGGGGAGAAAGCGACAGGGCCATCAGCAAAAACTGAAATAAACTCTTTTTCATGATCCGGCCCCCCGGGTTCCGGGGTCTCCGGGCCCGCGGTGGTCTGAACCGGGTTTCCGTTTTCCCGTGCCCGGTAGGGTCGGATTACCCGCCTGTGCCCTGCGCGGTCTCCGCCGGCTCCGCAGCATACTTTTCAGGATCAGCAGAGTCAGGGGACTCCGTTCCTGGTATTTGCGCAGGGTATCGGTGATCTTCTGGAAGCAGAGTTTCAGGCCCGGTTTAAAGGGCGCCAGCAGGCTGAGTATAAGGATTACGATAAGCGCAAACAACATGTCCCGCACGTAAAGCATCGGATAGAGATAATCACCCCCGAAAAGATAGCTGATTGCCCCGCTGCCGATATATATCCCGTTTTGTCCCACAATGGCCAAAAGCAGTATCGTGCAGACCAGGGCCGAAAACAGGGAAAAAAAGGCGAGGAGAAAGATCTCACAGAAGATGATAAAGAAGTTCTGCATGCGGTTGTACCCGATGGCACGCAGGGTACCGAACTCCCGCATTCGCTCAAACAGGTTCAGGCGGACGGTGGCCCGGATGCCGAAAGCAATGATGACAAGCAGGAAGATGACAAAGAATGTATACAGGCTTTTAAAGAACTCCGCCTGCTGTGAGAAAAACACGCTGGCCGTGCTGCCCGGCAGCGCGCGGAGCACATTGCTGCCCCCGGCCGTGAGGTAGTTGTCCAACTGATCTGCGAATTCCTTGCTTTCCCCGGGATTGTTCAGATAGATGCGCATGGAATCGAAATCTTCGGGATCAAAATCATACAACACTCTCGCGTCACGCTCCCACATGTAAATGTAATCATTGTCCCAGGGCACACCATTCTTGTAAATCCCGCTTATTTTGAAGTCCAGGGAGTTCTGGGCTCCGTAGGCGCTGGTGGCGTTTAGTGTGATCCAGTCGCCTACCGTAAGTCCGTTGGATGACGCAATAAGGCGGCTGATGAGGACCGTATACCGGTTTTCAGGATTAAACTCGCCTTGTTCCAGGTTTACCAGCCGCTTCTTCTGTAAAAACGGCCACTCGCGTTCTTCCATACCGTAGACATTTACATTAATCATATCGTGCGGCAGCGCCATTACCACCGGGCGCCGTATCACCCGGTACATGTCCTTTATTTCTCCCCGGTGTTGCGTCAAGAATTCATGCAGGCGCGCCAACGCCGTCTTGTTCTGTTTTACCTTGTCTGCTTCGAACGTGGAAAGATATATCCGGGACGGGCTGTCATTTTCAATTTTCACTGCGTTTTCCCATAGTAGAACCACGTCCCCGGCCTGCTGATAGTAGTATTCGTTCAGAATGGCCTCCGCCGTTCCGTTTCCCACTGCGTTGCTTAACAACAAAATAAAGCAGGAGATAAATATGGCAAGACCGATCAGCAGGGATCTTCTTTTGTTTTTGATAATATTCCGAAAGGCAATCGTTATAAGTACACTCACGTGTATCCTCCTTGTGGTTTTTCAGGTTTCTTTCAGCGTTTCCGCGGGTTTCAGGGAACAGGCACGAAACGCGGGTATGAACGAGGCCAGAAAGGTAAAGGCAAAAATCAGGACAAGTGATAAAACTGTCTGTGAGTAATCCATCTGAAACTTAAGGCTCTTCCCCATTATGTAGTCCATGGCCGGGGAAGGGGAGGGCATGCCCGCGATACTGAAGTATAGGTTCAAGGCGGTTCCGGCCAGTATCCCCAGGATGCCGAAAAACCCGGAAACGCAGAGTATCTCGCTCATAAAGATCCTGACGGTCCTGAATCTGGAAAAGCCGATGGCGCGCAGGGTCCCGATTTCACGGTAGCGTTCAATCCCCATCATATACACCAGGTTGGCGATGAGGATGCTTACGATGAGTAACAGGAGCGCTATCAGAAAATAAAAGACCATGATCATACCGCTTATAACGCCCATAAAAAAGCCGCCCATGCTTTTATAGGTGGAGAGCCTGACACCGGCCGCGGTGCCGGTTTGCTGCGTACCGGCTGCGGCGTTGTCCCCGGGTGATGTGGTGGTCGCACTGTCGGCGGTTCCCTGCGCCTGCGCCGCGGAGCTGCCCTGCGCCGGTTCCCCGCTTACCACACGCACCCCCGCCCCCGCCAGGATGGCCGGAAGCCGGGCAAAAAACGCATCTGTACGGTCCTTATGATCAAGATAAAGGATGATGTCGGAAGCCTCGCCCTTGTAAAAACCGGTGAGCTCCCGGGCCGTGTCAATATCCATGTACGCCGCGGAAAAGCTGAACAGCGAAAGCATACGGTACTGTACCACCCCCACTACGGTGAGCGCCATGTCCACGGGGTATCCTTCCTGCGTCTGGCTCAAGACCCCAATGACGCTGCCGGGTTGCACTCCAAGTTTATCCGCCATGTTCTGGGTAATCACAATCTCCCGGCTGCCGCCGGCCTGGGGCATCCTGCCCTGAACTATGATCAGGGCCTTCTGGTAATTTTTGTCACGGAGGTCAAGCCCGATAAACAGAGAGCCGGTCTTGTCCTTGTCCGAAATGAACAGGGCCGCGTGCCGGACCCGTGGTGTTGCCGTAAGCCGGTTGCTGTAGGGGGAAAGGGCGTTTTCGATACGTACCTGCTGTTCTGCGTCCAGGTAGGCCACACCCTGCCAGCGGCTTTTCATAAGCTCGGCAAAATCATCTTCCGCGGCGTTGCCCGGCCTGATCTGGATATGGCCGCTTAACCCATTGATGATGGCGTCTTCCATCTGGTTGCGGATGGTAAGACTGAAGGAACCCATAAAGGTGGTAAGCAGTGCGATCAGAAAAATAAATATCCCCAGGATGATGCTCCGCCACCAGCTTCTGATTGCGTTCTTCAGGGCAAAGAGAAAAAGTTTCATGATTTCCGCTCCTCCGCCAGGCTGCCGTCATGCAGGTAGTATACCTTGTCGGCCCGCTGCATTATTTTGGGATCATGTGTGGAAAAGATAAACGAGGTGCCCCGTTCCCGGTTTATCCGGTGCATAAGCTCGATTATTTCGATCCCGGATTTTGAGTCCAGGTTGGCCGTGGGTTCGTCGGCCAACACTATCTGTGGTTGCGAGACCAGGGCGCGGGCCACGGCCACCCGCTGCCGCTGCCCCCCGGAAAGCTCGGCCGGGCGCTGCCTTTTCTGGTCTTTCAGGCCCACCGCTTCCATTAAAAAAGCGATCCGTTTGCCGCGTTCGGCGCGTGTTATGTCCCTGCGGATAAGCAGGGGCAGCTCGATATTCTCATACACATTCAACACCGGAATGAGGTTGAACGCCTGGAAGATAAAGCCGATGGTATGCAAACGGATCCTGTTCAGTTTGGCCTCCCCCAGCCTGCTGACCAGCTTGCCGCCGATCCACACCTCTCCCGCCGTGGGGTAATCCAGGCAGCCGATGAGGTTAAGCAGGGTGGATTTCCCGCTGCCTGAAGGTCCGGCAATAGTCACGAACTCTCCCTTGCCGATATTGAGGGTGACCCCTCTCAGCGCGCGGACCGTGGTTTTGCCAAGGTCGTAATCTTTTTTCAGTTCTTTCAGTTCTACATTCATTTGTCTGCCTCCCCTTGGTATTCCATAGTTATTTCAGGTCCTCCGGGACCTTCCGCGGTCCGGTAAAGAAGAAAACGGGAATCACCGGGCCGGAACCAGTAGTCCGCGCCCCAGAACAAAGCCGCAAGCCCGGTCAGGTTCACCTTTACGTGCAGGGCTTTTTGCGGGGCACCGTTTACGCGGACTGTTTCGATTTTCTGTTTGGAGGCCTCCATCTCCATGATTTCCGACGATTCGGCGTTGATAAACCAGAAGGTGACGTGTGTTTGGGATGAGCCCGCGAAATGTTCCAATGCCTGTTCAATGGCCTGATACCACTGGTTCCCGTTGATCGAAAATTCCTTGTTTATATTTCGGTTTTTCAGACGCCCCTTGAGCTTGATTTTATTTCCCACTCGGATGGCCGTGTAATCCGTTCCCTGGTCGGTGTTTGTATAATGAAAAGACTCGGCGGCCATGCTGAAATCCGTGATTATCTGTCGTGATTCCCCGCCTTGTGCCGAGCTGATCTTAAAGGATGCATCGATTTTGCTGATGGTATAGGAAATCGTTTCGCTTTTTTTGCCGCTGTTAAAGCGGTAGAGAAAGGTCCCCTGGCCCCAGCAATACATCCCCAAAAACAGTAACAATAATAAAAAAACAGCTTTTCTCATACGTTCCTCCTAACGTAATGTTCCCCGCTGCGCGTACGAGGGGGTAAAGATAAAGTCGGCCAGGTTATGTACCGCGGTCATGTCCTTAAGAACGATCCTGCTTTTGTACTCGGGATTTTTCTGGTTTACGATCATCAAGACCGACGGACGAATCCTGCCGTGAAAATTTTGCAGTTCCCGGAAATACATGGTTTTTAACAACCTGCCGGAAAGGGAATAGTACTCTCGTTTTACCGGAAGTTCCTTGTCTTTGGACACCCAATACACCACCTTGTCATAGGCAATAGTACGGTCCTTGGCCTTTAGCTCAAGCTTATAGCAAAGAGTACCGTCAAACGTCTCTTCTCCCAAAAAACTGCCGGTGTAGTCCTTTGCCAGGTCCACGCGCAGGAGGTCGGTGTTGGAAGCCTCTCCCCCCATGGACTGCTCCTTGGCGCCGATGCGCAGTACCTTGCCGGAATTGGGCAGGTACATCCACATGTCGTCGCCGTTGCGGATTATGGCCTGCCCCCGCTGGATGGCCGGGGCGACAATCACGATCAGCACCTTGTTCCCTTTGCGGTACACATGTGCCTCCTGTTCCGTGGGCGCGGCCCCCGGCTTGTAGTTGGTAATGGCCATATATGCTTCATACTGGGGCGGGGCCGAATTCTCATCGACTCTTTTTACAAGCGCGTGCACCTGGGCGGGCGTAAGGTCGGCCAGTGCGTACAGCCCCTGTACGATCATCAAAAACGCAAACAGAATGTATTTCATGTTTTTTCCTCCGTATATGAATTGTTACACCGCAGTACGGCTTTTGTGTATAGAATAAACGTCACATTTTGCCCCGATTTCTTTATTAGTACATTTGTTCCAGCTAATCGCATGTTTTGGCCTCCTAAAAATGAAATATAAAGGCGAAGAATAGGGGCGTCCATTTATCTCCCGTAACCCTGGTTGCGTTGAGCAGGTACTGGGTGGTAAAGGTCAGGCTAAGCGATTGGAACAGGGAAAGATATACTCCTGCGCCGGTGGAGCAAATAAACCCCCTGTCGCCCCAATCGATAAAGTCATAGTACCCGCAATCAAAAAACGCGATCAGGCCGGGCATGATGTCTTTCGTGCCGAGTGCCGGCAGGTTGATGCGTAGATCCAGGTTTCCCACCAGTTTCAGCGGGGTATTATAGCGGCAGTCTTCCAGCCCGCGCACCGCGTAACCCAAGCCTTTACGTGGTGTGAGCCCCCCCACGCTCTCAAGGATGTTAAGCGGGATATACGCGCCTCCGGCGTAGTCTGCGGCAACAAAAACCCCCAGATACCCGCTCAAGACGTTCAACTCCGAGCCAGGGGCTATGTCGAAAAGCGGAAGGAAGGCGCGCGCGCTGAAATTGACACGATAAAAATCAGCTTTGCCCACTGCCCCGTTACCCAGCCATCCGGGGCCGTATTCCAATGATAATTCCGCGGACGTACCCGCCGGTATCTGGTGCGGGTTCGTCTGGTCAATATCATCCCATGTCAGCCCCACAAGCATGGAGTTCTGCAGCTGCCGTTCCCTGTCGGGCAGGGAACTGTCGAAGACCAGCTGTGCCGTGTCCTTATCATTGTAGTTATAATAATATAATAACCTATAGCGGATGATAAAGGACAGCAGGTTATGCATCCCCTGCTCATTCCATAACAAGCCCTGGGAGATACCCGCGCTGAATTTAAAACTCGTCCGCGTATTTACGGGCGCGGTCTCCGGATCATACCCTGGAAGCGTGCCGTCATACGGCTTGCCCGCAGGAGTGCGGTAATACCCGAACCAGTCGTAGCTTGCGCCCAGATCAGCCGACAGTATGGTATCAACCTCAGGGAAGATGGTTATTCCACTATACTGTATTGCCACAGTCAGACCGATCCAGTCCGGCCGGATGTCGAACTCCGGGGCGGATTGGGCTTGTACGGCTGACGGAACCAGCATCAAGCATAGTATTGCGAAAAAAAATAAAAATTTGTTCATATGTCACCTCTCTGGAAGGTGTAACAACTGTGGTTTCCGTTTGCGTTACCTGCCTCCTTGCGATACCCTAAAATTGAAACATTTGTTCTATAAAAAAGGATGCATTTACGGTTTTACCGGTACAAAAATACCATGTGCGATTTAATCCGGTCCGGGTCTGCGCATGTGTTTATGCGCCTTGCACAGGACGGGAAAAAATGACAAGGTATAAAAATCAAAAGGAGGAGTGATGCAATCATGGTATTATGATGAGTTTCAGCAGGCCGGGCTGGACTATTCGGACACGCTTACTATCGAAACCTATGACAAACACATGCAGCGGTTTCGTGATTATGAGAAGGAAGCCCGTAACATTATGACGCTGCTGGAGCTTCCGCCCGATTCGCATGTTCTGGAGATCGGAACAGGCACCGGTCACTTCGCGCGCGCCGCCGCGGCGGTGTACGGGGAGGTAACCGCGTATGATGTTTCCAAAGGCATGCTGGCGTATGCTGCAGAGAAGGTACGAGAGTCTGCAATCAGCAATATTACCTGGGTGAACAAGGGGTTCCTCAGCCTGGATGCCGTTGAAACCTATGATGCGGTAGTAACCAACGCGGCCCTGCACCATCTGCCGGATTTATGGAAGGCTGTGGCCCTGCGGAATATATACGCGGCCCTGAAACCGGGGGCAAAACTGTACCTGGGTGATGTGATCTTTTCGTTTGCCCCGGCTTCCTGCGGTAAAAAGCTGCCGCAATGGATAAAGCAGACCTCGGAACGCCTGGGGAGTGAAAAAATGGACAAGGAAGGGGTTCTGCATCTCAGCGAAGAATATTCCACCTTTGATTGGGTAATTGAAAAGCTGCTGACTGAGACGGGATTTACCTATGAGGTGGTGCATAAAGATGATTTTTTTGCCGCGTACCTGGCGGTAAAGCGCGACGCCCCGGTTTAAATCCCGGGCTTTATAAAATAAAATTTCTATGAGGAACCAATGATAATGAAAACCTTACAACTGCATTATACGAACTGTTTTTTATTGCGGCATGATACGGGTTGGCTTTTGATCGACACCGGGTATGCGTGGGAAAAAGCGGAATTTTTAAAGGGTCTGTCCGGGCAGGGTGTGCTCCCGCGGGAGATCACACATCTATTCCTGACCCATGCCCATGACGACCACGCGGGTCTGCTGAACTCGCTGATTGCGGCCCAGCCGCAGCTTTCGCTTATTATGTCCGGGGAAGCGGCTGCGCGTCTGCCGGGCGGCCGTAATGTCGTTGAAAAAGGGGCCGGGTATATTACCCGCCGGATACGCTTTCTGGCGAACATGAAAGCCCGTTTCGATAAGCGCTGGGACCATACCTTTCCGTCCTGCACGCCGCGGCCGTCCGACCGACTGGTTACGGCCGCAACCAGTCTGGATAAATTGGGGATTAACCTGCCGGGGACCCTGATTCCGACCCCGGGACACACCAAGGACTCACTTTCCCTGCTGTTAGACAATGGCGACTGTTTTTGCGGGGACGCGGCAGCCAATTTTTTTTGGTTTGCCGGGACCCGCAAGTGTGTTGTGTGGGTGAGTGATCTTACCGAGTACTACCGCAGCTGGGACCGGCTGCTTGATGCCGGTGCGCAGCGTATGTACCCTTCTCACGGAAAGCCTTTTCCCGCCAAAGCCCTGGCTGCGCAGAAGGGCCGTCATAAACGGCTTTTTGCCTGATTATGCCGAAACAGCCTGGGGAGGGAAAGCTCACACTGTCTTATGGTTTTGACTCTAAGGTACCGAAAGATACTGTGGGCACAGGATCCGTGTACTTGTGAACTCTTACATCATCGACATAATATTCATATCCTCCGTGTACCGTAACGCGGTCAAAGGAATTATATGACATATCCGTTCTGTTTGTTAGAGACCATAGTAAGGTATCATCAATATCATAATAATATATATTAAAGGTTCCCCCGGAAACCATCTGGAAACTGAATTTATACCATGAATCTTCAGGCGGATTATCGGATGTTTGAGCACCGATTGTGGTGCCTGTTCCTCCGTCGCGTCTCTCAATAGACAGGTTGTTTGAATGGTTGGTAACGAATCCATACCCGTTAAAGCCGGAATCCTCAACGGCCAATCGGTCAGCCGCGCCGCCGGCATATCCGCTTGGTCTATAAATCCTTCCGCTAAAGATATAACCGTCTGCCGCTGTACTCAATGTGGTGCCCAGCAGGGTGTAGCCACCGTTCGGGTCGCTGTTGTTTATCTTCTCCAAAGAAAAGCTGCTTGCCGTTCCCGAAGGTGGGGCCGGGTCGGCTGCCAGGGAAACGTCTCCGGTCTGATAGGTTGTCCAGTCGCTGATATCGCCGTCCTCAAAATCATCAAAAAAAATAAATGTTGCCGGGCCATTGCTGCCGTTTACCGCACTGGTATTTCCGAAATACAGGTAAACGGTTTTTTCCGCTGACGCGGGAATTAAGGGGATCTCAATCCAGATCATGGCGGTTTGACCCGCAAAATAAAACCGTTCAACCCAGAAATCAAGTTGTGTGCTTTCATCGGAATCAGTGAACAAAATACTGCGCCCATCGTTTTCAATAGTATTCCAGAAATCAACCTGTGTATTATCGATTGTTATATTAATCTGAAAATTGTTTAAGTCGGCGACGTTTGTCGTATTGTCGATGGTAAGGGCTATTCTGTATTGCTGGGCGAACGGCCAGCCGCCCGTTATCCCGGTTAAAAAGGACGATTCTTCCATAAAACCGCAGGATATGAATAGGAGTGAAATTATTAATACTGGCATGAGATATTGCTTTCTCATTTTGTCGCTGTTATCCTCGCATACCGGTTATCCCTAAAAATAATACCTTACCCCGACAAGGATTGCATGAGAGGTTTCGGAAAGTGCTTCCCGCATTATCCCATAGTAACTGTATCCAAAACAATAACAAAATGATCCCATTCGATAATAGATACCGAGATAAAAATCTAAATTGAATATCCAGGCCTGGTTTCCCTCTCCCGGGATTAGAAGCAGACCGGCCTCTCCCTCAATTCCGCAGTTTTTAAGGAAATCATTGTTTATAAAGCGCGCCAAAACAGGGTCTGAAAAGAAAATTCCGAAAGCAGGACCGTATAACAGAGTAAAGTTATAAGCTCCTCGTGATTCTATATTCTGCAAATAATAGAGCCGGTAGCCGGCTTTTACGCCCAATTCCGTGCGGAAAGAATCCGTTTCGAACAAATGTATACGAAAGCGTGCAAACGCATCGGCTTTATGAATAATTATATTGATTTCATCCAATCCTGAAAGTTTTAAAAAAGTACCGGAATAATCCAGAGATAATCCCAAAAGACCTCCCAGTAAATTGAAATAATAAACCGCCTCAGCTTTGACTCCCAGATGTGTAACCCCGCTGTCGATACCGCTTACTGCATTGCTGCCGGAAGAAGCAAAATAGGGAGAAAGCGTAATAAAGAAATTATCATGCGTGCCTTGCTCCTGTTTCGGCTTTTCTTCGCGGCCAACCTGTTCCCGGCTTGTGATTATCTGTTCTGATCCCGGTTTAACCCCCTCCGCTCTTTTAACCTCCTCTATAGCCAGAAAAAGGTCCCGTGCTTTTTTATTGTCCGGATCTTTCTTTATGGCTTGTTTAAGGAATTCCTGGGCGTTATCAAAGTTTTTTTTATCTATTTCAATAAGAGCGAGTTCCGTAAGTTTTTCCGATTCTTTCTTATTCATTTCATGCACTATGTTATTTTGTAATTTACGGGCTTCGAGATTATCGGGCTCTTTTTTAAGTATGGCATTCAACTCAGCCAGGGCGCCGTTCAAATCTCCATTGTTATATTTTTCAAGTGCGGATTGCAGGAGATCATCTGTGTTCTGTCCGAAGCATACAACGAGGGCGCACGAGAAACTCCAGATGAAAAAACAAGCTGTTATGAAGATATGAAAAAATCGTTTCTTATCAAACCTCATGTTTTCTTACTCTCAATGTCTTCTCAATAAATCCAGAAAAAAGGTTTTTTTCCTCACCGGACGGGTTGTTTTTAGAAATGAATTTGCGACAAGCAAAAAACATTGCCGTAAGCTGCTGTTTTCATTCAAAAGAATAAGCGGTGTTTGTTTTTGGATGGATTCCAGTACTCTTTGACTGTCGGTTAAAATATACCCCAGGAAACTGACGGAAGCCTTGATATGGAATTCCGAAATTGTATTCTTAATTTTATAAAATATATTTCCGGCGTTTTCCGCGCTGCCTGCCTTGTTGACGACAATATGAAAAGCCATATTGTTCTTGTTTGAGGCGAGTATTTTAATCATTTTATACAGATCCACCAATGAGGTAAGCTCCGGATTGGCAAGGAGGATGACATGGTTGGAACCGGTAATCAATGAAATATTGAAATCATGAATTCCGGCCTGTGTATCAATCAGGATAAAATCATACCCATTTCCTATTTTCTGAAAAGAATCATACAGGCGGTGAAGTTTATTATCGCCGATTTGCATAATCTGTTTTAATTCGTCACCTACGTATGCGACATCAATACCGCAAAGTCCTTTTTGGATAATATTTTCAAAAGGTATTTTACCATCCAGAAAATCCCTGAAACTGGTATTACTTTTGATGTGAAGCAATATATCCACATTGGAAAGATTTATATCCGCGTCGAACACAAGTACCTTGTATCCCTTTTCAGCCAGTTCCGCGGCGAAGTTTACGCTGAAAAACGTTTTTCCGATTCCACCCTTCCCACCGCTTATGGCAATAATCCTTGCCTTATGGGTTGAGAGAAGCGGTACGAGTTCCTTATTGTTTCTCATCGCTCTTGCCCTTTTCTTTTTCATAGACAGCCGCAAGAATATCGACCATCTCCTTGTCAATCAATGTCCCCGTAATAGTATCCATCATTGTTAAACATTGTTCAGGGGTGAATGATTTTTTATATGGTCGGGGTGAAGTCGCTGCATCAAAGATATCGGCAACTGCAATAATCCTGGCAATCAGGGGGATATTATCGCCCCGTAAACCCTCTGGATACCCGCTTCCGTCCAGCCGTTCATGATGGTATAAAATACCTTGTTCGAAGATTTTAGGGATCTCAACATGTGAAAAGAACCTGATACCCTTTTCAGGATGTGTTTTTATGATGTCAAACTGCTTATGCCCGAGTGCCCCTTGTTTCCTTATTATCGCATCATCAATTTCCAAGAACCCTATATCATGTACAAGTCCGATTTTCCTTACCAGCAGGGGATCAAGATCGTATTGGTTTACTACCTCGGCGATTCTCCCCGCTATTTCAGCAACATGAAGGGAGTGGTTTTCCCTGTCGGTCTTGTTATCAATCATGTGTGCCAGATTATAGAGGTTGCTTAAGGATACAGCATACGTATCGGGATACATGTCACCTGTTTCATCGGCAGAGGGGGAAAACAGATCTTTGGCTATTCCGCTAAACATGTCTTTGCTTCTTAGCCTTATATTTTCCTCATTGTCGGTAATAAAAGGTAAAAGCAGTTTTATTGCGTTTTCAGCGTTATGCATTTCCCCTTTTTGTATTATGTTTTCCACCAGGTTCAGCACCTCTGTTTTTAACTCGAAGTTTAACTCGGTTATGTAATTTTGAAGAGTGTCCCAATCAAGAGTGCCATGCCGCAATTCAAGATACAGGTTGCTTAAGCGTTTCGCTTTGATAAGTTCGGAGTAATGTTCATCGGTAATATATTTACTTTCATCAATATTTCCGGTTTCCTCTATATATCGGCGTGTATCATAAGAGGGGAGTGATTGCATTTCGTCCGAAGCTTGTACGGTTTGTTTCCTGCGCCTTATTAAAATCAAGGTAAGAACAAATAAAATAACAGTCATGATACCGCCGATTATACCGAGAATGATATATAAAAGATTGCTGAACAGCACCCGGTCCTTGGTTTGTGCTTCGGCTATGAGATTAATGTTGTCCAAAAGCAGTTTTCTCTCTTGTTTTTGAGATTCAATCAACTGGCTCAGAACGCGCATATTCTCCTGATTTTGATTGCGGATAAACTCCTCCATATCATAAGGCAGTTCAACTTTGATTACCGGCGGTATGGTCCGCGTGGTTTGGCTTTGAATTCCGGTCGGAACCGGTTTTGTTGTTTTTTCACTTTGGCCCGGTGTTTCGGCTTGCATGTGTGTGGGGGTGGGGCCTGTACGTTCATGTATTTTTTTTTCATCCTCAATTGCCTGATTTACCTTCGTAAGCAGGGCTGCCAGCGTTTTATCGTCACCGGACAGCTCAAGTGCCAGTGAAAAGTGTTCCCGGGCGGTTTCGAAATTTTTCTGTTTATACTCAATATCACCCTGTTTGATGAGCGCGTTTATATACATATTTTTAATCTTTGATTCATTATTATTTAAATTATAGGCACTTTGAAAGTCATCGATGGCGCCCAAAAAGTCGTGTAGGATATATTTCTTCAGGCCTTCCTGGTAGAGGACCTCGGCTATATTCCCTTCATTTTCTTGCGAAAACGCAGAAAAACCGAAAAAAAACAGCAGGAAAATCATGGTTGCTTTCATTGCTTTGTTTTTCATTTCTCAATTATTATTGTAACCGATGTCGATAAATTATCAAGTAAAATATATATTGATAAAGAAATATATCATAAGACATATTCAGAAGAAATGATGGGAGGTGTGGCGCTTTTTTCCTAATATTCTTCCGGGCCGAAAGCCAGAAAGCTGTCTGTCATGGATAGGTATTGGGCATTAATCCACGCCGGAGAGCGTACGGTGGCCGAGAGTCTAATCTCATCCAGCACACCGTTAAAATTATATCCCGCCGAGCTGTGGCCGGCGGCATCGGAATCCGGCGAATACCCGAACCCCGGTTCACCTGAATGGGCCCCGACACTTGTATAGCCGGTGGCCTGTGACTGCTGTACACCATTCACATATTTATATAAGGTGCCGTTATCAAAAACCCCGGTGATGTAATTGAAATTGGTCGTATCGGAATAACCCGAACTTACGGTGATTTGTGAACTGGAGTTGCGGGTTATCACCCTTATATTCCCGCCGTTTATATTTACACAAAACCCGTTTGTAGAACCGCCTTCCTCATATATGGTTTGGTCCGCAGCCGTATCGGCGGCTTTTATCCAGACTTCAAAGGTTTTCACAGAGAACAGATCGTGGAAAAACCCGGGATCCGGGCTGTTTACATTGATCCATTCATTTGTGCCGTCGAGCTCAAGACCGAAACCAAGGTGCGCATTTACCCTGTCTCCGGCTTCCATATTGGTTGTGGTCCCATGCCTGCCGTTCCCGGAGCTGTCGGTAACATCATCCGCCCCGTCCGGAGTTTGGGTAAGATGCCAGACCAGTGCGTAATTAGCATCCCAAACAGCCTGCGGATTTTCCCCTGCGGCGGCGGAGGGATTACCATAATACATCACTATATTATCGGTCGCAGAAGAAGCGTCTACCTGGGGGATTCGTACCCATACTACGGATTCTCCGCTCTCATTCCATAGTTCTATTTCATAATCCAATACGGTACTCCCGTCCGCGTCGATAAAACGTAAATCCTCTCCGTTTGCCTGGGTTTGTGAATAATTTATCCTGGATGCGGAAAGCTTTACCAGGACTGGGAAATTCACAAGATTTTCCGCCTGGGCCGAATTGTCAATTGTGAGTATCCTTCTGTAAGACCAGTTCTCGTCCCACCAGGGAAGGCTGCTTCTGGTTTGACTTCTCAGAAAAGCAGACTCCTCTAAAAATCCGCAACCGGCAAATAACACAAAAAAAAGAAAAAACAGCAGCAGCAGACGAGACGCAATTGTAAACATCCTCATACGCAACACCATTGTAAATTTTATTACCTGAACACGGGTAATTCAAGGAATTTTTAATTAATATCATCCATTTTAAAAACCGGCGGTAAGGGAGTATCTTATCATAAAAAGGTCCTTTTCTTTTTGATTGCCCCATAGATTTGTGATATACTTTTTGTTGTGAGAATATATATTATACTTCCACTGACCATACTGCTACTGCTTTCGACCTGTTCTGCTTTCGGTGACGAACTAACCTCCTTACGCTTTATCACCCGGCATAATAAAATAGTAATGACCGAACCGGATCCATCGGCACATTCGTCATCATTTGCTTTTTTTACCACCGAAACCAGTGAGCTCAAAATGTTTTTCTTAAGCGTGCTTAAATTTTATCAGCTTGTCATTTCTTCCCAGGACCAGCCTTCATGTATGTTTACCCCGACCTGTTCGGAGTATGCCAAGCTGGCAATAGAGAAGTACGGACTGGTCGCGGGTACGATTATGGCCGCGGACAGGCTGCTGCGCTGTAACGGTACCGGCCGCCGTCATTACCGTCCGGATAAAAAAACCGGACG
>Ga0315542_1001049_pt1 | contig 17413 bp, 15 predicted proteins | sample SalMarSW160120MG_FD_202541 | JGI IMG/M metagenome (GOLD analysis project Ga0315542, IMG submission 202541) | Salt marsh sediment microbial communities from the Plum Island Ecosystem LTER, Massachusetts, United States - Salt Marsh Sediment SW1601-20 ...
AAGTGATTTGCATTGTTTCCGAACCTACATTTGATACAAGTCCATTCAAATTCACATTCAATGGTACTCCAGTACCTGAGGATAAATCACCATCACTAGAAACGGAGTATCCCTCATCATACTGCGTGAGTGGGGGATAGGATTCTTTCGCTAATGCGGGTCCTAAATTCGGGATAGAAACGGGTAACAAGAATAGTACTACAAGTAAAATGGAAACAAATCCTATTTTCCTCATGATGTTAAATCTCCTCTCAATTTTCGACTTAGCGTCGTACGGAGTACTGACTTAAGCAGTTTTTTCTAAAGAAACATTTCCATAAGAAGAAATCCACTGCGAACTAATTCGTTTTCAAGTCAATTATAACTATTTTTCGAAGAGATTCAATCCGATTTTTTACCTAAAAGATAATCCCGATATCCGATGAAGCTATATTCTTGGCGATCTTTCAAGTCACTAAGTATCTCAAAGAGATCATTAGTTCTATAATCACAGGGATGAATCCCAATCTGGAGGGCACCACCAAGCTCCATCTCAAAAATTGCAGCCTCAGTATTGATAGTGCGTTGACCTTGACCTATTATTCGCTCCCCAGTTGAAAATACTTTAGAATCTGAAATCCGGTATATGTTGTTCCCTATTACACAATATACCAAGTCGACTTCCTTTACGGCTTTGATTATGCGAGGAGGGCAATTCCAGAGAGGAGGAATAAATCCTACTGGTTTTTGACCGAAACTCTTGCGCATTAAAGATACTCCGTCTTTTAAACGGGACAATGCTCTATCAGCAGGAAGGGAAGAGAATTCGTTCATCGTCCCAGATTTTGTAAAATGTGAGTAGCCATGGAGGGAGAGCTCAAGATCAAGGGAAAGCAAGAATTCGCTGAAGAGAAACCCTTGTGAGAACGAGTTAACTTTCTTCATACCATAGAATGGTGTAATAAGTAGCGTTAGGCTTGTAATACCGAGATTAGTAAGTAAATCATAGGTTCGTATTATATCATCTTCATGAATCGGTATTACATCATGTATCGAGAGGAGTACAGTCTTGTCTTCTACAGGTTCAACTGCTTTCCTCATAACATATCACCAGAAGAATAATCTCACTATTCTATAGATGAGTCCCCTTGAAAACCCCTACGGATTTCAGATTAAGAGGGGCGACCCCATTGCTTGTATGCAAGTTCTATATCTTTGTCCGTAATCGTCTTGCGTTTTGTATGGACTGTGATCTCAAATGCTCTACGAGCAATATAATCACCAACTTCTTCAAGGATTTGAGCAAGTCTTTCGGCACCTTTGTCACTCACACGCCCAGCTCCAGCTTTTCGAATGAGCTTATCAATTGGTGCGACTGGAATTATTCGGTCTTTTCGAGATCTAGGCAATTTATTTTACGCTCCATTAGCCAAATACAGGTTTTATACAGTCGTTTTAGGTACAAAACCATTTAAGAACTTTGTATTACAGGAAAGAATTTGCTAAAACAGTAATTTGGTATTTAAAACATCTAAGACTACAAGATATGATAGAAGAAGCCATTATAGAGGAGTTCTATTGGCTACCCTTTCGGAGCACAATGACCCGTGCATTCTTGAGTTCGGTTTGAAGTATTGATGCATCCATCTTCTCTTCAGCACACAATGCATCCTCAACTTTCGCGGCAAGGGCAGGATACTTCGGCGCAAGATCACAGCATGCAATACCGTCCTTTGCAAATTCATAGGTTCCGATTTCTTGAGCCAAATGTTCAATATCGACCTTGTCATCTCCAGCAAGCGGTCTCAAGATTGGAAAATCCGAAACTGCATCATCAAGCACACGCAGATTTGCAGTGGTTTGAGAGGCCTGTTCTCCAATGATTTCACCAGTGACGATTGCATCAGCTTTCTCCAAGATTGCAATCTCACGAGCCATCTTCATCATGTTTCGTTTACAGAAGATACAAGTCATCTTCACAGGACCCTTATCAATTGCCTCTTCTAAATCAGGCCAATGTGGAACAATGTACAATTTGACTTCGTAATCATAGATGTAATTAGCCAATAGTTGAGCTTGTCCGATTGCTCTTTCAGCGCATTTCTCATTCGAATGAGGTGAATTATCATAGTAGACGAAGACGGGGATTGTACCTCGTTTCATTATTTTGAAGGCAGCAATAGGAGAATCGAGTCCAGTAGAAATTGTACAAACAACTTTACCCTGTGTACCAGTGGGCATCCCTCCGACACCCTTGATTGTTTCAGTAAAGATGTATGTACGTTCATCACGAACTTCAAGGTAAATGGACTGCTCAGGATTTGATAGATCTACTGTCAGTTCTAGCTCTGGATGACCTTCGAGAAGCCGTTCGCCTAAGAGACCTCGTATCTGCTGGCTGGAGTATTCATGGTCTCCGTATCGTCTACCTTCTACTGCAAAGGATCTACCTTTCTTGAATTTGGATAATGCTAGTTGTTCTCCAGCATCAAGAATGTCCTTGGTGTCTGCAGATGTTTCGACGACAGGGGAAGTTGAAACGACCCCAAAGACTCGAGAAGCAATTTGAGCAGCTTCCTCAGCAGAAGAGGTCACAATGAAGATACGGCCGTATTCGTTTCTGACTTTTTCAAACGGAACTTCATGCTCTTTGAGAGCAGAGCGGATTCGATCAGCCAGCATTCTAGACATTCGGCGTCTTGTCTGTTTAGACTTGATTCCAATTTCACCGAAGCGTACAAGCACTGAGGAATATTCAACTGGCAATAGTGTGTTCACCTAACAGAAATTACGTTCTTGAAAAAGCTTAAGAATCTAGTCAAGTGCCCCTTACTCAGAACTCGCAAGGAGGTAGTCTGAAGACAATGACGTTTCGTGTATTGACAATTCTTTCTTTCATTGGCCTAATACTATCTCCTGGATGTGAGTGAAGACCAGCTTTTTCAAGAGGCATTCAATGGGTCAAGTTCAGATCGAACTGGAAAAAAATAGCGAAAACGTTGTGAATCAGTCCCTTTTCGAGTAGGAGCGTGATATCTATGGTAGAAATTACAATTAACAAATTCAAAGATGTGGATATTCCTAAACTAGCCAAATTCATGTTCAATGCAACAAAGGACACTGTTTTTCACGAGGAGAATCAGACAATCCAAAGCGTTGAGAAATCACTACAAGAAATGGAGAGTGATGAGAATGAAATTGTTCTGATCGCATCAAGAAATGGAGAGATTATTGGCGCATTAAGAATATATACAGGATTTCCTGAGATGGCTTTCACTGCCAAATGGCATCCAATCATACACATTGAAGGAACAAGAAAAGAAACTGCAATAGAACTGCTTCAATCATGCAAGGAGTATGTTAAAGAAAGAGGATTCACTAGATTTGAAGCGAATCTTAGTCCAATTGATCATGAACATGTTGAAGTCTATAAAGAGTACAAGTCATGGTATGAAACAGCGGATTTTTACAAAGCAACAGAAGAGGTATTACTTCGAGTGAATCTTGAAACGCATCCTCTACCACCTACTCAACCTATGCTTCCAAAAGGAATTCATTTTGAGAATATCAATAATGTCACAAATAAGGAAATTGAAGAACCATTTTTCGAATCATTTACGAATAGTAGAGATCGATTATTTCTAGATATGACCAAAGCCCAACAACAGGTTTCATTCAACTTCTGGTTTCGAAGAAGTAGACCTTTTCATAGAGCCACAATTATTGTGATGAAAGACGATGATGTGGTCGGATTTAATCTCGTAAGAATGGATGACACAAGTGCTGAGGTTGGACCAGTCGGAGTCATTCCAAAATATCATCGGCAAGGAATAATGAAAGCAGTGCTTTATGAGTCATTGAAACGACTTCAAGAAGATGGAATTATGATTGGTGAACTTGAGGTTGATGGAAGTAATGAGCCAGCTATCAATCTTTACACGATGTTTGGTTTTAGAAAAGTGCATGGTCAGGAGTACTTTGCTTGGAAGGTGAAGTGAATGCTGGAGATTGTTCAACGTAAATGGGAACGCTTGGATTTCCCGACTCTGCAACAATAGATTGTTCATTGGCATCATTGCTAGTTGAAATTCCACTGAATAGCAGACCAGGAGAAATGAAAATCAATAATAGAATTGACACTTGGAGAAACCGAGGAAGGATCTTATTGGTCGTCATGGGAAATTAAATTTACCAAATCACTTCTTGATATAAGGATTAAGGAGAAGGAACCAGAGCCCAAGTGTTCATATCACCCTTGTACAACTCACCCGTTGTTCACAATGAAGATTATAGGTGTAGATGTTGGAGGTACGTTCACTGACGTAATTCTAACGGACACTTCTACTGGTCAACAGTATGTGCACAAAGTTCCTTCAACTCCTCAAAGTCAAGAGATTGCAGTAGTGACTGGAATTGAAGGTCTCCTAAGAAACAACAATATCACACCTGATGACGTATCATTAGTCGTTCATGGAACTACAGTGGCAACAAATGCCATGCTTGAACGGAAAGGTGCAAGAGTAGTTTTAATCTCTACTGAGGGGCTGGAAGATGTTCTTGAGATAGGAAGACAAAACAGAGAAGATATCTATTCAATATCTGCATCGCGACCGGAACCTCTAGTTAAACGGGAAGATCGAATAGGAGTCAGAGAAAGACTTGATTCTGAAGGAACACCGATTTTACCTTTGACACCAGAAAGTATTGAGGACACGGTTACTCAAGTACTGGAAAGAGATACTCAATCCATTGCCATTTCACTTCTATTCTCTTTCAGAAATCCAGTTCATGAAAGATTATTGATGAAAGAACTCAAAGAAAGGACAGATGCCTATGTTGTTGCTTCTTCCGATGTTTTACCTGAATTTCGTGAGTTCGAACGAACCTCAACTACCGTTCTAGAGGCATACCTAGGCCCGCTTGTCATAGGCTATTTGGAACGTCTCGATACATCACTCAGATCATTACTTGCAAATAGTATTCTAGCAGTTATGCAGTCAAATGGAGGGACCATACTTGCTACTCAAGCACGTGGTAGAGCAATTGGGCTTGCAATCTCCGGGCTGGCAGGAGGAGTAATTGGCGGTTGGCAGATTGCAAAACAAAATGGCATCGAAAAAGCAATCACATTAGATATGGGCGGTACAAGTTGTGATATCAGTGCAATAATTGGAGATATCATTGTCAAACCAGATAACGAAGTCGCAGGACTTCCTCTCAGAATGCCTTCAACAGATGTGAAAACCATTGGAGCAGGTGGAGGGAGCATTGCATGGGTTGATGATGTGGGTATTTTGCATGTTGGACCCCAGAGCGGAGGGGCAGTTCCGGGTCCTGCAGCGTATGGAAAAGGAGGAATAAACGCAACAGTTACTGACGCAAATCTGATATTAGGAAGATTGAATCCCGATTATTTTCTGGGAGGTAAGGTACATCTCAACATGGATCTAGCAAGAGAAGCAGTATCCAAGATAGCCACAATTCTTAGCATGTCACTAGAGGAAGCTGCACTTAGTATCATTAGAATCTCCACGGCAAATATGGTTCAAGCAATTAGAGAAGTCACAGTAGAACGTGGAAGTGATCCTCGACAATTCGTGTTAATCCCGTTCGGTGGAGCTGGATCAACACAGGCTGTAGATATCGCGGACCTTCTTGGCATTGACCTTATTCTCGTACCTCCGTTTCCAGGAATTACCTCAGCTCTGGGTTTGGTCTGTACAAATCTTCGAGTTGATCTGATGAAAACAATTCTCATGGATGCTACTACTATGAATGAAGAGAATTTACTTAGCACTCTTAATGAACTCTCATTAAAAGCAAGGAACCGATTGCAGGAACAAGGAGTATCTGCTACTGATGTAAAAGTTACTTGGAACGTGGATATGAGATATGGCGGACAATCGCATGAACTATCCATTCCACTGAATCGAGATGACGGAAATTTAACATCAGAATCAGTTGGTCATTTCGAATCTCTCCACGAGGAATCCTTTGGTTACAAACTCGATGGAAGAAAGGTTGAGTGGGTCACAGTAAGAGTAGTAGCACAATCTAATGACAAGGAATACAAACCTTACAAACATGAAGTGCATGAAGAAGCAAAACCAATTGGAGAACGAGTTGTCCTGCTTTCAGATGGAAGTACAACAGGAGCCAAAGTGTATCGCAGAAAGACACTAGAAATTGGACAAACGATTATTGGACCGTCTATCATCGAACAAGTAGATACGACTACATATATTTCTCCCGAATGGACAGCTGAACAACAAGCAGATGGCACTCTTTGGGTGAGGAGGGACACACGATGATCGAAGACCCAGTCACATTTGAGGTCTTGAAGAATGCCCTTATTTCATCTGCGAAGGAAATGAGTCAAGCTTTGAGAAGGACTGCATTTAGTCCGAACATTAAAGAACGAAGGGATTGTAGTTGTGCAGTGTTTGATGTTGATGGTAATCTAGTTGCACAGTCCAAAGACATTCCAGTGCACCTTGGAGCAATGCCTCTTTCTGTGAAAGCATGTATAGAGGTCCTTGGAGATGACATGTTATCTGGAACTATGGCGCTGGTTAATGACCCATACTTAGGGGGCTCGCACCTTCCAGATTTAACATTGGTTGCCCCATTTTACCGAAAGGGAGGAAGAGTTGCATTTGCTGCAAATCGTGCACATCATGCAGATATTGGTGGTATTAGCCCAGGTTCGATGCCTGGATTATCTATATCAATACATGAAGAAGGAACTCGCATCAAACCGAGAATTGTTGTAAGAGAGGGAAAATTAGTTCGAGATTCTGTATCAGACCTCTTAAAGGCTACTCGAACTCCAGATGAAAGACTAGGAGATCTCTCTGCCCAAGTTGCTGCGAACAATGTCGGAATGAAGCGAATCATTCAGATTGCGGATAATTACGGGTGGGATGTTTTACTAAGGACCTTTGGAGAACTCCAGCAATATTCTGCACAAATGATGAGCACAACCCTTCGTAAGTTTGAAGGAAAATGTGGGAAATTCACCGATTATATGGAAAGTGATGGTGCAGGTACTTGGGACATTCCAATATCAGTTGCTATTGAAATTCATGATGGTAGAGCTAATGTCAGCTTTGCAGGGACCTCAGAACAGGTTCGAGGTAACATCAACTGTCCACTTGCATCTTCTCTATCTGCAGTTTATTACGTATTCATTGTCTTGTTTGGAAAAGATGTTCCAACGAACGGAGGTTGCTGGAGTGTAATCGATGTTGATATTGAAAAGGGATCCTTACTCAATCCAACCTATCCTTCACCAGTTTCAGCAGGGAATGTAGAAACTTCGCAAAGAATTGTTGATACTACTTTAGGAGCACTATCAGACATAGTTCCTAGTCTTGTCCCTGCCGCAAGTCAGGGAACAATGAATAATCTCACAATTGGAGGTGTCGATCCAAGAATAAACTTACCCTTCTCATTCTATGAAACCATTGGAGGCGGTTCAGGTGCGAGTAAGGGTAGCAATGGAGCCAGTGGGATTCACACACATATGACCAATACACTCAACACTCCAATCGAATCAATGGAATCAGAATACCCACTTCGAGTAAAGCAATACTCAATCAGGAGAAAAACTGGAGGGAGAGGTAAGTGGAACGGAGGAGATGGAATTATTCGTGAGATTGAGATTTTATCTGAAACTTGCACAATCTCAATTCAATCTGAACGACGTTCACATCGACCATGGGGCTTAGCTGGGGGATGTGATGGAACCCCTGGAAGTAACTCTATCATTTACGAAGGTAAAATCCACTCACTTCAAGCAAAGTCAACAGTTGTTGCTCCAAAAGGCGCTGTGATACGTGTAGAAACTCCTGGAGGAGGAGGGTTTGGCCCGCCCTCATAAAGTCTGTAAGGAACCGTCCTAGACATCTATGGATACATCACCGTTAATTGCATTAACCTTTATTGTTTGAGTCTTTTCGCCTGCAGTGACTTTGACATAATAGACAGGCAAATAGAAACCATCAAGTTTCTTGAATGTAAGTGAATGAGATGTAATTCGTTTTGCACCAGATGGTTTCCCACCAGCTAGCTTTGCTAGGTACTTCACCCACTTCTCAACACTATTATATTTTCCAGAGCTTATCTTATTCGCATGAACCCAAGCAGCTGTAGCCTTCTTTTTCCCTGGACCTTTGAGAAGTTTCTCAAACGCAAGTGCCGGGCTCCCTGTCTTTCCATCAATAGTATTAGCATCGTTATTCTTGATTTCGAAGAGTTCAACGGTATCCAAGTTAATTGAAAGAAAACCTCCCTTTTTCTTGGGTAGAAGGACATCTTTACCTACTAATACTCCTTGAACTTGGTCATTCACACCAAAACTACGACTGTTGACCCTAAGAAATGTCAATTCGAGGGTGGCAGCATATTGACAGTAGAAGTCATACTTGATAGAAGGCTTGCTTATCTTCACATCACTGGAACTGACTCCTAGTATTTCTGCACCATCAGAGGTAGCAACTTTCTTTGCCTTCTCTTCATCGATTTTTGGTCTAAAATAGTAGAGTTTCGACTTTTTAGAGTCAATCTTCATTTTTGCGTGAGCACCAGTCACTTTGAACATAGCTGGTGACAGCGCTTTTTTTGCCGCTTTCTTTTTCTTGGCCATAATGCCATCTCCTACCTAACACATACATTTCGAGTATAAGTTCTCTTTGGCCGCCAAGATTATACTACTTGTGTGCAAATGATACCTTGATTGGTTCACCAGTTTCAACTATTCTAGCAAAGCCAACTCGCTCAAATTGCAGGAAAGTTCCAGCGGGCATTGACGAGAGACTAGGTTCAGCAAGTCCCATGACTCTTGAACCATCAATCAGAGTCAGTTCGACTGGAATAGCTCCTTTCTTTGGTATCCAGTGAATAATAGGGCCACTAACTTTTCTGACTTCGTCAACATCTAAGCTATGGAATATTGCAGTGGGAGTTTTACCTGACTCAATTATGAAGTTAGCCAGATCCTTCAAACGAAATAGAATTCCCGGTTTCAATCGCTTCAAGTCAGTAGGCTGAATACCTAGCTCTAACATGTTATTTTCGTAGAGGAGAGGTATCTTTCGAACACCACGTTCTTCAAAATCGGGGTGAACTGGAACCTCAGCAAATTTTTGTTTCAATCCCATAACTTCAAGCCATGTTGGATCTTGAACAAAGAATGCACGTGGAGCTTCTTGGTCACGAAGTTTTCTATTTTCGGAATAGATGGACTTCATTGAGATTGAAACATCAACAAGACTAAGCCCTAAGTCCAGCATCGCTTTTCGAATGGCTTCTGGATCGATACCACGTTTCTGTAGAGATTGAAGACTCCATGTTCGTGGATCATCCCAACCCGAGTATATTCCATCTCTGACTTCCTTGCTTGATTTACTCTTGCTAAGAGTGGCATCTTGAAACTTCAAGCGGCCATAGTACATCAATTCAGGATGAGGCCAATCATAGATATTCCAGATATGCTCCTCAATCTTACCCTCTTTCACAAGATCCTTTCCACGGATGATGTGTGATATTCCAAGCTCATGATCATCTATGCCCCATGAGTATTCCAATAACGGCCAGACCCTATACTTTGATCCAACTCGGGGGTGGTCAGTTTCAGATATCCGTAGAATCACGTGATCGCGCATAGCGGGGTCAGGGTCATCCATTCCCGTCTTCAAGCGTACTGCTGCTTTCTTTTCCTCGTATGTACCATCCAGCATCTTTTCCCAACGGTCAAGATTGTCTGAAATATCAAGATTTCTGCAGGCACATGGAATACCTTTCACTTTGTGCTCTTTTCGCCAGATTCCCGCATCACAATCACAGATATACGCTTCACCCTTCTTGATTAAATCAACGGCATATTTGTAAAATAGGTCAAGTCTATCAGATTTGTAAACAGTCTTGTGATATTTTACACCGAGATAGTCAAGACCCTCAGGTATAAGGTCAAAGGCTTCAGGTTCAACTATTTTCTCTGCTGAACCTATTGTATCATCGAACACCAATATGAGCTCACCGTTATATCTCTTAACATAATAATCATTGAGAACGACCATTCGAGCATTGCCAATATGCAATGGACCGGAAGGGAACGGTGCGAGTCTCATTACTACTTTCTTCCATTTGTCCAAATTGGGTAGTTCAGAGAGTTCTTTCTTTTCATCAACTTCGACTACATCAGGTTGTTCAAGTAATTCTGGAGCAATCTCCCTTAATTCAGAGATCTGATCATCGATTGACATCTTTTCGATTTCAGTGACAAGTCTTTGCACAATCTCTTTGACTTGACCCGCACGGGATCGAAGCTCAGCTCGTGAACCAAGTAAGGCGCTCATGACTGATTTCACATCAGGTTTGCCTTCGTACTTAACTGCATTATCCAGTACAACTTTCCGTATTTCAATCTCAAGGTCATCCAAATTGAACAACTCAGATTAGAATAATAGTATAGGCGTTTTAACTGTGACTAGAGAGGAATTATTGAGGTAAATGAAAAATGGTACCTCACGGAGACGCTTATTTGGAGATTTTTCGATTTTATATTAGTAAAAAAGCTCTCGGGTGCTAAATCGTGTCTGAGTTGAAATGTTGCAAACGGTGTATTGCATTCATCACTTGTACCCATAAGGGTGAATGCTGCGTGGAGTGTGAACACTTCGATCCTGTTGATATTCTATGCATGGCGGGTCCTGAACGGAAGATCAAAAAAGTAGAGCCAATAGAAGAAGACGATGAAATCGATCCTGCCACATTCCTTTTCGAAGACGATGATGAGGATGAAGATGATTTGAGTGATCTTCCACCAGAACGTGATGCTGATGACGACGACGACGACAATCTCTTTGACCCTAGTGATGATGATGATGATGATTGGTAGAGATTGTTTCATTAGCTAGGTTAGGATATTATAAAAATACAAACCAAAGAGTGCGATTGCTATTATTACTAAGAGTGTTGCATTGCTAATCAACCAATGACGTGCGTATTTTTTACTGACCTTAATAGGACCCAGGGGTTTCAAGCTAGTTGGTGCCTTTTGATTAGGATCTAATGCAGTCCAAAGAATCTCTAATGGGTTTGCATCACTTCGAAATATATCAAGATAGAGATGGGATGCGTATCCCAAGAAAAAGAGTGCAGTGATGTACAATTCCACACCAGCACCTTTACTAAGGTCGATAGAGGATCCAGATGATATGATTCTTGCTGCATAATTCACTAGAGTGGTCAGGAGTATTAGAAGTGGAAGGGCTGCAGAGTGGAAAACGATATTCCGATGACGTGAGATACCCAAGAAAGGAATGTCCCAGTCAGGCATCAACGCACCAGCAATAATGATAATTGAACCAATAAATATCGATATATTTCCAATCATTGCCACACCACTATACCATTGGTAAATGATTGTTCCAGCTAACGAGCCTATGCAAAATGCAACAAAAAACATCGCGCTAGCTGCACTTCGATTACTCGTTGTTCGAGCTTTCATCTCTTTGTTTGGAGCTTTCCAATAGAGAATTGGCACAGCTACAAAACTTACAACACCACCACCAATTACATAGAATGTAAGCAAGTCATAGAGGGTTCCCAAATCAGATTGCCAAACATTGAAGGCATAGAGCAATGAGTAGAGACCTACGAACAATGCAAATGCAAATACCATGTGTGAAACGCGATTCATTCTTCTAACTCCTCCTCTCAACAAGTCGAGAAATTGAACTTATTTCTTTCCCCCAATAAGACCGGGAAAGAAGTACTGAGTACTTTTCGAATAACTACGCTGCTCTTTAGCAACTCCGTTGTTAATTAATAATTTTAGAGCGTTCTGGATACGTTCCTCGGTCCAGCCAAGACCGATAACTGCATCTTCCAATGTGAGTTTCCCATTACTCTGTGCAGCAAGATCCAGAATAAGTTGTGGATCAGTTGTCAGTGCAACTGGAACAAATTCTACTAAAAGCGTACCACTCTCAAGCGGAGAAAGTCCTTGAATGAGACCTTCTTTGGACATATTACTGATTATCTCTTCAATTTCCTCAGAGCCAGTGCTCCAACCAAGATCATCCAATCTTACAAGTAATTCTGAGAAGAGCATTATTCCGCCAGATTGCTTTGATTCTTCAGCCATTCTGAGTATGTCTCGTCTTAGTCCGTCTACTCTATCGTCTCTCTTTAGAAGTCGCTTTACCATTCCTGTTTTCTTTTTCGCTTCAGAAATCCAAGCTTCAGGTTCATAACCTAATTCAGATAGTAACTCTATCAAAGCATTACGATATGCTGGAATTCCTAGAAGTGTACTCCCTTGGGACTCGAATGTGTCCCACAAACGTTCACGTATCATATCAAGCCGACGAGCTCTTTCAACCAATTCATCTAAGCGTAGGACAATCTGTTCTTCATGAGAGAGAGGGACTATTACTATGGGAATCACAACATCATCTGTTGATGTTAATGAAAACTCGATTGATTTCTCAATAAACCCTGAAGCACGAACAGTTCCGTCATAATGACTCCGAGGTAGCTGAGCGGTTATGACTCCAGATGTATCTGATTTCAGGGACAGCGCTCCAAGCTCAAGTTCTGCGTTATCAATTGGCTTCCCAGCTTCATTGTGAATGTGGAATTTAACATTACAAAGTGAATCATCTGAAATGACATGGGTGATTAATCGACGTTTTTGTTTTCGTAGCTTTGTTTCTGGAATAGATGATAGGAGGTTTTCAAGCTCTTGGATTAGAGGCCGTTTTACTAGAGCATCACCAAGCAGAGCTTCAGCACCGCTGTGAATTAATTCTCTTGCCTTTGTGTTAGCAAGGATGTTATAATCTTGAGACGAATCTCTAATGAATTTCCTCAGTGCGACATCTTTACTTGCGAGATCCTCAAGTAATGAAGATATAGCATCAATAGAGCGAGATGGTGACTCGAATATATCAACAAAATCACGTCTTCTACTTACTCGCTCCCCATTTGACTGAAGGTGGGATAGTGGATAGACTTCGATTTGTAGCTGGTCTTTTTTCGAGAACCCAACAAGAAAGAAAGGTATCAGAATAACTGATTTTTCTGAATCTTCTTCAGCGAGACGTAGGGTGATCAACATATCTGTGAGAGCAGTATGTTGATTTCTGAGTTGATTGATTGCGGTCTTTGATTCTGCAGCTAATTTATCACTTCCAATCGATAGATCCTGTGAAGTGTCAGCCAAATTTGAAACAATCTCAGACTGGTGTTTCTGGTCTCTTGAAAGAGCAGACTTGCGCGCAGCTAATTGCTGATCAAGTTCCTCTAGTTTATCGCGTCTATCAATTGATTTTCCTGCAGATACTTTTACTCTCTCTGATTCGATATCCTCAATTTGTTTTTCTAGAGATGCAATACGCAAGTCTAGTCGAGTTAAAACTGGAGTTGCACCTTCCTTTTGAGTTCCAACCAGTAATTCTATTCTAGATTGAATATTGCCCACAAGTTCAGTTAGTTCTCCTTCAATTGTGTTTAAAACAACTGAAGTGTCTTGAACTGTCTTAATCGATTTGTCAAACTCAGACTTACTTAGCACACCAGTTAATACAACAGAAAATTCCTCGAACGTTGTATGTAATGGTCTGTCTAATAATCTGCCAACTCCACGTGCAGCAAGCCCAGCAAATAGTCCAACAATAGTGGATGAAGAAGTATCAAGAATTTTCTTGATTTCATCACGAGTTGTATTGAGACATTTCAAAAGTACTTCAGATGTATCAGCATTTTGTACCTGTTCCTGTAATTTATGTAGATTCGGTGATTTGAACTCCTGAATTACTTCAGAGGTAAGACCTAGTTGTTCGACTAGGAAGTATCTATTCAGCTCAGGAGAAGGAACAATCACAACAGGTAGGTAGCTCTTTAGGACAAATTCTAGATTTCTTCCCTCACGACGTTCCAGTGCGCGTAATACCATTGCCGCAATAACATAATCTTCGGGAACTGCTTGTTCCATAGGTTGTCCGCCTGCTAGTTGGAGCCTTCTTGTAGCTGTAACGGGAACAATGAGGTTGCGGCGATTCAAGTCCATGGCGAGTTACCTTCATGTTGATGTCATGGGAATGCTTTTCATACTTTCTTATCTTGCCTCCATGAGCGCGAACTGAATACAGGTGTTCCATTATGACGAGAAACACTCCAGAAATCCTCCCATATTGTCGACATTGTGGGAGGTATAAGGGAGTTGGTACATGTGACAATCCAGAATGCGACAAGACACAGCAAGTAGATCCTGGAAGCTTTCGGGGACAATTCAATTCTTGTGTGATTTGTTCAACTCAGGGAGAACAGTCTTGTTACCGATGCGGACACTCGTATTGTAGTCAACATTCCGTAGGAAAAGAAGACACTAAATTAACAACTATAGACCAGCATTTAGGAACCTGCTTTGTATGTGGAAAAATCATCTGTGAGCATTGTTGGATTTTCAATAATGGTGGTTTAGTGACATGTCTTGCACATCGAGAAATAGAAGACTCAATTAAAATGTGAAGATTATCGGTTTGTCTCAGTTTTCTGCTAAGTGGTTACATAAGGGTCAAACATTTATGGAGTATTGCTGATTCACAGAATGGGGCGTCACATGCCAGAGGCAACTTTCATAGTCCACTTGGATGACTTTCATGGGTTTTTAGTTAAAGAGCGGTATCCTCCGTCACTTACTTTGAATGAGAAGATTCTGAATCTCATTTTCTATGAACAACAGAAAGATAAGAAAGAGGAGTTAAGCTACTCTTACATTGAGGGTATGAAAATAGCAGCTTACAGTTCTTCTCTCTATCCGAGATGGATGATATGTTCAATCTTGAGTGCTGAAGAAGACTTTGACCAGCTACGCGTAGATTTAGCAGGATCAGGGAGATTAATTCTTGCTCTTCTTGCCGTTGATCCAGATTCATTCTCTTTGGAAGAGATATTGAAGACAGGTAGTGTTCTTAAGGAATTGTCCGAAGAACAGCAACTTGCAGAGGTCTTCTTAACTCCGTCATCAGCACTACTCTTGGAACGAATGCAAAAAGAAGGTATTGAGAAGGCTGCTAAATTATCAATATGGTTGAGAGAGCAAATACAGAATAACGATGTCGACCTTCGAGAAGCTATGGCACCATTAATGGATTCCGGTGTAGTTAAAGTTGAGCTTCTTGGAAAGACCTCAGAGATAGTATTTCTAGTGAAAGATGTATTTGGATACCGAGAGCCTCCTGTAGATTCAATTCTTAAGACAAAGGAAGCAATACCATCAATTGCTGAACAATATCGTGAATTCGTAACTGAATTCTTTTCGCCACCTCCACCAAATAAAGGATACAATCCAACAGTACCAGTTGATAATGCTAATTCACCTATATTTGAAGATAGAGAGAAAATATCACGAATCCTCGCGGAGAGGATTCAGTATAGAGTATTAACTTCTCTAAGGGATCAACCTCTATCGATTGTAGATATTTCTCAGAAGACATCACTTCCAGAATCAATAGTGAAGAAAGTGCTATTCGCTTTAGAAGCAGAAAAAATCGCTGTCAGGTTCGGTGAGGGAGACCTTTGGGGATTATTGACAAATCCAAGAATTGAATCGTTCCTACCTGAATATGTTTTGCCTATCATCTCTAAGAAACTATCAGAGAAAGAAATATCACCTGAAGCAGCACGGCGACATCTAGAACTCCTAATACAAACATGGGGTGTTGCAAAATGATTCGAGGCGTTTTTGTACTCGGTGAACAAGGGAATATGATTTATTCTAAAGAGTATGCTAAAGGCGACTCTAAGACAAATCTGGTAGAATTTCTAATTAATCTTACAGATTTCCTGAAGACTATTGACTTGGAAGATAAGACAGAATACATGAATGCTGTAATATCACGAATCTTCTACTCTAAGAAAGAACCATTCACCTTCATGTTTGTAGCAGATAAAGCAGACGATGCAAGCCAAATGGAGGAAAAAATGGGAGAACTTGTGGAATCGTTCATGAGAGATTATTCGAATTTAGCTCTTGCAAATCAGTCTCTTGATGGATTTGATGACAAAGTCGATGAAATTGCAGTTACAATGGTGAAGGTTGCCATCTTAGGTTTTGCGGGTGTTGGCAAGACAACAACCCTTCATCTTCTGCGTGGAGAAACATTACCACTTGTCCACGATCCGACCATTGGTGTATCTATCAAGAAATTGCCAGAAGAAATCAGCAATGCTAACATTGTACTTTGGGACCTTGCAGGACAATCACGATTCAGTATACTCTGGGCAAAGATGATTGCTAACGCACAGGTTGTTATCATCGTTACAGATAGTACTCTTGAGAATGTACTGAGAAGCAAGAAACTCGTTTCATTAGTCAAGGATGAAGTTCCTGATGCAAAGGTTATTGGTATTGCAAACAAACAGGACCTGCCAACTGCCCTGACTCCAGAACGTGTTGGCCAGATTCTTAGCATTCCAACTTACGAGCTAGTTGCTATCGATATCTCATACAGAGACCGTCTGATTCAGATTATTCGAAGAGCAATTCTCGAAGGGAAAGCTGAAGCAAAAGCTGCTTAGTGAAGAACAAATTTGTACTAAGCTTTATCTATCTTCAAAATAAGAATACACAAAGTATACACATCTTCACGCGCAGAAAGGTGCGTATTTTGACAGAAAATACCAGCAATGATTTAGAGATTAAGTGCAGTTTCTGTGAAAGAACCCTAGAACGAAGTGAAATAGTGCGTTACAGAGGAGCAATCTCTTGCAGAGAATGTGCAGAGAAAAAAAGCACACAGTCAAAACCGATGATTAAGCCATTCGTTTACTTGGCTGGAATTGGGTGTTTAATCGGGATGTTGACTTTTATTTACTTCACATTGGATGTCACTCTATACTCGCAAGTATTTTCAGAGTCTTACATTCAGCCTCTGGTTCCATTTTATGCAGGAATGACTGCAACAATAGTTCTTGTTTCGCTGGGACTCTATGCGATCAATCGTGTTCATCTCTTTCAAGCTAGTATAGTTGGAGTATTAATGGGGATTCTAGCAGCATCATCTAGTGCCATGGCACTATACGATTTTGTAACACTAGGACCATACTTTGTAATTGAGGAAATAACATTCACCAAGACAATATACTACTATCCAACAGTATTGGCAACATATAGTCTATTTGTCATAGTCGCAGCTTTGTCAATTCTGCTACACATGGCAAATATCAAAACAGAAACTGTATCGATTGCTTCAGTTGCGCTGTTTCTATTATCGGCATCAATAGTCATGTCAATCTGGACGTGGATAATTGCAGGTGCTCTCAATACATTGACCTATGCAGTAGCATTTGGTTTCTTCGTGTCTAGAAAATCAGTATACGATGAAGAACCAATCCAACCTCTTTGATGGAACTTCGAAAACAA
>Ga0315542_1001050_pt1 | contig 17410 bp, 18 predicted proteins | sample SalMarSW160120MG_FD_202541 | JGI IMG/M metagenome (GOLD analysis project Ga0315542, IMG submission 202541) | Salt marsh sediment microbial communities from the Plum Island Ecosystem LTER, Massachusetts, United States - Salt Marsh Sediment SW1601-20 ...
GCAGCGAAATTGAAAGCTCGGAAGGAAGTGCTGAAACGCTTAAAAATATAGGCTCATTTTATCAAGAACAAGCGAATTATTCTGAGGCTGAAAAAAGATACAATGCGGCATTGGAAATATTAGATAGATTGGGAGATCCAGAAAAAAAAGCAGATATTTTGAATAAAATCGGAACTATATATCAAAATTATGGAAGATATGATGATGCAAAGAAAATGTTTGACGAATCCTTTGAAATATTTAAAAATGAACTCAATTATGATGGAAAAATTGATGTATTGTATAATATTGGCTTGAATTATCAATATCAAGGCGATGATAAATTAGCTTTAGAAAATTTCGAAGCAGCAGTTCAGATTACTGATCAAATTGGAAATTTGCAAAGAAAACTTGAATGTCTTAAAGCCATGGGCGAGATATCCAGAGAACAATGGGATTTTATAGAAGCATTAAGGAGATATGAAGAAAGCTTAGTGATAGCGGAAAATTTAGGTAATTTAGAGGAACAGATAAACATTTTAAAAATAATTGCCGAGATATATCAAGCTCAAAAACATTATCCTGAATCAATTAGACGCTTTCAAGATGCTCTTAATGTTGTTGAGAAATTAGGCAATCTTGAAGGAAAAGCTAACATTTTCAACAGTATTGGCATTATATATTACGAAGAGGAAGACTTTCCTCAAGCTTTAAATTGGTTCGAAAAAGCTCTTGAAATTGATGAAGAATTGGGAGATATAAAAGGCAAAGCAGAGCGTTTTTTGAATATTGGAAGCATTTATCTTATTTGGGATGAGTATGATGAGGTTTTACAAAAATACAAAAAAGCTCTTGAGATTAAGGAACAAATTGGAGATCTTGCAGGACAAGCTAGTACTCTTAGAAAAATAGGTATGATTTATCACAATCAAAATGATTTAGAGGAAGCTTTTAATTGGTACAGTAAATCTTTAAAATTGTTTGAAGAGATAGAGCGTGTTCAAGGTATATGTGATTGTTATGAAAGTTTAGGCAAGTTAAATAAGGATCAAGGTGATTATTCACAAGCATTATCTCTTTTCCAGCAATCACTAAAAATTGCTGACGAGAATGATGATCTAGAACGAAGAGGTTTTCTTTATAATGAACTCGGTGCTATTTATCAATACCAAGGAATGTATAAAGATGCATTGAAGAAATTCAAACAGGCACTTGACATTTTTGATCAAACCGGAGATTTAATGGGTAAAACATACAGTCTCAATAAAATCGGCCAAACTTACCAAGAACAAGGGAATTACGATGATGCCTTGAACTGGTATGATCGTTCAATCAAATTATTTAAATTTCTTGGAGAGTCAGAAGAAAAATCAAAAGCTTATTATAATACTGCGATGATCTATCGTGATAAAGGTAAATATCTTGATGCCTTGAAGAATTTTGAGGAAGTTCTTAAAATAGAAATTGATGTTTATAATTTAAAAAGAAAAGCAGATAGTTTGAACAATATCGGACTAATATACTTAGCTGAAGCAAACTATCCTGTTGCCATAGAAAGATTTAAAGAAGCTATTCAAATTGCTGATGAATTAGAAGAATTGGATACTAAAGGAACCATCTTGAATAATTTATCACTTGTATATCTAAATAAGGGAGATTATACTGAAGCTTGGAAATCCTCTAATAAAGCTCTTGAAATATTCGAACTACTTAAAAATTACGAAGGAATTGCTGATACGCATTATAAATTGGGACTTACTTACTTAGATCAAAAAAGTTATACGGAAGCTCTTAATAAACATGAAGAAGCGCTTGAAGCTCTTTCTAAAGTTAGTAAAAATTATACCAAGCTCCCCTTAGCAAAGGTACTTAAAAACAATATCAAATTGATTAAATCTTATCAAAGCTAATTTTTTTCTTTTTCTATTTTTATAGAATTACGCGAGTAGTTCTATTTCAGAATGAGTCTTTTTTTTTCTTATTTTTATGGCTAAATATGGAAAGACCTCAGCATACAAGATATAGAGGTATGGTGCACCCTGATTAAACATTAGGATTGTATCGTAAAGTAAGAAAGATATGCCTGAAGGACGTATTCCTGAAATGAATAACGGAAATTCCATGAAAAAAGCTCCAAGGCATCCTATGAGAAATACGAAACCTATTAATTTTAAATCCCGTTTCCTAAATTTACCAGTACCATAAATTAAAAAAAGCAAAAAATATCCAACAATAATATTTATGGTCCACGTTATCATCTGAGTATCCATGTGCCTAATTGAAATAACTAAAGTATCGTCAAGGTGAATTAAATATGAAAGAAAGGGCGTAACCAACCAAAATCCAAAAATCATGCCTGTAAAAAGGAGTATTTCTTTATAATTCCTTTTAACATAATTTTCAAACATTATCCATAACCAACCAAACGCAAAAAGGGAATATGAAAAAGTCATCATGAAATCTGTTCCAAATTTCGGCCAGAAATAGACTCCTAACGATTGTGGAACCTTTACTCCTCCGATCCAATATTCGCGAATCATAGTTCCAATAGGATAATTAGATCCCGCTGGTGAATTCCACCATATTATAGCATCAATAAAATATGTGACAAATCCAGTAAAAATTCCAAACTTAATCGCATTGCCCTTTTTATATTTTATAAGGAATCCCACCCATATAGCAAGAAAAATACTGTCAATATAGATATAATCATATTCAAATCTTCTTATTGCTTCATTGAACGATTCATAAACAGCATTTAGCATGATATCCTATTCCACTGCTTGTATAAATGATAATAATACTCTTTTTTTATAAAAAGATTTAATTCTATTTAAAGAACTTGCGAATTTTAATATTAGGTAGAGTCATTTAATGTAGCGACTAATATATTTTCTAACTTTTTCTTCTGGCTGAAAAACTCCATAATGCCCTTCACATAGAATATCTGCTTTCAAGTCCAATAACATGTTGAGAGATTTTTGGTAATCATCGTAATCACTAATCCCGGGAATGATAGGTCCATGTAAATCTTGTCCGAATAGAACTTTTATATTAGGCTCTGTTAGTTTTAATAATATAGCTATTGAACCAGGAGTATGCCCAGGAATGTGTATGCATTCAAAATTAAGTGCACCAAATTTTAATACATTAAGCTCTCCTTTAAGTCGACGTTCCAATTTGATGGGAGTGTATTTTACGCCATACCAATTTGCTGCAGTCTCTCTATCATGCCCTGGTTCTTCAATAGCGTTAGCATCTAATTCATGAGCATAAAATTTTATCTTGTTATTGAATTGTTTAAGGTCAGCGCACGCAGCGATATGATCGATATGAAAATGAGTAATAATACAATGTTGTATTTTCATTGGATTAAGGTCTTGCTTGTTAATATCTTTTATCATATCAAGGGACATTCCACAATCAATTAGAACCAATCCATATTCACTTTGAGTGTCAACTAAAAACACCGAGCAACCAGAATCCCCTACATGATATACATTTTTAACTATTTCTTTCATTTTTTATCACACACGCGGAGAAATAAATATATAACTGTTTTTATCAAAAAAGTAATTTCCGAAATTTCCCATATTAAAAGTCAAAACATGAACATAACTGTAAATTATAGTTTTGTTTTGCCTAGAATTTTTAAATAAATTCTATCATAATCTAATAAAAATGTAATTTTAGGATAATTTTATCATGATACTACAATTTGATCTTTCAAGAATATTTTTGATTTTTATTATTAATTTGATGATGGCCATCTTCTTTTTGGGTTTCGGATGGTCGATTCTTAAGCGACGAAGAAATCGATTAAATGCAACTTTTAGTGGTTTTTATATTTCAATTGCTTTGGGTCTAATAATCAACGCAACTTACGTAATAATTAATGAAATAGTTAAGAGTGAATCATTAGCGCTATTATTAAATTATATCTCCGCTTTCTTGATCTTTTATGGCCCAGTTTTTATGCTCGCTACCAATAAAATATTAATTCAATCAGAAAGTGTGTATAGTTTAAAATCCGAAATTAAATTGCTACTGCTTTATGCTTTTGCATTAGGTTTAATGGTTATTTTTTATTTCTTTGATGGAATTGTATTCAATGAAAGCACAGGTTGGCGTCCGGTTTGGTCATTACCTTATCTTATTTATATTATTATAATCGTATCTTCAATTACTATTATCCCATCAATAATCACATCATTCAAGATCCTTTCTGTAATGGAGAATAAAATGATGAAAAAAAGATGGATCCGGTTAATGTGTGGGCTAATCGGATTATATACATATTTATATTTAGCATTTGTGATGAATTATGTAAATAATGACTCTCTTAGAATGATTGGTTCCTTCTATGCACTTACAGTACTTATTTGGGTCTGGTTGATATATAAAGGGGTAAAAAAAGAATAAATTTTTAAAGAGAATCTAAGACCTTATCGACAATTGGTCTAACTTTTTTTAATATATCGAGATGTTCATTCGGGTTTAATTTAACCTTTCTAGGAAAGTAAGCAAGAAAGACTGAATCATGCAATGTTCCATCTCGAGCTAAATAAGAACCGATATCATAACCTATAACTTTAAAATCATTTTCAATTGCCATTTTCATTGATCGTACCCCTTCCTCTGTAGCAGGAATTCGCCAATCAATATATCTCCACTTTTTAAACTTTTTAAGAAACATTTTGATAAAGATGTTATGCATACATCCTTTAATATGAACAGTACCAAGATTAAAATTTTGTTTAATTTCAATATCATGTGATTTGTAATTAGAATCCTCCATAGTTATAAGGAGATCTCTTTTTTTCATGTTTCGGTTATTATTAAGTTGATAATCATAAAAAAACAGGATATCTTCATCGTTCAATAAGTATACTACATTATTCCTTCTTTCCCAAAAATTGTTCAATGTTCTTGAGTAAAATATGAGAGGAATGGTCTCTCCTTTTACATATGGTTTTTCTTCTTTCTTATTTAAATATAAACGATTCCCTAAATTAGCATAGATAGGGTTAAACCCATATGGTTTGGATCCTTGATTTCTCATTGTCATTTGAGTAGATTTAAGACTAGCACGAGCTTCTGCATTTAATCGGATAACTTTCTCGAATTGTGGAAATTTTAAAATCTTGAAAATACCCTTGATACCCATTTCGGAAGCCAATCCTTTTCGCTGAAATTTAGTCCTTATAACGACTTTAGACATTTGTGCTATATATGGACTGATGATATCTATAACACCTCCCCCACAGAACTCAGGGTTTTCATTATCTAATAACTCACCTATGAACCAGAAACTATTTTTCTGTGCAATGGCTTCACTTAATTTACCAACATCATAAACCTTCGCGTCTATATAGCCAAAACCAAAATGTTCAATAAAAGTTTTACTGATTAATTCAGCATCACTGGGAATACCTAGTCTTAAGCCATACAGAGAACCATCTCTACCTTTAAATTTAACCAAATATTCCTGCTGTAATAGTTCCATAAAAAAACCTAATGGGTATTTATTAACTAATGTAACAACACTCTTATAAAACTTCTTTTTTTTCCTATGAATAAAACGAAATTCTTAACAATCATGTAAAATGCGAAAATTTAATTTACATTATTATTCTAGAGGCAAAAATAAAAAAGCATTTTTAGTAAACCTATAAAGAAGAATTATTGATAATAAAAAAGGGGTAAGAATGACCCAGATACCCCTATACTGTAAATTATTTGTAAATTATTTTATAAAATAGAATCGAGATAATCGCAGCAAAACCTGATGAAAATAAGACGTCAGATGCATAATGCGCACCTATAACTACTCTCGATAAGGCAACAAATAAACCCCATGAAAGAATGAGTATAGGAATAAGAATTTTCGTTAGCACATTGATTTTTCTTCCTTTTAGTGAAAATATTATGGGAAGAAATATCCATCCCATAGCGGTATGACCTGAAGGGAAACTATCATTACCGGTTATCCCTTGCGGTAAGAACCAAGGCGTAAAATCAACATATCCTGGGAGTAAATCCCTAAACCTAACCCGACCCCAGAACAGTTTTATGAGCTGAACCAACAATAATGGATTAAGAAGTGCTAAAATCGAGATTAATCCGCTTAATTTTCTAAAATCTTTCCAATTTTTCTTCCACGTGATTGCAGTGTATATTGCTAAGCTCAGAACGAGCGTGCTTCCAAGGGTAATATTCCCTGCATTTAAATGATCTAACACTCCAACTATAATATAGATGATACCTACACCAATTCCAATATAGCTCAGGATTTTTTGCTTTTTTATATTTTTAATATACCCTCCAAGATAAGTTGCAAAAGCAACTGCTATTAGGCCGTATCCTGGAATTTCGCCATATGCCGCTCCAAATTCGCCCCAAACTGATGTTTCATCAACAAAAGCAATAGATATTTGCAAATCATAGATTCCAAATAAAAACGCTAATAGGATCCAAACTAAAATTACATATATAAGTAAAAGATTTATTTTTGAGATTTTCATAATTCCAACATTTCAGTTAAAAATTTAAATAATAATATTATCAGTATTTCAGAATAAAAATATAATTGTTCAATATTATTAACAAAATTAATGGGTAGATTCTTCAAGCTCGGTTCTAATTGATGTTGCAAAATCGGGGTAATCCGTGTATATGGCAGAAATGGTTTTATCTCTAATTCGCATTTGCATGATTTTCTTTAGCCGAGATTTAGTATTAAGATCCCACACGTAGCATTCAAGACCATGCTTTAAAATTTCATTTAAATTTTTCATATTTGCTCTAAACGATTTGAGATTAATTGCTTTGACATTTACTCCATGTAATTTTTCAAAATTTAGATTGCCTTCATTAACTTTTGATATATCTTCGGGAAGCGTGTAAATCAATTTAACTTTATCGTCAAACTTTCTCAATTGTGAAAGAGTAATCATGCTTCTATCAGAGATTTCAATCTTATCCAATAATCCATATTGCTTGGCTGTGTCAATAAGGACTTTACCTGCCTTTTTTCCCCGAATATCAAAACTCATGCGGATATTACTTTCATTTAATACTATCTTAAATAACTCATGAGTGGTTGGGATTTTTCTATCATCAGGAAATTTCAACTGTTGCATCTCATCATAGGTTAAATTAGCAACATCGTATCTCTTGGAATTTAATTTAAAAACATAATCATGAAAACAGATTAACACTCCATCTTTCGTGAGTTGCACATCAGTTTCAATTCCAACCTTATAAATTAATGCATTTAGAAAGCAAGGAATAGTATTTTCGATGCATAACCCCATACCACCTCTATGAGCAAAAATATATGGGGTTTCTCCATGATAATTCATGATTCTTGAAATTTATGAGTAGCAAAAATTGAAAAATATAATTTTTAAAGAAATTTAAATTAACAATATTACATTTAAGAAAAATTGAGATTAGAAAAACATGAGTGATAATGCAACCGATTCAAATAAAAAAGAATCAAGCAAATTTAAGGTGTATATAAGAAATCTTTTAGACTTCTCTCATTATGATAAGAAAACAATTTTATATATTATCGTCTTTATCATACTAGTTTTACTTTCGCTTTTCTTACTTTATTATATCTATTTCGTGGACGGTACAATCCTTTATCGATTTGTGGTTGATTGGTTTGTAAATCCTATCTATTACTTAGGTTTTGTGGGTATTTTAATTTTTATAATTGTAATGGCTATCCAAGGATTAATAGTTCCAATCCCCTCTGAAATCGTTCTACTTGCAACCGGAATAATATGGGGGGTATTTATTGGGGGTGTAATGGGAATCATCGGATCCATGGCTGCAGCTTTACTATGTTTCTATATCAGTAAAAAAGGAGGTCGTCCAATCGTTAAAAAGTTTGTAGGAGATAAAGCAATAGATTTAGCTGATAATTTTATCCATAAATATGGTATGGGAGCAATTATCGTCGCTAGGTTTTTACCCTTTATAGCTTTTGATCCTATAAGCTATGCCTCTGGATTGGTTGATATGGACGTTAAAAAATATAGTATTGGTACTCTAATTGGTTCAATCCCTCGAGCCTTTTTTTATTCTTGGTTAGGTTCAATATTGGGAATCACTCCTCCTGTTGATTGGGCAACTCTACCTTTAGGCGTCATTGAAGCGCAATCTACTTTATTTAATAATATCTTATTGATAATATTAGTAATACTAGTAATCATGTTTGCAGCCTATTATCTGACGAGTAGGTATTATAGTAAAAAAACAAAGATTGAAAAATCTACTTAATCTAGTTAAGAATTTTTTATAATATTTTATTATTCAAGTTATTCCATTTTTTACATTTATTAAGATTAATATCATATATGTAAGTATCAATAAATTGAAAATAAATTAAGGGAAAGTACTTTGAATTTGATGAAACCACAGATAATTTTAAAGAAAATAAGCAATCTATCGATATTTTTAAATGTAATTACAGCTGCTTTAGGCATTCTCTACTTCATCATGCCATCACCTTCTGTATTATATGATATTTTTGGAGTATTCCTGATATGTTCTTGGTCATTTAATCTGTATCTGCTATTTATAATTGATAAATATTTGAATAAATCATCAAAAATAGGAAAAAAAATCAATCGCCATTCATATTACTTCATTATTAGCTTTATTCTTAGCATTTTAATGATTGTATTTGGCATTATCTTTACTACATTCATCTTAAGTGGCTTTCTTGCAATCTTGGGCTCATTGATGATAATCTCGGGATTTTTCATAATCGTTATCTACGGAATATATTTTTCCTTGTTAATCTTTTCGAGCAATGAAATTAGGGAGGGATGGAATTTTGACTAAATTTAAAAAGATGAATATACTGAGGATAATCTTGATAAATCTCTGTTTCTTGACATTTATTGTGGGTATATATTTTACGGCAATCGTGCTTTTTAAAATTCCAACGAGTTTAGCTATAACATTATCGTATTTTCTCAGCCAAATCTCAGGATTTTTAACCATTCTATATATACTCACCACCATTTTGCTTGTTAAATTGCTATCCACAAGATTAAAAAAAAAACCGTGGATTTCCAGAATTATCTTAATATTTGGTATTTCTCTTGCGTTTCTTAACTCGCTACCATTATTATCCACGCCCTATTCAATTCAAAATGCCGAAAATGAATTCAACATAGCTTATGGGTCTGATTGGCGTTCAACAATCCCTAATCAAATAGAATCATACATGTCACCTACTCAATTCAATTTCTATGATTACTTTTTAGGTTTTCCTATCAAAAATTGTAATGTGGATGTGGATACCTTATACTATGATAATGATGGAATTAGGTTGTATTTCGACACCTATTATCCCATAACGGATGGTTCAAAATTACCGGGGAATAATAGTGTAATCATCAAGATACATGGCGGAAGTTGGCAATTCGGTGATAAAAGCTTAGGAAATGTATTAGTTCTTAATAAGTATCTCGCAGCTCAAGGATATATTGTATTTGATATCCAATATGGTCTATTAGATGCAGGAGGATCTTCTTTTATACCTACTCCAGAATACGTGAGAGGAAATGTAACTCTATCAGATATGGTATATCAAATTGGAAATTTCACTAAAAGACTTGAAGCAGAATACGCTTCAATTTATAATGCGAACTTGAATTCTGTCTATTTTATGGGAGGAAGTGCTGGAGGATATTTAACAGCTTTATGTGGCTTAGGATACAATGATCCTTATTTTGCTGGTAATTTTAGTCACGCATTAACTCTTAAAGGTATTATTCCTATTTACCCTCCAAATTTTGCCAGTCGTTATTTTGATAATGAACCACTTTCACGTCTCATATCCGGAAATCCGACCTCAAATCCAACTGCTTTTGCTAAATTTACGCCAAGTAATTTGGTGGATGCCGGTGACCCTCCTGCTTTAATATATCAAGGATTGAGAGACGATTTAGTTTCATTGGATAATGCAGAAGCGATAAAGGCTGCATTAATTAGTAATGGCATTGATTGCATGCTCCTCACCTTTCCATTTGCAGCGCACGCAAGCGATCTTATAGTAGGTAATAGCTACTCTCAAGTTTGGGTCTATTATTTAGAGCGTTTTCTATATATGTCCCAATTTTCATCTTAATTTTTTTTATTTTATCTCATTTTTCAACTCGTATTACCACGATGATATCATGTTATATTATTTATTATAAAAAACAAGATAGTATGGATTTTGACTCTAAAAAGATTCATGGATATGTTAGTTTCAAGGACGAAAAGGATAAATTATCGCTTTTATATGAGGATCTATCAGATGCTATAATCGAAAACAATATAAAATCAATATGGGAACTTTCAAAAGTAATTACACGATATCACTTTTCTGATGAAAAAGAATAAACTTTAATCCATGAATAGATACGATAATCATTGGATAATAAGCTTTTCAGTTTGAAATAATTGAAAAACTTTTAAATCAACTTAACCTTTAATTCAATTTTAATTGATTATGTGGAATTTAAATTTTTTTGCTAAAATATATATTGATGCATCCTACTAGATTGGTAATAAGAATTCTTTTTAGGTGAAAACGATCATAAAAGTTATGGGAGATTTCGAGAATCTTATTGAAGCCGACGTAACTCATGAGTTAGAGTGGTTACGCGAGGAATTTGATTTTTTATTTCAATTTAAAAAAAACCGCTTATCACAAGCAGATATTGAAATTGCTAACCAAATTATAGATAGTGTTATTAAAAAATATAGTGGTACACTCGACGATAAAATAGTTGATTTATTAAGCAAAACACTCGAAGGAATAGGAGAACGTTACCCTGGATTAATCTGAAAGCATTAAAAATTACCTTTACTTTTTTTATTATATTAAATATTCAAATTAATGGGATAAAATGAATCTCTATGAAGAGTCTACTCTTGAGTCATTGGAATAAATCAACGGGACCAGAATCTATTATCCAATATCCACCGGATAAAAATCCCATTACAAAAGACTTATTATTAAAAATATGGGCTCAACATGAGTTAGATAAAGATAATATCATGATTGAACTTCAAGTTTCAGATGAACGCGTAGCATTCAGAAAATATGTTTCAATTCTTCAAGATTATGAAAATGAAATTTACTTTTTAATTTTAAATTATGAAGAGAAAGAAGAAGTCGTGATATCTCCAGATATATTAGCGATAATCGGGCGAAATTTATTAGAATTAATGAATACAAATAAAATAACACGAGCTATATCAGAAGCATTCAATACCATCAATAATTATTCAAAACATGAAAGCGAGAATTTAATTAATTTTTTTCAAGATAAAATTAAATTTACTATATTAGAAATTCTCGAAGAAGGCGTAATCTCAAAGTTAAATTTGACTAATAAATTAAGGGAAGAGTATGGATTTTCAACTGTTAATATTGATCTTCTCCTCATTTCATTTCTACAGGAAAATTTAATTGTCAAGAAAATTGTACCTGGCTTAAAAGAATGCTATTTCTTAATTAAAGATCTTACCTATGCAAGAATTCCTCCTGAATATCTTCCCGAACTTATTCAAGATGAGCAAATTTTAAAAAAATTTCAACAAGAACTAATTCAGTTCTTTTCCAATTATGATTATACTCAAGAAATTCAAAATAAATCGCTTACTGGTATCTTAATTGATAAAGAGATTTATAATCTTATAAAGGAATTACGACATAGAGTAATCACTGTAAATGAATGCCTAAATTTTTTAAATAATAATGAAGATTTGTTCATGGAGTTATTAGAAAAGAAAATTATTTTTGAAGCAAAAGGAAGCGTATATTTATTTTCGGATATTCGCTTTATCAAATTCACACCACTCAATGTTATAAATAACTTAAAAAAAAGATATCGTGACCAACTAATCTCTCTTGATCAATATCATGCTCACTTAAAACTGCTTTTAAATAATTCTCTTATCAACAGTTTTACGGTAATATAATTATCGATTTAACCTTGTTCTACTTATTAAATACATAAACATTTTTAAAGCTCAAACTCAATAATTATTAACAATCACTTCAAGTGATGTGATATAATATATGGCATTAGAACTAGTAGATTTGTTACAAGGAAGCTTTAGTTTGATTTTTGTGTGCATATCTTTAATCATTGGATTTACAATCCTCTCGAAATATGCACAACATAAATCAAGGCTTTACATCTTAGTCGGAATCTCTTGGATTGGGATAGCAAATCCTTATTTTCCTGATTCGATAAGTTTTATTGAAGAAATTCTCTTTCAACAACCTTTACCCGTAGAATGGTATCTAATAATAGGAAATGTGTTCATACCAATTGCTTTGCTTTGTTGGCTAATTGCTTATACGGACATGATCAATAAAAAACGGCAATCCTTAGTAGTGACTTTGACCATAGTATTTAGCATTTTATTTGAATTAGCGTTCTTTTACTTCTTCTTTACTGATATGAGTCAAATAGGCGTTATTGTCCCTTCTCGACCCTTCACGGTTGAATTTGGATTATTTATAACAATTTATTTGTTGATTGTCATATTAATACTCCTCATAACAGGAATAAAGTTCGCGCAAAAGTCGATAAGATCAAAAGAAAAAGATGTAAGACTCAAAGGGAAGCTATTAAGGGCTGCTTTTATAACATTCACTATTGCGGCTATTTTGGATTCGTTACTTGGTACTATTTTTGATAACCCAACAGATCCTTTACTAGCAATTATGGTGGTTGTAACTCGATTGTTGTTAATCTCAAGTGCTTTGGAATTCTATGGGGGATTTATATTACCCAAATGGATGCATGCTATTTTTTCAAGGCATCCTAACCAAGACTAATACATTATTTTATTTTTTTTTATTTTATTTTTATTTTGATATAAAAAGAAGCTTCTTCTACACGAGACAATTACATCTTATCAATAGTATCTTTGTCCGAAAAATCTCCTTCTTTTGGAGCTTTACCATTTCCATAAATTTGATATAAGACAGTTCTACGAGCACATTCATAAAAACTCCGATAAATATTCTTTTCTTGATCATAAAGAGCACAAGTATCATAAATCATGGGATTCCAATTATAAAGATCGTTCTTAGAATCAAACCATAATTTTTCTTTCTCCAAGATAAGTTCATAATCCTCTATTCCAATAGTATCTTCAAGATCCTGTTTATTCAGCATGACTATAACGGGTATTTCTTTTATTAACCTGTCTTGAGCCACATTTTTCAATTCTAAAAGGGATTCTACATTATCTTCTAAATACTTCGATTGCGAGTCAACGACCACGATTACAGCATCCGTTCCTTGAAAAATCTTGGATCTTAACGGAGAAAAACTAGATTGTCCCGCTACAGTAAATACTCGATAAAATATTTTCTTTTGTTTTGTTGATTGAAACAGGCCCCTATCGAAATATAGCGTTGCACCACTCGCCTTTTCTATTTTTTTAAGATCTTCAACGGGTTCAATATCCTTCTTGGATTCCTTTGTGATTTTATAAAGAGTTTCTAAAATTGTTGTCTTTCCTGATCCTGCCATTCCCCAATACACGATTTTTATATACACGCTTCCATCTTTAGTTAAAACCACGGATATCTCACCTTAACAAGTTGTATCCTTTTTAGTTAATCTAATACAAATAATAAAATATAAATAATAAGTTTTTCTGAAGTCTACATTATTATAAATTGCTCTAAATTAATAATTTGTAATTTTAAAATATTAATTTGAGCTTTAATTTAATTTTTCATGTGAACAGAATTATTTTTTTAACATGAATTCTGATCGAAGATTAGAACTGAAATTTTTAACTAAATAAAAACCACATACACCACCACCATGGATCAATACTCGGATTCTGACTGGAATTGGGATTTTTTTAAAGAAATGGTAGAGGATATTGAAGATAATAAGAATATTATTGAATGTATCTCTTGTGGTAAATGCGTGGGCGATTGTCCTGCTGCAAAAATCTCAAATTTTAACGTCCGAAAAATTATAGCAAAAGTATTACGAGGCAATAAAAGCGTATTAAAAGATTCAGATATTTGGTATTGCTATTTATGTGAAAAATGCAGGCGATTATGCCCAAGAGATGGAATCAATATCCCATTACTTATCATAGATTTAAGAAATGAATCCTTTAAAAAAGGATTTGGACCGAAATACAATGATTTAAATAAATACGTTGAAATGTCAGAACGTTTTCTTACATCTGGAGTTGTGGTAGAAGAACCCTTAGGAGAACCACTCCCACTTGAAAGAATTAAAGAATTAAACATCATTTGTGATTTCGCTCGAATCAACTATGTTTTTAAAGCTAGTAAAGCTAATAAGAATAAAATTAAAAATAAAAAGAGATAAAAGTTCACCATGGAATTTAATCCACTTGCCCTGAATTTGGAGGAAATAGAAAAGAAATACCCAGATTCACCTCTTGATTTCTTTAAAGATAAGAGATTATGCGCATTTAAAGCCTGTCTAGAAAAATATTTTCCTGGTGTGAGATATGGTATTTTAGATCTTGCTAATGAACTTAACTTAAAATTGAGTGTATGTGAAGGACAGTCTTGTTGCAGTGGTACATTTTTTCAACGAAATTTAATAACCAGAGCCCAATTTGCAGCTATTAACGAAAGAAATCTATATGAACTTAATTCTCAATCTGATATAGTTCTGTTTTCCTGTAATGGTTGCTATAATTCTGTCATGAGAGGACGTGATTTCTTAAAAACCCCTGAAGTTTTTCAAAAAACTGAGAAAATATTGAACGATTTAAAAATACAAATGGGGAAAAAAAAAGAAGACGATCAAAAATATAAGATCCTTGAAAATCCAAGTGTGCGCTTTATTCACGATTTGGATTTTGTTTATTTGATTCGAAATGAAGTTCTTAATGTATTGAAATATAATTTAAAAGACTTGAAAGTAGCTGTTCATTATGGATGCCACTATCTTAATTTATCCCGTGATAAGCATACGGTGGAAGGATATTTAAAAGATAAGACTAAATTGGATGAACTTGTCCAACTTTTTGGAGGATCTGCCTTGGATTATCAAGAAAAAGATAGTTGTTGTGGATGGGGTGCTTCCCAGATTTTAATTAACCCTCGAGAAGCCCTAAAAATTACACACGATAAATTACAAAGCGCTGAAAATGTGGGAGCTGACTTTCTTCTCATGCCTTGCCCCACGTGTTTATATACATTAAGTAAACCAGAATATAGAGAAAAGATGTATAAGTGGTTTGGAGACAAACTTGAAATACCTACGATTCATCTTAATGAACTCATCGCAATTCTATTAGGTTGTGAACAAGAAAGATGTATGTCGTTACGACGAACTACTCCTCGTTTAAAAGAAATCTTTGAAATAATTACCAATGATTAAAAACAGCTACATTTCTTCAATAGCTCTTCTTGGACACGAATCTAAGCAAAGTAGACATCCAATACATTTTTCATATGAGAAATTAAGCCTTAATGACTCATCAAAATAGAGGGCATCAGTTGGGCATAATGAAAGACAAGCTCCGCAATCTATACATTTATCATCATCTACAATAACCCTTCCTTTTTTGTTTACTACTACGCTATTTTGAGTTAATGCGTCAGTTATCATTTTAATCTTATCCTCGGGTACATCTAGTAATAAATTAACTCCATTTGTTCCAGTTGCAAATTTTAAAATGTTAAACGTGATATCATATTTTAAGATTTCATTTATGATTTTGGAGTAATCATCAATATCCCTAATGATCCCAAAAGGAAGCATGCAATTAATTATAGTAATTTTTACATCAACTCCTCCGAAGATATGATCCCAGTGCATTTTTTCTCATCACTAATAATTGGCAGAGCAGATATATTATTCATCTTCATTCTCCGCACTGCTACCTCAATCGGTTCATTATCAGATGCCGTAATAACTTTTTTGGTTATGATGTCTCTTATGTGTGTCTTATCCCTTGCTATTGCTTTTGTAACATCAAAACTAGTCACGATCCCAATCAAATGATTCTCCTTATCAATGATTACAATATGATTTGTATTTTCTTCGATTATTTTTTCTGCCACCACTTTAATATCACAATCATCAAAACACGTAATTGCAGGTTTTTTCAAGTCTTTAACGAATTTCAATTCTGAGACTTGTTTCATTGGGTTGTATGTAGTGTTGGTTGGCAAGTTTTCTGCCGGTGGATTCAAGAAAAATAATCCATCCTCAATCCAAGTTTTTAACTCTTTAGCAATTTTTTTAGCATAAAAAAGTGAAGAAAGTGAAGATACTTTTACTTCCTTACCATTAATATCTATCTTGCCCGATTTTAATTCTTTATAATTAACTTTTATTAATACGGGACGATTTCTTCTTGGTACGCCATAATCTACAACATCAGTTTCGATATTTTCATCCTTTACAGCAGTCTTACGTGCAAGATTTTCATTAAGAATGGGAATGGGTAATCCTACACCCACTGACATTGAAGAACCATATTTTTCAAAATTGACTCCTCGCAGATATTCTGGTTTCATTTGCTTGAGATCTCCTTTTAAAAATAGAGTTCCGAATCCATTTTTCGGATCATGCTGAGTTCCTTCTCCCATAACATAACCTATGCCTCCTCCGAGAAATATTCTCGTACCTATTCCTATTGTCTCATAATCAGGATCATTACATAAGGGATTTAAGCACCCTGCTCCTGCATAATGGGCATTTCCTAAATTTGGCAATAGTTTACCCATATAAGTATAGAGTGTTTTATCCGTAGTATTTACCGCACACACGTACTTTTGATATGCATTTCGTGGATTGCATAAAATTGCTTGATTCAGATCATCTATGGTGAAATAAGTATCGATTTCCTCTAAGGGATAGCAATCAGTCGTATATGAAGTGCCTCTTAGTCTAATGGATTTTCTTGATACGAGATCTTCAATGACGTTTCCCCCTCCATAATCATATGGTTTAATATCTACTGATCTTGTCACTCCAATATAACAATCTACAGCAGCATTTCCATGATACGCATGAACTTCATTTAACCAAAGATGTTCTAATTTAATGGGAGGATCTGAATGTCCAAAATTAAGAAAGGCACCACTTGAACACATTGGACCAAAAGTTCCTGTAGTAACTACATCTATTTCTTTAGCCGCCACCTGTACACCACTATCTTCTACAATTTTGATCATTTCTTCAGCGGTGACTACTACAACATCTCCATTTCTTATTTTTTGATTTATTTCGTCGTATGTTTTTGGCATGATTCCATTCTTTAATCGCGTTTTTTGAAGCTCGTATTGATTAATATAGAAATAATTCCTTTATAAATAATAATAGATAAAAAAATGCTGTAAATGAATAATTCGTGCATATAGTGCATATTATTATGATCAGAT
>Ga0315542_1001053_pt1 | contig 17364 bp, 13 predicted proteins | sample SalMarSW160120MG_FD_202541 | JGI IMG/M metagenome (GOLD analysis project Ga0315542, IMG submission 202541) | Salt marsh sediment microbial communities from the Plum Island Ecosystem LTER, Massachusetts, United States - Salt Marsh Sediment SW1601-20 ...
GACCGTCGCAACGGGCCGCGACTTGACGGCCTCGGCCACCGTGGCCAGGAAATCGAGAGCCGCCCCGCCGTGGTTGGCCAGGGACAGCAGCCGGGTCATCGAGGACCCGGGGGCGAGGGTGACCTCGAAGCTCAGCGGCGAGCAGATCATCTGCGGATACTGCGGTGGGACGATGGTCGGGAACTCGACGAAGTCCACCCAGGCGGCGTCGCTGCCGCTGGAGACCGAGCCGTCCTTGGTGTACTTCCAGGTGAAGGTGTGCGTCCCCACGTCCACGGGGAAGGTGGCGAGGGCCCAGGCCACCGTGCCGGACCAGCTCTGGGCCTCGGAGCCGTCGATCAAGAAGCGCAGGTAGTCGTAGCCGCTCTCGGAAGAGACCTTGTAGTAGAACTTGATATCGCCTCCCGCCACGACGTCCAGGGTCACGGACATGACCGTTTCCTGGTTGTGACTGATGGCGCCGGACTTGGCGCAATCGGCCCCCTCGTACGGATCGGCTGTATCGATGACCCAGTCGGCGACGCCGCTCATCTCCCAGGGGAAGACGAGGAAGTTGCCGCTCTCGAAGTCCTCGGCGTAGAGAATGGGCAGGTGGAAGTCCTGCTCGAGGTCGCCGTCGAAGACCACGGTGACCTGCTCGGCGCCGAGACCGTTGGCGCGGGCGCGCACCTCGTAGGTCGCCCCCGTCGGCATGACGATCTCGTAGTAGCCGGACGGATCGGTCACCGCGGGCGTCAGGGGTGTATCGAGCACCGTGACCGTGGCGCCCGCGACCGGATCCCCTTCCGGATCGTAGACGTGACCGGAGAGCGTGGCGGTCGGCGCCGGCGCCAGGGCCACGTCCACCGTGAGCGTCTCCGCCTCGGCCAGACTGAACACCCTGGAGTCGCCCAGGTAGCCGAAGGCGCTGAAGGACAGGGTGTGGTCGCCGGCGGTCAGCACCATGCTGTAGGCTCCGTCGGCGCCGGTGGTGCGGGTATTGTACCCGCCCACGTCACGCACCAGCACACCGGCCAGGGGCAGGCTCGTGCTGGCGTCGGTGACCGTTCCCTCGACGGCACCGAGGCCGCCCATCACCGCCAGCACCGCCTCGTAGGCATTGACGAGACCGTGTCCGTAGGTGTTCTCCTCGCCGGCCGGGCCCAGATCCGTGGCCGTGGCCATCAGGATCTCCTTGACGGTGATCACGTCTACGTCGGGATTGGCGCTGCGCATGAGCGCCACCACGCCGGCCACGTGGGGCCCGGCCATGGAGGTGCCGCTCAGGTACTGGTAGCCGCCGCCCGGCTGGGCGCTGTAGATGTCGCTGCCGGGCGCGACCACCTCGGGTTTCGTGGCGTACTCACCGCCGCAACCCGAGGGCCCGCGGCTGGAGAAGCTGCTGATCGTGTACGGCGGCACGCGGATCGTCGAGCCCACGCTGAAGGCGTTGGTGGGCGAGGCCGCCCGATCGGCGGGGCTGCGCATGGTCATGGGGCCGTCTTCGCCCTCGTTGCCTGCCGACCAGGTCAGGACCACCCCCGCCGCCTCGCAACCATCGATGGCGTCCCACCAGCGGCTGTCGCAGTCGTAGTAACCGCTGAAGCCCTCGTTCACGCCCCAGCTGTTCTGCACCACGTCGGGCACGTCGTCCAGGGTGGCCGGGTTCCCGTCGGGGTCCGCCATCCACTCCAGGCTGGCGATGACGTCGTTGTCGAACTCGCTGCCGGTTCCCTGGTTGATCACGTTGCTGGCGATCCACAGCGCCCCGGGCGCGATACCGATGGTGTCATCGGGGGCCAGGCCGGTCATGGTGCCCATGACGTGGGTGCCATGATAGTGGTGGTCCACGGGCGTGGGATCGCCGAAGTCGGCCGCATCCAGCCAGCACTGCTCCGCCGGCGCGAAGTGCCCGCGCCAGCGCGCGGAGAAGGCGGGGTGGCTTCCGTCCACGCCGGTATCCAGGTTGCCCACGATCGCTCCAACGCCGGTGACGCCGAGCTCCCGCCAGACGCGGTCCGCCTGGACGGCGTGCACGCCGTCGCAGAGGCCGATGCCCTTGTCCGATTTGGCCGCGGCCTGGGCCACGGGTTCGATCAGCTCCACCACGAGATCCGCCTCGATGCGCTCGACGTCCGGTCGCGCCGCCAGCTCGCGGATGGCCGCGACGGTTGCCCGCACCACCACGCCATTGACGATCCAGTGGGGCGTCCAGCCACGCACGCCGCCGGCTCCCTGCTTGCTCGTCAGATCGGCCAGCAGGTCGGCCTGCGCGCGCTCGGCTGCAGCCTGGAGGCTTTCCAGGACGCGCTGGTGGCGTAGCGAGCGCGGCACCTTGGCCTGGTGCAGCTCCCAGTCCAGGGCACCGATGTCGACGCGGTCCTTCATGACCACGAGCACCTTCAGCTCGTCATTGTCGGCGAGACCGCGCATCTGCTCCTGCAAGCCGGGAGTCAGCTCGCCCGCACGGGCGGCGACGGCGCCGGCCAGCAGCGACAGGAGAAGAGCGAAAACGGCGAATCTCTTCATTGCAGGACCCTTTCTCATGGGGTCGCGGGACCCCGGACCGGATGGCGCGACGCGCGTTCCTGGCTATGCAGAATCCGTTGCCGCGGCAGACGAAGTCCTCCCCGCGGGCATTGTAGCACAACCCGCAGTTTTGGGGAACGACAGGTTGCGGCCCGGAACCGGGGACAAGCGTCCGCGGCAGGTATCACTTGAGCAGGGTCAACTTGCTGGCGGCCAGGGTCTTGCCGGCCTCCAGGCGCAGGACGTAGGTCCCCGAGGCGACCCGGCGCCCGGTGTCGTCGGTGCCGTCCCAGGGCAGTGCGTGCGGACCCGCACCGTAGCTCCCCGCCGCCAGCGTGCGTACCAGGCGGCCCTGCAGATCGTACAGGCGCAGGGCGATCTCCTGGGGGGCGGGCAGCTCGAAGCGGACCGTGGTCGCCGGATTGAAGGGATTGGGGTAAGCCGGCAGCAGCCGCGGGCGCAGCCGGGCGAGCACCGGCGCATCCACCGTCCCCTGGGTGACGGTCGCGAGCACCCAGTGCTCGGGATCCAGTTCCACCTGCTGGACCATGCCCGCCACGTTCAGGGCGTAGGCCCGCGCCAGCTCGCCGTTCTGCACCGCGAAGGGGAAAACCCCCTCGTCGGTCGTGACGCGCACGTCCAGCGGCATCCGGAAGAGGCCGGCCGCGGTCTGCACCTGTTGCACCAGGAGGCTCACCCTGGTCGAATCCCCCGCGGGCGCGGCGTACCAGCTGTAACGATACTGCGGGAAGTACTCGCCGTAGATCCACTGCTGGAAAAAGACATCCAGGTCCTGGCCCGAGACGTCTTCGCAGACGTCGCGGAACTGCTCGGTGGTGGCGCTCCCGTAGGCGTACTGCTCCCGGTAGGCCAGCAGGGCGGCGAAGAAGTCCGCGTCCCCCAGCACGTGCCGCAGCATGTGCACCACCCACGAGGCCTTCTGGTAGCTCAGGTCGAAGTCGAAGATGGCGCCGAAGCTCGAGGTGTCTTCCACGTAGATGGTGCCGGGACCCCAGTAGGCCGCGTCCGCCATCTCGTCGTGGTAGGCGGCCATCCCCTCGTTCTGCTCGCGCCAGTAGGCCTCCGCCCAGGTGGCGAAGCCCTCGTTCAGCCAGATGTGATGGAAGTCGGCGCAGGTCACCAGGTCGCCCCACCACTGGTGGGCCAGCTCGTGAGCGATGACCCCCTCGCTGTAGGCGCCGTAGTACAGGCTGGTGAGGGTCTGGTGCTCCATGCCCCCGCCCCAGCCGAAGTGGGCATGGCCGTACTTCTCCGTGACGAAGGGGTACTCCCCGAAGCCGCCCGCGAAGGCCGCCAGCATGTCCGGGACCGGGGCGTAGGCGGCCTGGGACTGGGCGAGGCGGTCGGGCACGACGTAGTACTGCAGCTCCATGGAGTCGCCGGGCGCGTAGTGGTACCAGCCGGAGAAGGTAGCGTAGGGATGAATGGCGAGGCTCACCAGGTAGGTGGCGATGGGATGGCTCTCGTGCCAGTGAAAGGTGCGGGTGGCGCCGTGGTCCACCGCCGCGACCAGCAGGCCGTTGGAGGCCACGATCAGCCCCGCCGGCACCGTGACGTGCAGGTCCACCGAATCGGCCTTGTCCGAGTTCAGATCCTTGCAGGGCCACCAGTCACGAGCCCCGAAGGGCTCGCTCAGCGTCCAGATCAACGGCTGGCCGCCGTGCTGGCCCCAGTCGAAGGCACTCCCCTCCGGATCGCCGCTGTAATCGATCCGCACCGTCACCTGCTCGCCCGCGGCATAGGTCCGGTCGAGATCCACGCTCAGGACGTCCCCGGCGCGGCTGTAGGTGGTCGGACTGCCGCCGGACAGCGCGGAGCCGATCGCCATGTTGGCCCGCAGGTAGAGGTCCAGCACCGTCAAGGTCGCACCCGTCACCCGCGCGGTGGTGGTCACCGAGCCCGTGAGCTGCCGGGTTGCGGGATTCAGCGCCAGGTCGATGTCGTAGTGGAGCACGTCGTAGAGGTCCATGTTCGCGGTCTTGGCGCCGGCGGCGCTCTTCCCGGCGAGAGCCCATTCGGCGCCCCGGCGAATCTTGGTCTCCGCCTCGAGGTAGCGGGCTTGCCGCCGCGCGCGTGCAGGATTGGTGGGCGCGGCATTGGAAACGGGCGCCAGGGGCACCGGTATGCCGCCCGCCGGCAGGGCGGCACCGAGCAGCAGGAGCGCGGCGAGGATCGAGAGCTGGCAGGGACGGGTCACGGGCATCAGCCTCCCCGGCATGGTGCGCCAGGTTCACGGTCGCGGGAGTTCGGCGACCAGCGCGTCGATGCGCGGCCGCCGCCAGAGCATCCGGGCCTAAGTATACAAGATTCCGTGTCCCCGCGAAATTGCGGCCCCGTCCCCGCGGTGCCATCGCAGCGAGCGGAGAGGCCGGGGGCCTCTCCGCTCGTGGTGTGCGACGATGGCGGCGACTACCGGTACAGGCTCTTGACCGCGCCGAAGGTCTCGGCCTGCGTGGCCACGGACTGGTCGCTGTAGAGGCAGAACGCAGTTCCGTTGTAGTCCGGGTCGGGATACCAGTAGGGGTTGCCCAGCAAGGGGAAACCGCGCTGGATACGGCAGCCGTAGCGCGGATCGGAGGTGGACAACCAGCCCCACTGTCCGTAGGGGTTGAAGATCAGGCCGGCCTGGATCTCGATGAAGTAGGTCGCCCCCGCGTCCTGCAGGACCGGACCGATGTCGGCGCCGTACTCGTAAATGGAGTTGGCGGCATCCAGGGTGACCACGGAGTAGTCGGTGACGATCGTCTGGTAGTAGTAGTTGTTCGGCAGGTAGTCCGGCGCCACCGGGGCCGGATCGGGCGGCGTGCAGCCGCTGTACTGGTAGAAGGTGATCACGAAGTAATCGGGCTGGGCCAGGGTGCTGAAGTTCCAGTTGCCGCCCCACCACTGCACGTAGGTGAGCGCGTAATCCGTCGCGGACACGTAGTCCTCGGCACATCCCGAGTCGAAGGGATAGGCGGTGTCGATCTGGCTCGAGAGCTTGGCCCAGTCCACCAGCTCGGGCACCTGGCACCAGACCGTGATGTCGCGCACGCCCGTCGTGTAGGAGGCATGGCTGTCGCTCGTACCGGTCTGCACCCCGGTGATATCGACGGCCAGCGCCGGACCGGCAGCGACGGCGAGCAAGACGACCGAAACCAGAAGCATTCTCATACTGCGCATGGTGGGCTCCTTTCTAGCATACATCGGTGGACATGCAGACTCTGCCGCACTGGAGTTGACTCTATCCACAAACAGGATAATTTGTCAATCAATTTGAGCTTATAGAGATGCCCCGATATCGCGACGGCCCCCTCGCCGACCCGCGGGCGCTCACGATATAATCTATTTGGGAATATAAAATCAAAAACAAGGCGGCGGCGAGGGATCCGGGTCCCTCGCCGCCAACCTGAAGCCTCTGGCCGTCGATCACCGGTAAAGGTTCTTGATCGCTCCCCAGGTTTGGCCCTGTGCGGCCACGGTCCGATCCGAGTACAGGCAGAAGGCGACGCCGTTGTCATCCGGGTCGCCCGACCAGTACGGCTGGCCCAGCACCGGGAAGCCGCGCTGCAAGAGGCAGCCCCAGGCGGGATCCAGCGTGGTCAACCAGCCCCACTGACCGCAGGAATCGAAGTTCAGCCCCGCCTGGATCTCGATCCAGTACGTGCGATCGGCGTCCTGCAGCACCGGGCCGATGTTGGCGCGGTACTCGCGGAGATCGTAGCCCGGATCCAGCACCGTCTCGTCCCACATCGTGAGCACTTCCTGGTGGAAGTAATTCTGCGGGAGGTAGTCGGGTGCCACGGGAGCCGGATTCGGCGGCGCACAACCGTCGTACATGTAGAAGGTGATGACGAAGTAATCGGGCGTACAGGGTGGTGCCGCTCCAGGATAGCCGTCGTAGTTCCACTGGCCACCCCACCACTTGATCTCGGTGATCGCGTAGTCCGTGGGCGACTCGTAGTCATCGGCCGCACCGGCGTCGAATGGATAGGCGGTGTCGATCTGGCTGGCGATCTTGGCCCAGTCCGTCAGCTCGGGCATCTGGCACCAGACTTCCAGGTCGCTCACCTTGGCCGCCGGAACAGCCAGCGTACTCTTGCCGGTGTCCACCGCGGTCAGAGGGCCAGCGGCCGACACCGGCACGGCCGCCAGGAGCAGCCCGACCAGCATCATGAGCAACAATGCGCGCATCTTGGATCCCCCTCGCACACGGAACTCGGGTTGTCCCCATCGGAATACGACAATCAAGATTGTCCCACAGAGCGGACCTTCTGTCAACTACCCCGCCCTGGATCAGAATAATATGTAAAAAATCGCCACCGGCAACCCTGGCCGCCCCGGGACGGCGGCCGCCCCCGGGAAATGCACTATAATGGGGGATCGAACCCGGAACTCGTCGGCCAGGCCCGCAGGGAGCGAGGAATGAACTGGGCGTCGGCCATTGCCAACCAATCCCGCCTGGCCGAGGCCGTGGCCAGCGCCGCCGCCTCGATACACTCGGCCCTCCCGGTGAATCCGGTGGACCTGGCCGTTCTCTTCGTCTCCGGGCAATACGCGGCGGACCTGACCGAGGCACCGGCTCTCCTGCGCGATGAGCTGCCGTGCATCCACCTGCTGGGCTGCACGGCGGGGGGGGTCATCGGCGGCGCTCACGAGATCGAGCAGCGTCCTGCGGTATCGCTCGTGGCCGCCGAGCTGCCCGGGGTGTCCGTGTCGCCCTTCGGGCTGACCGACGAACGGCTGCCGGATGACGACGCCGGCCCGCGGGCCTGGACGGATGCGCTCGGCATCCCCGCCACACCGCAGCCCCACTTCCTGATCCTGGCCGACCCGTTCAGCTGCACGGTGCCCCGGTTGCTGGCCGGGCTGGACTACGCCTATCCGAGCGGGCGCAAGATCGGCGGACTGGCCAGCGGTGCCACGCGCCCCGGCGAGAATCTACTCTTCGTCGACCACGCCGTGCAGCGGGCCGGAGCCGTGGGCCTGGCCCTGAGCGGGAACATCGACATCACCACCATCGTCGCTCAGGGCTGTCGGCCCATCGGCCAGCCGCAGCACATCACCCGCTGTCGCGGCAACCTGCTGCTGGAGCTGGACGGCCGGCCCGCCCTCGAGGCTCTCAAGAGCCTGGTCCCCCGGCTTTCGGCCCGGGACCGGAAACTCGCCTCTCAGGCCCTCTTTCTGGGCTTGCTCACGGACGAGTTCGTCGCGTCTCCGCGCCCTGGCGAGTTCCTGATCCGCAATGTCGTGGGCCTGGAGACCGAGAGCAGAGCCCTCGTCGTCGGCGAGCTGCTGCGGGAGGGACAGACGGTGCAGTTCCACGTGAGGGACGCGGCGACCTCGGCCGAGGATCTGGAGAACCTGCTCCGCCGCTACGCCGAGAATCCGGACGCCCCGACCGCGGCTGGCGCCCTGCTATTCTCCTGTCTGGGACGCGGGCTCCATCTCTACGGTGTACCCAATCACGACACGAACCGCTTTCGTGCCCACCTGGGCGAGGTGCCTCTGGGCGGCTTCTTCTGCAACGGGGAGATCGGTCCGGTGAGCGGAACGACTCACTTGCACGGCTTCACGAGCGCCTTCGGCATCTTCCGGCCCGCGCACGTCGGCCCCTGAACGGGGCCGGGACTCCGGACGGACGCGGGCGGGGAGCGCAGTTCCCCACCCGCCTCGCTCTCAGGTCGGGGCCGACCGGCTCGGTATCAGCGGTAAAGGCTCTTGACGCTGCCCCAGGTGCCCGGCTCGGCGCTCACCGGGATCTCGCAGCAGGCCGCATCGGCGTACATCAGGATCTCGCCCGGCCAATCGAAATCGCTCACCAGGTCCTGCCAGCCGAAACCGTAGTCGTTCCAGCTACGGCATCCCAGCGGCATGCCGTCGGCCACCAGGTCCGGACGTCCCGACGCGCCGAACTCGCTCACGAAGTGGAAGGAGAGGAAGTACCAGAAGCCGATGGCGGCGCACTGGCACTGCTCCAAGATGGGCAGGGAGATGTCGAACAGCCCCTCCGCATCGATCTGCACCGTGTAGACCAGCGAGGTGCACAGCTCGGCGCCCGGCAGGTAGCAGCCGCTCAGGTCGTCCCAGACCGCTTCCTCCAGGTCGACAAAGGCGTCGAAGCCGACGGGCACGTCCTCCGGACCGAACTGCATGAGCAGGTGAATGCTGTCCAGGCGAAAGCCCACCGGACAGGAACAGGTGGCCGGCGCCCGGAAGAGGTACTTGTACCCCTCGGCGCCGAAGGCCCAGTCCGTGATCGCGTAGGTGGGCACGTTCAGGTTGCCCACCTGGCAATCCTGCCGGGTCGGGCCCCCGTTCGCCTGCAGCGTCGCCTCGACGTCCGACAGCCGGTGCACGTGAAGTGTCTTCCCGGCCAGGGCACCGGACGCCACCAGGACGCAGCAGCACGTGAGAACCAGAGTCCTTCGCAAGGGCATGGGTTGCACCTCCCAGCGTGTTGCCGCCGCGCGGGGGGAAGACATGCGTCTCGGGGCACCCTGCGGCAGCGGCCTGTGTGGAGCCGGATCCGGCATTCCTCCTGGCAACTCCCTCTCCCCCAGCGGCTCCAGCTATTCTACCACAGGCATGTGTTTCTATCAAGCGAGCGCCCGACGCGTCGACTGAAATAACAAAATATATATAAATATGATTATTGCGAAATTATGGCCTGTAGCTCCGCTCGCCGCGCAGGCGGAGGCGGCCGGCCTGCCGCCGGCACCCCCCGCTCCGGTCCGCTCCCCGTCCTTCTCAGGCCAGGGAGTCCATCAGCTCCAGCAGGTCCACCACCCGGTTGGAGTAACCCCACTCGTTGTCGTACCAGGAGATGGTCTTCAACATGGTGCCGTCGACCACCTGGGTGTAGCTGGCGTCGAAGACGGATGAGTGCGGATCCCCCACGATGTCGCTCGAGACCAGCGGGTCCTCGGAGTAGCGCAAGATGCGGCGGAAGCGATCCGTCCCGGCCGCCTCGCGCACGGCCGCTTTGACCTGTTGCGTCGTTACTTCCTGCTTCATAACCGAGACGAGGTCCACGATGGATCCATCGGGGATGGGCACCCGCATGGCCATCCCATCCAGCTTGCCCTTCAGCTGGGGCAGGACCTTGCCCACGGCACGGGCGGCCCCGGTGGTCGTGGGGATGATGTTTTCTGCGGCCGAGCGCCCGCGCCGCCAGTCCGAATGCGGCACATCGGCCAGGCGCTGGTCGTTGGTGTAGGCGTGCACGGTGGTCATCAGACCGTATTCGATGCCGAAGGCAGCATCCAGGACATAGGCCAGCGGGGCCAGGCAGTTCGTCGTGCAGGAGGCGTTGGAGACGATCTTGTGCTCGGGTTTCAGCTCGTGCTCGTTCACGCCCATCACGATGGTGGCGTCGATCTCGTCCTTGGCGGGCACCGTGAGCAGCACCTTCTTCGCGCCGGCTTCCAGGTGGGTGGCGATCTGATCCCGCTTGCGGAAGCGTCCGGTGGACTCGATGACGTAATCGGCCTCCAGCGTGCGCCAGGGAAGCGCGTGAGGATCCGCCACCTGCAGCATCTTGACCTGCTGGTTGCGGGTCTTCATGAGGTCGCCCTCAATCTCGGCGTACCCCTGGAAGGGGCCCATCACCGTGTCATGACGCAGCAGGTAGGCCAGGGCGGCGGGATCGGCGATGTCGTTTACAGCGACGACGTTCACGTTCTCCTTGCTGTTCAGGAGGCGGAAGACGGCCCTGCCGATCCGTCCGAAACCGTTGATCGCGACTCTCATCACGCCACCTCCTGCGACTCGATGGTCCGACCCAGCAGCTGGGCCAGCTCCAGCATCCGGTACGCGAAACCCCAGCCGTTGTCGTACCAGCCCACCGTCTTGATCATGCCGTTGCCGAGGGAGAGCGTCGCCTGGGCGTCGAACAGGACCGAGGCGGAGTTGCCGACGACGTCACTGGAGACGATGGGCTCGTCCGTGTAGGCCACCAGCCCCCGGTAGGGACCCGCGGCGGCTTCCCGGAAGATCGTGTTGACCTCGTCCACGGACAGCGGCTTCTCCAGCTCGCTCACCAGGTCGATGTTGGAGCCGGCGGGCACGGGCACGTTCAACGCCATGCCGGAGATCTTGCCCCTCAGGGCCGGCAGGATTTCGGCCACGGCCTGCGGCGCCCAGCTATGGTTGGGGATGATGTTCTGGGCGGCAGAGCGGCTCCAGCGCAGGCTGGGCTTGGCGGTGTCGCTCAGCTGCTGATCGCTGGTGTAGGCGTGGACCGTGGTCATGAAGGCTCGCCGCACCCCCACCTTCTCGTGGAGGATCTTCAGGACCAGCGCTAGCGCGTGGCAGGAGCTGCTGCCGCCCGAGATGATCCGATCCGCGGCGGTCAGCTCCCGGTCATTCACGCCATTGACCACCATGCGGTCGATGGCGTCGAGGGCCGGCGTCGAGAGGATGACCCGCTTGGCACCCCCGTCCAGGTGGTACTGCAGTTCAGCGCGGTGTCGGAACTGCCCCGTGGCCTCGAGCACGACGTCCACCCCGAGCACGTCCCAGGGAATGTCGCGGGGGTGCGCCCCTTTCAGGACCCGCGTGCGCTGCGGTCCCACCACCAGGTAGGAGCCCTCCCGCTTGACTTCCGCGGCGAAGCGCCCCTCGATGGTGCTGTATTGCAGCAGGTAGCGCAGGGATTCGATGTCCGCGACGTCGCTGACCGCGACGAAGTCGAAATCCGGGTTGTCGTACGCGATGCGGAACATGTTCCGGCCTAGCCGGCCGAAGCCCATGATTCCCAGTCGTATCGCCATCACGACCTTCCTTTCCTGGCGTGGGTTTCGCAGGAACCGTCGTCCAAGGTGATATAAGCCATCCGGCAGAAATTGCCATCGCCGCGGCGCCATCCGGCTGCCGGAGCCTAAGGGCTGGCGCCGATGGAACCGTGGAGCGATATTAGAACCCCGACGCCGGGACGCAACAGGCGTTTATTTCGGATCGGAGACGGAGTGCCCGGCGTCCCCCGCAAGGAGTGCAAGAGCATGCCCACGTACGAGTACGAGTGTCTGAAGTGCGGCAACGTCTTCGAGGAATTCCGGAGCATCAGCGATCCACCCCGGCGACGCTGTCCGCAGTGCCGGGGCAAGGTCCGGCGCCTGGTCGGTAACGGCGTCGGCGTGGTCTTCAAGGGTTCCGGCTTCTACGCCACCGATTCCCGCAAGGTAAGGCCAGGCCCGTCCAGCAGTACCACCAGTGGAAACACGGCCACGAGCCCGGCGGCCGGCGACGAGAAGCCCGGGAAGACCGAGCAGCCCGCTCCCAAGATCAAGCCGGACGGCTCGGGCCAGGACTGAGCGCAGCGATCATCCCGACCGCGGACAGGCGCTGCGGGCACGAGCCCGCGGCGCCCTTCACTGGCAACGCTGGAACCGGAAGGATCCGGCCGGTTCCGGCGCTCAGGCCGGAATGACCCGGGCCTTGTAGCCGTACTGCAGGACCCCCCACGCGGACTCCTTCTGGATCCGGCGGAAGATCAGTTCGACCGGGGTGCCGATGGTGACCTCGTCGGGCGGCGCGTCGGCGACCATGCAGGTCAGGCGCACGCCGTTCTCCAGCTCGACGACGGCCACCACGTAAGGCTTCTGGTCCTCGAAGGCCGCCGGGGGGATCCAGATCGTGGTATGCGTGACGACCTTGCCGCGGGTCGGCAGGACCGTCGGCGCAAACGCCTCCCCCCCGCACTGGGGACAGATCTTGCGCGGCGGGAAAAGAACCTTGCCGCAGCCCGTGCACTTGGCCGCCTCCAGACGGTAGCGCTGGGGGATTTCCCGGTGGTACCTCGGGCTGATCATCGGTTCACCTCCAGGATGTGCACCGTGGCGCTGCCGCCGGAACCGCCCATGTTCTGGGCCAGCCCGAGGCGCGGACTCTTGATCTGCCGCTTGCCGGCGCGCCCGGTCAGCTGCTGGTAGACCTCCACGAGCTGCGCGCAGCCCGTCGCGCCGACCGGATGGCCCTTGCTCTTCAGCCCGCCGGAGGGATTCACGGGCCGCTTGCCGTCCAGGGCGGTCAGGCCCTCGGCCGCCGCCGGCCCGCCCCGACCGCGTTCGAACAGGCCCAGCTCCTCGGTGCAGACGATCTCCGCGATGGTGAAGCAGTCGTGGACCTCGCAGAAGTCGACGTCCTTGGGCTTGACCCCCGCCATCTCGTACGCCCTCTGCGCGGCCCGGCCCACCACGGGAATCGCGGCCAGGTCGGCCCGGTCGTGCAGGGCGATGGTATCGGTGGCGGCTCCCGCGCCCAGGATCTTCACGAGGGGCTTGCCGAGCTCCTTCGCCACCTCCACGGGGCAGAGCAGCAGAGCCGCCGCACCGTCGGTGACCGGAGAGCAATCGAACAGACCCAGCGGCTCGGCCACGCGCACCGCCTTCAGGACCGTCTCGATGTTGATCTCCATCGAGAACTGCGCGTGGGGATTCATCGTCCCGTTGTGGTGGTTCTTGACCGCGACGGCGGCCAGCTGCTGGGGGGTGGTGCCGTACTTGTGCATGTGGGCGTTGGCGATCATGGCGTAGAGGCCCGGGAAGGTGACCCCGTGGTAGACCTCGTACTCCTGATCCGCCGCGGTGGCCAGACAGTAGGTGGCATCGGCCCCGTCGTTCATCTTCTCCACGCCGCCGGCCAGCACGAAATCGCTGGCTCCGCTGGCCACTTCCAGCCAGGCGGCGCGGAAGGCGGCGCCCCCGGAGGCGCAGGCGGACTCGACCCTGGTGGCGGCCATGGGATTCAAGCCGGCGTAATCGCAGAGGATCGAGGCCAGGTGCTCCTGTCCCACGAACAACCCGCCGGACATGCAGCCGATGTAGGCGGACTGGACCTCCCCGCGCTCGACCCCGGCGTCCTTCAGGCAGGCAAGGGCGGCCTCGGCGAAGAGATCGCGCAAGGGGGTCTCCCACAGCTCGCCGAACTTCGTCATGCCGACACCGACAACAGCGACGTCTCTCATGCTTCCCCCCTTCCCTAGGTGACGTTCATGCGGATCTTGCCGCGGTAGGCCACGTACTTGCCGTAGTCGAGGTGGATGCGCCGATCGGCCAGCTGATCGCGGACCGCCGGCGCCTTCCTCTGGATCTCGGCCAGGCGCTTGGTGCAACGGATGATGAAGGAGTCCGACCCCGCGCCGCTGCCGAAGGAGGTGACCAGGATCTGATCCCCCGGCTTGGCCACGTCGAGGCAGGCTGCCAGACCGGTGGGCGAGGAGCCGGAGTAGGTGTTGCCCATCAGGTTCACCACCCAGCCCTGTTCCAGCTGTTCCTGCCGGAATCCCAGGATCTTGCCGGCGCGCAGCGGGAACTTGCCGTTCGGCATGTGGAAGACGGCGAAGCGGAAATCCTCGGGCTTCATGCTGCTCAGCTCCAGGATGCCCCGCGTGGCGTTCAGGACATGGTGGAAGTAAGCGGGTTCCCCGGTGAAGCGGCCGGCGTGACGGGGATAGAACTCCCCCTCCCGTCGCCAGAAGTCGGGCGTATCGGACGTGTAGGAGTAGGTGTAGACGATCTCGGCCGCCACGTTGTCACCGCCCATGATGTAGGCGGCGCCACCGGCCGAGGCGGTGTATTCGAGCGCGTCTCCCGGAGCTCCCTGGCTGGTGTCGGCGCCGATGCCGAGAGCGTACTTCATCTCGCCGGCCTTGACGTGCGAGTAGGCCACGAACATGGCCTCGGTGCCGGCCTTGCAGGCGAACTCGAAGTCGGCCACGTGGCACACCGGGCCGAGACCCAGGGCATCGATCACGACCGTTCCCGACGGCTTGACCGCGTAGGGATGGCTCTCGGAGCCGATGTAACAGGCGCCGATCTCCTGCGGATCGATGCCGGCCCGCTGCAGGGCGTACCGGGCGGCCGCCACGGAGATGGTGATGGTGTCCTCGTCGGGCCCGGGAACCGTCTTCTCCTCGAGCAGCAGTCCCTTCTTGTAGGCCTCGGCGTCGGCCCCCCACTGGCGGGCAATGTCCTCGGCCCGGATCCGATAGCGGGGGACGTACGAGCCGTATCCGACAATCCCGTACATAGATGCCACTCCTTGCCTGAAGATGAGCATTGCGCCAGCACAGCGACCGGCACAATATCAAGCCGTAGCGCGGGTTGTCCACAGGCAAACCCGCTCCATACAATAGGGCGTGCGTTGTACGCCCGCCACGACTCTGCTAACCTGGGCCCGCGCGGCCGGTGACCGCGCAGGGAGGACGCCACCGATATGCTCGAGGAAAAACCCTGGGTCGAGATCGACGGCAGCAAGCGGGATATCACGGCGGGCATGGCCCTGCACGACCTCCTCCGGCGGGACGGGGGCGAGGACATCTGGGGCCCCGATCCGGTGGTCCTGGCCGTGATCAACGGCCGCCGTACCCATCTGGCCGAGCATCTCTGGGGCGGGGAACGGATCGAGCTGATCCGGCTGAGCGACCCGGAGGCCCACTCCACCTCGCTGCGGACCCTCTGCTTCGTGCTGGCGGCCGCCTCCGAGGAGCTCTTCCCCTCGCACGACCTGATCATCGACTTCAGCTACGGCAGCGGGATCTACTGCGAGCTGCGGCGCGATCAGGCCCTCTCCGCCGAGGAGGTGCAAGGTCTCGAGGTGCGGATGCGCCAGCTCATCGCCAAGAATCTACCGCTGACCCCGCGGCTCTACGGGATGCGCGAGCTGCTGCGCCTGATGCGGAGCCGGGGCCGGGAAACCAGCTACCGGACGGCGCGCTACCTGCGGCGGGACACCGTGACCCTGTTCCGGATGGAAGGCACCGAGCACCTGTTCTACGGCCTGCAGCTGCCCGCGACCGGTCACGTGCACGCTTTCCGGCTCCTGCCCGAGCCTCCGGGCTTCATCCTGCTGCCGAGCCTCGCGGGTGATCCGGGGACCCTGCCCGCCTTCGAGCCGCAGCCGAAGCTCCTGCAGTCGCTGCGCGAGTACTCCCGCTGGATGTACTGGCTGGAAATCCACGACGTGGGCTCCCTGAATCACTACGTGGTGGAGGGACGGGCCGCCGAGCTGATCCAGATCTGCGAGGCCCGGCACGAGCGGGTCATCGTGAACAGCGCCCAGGCGGTGCGCGAGCTGCCCGGGGACGGGCGCCTGGTCCTGGTGGCGGGGCCCTCCAGCTCGGGCAAGACCAGCTTCGCCAAGCGGCTGGCCGTTCAGCTGCGCGTCCTGGGCTTCCATCCCTTCGCCCTCTCCCTGGACGACTACTTCGTGGACCGCGAATCCACGCCCCGGGACGCCGACGGGGACTTCGACTACGAGTCCCTCGGCGCCATCCGCATCGACCTCTTCAACGAGCACCTGCAGAAGCTCATGGCAGGTCAGCCGGTGCAGCTGCCGCGCTACGACTTCCACAGCGGGAACGGCCAGCTGCAGGATAAACCGGTGATCCTGCGCCCCGGCGATCCGCTCATCGTCGAGGGCATCCACGCCCTCGATCCGGCGCTCACGCCCGCCATCGCCCCCCGGCACAAGCTGCACGTCTACGTCTCGGCGCTCTGTCACATGAACATCAACAACCACAGCTACATCCACACCACCTTGACCCGCCTCTTCCGCCGGATCGTGCGCGACGCCCAGTTCCGCGGCTACACGGCGGCCGAGACCCTGCGCCGCTGGCCCAAGGTCCGCCGGGGCGAGGAGATGTACGTCTTCCCCAACCAGCAGAACGCCGACATCTTCTTCAACTCGGGGCTGGCGTACGAGCTGAGCGTCCTGAAGCTGTGGGCCGAGCCGCGCCTGGCCGCCGTGGATCCCGACGATCCCAACTACGGTCGCGCCCGGAGCCTGGTCGAGCTGCTGACCCTGCTGCTGCCCATCGATTCGGCCCAGGTGCCCCCGACGTCCCTGCTGCGGGAGTTCATCGGCGCGAGCGGATTCCGCTACTGAGGGAATCCCGGGCGGATCAGCACCTCGCCGGCGGCCGGCCCGGCCCAGGCACGCACGATCCAGGGGCTAAGGCACGAGGAAGTAGTCCTTCAGCTTCTCCACCGCGGCCTGCAACCGCTCCTCGGCGATGACGCAGGAGACCGTGGAGATCGAGGTGCTGATCATGTGGATGTCGATGCCGGCCTCGGCGATGGCGTCGAACATGCGGCCGGCGATGGAAGGCCGCTCGCTGAAGTGCGGGCCATAGATGGAGACCGAGCAGCAGTTGCGCAGGTAGTCGATCTTCTCGGCGCGGATCTCCTCCTTGATGGTCTGCAGCAGCCCCAGCGCCTGGTCGAGGTCGTCCTTGTTGATGGCGAAGCAGATGTTGCCGAGCTCGTGGATATCGGCAAAGGACGCGACGCCGATCACGTTGATGCCGTTGCGCCCCAGGGTCGAAAGGGTCCGTCCGGCCACCCCGGGACCCTTGCGGGCTCCCAGCACCTGGATCAGCACCAGCCCCCGCGTCTGCAGCATGCCGCCAACGGCGATCTTCTCGGTCCTCGCCACGGTTCTCGCCTCCTCCGGCACCTCGGATGCGCGCCTGCGGCCCCGACTCCCGTCCGCCGCCGGTGCCGTGCTGCCCTGAAAGTTAATGGGTCGAACGCGATGCACAAATGCGATTTGCGGGCCCCGGGAAAGCCGGGGGCGGAATCCAGCAGATTGAGCTTGAGCATCCCCCTCAGCCCTGCTATAAATCCGCCTTTCCGAACCTCAAAACCATGGCACGAGGCACTGCTCATCGCTGGAAGGAGATGCTGCCATGCAGGACAACGATCCACAGGATGTGGAATCCGGGCTCGCAGAGCCCTCGCAGACCAGCAACGAAGGCGGCGACGCCGGCTCCCCGCAGCCGAAACGGGGCACTCCCTGGAACACCCTCTCCGCACGGGTCATCTGCCTGGTGAGCCGGAAAGGCGGCGTCGGCAA